>Ga0209331_1000009_pt1 | contig 58412 bp, 51 predicted proteins | sample JacPinW_OM3H0_M3_FD_187971 | JGI IMG/M metagenome (GOLD analysis project Ga0209331, IMG submission 187971) | Forest soil microbial communities from Algoma, Ontario, Canada - Jack Pine, Ontario site 1_JW_OM3H0_M3 (SPAdes) (version 2) | ecosystem: Environmental > Terrestrial > Soil > Boreal...
CGCCGGCCGACATCGCGATCCTGGCAATCAGCACTGGAGCATCCTTGCTGCGGTGGTTGGCGAGCATCGATGAGGAGCGGCCAAGGCACACCACGTAATCCGCAATCGCAAGGAAAGGTGTTGGGTCTCGCAAGCGCTCGACCCAACCTACCGGCTCGCAACGGCTTGCCTACCACCAGTGACAAAGCCCGGCAGAATGGTAGCTCGGGTTGAGCGGGTTGGAGCGGCGGCGACAACCGCAAATCCGCTCTACGGGGTCAGGGAGAAGCGGCGCCCATGCGAGTCGCTTCGACAAAGCGCTCGGTTGCATGATCGATACCGCGGCCGGCGCGCCCGCGCGGTGCATGGATATAGAGCTCCTTCGCCACCGGCGCATTCGCCTGCCGCGGCGGAGGCAACGGCAATTCGTAGTGCACCGGCCTGGCATGGTCGGCCAGCATCTTCTCGGCCTTGTAGACCTTGTTGTAATTGAGGATGCCGCGAATGAAATTGGTCTGGCCGTGGGCCAGGTGACCCAGAACCGAGCTGACAAGCTGCGGCGTCGTTCGCCAGTTCATATGCTTGCCGTAGAGCACACGCTGGGTGTGCAACAGCTCGCGGTAGAAAGCCGCAAGCGGCAGCTTTGTCGGCAGCACCGCATGCTGGATATCGAACAGGCGATAGTCGCGCGTTTGCAGACGGCGTTGCTCGGTGAGCCAGGTCTCAGTCCCGGGATAGGGCGTGTTGATGCTGATGTTGACGACCTCCGGCACATCCATGCACCACTCGCGCACCACGCGGAAGCGCTCCTCGTCCCAATCCGGGTCGGCAATGATGTTGATTGCGACTTCGATGCCGAGCGAGCGGGAGAATTCGAGTGCCTCGAAATTGCGGCCGAGCGGAATGCGCTTGCGGAATTTTTTCAGTCCGTCCTCATCGAGAGCTTCGATGCCGAGAAAGATGTAGGTGACGCCAAGCTTCTTCCAGAACCGGAACAACTCCTTGTTGCGCAGGAGAACATCACCGCGCGTTTCCAGATAGAAGCTCTTGCGCAATCCCTTGCGGGCGATCGCCTCGCCGATTGCAAAGCCGTGCCGTTCCTGGATGAAGGCGACGTCGTCGACGATGAATACGCCCGGCTCCCGGATGGTGGAGAGATCCTCGACCACCCGCTCGGGGCTGATCGGACGATAGCTGCGTCCATAAAACGTCCAGGCGCTGCAGAACGAGCAGTCCCACGGGCATCCGCGCGCGAATTCGACGGAGGCACAGGGGTCAAGGATGCCGATGAAATATTTGCGGCGCTTGCGCACAAGATCGCGCGCCGGCCGCACATCATTGAGATCCTTGACGAAGGCCGGCTGGGGACCCTCGCCCGCGGCGCCCACCGCGCCAGGCACTTTGTCGAGCGCGCTGCGGTCGCCCGCGACAGCTTCGAGCAGGCTGACAATGCCAGGCTCACCCTCGCCCTTGAGCACGCAATCGATCGCGCCCGCGCCGTGCTCCACAATGGCGGCCGCGGTGAACGAAGCGCTGTGGCCGCCGACACAGATGAAGGCACGCGGCAGAACGAGCTTTGTGGCTTTGGCCAAATCGACGATCTCGGGGACATTGGCGAGGTAGTTGCAGGAAAAAGCAATGAAATCCGGCTGCCACTCGCCGATCATCCGATGATAGTCGGCATGGCTCTCGACCTGCAGGTCGATGATCCTGACCTCATGGCGCGCGCGCCTGGCCGCTTCGGCGACGAGCTCCAGTCCCAACGGCTCCAGCCGCAGAAAGACATTGGTGTAGAGCAGCGGCCCGGGATGAACGAAAAGAGCCTTCATCGTGATCCGCTCCCTGCATGAACAGCACGCGCGCGTCATGGCAAGGCTAATTCAGGCCGTGGGTTCGAGCAACTGTGGCCCGCCAGCCAGCGCGCGACAGAGCAGCGCAGGAGCAATCGAGTGCGCGCGCCGCAGGCGCGCTTTAACGGCCTTGGGTTTTACGGCCTTGGGTTTTACGGCCTTGGGTTTTACGGCCTTGGGCTATTATGCCCCAACCGCGTTGGATCGGGATTTCAGGACACCTTGTTCCCGCAACGCCGCTTCCATCCACACGCGCGACAGCTCGATGAGTTTCTGTCGGGTTTCGGCCGAATCTGCCTGCTCGGCCAATTCAAGGCATTCACGCGCGTAGGCGTGGTACTTTTTCGCATCTGGCAACATGGCGGCACACAACCCGGGGGCGATCGGGCCACAATGAACAGCGGTTGTGTGACGCTGCGTTAACGCGCAGCGGCGGATTTGATGAAATTCGCATAAATATCCACAGGAAGGAGAGAGCCCGGTGCCGGCAGGAGACATAGGGTGCCCATCAACTGGAGAGCGCACCAATCGTCGCTGCCGTTCCTCAGGCGGCCGCGCTCGACATCATCTTGTATGAGCTGCGCCACGTGCCGTCGTTCCGCTGCTCGAGCTGGATGGCAAGACCCGCAAACGCGCCGGAAGCCGGCGCCATTTGCTGCACCAGCCGGGTCGCCGCCTTGTGGACCTGATCATTGACGACGGTCGTGCCGTCATCAGGAAACTGCGGACATTGAATGTTGTAGAACAGCGCTCGCTGGCCCTGCTCAACGCCTTCGGTGATTTCGCAGCAAATGGTCCGGAAGTTCTCTGGCGTGTACGCCACCAAGGCGGCATTGAGCTCCTGCATGATGGTCATCATGTCTCTGCCACCGATCAGGTCCAGCAAGCGATCGGCGGGCTTGCGTTCCGTTCCGGCCAGCAATGCCTCGTCCTCGGCGGGCAAGCGGCCGAACGAATCCTGGCCGACCTGCAGATCGAACCAGCCCCAGCCTGTGGCCGCGTCGATGAATAACGGACGTATGTTGTTGATCTCGCGGAATAGTTGCTCCACCTCGCCCGAGTCCGCCGCATTTTTCAACGCAGCATATTGCTCGAGGTACCAGCGGCTCTGTTTGCGGCTGAACGCCTTGTTGTCTTCGTCACGGCCCTGGAGACACGCAAACGCATGGCTGCGCAGAAAATAATCCCCTGCCCCATCGCAAGCTTTGCGCTGGGCGTCGCGGAACCCGGTCCGCATGTGACCTGGGCCGTCTGCTTCGGACTGCTGCTCCAAAATCTCGATGCTAAGAGATCTCCAGCCCCATGCCGCTGCCTTTGAACGCCCGTCCGAGAGGATACGCTTCCAATACGCGACGAACGCCGGCGCGAGCGGCTCGTGCGCCTCCAGCACCAGGCAATGATGGGCCAGATTGCGGTCGTTCTCATCTGTTTCGTTGATCCATTGCATGGGCCGGACTCTCCTATGAAAGCCGGCAACGTACGCTTGCGCGCGCAACAGACATTAAAATCGAGCGCTGCGTTGCCCTCGGAATCAACTGATCATTCCCCGATGCTTAAGGGCGCGTAAGAGAGCAGTGCAGGATTTTTGAAAACTATGATCGATCCTAGAAGCAGAGCACAGTTCTAATCGACCAAGTAGATCGGGCTTGACCAGGCTTGATGACCGTCCGCCTGTGTCACCCGCACGTAGACCGGCAAATCGGCCCCGCCCTTGTAGGCGACATGATGCTCGAATGTCAGCCGGCGGCTCCAGTGGGCCTCGGGCAGCCGGTAGACACTGAGCTTTCGGCCAAGGCCGCCTCCGTCGAAGGCTATCGTGTCGTCTGAGAGATCCGCGAGGTCGATCTCGCCCGAGACGATATTGGTTTCGACGCGCAGCCGACCTGAGCGCGCGCGATCGAGCCAAAGGTCAATGCCGGCAAGGTTTCCGGTCGTCACCGAACTCCAGGCAAGCGCGGTCCCCGGGCTGATTTCCTGCACCCTGCGTTCGGGGTTGAGAAAGTTCACTGGCGCAAAGCGCGCGATGCGGTTGTCCGCAACGGCGAGCCTGCCTTGCCAGATGGTCTCGCGGCCGCGTCCGCGATATTCTGCGCCTTGCCAGAGGATACGGATCCGCCGGCCAAGATCGCAGGCGGCAATCGGTCGCGCGGATTGAACGACTTGCGCGCCGTGAAGCACGTCCACCCGATCGAGCGGCGCCGTGCCGATCACCTCGACGCACAACGTCATCGGCACAGCCGAGGGGCGAATAATGTCGCCCATCATGGCTTGACGCATTGGGAACTCCTGCGCTGGACCAAGCTTGGGATCTTCGGAAAATCCGGTTACGTTTTCCGCGAAGGCGCCGCCCACGTCGAGAAATATTCGTGCGCCGGTCGTTCCGTAATGATGCCGTTTGCGCAAGGCCTCGAACAGCGCATCACGCGTGAGCTCCGGCATGAAATAACAGCTCAACCCGCCGATCGCGCCAAACGAGGAGGCGCCGGGCATGGTCGCTCCTGGACGGCCTTTGTGGTCGTCGCTGTGGCACACCACGCCGACGCGAAAACCCATCTCGAATGCGTCATGCAGGAGCCATTCGAACGTGCCCCACGTCGAATGCACCTCAACGGTGCGCTCGATCCGGCCGTCGTGCGCATATTTGAGATCAGCATAGCGCCCGCCCACGTGGGCAATGACGCGGCAGTCCTCATTCGACAGCGCCTCGAACAATTTGGCGGCGGTATAGACTGCGGGCGCGGAAGCCTCGCCCTCGACAAGAATGTGCGAGGAGCGCCGGATAGGCCGGCCCTCGCGGCGGAAAAACACATTACGATCGCCGCCCAAGCCGGTATTGCCTGACCACTCGTAACCCGGCAGGCAGACGAATTTGCCCGGTTGATCAAACTGCGCGGTAAGCGCGTTGAGTTGGTGCCAGAACTCGTCGGTGATCTGGAAATCATTGCCCTGGTGGCCAACCATATCGATGAAGGCCTTGTCGCGCGCGTAGCGGAAATACTCTTGCGCGGTCCCCATTCCGATGGTCTCGCCGCTCTGGCCGTGCAGATCGCCCCAGTAGCGCCGCAGCGGAGCCGCAGCGGCCACCCGCAGCGGATTGGCCTGCGCCGCGATCTCCCCGTCCGCGATCAGGCTGACATCGAGATCGCCGACGTCATTGGCGAGGAGGCCCTCGATCATTCGGGGTCCGTCACCCTTTGCGATGGTGATGACCGCGGGCAAGCCGTGCACCGGCAGTGAGCCCCGCAGCTCGAACGTGCCGGCTGCATCTGCGGTTGGATTGCCCCAGACGTCCTCGGCGACAATTGCCAGCCGAAATGGCTCGCCCGCGACCGCGAGGGAGGGCACAATCGCCTTCCAGCGCGTCGCCGGTCCCGCTACCAGATCGAATGCCGGCTGCTCCCTGAGCTCGCAGAACTCGTAGGTCGCAAAGGCATCGACCGAAGTACGAAGCTCGACGTTCTTTTCCACATTGGTCTGCAGCCGCAGACCCGGCGACCCTTGCCTGCGGTCACCGAGCCGGATGGTCAAGGTATCGCCCGCGCGAAGATAGCCGCGGCCGACGCGGATGAGCAGCGTGTTGGCATAGGGGCGGATATTGAGGCGATCAAACCAGACTTCGAGCTTTGCGCCGTTGCTTGCTTCGACGGTGGTAAAGTTCGGCGCTTGCGCCTTGTCAAACTGGGGCCTGCTCAAGTCCGATGTCGTGCGCCACGAGACTTTCACCATGCCGGTGTCGTCGATGCCAAATGTCCCGGCCGTATAGACCAGCACGAGCTCGGCGCAGGAGCCGGCCTCAAATGGGCCGGCCGGCAGGAGCTTGATCGAGCCCATGTGCTCAGGAAGGTATTTCGAATACGGCATCGGGATCACAATCCAAGGCACGGAGCTGGGGAACCAGGCGGGCAGTGCGCCGATATGATATGCGATGCCGGCCGCGAAAGAAGGAGCCATCCGCCATGGTGACGTTGTGTCGGTTTGTTTTGATTCTCATGCTCACCGGCTCCGCTGCACTGGCCGCAATGGCGGCTGAGTGGCCGAGCCGGCCGAGCCGCTTCGTCGTTCCGTTTCCGGCGGGCGGATCGACCGATGTGGCCGCGCGGGTCGTCGGCGACTATCTGTCGCGCGCTTTCGGCCAGCAGATCGTGGTCGAAAACAAGTCAGGCGCCAACGGAAACATCGGCATCGAGTATGCGGCCAAAAGTCTCCCCGATGGCTACACCGTCCTGATCGCAACCGACGCGGTGAGCAGCAACCCGCATGTCTACAAGATGAGCTTCGACCCGTTGCAGGAGCTTCTCCCGGTGGTCGAGCTATCGCACCAGCCGATCGCGCTCGCTGCACATCCTTCGCTGGGCGTAGCCACACTTGCCGAACTCATCACGCTCGCAAAAAAGCAGCCGGGCTTGCGGTTTGCGACCGGAAGCGGCGCGGGCTCGCTCCAAGCCATGGTCGCACTGTGGTACGCGAGCCTTGCCGGCATCACGCTTGAGCAGGTGCCTTATCGTGGCGGCGGCCCGGCGATCAACGATCTGATCGCCGGCCACGTCCAACTCGGCTCGCTTGGCACGACTCCGCTGCTTCCCCATTACACCGCCGGAACGCTCTATCTGCTCGCGCAATCCATGGCGGCGCGCTCGCCGTCGCTGCCGAATGTGCCGACATTTCAGGAAGCCGGCATGAGCGGGCTCGTGGTCGATCAACGCATCGGCGTATTCGTGCCGAAGGGCACTTCGCGCGACATCGCCGAGCGTCTCAACAGCGAGATCAACGCTGCACTGCGTGACGATAAGGTGCGCAAAAGCTTCGCTGATCAGGCACAGGAAGCCGCGGGAGGAACGGCCGAGCAGTACGCAAGGCTGGTGCGCGAAGATTCGGAAAAATACGCCCGGCTTGTGAAGGAGCTCAATGTGAAAGTGGAATGAACGGCCCCGACACCGCGACGCGCGGCGCGAATCAAAACATGAGCGTCTTGCTGCTCTTCCCTGATATTGGGCGACCGCGCTTTGTTATTCTTCATACGCAACGTATCGTATGATCTTCCAGCTCCCATCCGCCTGCCTGCGAAAGATGTCCATACCGGGCTCGATCGATTCCGCGGACGACCCCGGAATGCCGACGGCTGAGGTTCTCAGTCTCCATACGAGACGAACGACGGCGAGCTCACCCGAAACCAGGACTTCCCTGATTTCGAGGCTGTAGGAATATTTTTGTGTCCTGTCGCCCAATGAACGATGCAGAAGGCTGCAGATGTCGCCGTAGTTGCGCTCGGGATGGCCGCGGAAATCGTAACGCAGCTCCGGAGAGAATAGGCCGCACGCGGCTTGCGCATTGCCTGCGTTGAAATCCGCGGTCCATTTCTCCAGCGCAGCGCGGATTGCCCGCTCGGATGCATCGTTTGGCTGCGCCGTAGCGCGAGGCAGCAACCCGCAAAGGGCGATTCCCATGATGACCAATCCGAAAAAGTTGCGAGATAAGCGCATGGCTTGACGGCCGCGCGCTAGAACGTCAGCGCGGCGGCGAGGTCGCCCATGGCGGGATGGCCGTTCGTCTCGAGCGCCCGGTCGCGCGCGGCGATCCCCGGCAATACCGGCAGGCCAAAGCGACGGGAAATGAAACGCAGGATCGATGTGGTGTCGTATTGGGTGTGGTCGACGTAGCCCTTCTTGCTGAATGGCGAGACGATCAGCGCCGGAATGCGTGTGCCTGGACCCCAGCGGTCGCCCTTCGGCGGGGCGACATGGTCCCAAAAGCCACCGTTCTCGTCGTAGGTCACGAGCACCAGCATATGCGGCCATTGCGGGCTTCTCTCAAGGTGGGCGATCACATCGGCGATATGCTCGTCGCCCGCCAATGCGGACGCATAGCCGGGATGCTCGTTCAGGTTGCCCTGCGGCTTGTAGAAGGTGACCTGCGGCAACTGTCCTTGATCGATGGCGTTGATGAACTCGGCTCCGTTCATGCCGCCGTCCTTGAGATGCGCTGCTCGTGCCGCCGTGCCGGGCGCGAACTGGACGAAATAGTTGAAGGGCTGGTGGTGGTACTGGAAATTCGGTTGCGGCTCGGCGTTCTTGCCGTCGAGCGCAACCTGCCAGGCGCCCGCATACCAGGCCCAGCTCACGCCCTTGAGGCTCAACAAGTCCCCGATTGTCACCTCGTTCTGCGGGGGCAACGTGGTTGGTGCATTCGGATCGGCGAACCGCGGATCACCGCCTTGGGCCGGTCTGTTGAAGCTCGGTTGATAGGGCGGCTGCATGGTGTTGACTGCATAGAAGTCCGGAGTGATTTCTCCATCGTTGACGAATTCCGGAATGCCTTCGAGTGCGGATTTCGGCGAGTTGGCCGCAAGCTTTAAAGTGACGCCATCAGCTTCAACCGCTGCAATCTGAGCCCTGGCCGGGCTTTGATCGGCGTTCGGGTAGGTGGGCACGCAGCCGCAGACCAGCAGGAAGTGATTGACAAAGGATCCACCGAAGGCGGCTTGGAAGAAATTATCGGCCAGAACATATTTCTGCGCGATGTTCCAGAGCGGGAGCTTGGAGCCGTCGTAATAGCCCATGACCAGACCGCCGGCATCGGCGTAGGCGACAAAACGGTCGTTTTTCCCTCCATTGATTTGCATCTGGTGCTGGTAGAAACGATGCCAGAGATCGCGGCTGGCGACGCTCAGCGGCGTGTTGAAACCGGCCGGATCATCGATGGCGAAGGGCTTGTTCGGGAGATGCCTGGTTTGCGCCGCCGTCACCGGCGGCGTGACGCCCGGCGCGGTCAATCCATCCCAAACGCGCGGCAATTCCTTGAGCACCGAGCCGTCGCGGTCCACCTGCGCGGAGCTCCCCGGCCGGACATTCGCCAGGCCATCGGCGCCGGGAAAGTGGCCATAGAGATTGTCGAAACTGCGATTCTCCGCATAAATGATCACGACGGTCTCGATGTTTTTGATCTCCGAGCTTGCCCCTTGCGCAAAAACCTGCGTCATCATCACGAGCAGGTTCGCCACGATCGCCGACAGCGCAACACAACGTCGCATGTTTCTCGTTTACAACAGGGTTGAGGCCGTTTCGCACGGCAGCTGGAGTGGTAATCCTACAAGTCCTGTTGTGACAGAACCATGAATGCGGACTATCCATTGAACAATGCATAGGCGGTCGCGCTGAGCCACACGAGCCAAGCCGTGACGATCACACCCAGCGCGATCGACATCAACCAATCCGTAGTATCGCTCACCAAGTTAAGATCCGCTGTAAAAGGGACGAGGCTCCAAGGAGCACTGTCATTTGCAGACAGGTCGGGGGGGTTGGTCCCCGGCCGCAGCACCAGCGGCCGGGGTAATAGCTATCGGGGGCAACGCAAAGCCACTTACTCAACCTACCGTATGACCATCTCCGATTCGCTCTGTCGGGCATGTGACAGTTGTGATTCTATCCCCAGTCTTCTCCGTCGATGGACGTTAGCGCCGTGTCACATGGCACGGGGCATACTGGAGGCGAAAGGTCTGCCGACAATGCACATGAGACCACCCACGACCCGGCTGCCCACGCGCCGAAGGTTTCTAACAACCGCCATGGCGGCGACAGCATTTGCCGGCTTCGACGGCATCAAACGGCCTTATCTCAGTCGAGCCGCCGACCGCCCCGCCATCACCCATGGCCTCCAGTCGGGCGACGTCTCGAATGATTCCGGCGTCGTGTGGGCCCGTACCGATCGCCCCGCGCGGATGCTGGTGGAATGGTCGACGACCGAGAGCTTCAAGCATGTGCAGGATGCGGGTTTCGTCGATGCCCTGCCGGAGACCGACTGCACCGCCAAGATGTTGCTTGAGAACCTTCCGGCCGGCGAGCAGATTTTCTACCGCATCCGTTTCGCAGACTTCGCCTGGCCAACCATCATGAGCGAGGCCATGGTTGGCCGTTTCCGCACCGCGCCGGCGGACCGACGATCACTCACATTCATCTGGTCGGGCGATACCGCGGGGCAGGGCTGGGGTATCGATGAGAGCCGCGGCGGCATGCGTACCTACGCCACCATGCTGCGCAATCGGCCTGATTTTTTCGTCCACAGCGGCGACAATATCTATGCCGACGGTCCGATTGCAGCCGAGCAGATGATGCCCAACGGAGAGACGTGGAAAAACATCGCCACCGAAGAAAAGGCGAAGCCCGCCGAGACACTCGCCGAGTTCCGGGGCAACTACAAATACAATCTTCTGGACAAGAACGTGCTCGCGTTTAACCGCGAGGTTCCGATCTTTTCCCAATGGGATGATCATGAAGTCACCAATAATTGGTGGCCGGGAGAGCCGCTCACGCGCCCGGAGCACCGGCGCAAGAACTATGTCGAGCAGAATGCGCTTGAGCTCGCATCCCGCGCGGCGCGAGCGTTCCACGAATACCTGCCGGTACGCCGCGTTCCTGCCGAGCCGGGCCGTGTCTACCGGCAGATCTCATATGGCCCGCTGTTGGACCTGTTCATATTGGATATGCGCAGCTATCGCGGACCGAACGGCGAGGGCCGCGAGGAGCGCTACGGTCCCGCCGCCTACTTTCTGGCGCCCACGCAACTCGCATGGCTCAAGCGCGCGCTCATCAATTCGCGCGCGACCTGGAAAGTGATCGCCGCCGATCAGCCGCTTGGTCTGCTTGTCGTCGATGATCCCGCTCGCAACTGGGGAGTCGAGGCCGTCGCTCAGGGCGATAATGGAGCGCCCCGCGGCCGCGAACTGGAAATTGCCGATCTCCTCGCCTTCACCAAGCGCGCCGGCATTCGTAACACGGTCTGGCTGACTGCCGACGTGCATTACACGGCGGCGCATTATTATGACCCGAACAAGGCTGCGTTTGCGGATTTTGATCCGTTCTGGGAATTCGTGTCCGGACCGATCCATGCGGGCACCTTTGGCCCCAATACGCTCGACGGCACATTCGGGCCACAACTCGTTTATGTGAAGGCGCCAAGCCAGGAGCAGGGACAGAACCTGCCGCCGAGCTTCGGTCTGCAGTTCTTTGGCCATGTCTCCATCGACGGCACCAGCGAGGTGATGACGGTCACGCTCAAGGACGTCGATGACAATGCTCTGTGGTCGACCGAGCTTGAGCCGAGATTCTATTGAGCCGCGTCGCAGCGTTCGGGTTTAACTGCTTCTGTCACGCCGCAACGTCGGTCGCGGTGACCTCTTCGATCTCGAAGCGGTACATCCGGCCACGGCTATCTTTTGCGCACCAGCAGTTGCGCTCCTCGTCGTAACGATTATCGCCCCCGAGCCGAGATGAATCGAACTCAGCCATAGCACTTGCGTCTTCCCAAAGCTCAAAGAGCGGCTGCAGCGCGCGTCGAGTCACGACCTCTTCCTTGTCGTCCAGCGCACATTGGACGATCCGAAACATAGAAAGCCCATTCGGTCAAATAGTCTGGCTGCATCGCAAACATTGGATTTGTTGCAACGGTCTGACAATCGCAGGCTCCCTGTGGATTGTCGCAGCGCTCATTCCGCCGTTCGCAGATTCCAGCTGCTGCTTTCCACGATCGGGATGCTGTTGAGACGTGAAACGATCTGGTTGAGCTCGCCGGCATCGGCCCCTGTCCCCAGGGTTGCCACCAGCTCGGGCCGTCCCCCTTCCGGTTCGATGAGATCAATGCCCTGCACCGGATATTTCGCCAATTCCAATTGTTCCTTTAGTAATTCCCGAACTTCATCAAGATGCTCAGCGCTCGTCGTTACACGCACTTCGTAAATCGCTTCCGTGGTTCCCGTATCGATGGGCGAGCGGTTGATCGCGTTCACGAGCGGACGCAAGAGCGTGTTGCCGGCGAGCACGAAAGCCGTCAGCGCAACAGCCTCAAAGGCCAGATCGGCTCCGGCGCAGGCACCGACAGCTGCCGAGCACCACAGCGTTGCCGCCGTGTTGAGACCCCATACACTGCTTCCTTGCTTCATGATGACGCCAGCACCGAGGAAACCCACGCCCGAGACGACGTAGGAAATGATCTGGGTAGCGCCAGCGTTCCCGTTCAGGTGCATCCCGATATCAACGAAGGCGGCAGCGCCGACCGCTACCAGCACATGTGTTCGCAACCCACCGCCGCGTTGCCGATACTGGCGCTCCGCCCCAATGAACGCGCCGAGTACGAACGCGCCCAACAGACTCACCAACGAATCCAGAAAATCGTTGAAGGCAAATGAGCGAATAAATTGCATGATCAAGAGAGCTCGGGTTCTCGCGTCCCTGCTAGTGCCGCCGACCCAGGGCGGTATTTAGACACTACCATTATTGGCGGAATCTGTGCATATTGCGTGCATGGAGCAAGATCCACCTCGCGACTTCGCCTGCCCGCGCTGTCAGGCGCGCTACAAGATTGTCCGGATGCGGTCGGAGCCGGGCATCGTTCACCAGATGCTGCAATGCAGGGTGTGCGAGGAGCAATTGGCGTCCACCGAGAACGATCACCTCTTGAAGTATTTCCTCGTAAGCCGCCCTGCGCCGAGGGGTTCTTTCCCTTAAGCGGACGAGTGGCGCCTCAATCGTATCAGGTCGGAACGGTTCGAGGCATGGGGGAGGTTACCCTGGTCGCGGCTCGCAGTAGCTTGGTTCGGGCTCGTCGCGCTCGAACGAGAATGCCCCTGCCGGTGATCGGACTCTGGCAAGGCTTGCCCCCTGCTGCAATGCAATCGTGCCAGAGCCGGTCGGGGCGCAGCGCGCGCGAGCGAAGGCCGACCAGATGTTTCATTGCGATCGTGCACCAGAATCCGAGCTGCGGAAAATCCCGTTTCGGCATGGGCAAGCGCGGCATTGCAATCGTATCGGTGTTGTCGAGGTAGTCGCGCAAAAAGGCGCCTGTGCCCGGGTCGTCCTCGTGGGCAAGCATCACCCTCGTGCCATTGAATTTCACGTCATAGATCAACCAACCGCGCATCCTCGGCAGATGCGCGATGGCCTTGACGTGGTGATAACGCCCCCACGCCAGCAGCCGCACCCACCATCGGCCCGGATTCTTGCAGAATACGAGAATCCAGCTGGGTTCAATGAGATCGGCGCAACTGTTCATGCAGCATGGGCGCTTATCCTCGTATTGTAATGCCGCAATGTCAGAACCGTGTCACTATTTCGACAGAGCATGTCCGTTCCAGGCGCCGGCCCAAAAAATCCCGCAGCTGCGGCCCGCTTCGGCTCGGTTTGACCCCTAATTCCTCATTGCAAAATGCAGCTCGCTTCATTGAATTGAATCGCTCAGCGGGCGCCCGTAAGGACGCTCGCCGAGAAAAAATGACCTTCTGTCAAAAAAATGTCTTGTAACTGCTGACGACAACGCCTATGTGGCGCGTCGCCCTATTTCGCACGTGCCTATGGCCGTGTGTCGGTCGGTGGGCATCCGGACAAGAGGCCGGACAGCCGCCTGAGGGAGGAACTCCTTCCTCAACACCGTGACCGGCAGCCGGAGGCGAAACCGGCGTACCTCGCGCTCAACGGGGGACGCGGCTCAAAGCAACGACGGAGCGGGCTTTTTTGGTCTCGCTGGCCCTCCAAAGGTCAGCACCGAAGAGGCTTGTCCTTCTTTGCCTGCCGTGCGGACGGGATCTCCCCGCTCCAATCCAAGGCAGCATTTCGGGTGAAATGCCCGCGCGCTTGCTCCGTGTCTCCATCGCACGGCCGGCGCGCAGCACATAGGCCCGAAGTCGCCGGTCGATCGCACAAGCGCGGTCGGCCGAACGTAAGCCTGGGCTGCCAAGCCCTTCGAACTTGGATAAAGGAGCGTCGCATGACCGAACGCATCCGTGAATTCCTGCGCCGTCGCCGCACCCAAGGTGTGGACAATGGGCCGTGCCTCGTCGTCGATCTCGATGTCGTGCGCGAGAATTACCAGGCCTTCGCGAAAGCTTTGCCCGACAGCCGCGTGTTCTACGCGGTCAAAGCCAATCCCGCACCCGAACTGCTGGCATTGCTGGTTTCGCTCGGCTCCTGCTTCGATGCTGCCTCCGTGGCGGAGATCGAGATGGTGCTCGCCGCCGGAGCCACCCCCGACCGTATCTCCTTCGGCAATACGATCAAGAAGGAGCGCGACATCGCACGCGCGTATGCGCTCGGCATTCGGCTGTTCGCGGTCGACTGCAAGGCCGAAGTGGAGAAGATCGCGCGCGCCGCGCCCGGCGCCCAGGTCTTCTGCCGGTTCCTCTTCGGCTGCGCCGGCGCGGAGTGGCCGCTGTCGCGCAAGTTCGGCTGCGACCCCCAAATGGCTGTCGAGGTGCTCGACCACGCCCGTGCGCGCGGGCTTGATCCGTTTGGTGTCTCCTTCCATGTGGGCTCGCAGCAGCGCCGGACGCAGGCATGGGACGAGGCGCTCAAGTCAGCGGCGGCGATCTTTCGCGCCTGCTCCGACCGCGGCATCAATCTGTCGATGGTCAACCTCGGTGGCGGCTTCCCCACCAAGTACCTGCGGGAGATTCCCGCCCTCGAGAGCTACGGCCGCGCGATTTTTCGCGCGTTGCGCAAGCATTTCGGCAACCGGATTCCGGAAACGATCATCGAACCCGGTCGTGGTCTCGTCGGTAATGCCGGCGTGATCGAGGCCGAGGTCGTTCTCGTCTCGAAGAAAAGCGAAAACGAGGAGGTGCGCTGGGTCTACCTCGATATCGGCAAGTTCGGCGGACTGGCCGAGACCATGGATGAATCCATCCGTTACCCCGTTCGCACCCCGCGCGATGGAGATGAAGTCGGTCCCTGCGTGCTCGCAGGTCCGACCTGCGACAGCGCGGACGTCCTCTACGAAAAGCGGCCCTATGCGCTGCCGATCAGCCTGGAGATCGGCGATACGGTGCTGATCGAAGGAACCGGCGCCTATACCGCGACCTATGCGTCGATCGCTTTCAACGGCTTCGCGCCGCTGCGAACCTATCACATCTAGATTTTTGATCACGACCAACGTGTCGCGGCGCCCGTGAACACGCGCTGGAGACGGGTGGGAGGAATCGACCATGATCGCAATTCGAGAAGAAATGTCCAACGACGTTGCCGCGCGTGAGGCGCTCCTCGACGCGGCCTTCGGGGAAGCGCGTTTTGCCAAAGCGGCTGAACGCCTGCGTGAGCACCGTTTGCCGGCCGCCGGATTGTCATTCATCGCCTGCGAAGCGACGCGCGTGATCGCGACCGTGCGCTTGTGGGACATCGTGGCCGGCCCGAACCGCCCCGCTTTGCTGCTCGGCCCGCTCGCGGTCGCGAACGGAAGACACAACCGCGGTATCGGCACGAGCCTGATGCACCATGCCTTGCGCGAAGCGCGACGGCTCGGCCATTGCGCGATCCTCTTGGTCGGAGACGCACCCTATTACGGACGCTTGGGTTTCACTTGCGAGAAGACGAGCAGGCTCTGGCTACCGGGCCCGTTCGAGCAGCATCGGCTGCTGGGGCGCGAGCTTGTTGCCGGCGCGCTCGACGGTGCTGGCGGTCTCGTGAGCGGCGCCGGACGGCCACAACCGAAGCTCGATTTGGCGGCCCTGGTCGCCGCCATGACCCGCAGTCACTGCGTTTTCACTGCGCGCGCCGCCTGAACGCACATCCTTTTACTCGGAGTACCGCCATGAACGCAGTCCCCAAAATGACAGTAAGCTGGCCGCTCCATGCCCGTTTCGCGGGCCCGATTGTCATGATCGGCTTCGGCTCGATTGGAAAGGGTACCTTGCCGCTGATCGAGCGTCACATCAGCTTCGACCGTTCCAAGTTTGTCGTCATCGCGCCGGACGACCGCGACTGCCATCTCCTGGATGAGCGGCAGATCCGGTTCATCCGCGCTGCGCTCACGCGCGAAAACTATCGCGACGTTCTTATGCCGCTGCTCACGGTTGGCCCGGGCCGTGGGATGATTGTCAATCTGTCGGTCGATACCTCCTCGGTCGAGCTGATGGAATTCGCGAAGGACATCGGCGCCTTCTACCTCGATACCGTGGTCGAGCCCTGGCCGGGCCTCTATACCGACCGATCCCTGTCGGCCTCACAGCGCTCCAACTATGCCCTGCGCGAGGGCATCCTCGCGTTGCGCCGGCGGCGGCCGGGCGGTGTGACGGCCGTGAGCTGCTGCGGCGCCAATCCCGGGATGGTCTCCTGGATGGTCAAGCAGGCGCTGCTCGACCTCGCCATTGACCTGGAGCTTGAACTCGCCGAGCCGCAGTCCCGCGAGGATTGGGCGCGACTCATGCGGCGCGTAGGCGTCAAGGGCATTCACATCGCCGAACGCGACACCCAGCGTGCGCGCCATCCCAAGCCGCGCGGCAAGTTCGTCAACACCTGGTCAGTGGAGGGCTTTGTCGCCGAAGGGCTCCAGCCGGCCGAGCTCGGCTGGGGCACGCACGAGAAAGCCCTGCCACCGGGCGGCCGGCGCCATGATTTCGGCTGTGACAGCGCGATCTATCTGACCCGCCCTGGCGCCGGCACGCGCGTGCGTTCCTGGACGCCCACCGCGCAGGCCCAGCACGCCTGGATGATCACGCATAACGAGTCGATCTCGATCGCGGACTATTTCACGCTGCGGGAGCATGAGGAGGTGGTTTACCGCCCGACCTGCCACTACGCCTATCACCCGTGCGATGACGCCGTGTTATCGATGCACGAAATGGCGGGCGCGGAATGGAGGCCGCAGAAAACCTGGCAGATCCTTTGCGAGGACGACATTGTCGATGGTGTCGATGAGCTCGGCGTGCTGCTCTATGGTCACCCCAGGAATGCGTATTGGTATGGATCCCGGCTGTCGATCGAGGAGACCCGCATGCTCGCGCCTTATCAGAACGCGACTGGGCTCCAGGTGACCTCGGCGGTACTCGCGGGCATCGTGTGGATGCTGGAAAACCCTGATTGCGGGATCGTGGAGGCCGACGAAATGGACTTCCGGCGCGCTCTCGCGATCCAACGACCCTATCTGGGATCTGTTGGAGGCTACTACACTGACTGGACGCCGATCGAGGCACGCGGCCAGTTATTCCCGGAAAGCGTGGATCACGGCGATGCATGGCAGTTCAGCAACGTCCTGGTCAGTTGAGCGCCGGGGAAAACGCGCGGCTACGGTTGAGCGTGGCTGAGAAAACGACTTCAAGATCGACTGAGCATTGCGTCGCCATTCCAGGCCTGCCCCCAACGGTCCTTGTAGACGACGCTGGCCAGCAGGCCGCGTCGCACCGGCCCGAATTTCCCGAGCGGGTAACCGATGGGAATGATGGCATAGGAATGAACGCCGGGTGGCAAGCGGAGAGCGGCCTCGGTCTCCTTCTCGTACAGAAGATGGCGCGTCGTGAGCGTGGCACCGAGCCCAAGGGCGCGCGCGGCGAGCAGCATGTTTTGCACGGCCGGATAGATACTCGCGCCGGACCACCGGTTCGTCGGCCGGGTGCCGTGTTCAATGCAGGCAACGATCCAGACCGGCGCCTCGTGGAAATGCTCGGTGAGATATTGCACGGCGGCGGCTTGGCGCCGGTAACGTTCGGAATCCACTCCGGGCGGCGGCGCGCTCGACCGGTAATGCGGCCCCATCACCTCGTCAAAGGCGCGCTGATACCAGACTTGCACCGCCTGCTTTATCGCGCGGTCCGTGACGACAAGGAACCGCCACTGTTGCGCGTTCGCGCCATTGGGCGCGCATTGCCCCGCCTCGAGGATGCGATCGATGAGCGCATCGGGTACGGGATCGGGCTTGAGCCGCCGCATTGCGCGGGTCGTGTGCATGATTTCGAAAAGCTCAGTGCCTTCGGCCATGAAATACCTCTGGGATCGATCTCAGCGAAACACGCTTTAGCCGGCGCTCCGGCGCATGATGAACATGTCATGCAGGCCGTGCAGCGAAATGACAAAGATCAGAAGCGCGCGCATCGCGCTTCCCGCCCCGGAATGCGCAGGCACAATCCTGGATGCCGCCTTTAGCCACACGAGCTTCTTCCACTCGAACACACCGACTGAATCGGTCACTTCCCTCGACAGCAGGTGAGGCACCCACTCTGACCGAAGGATCTCGTCGAGCGCGGCTGGCGGAGCAAGAAAGAGCCTTTTTTTCTTTGCAAGGGTTTGCTGCGGCAGCCGCTGCGCGAATGCCCTCCTGATAAGGCCCTTCCCCGCCGCCTCCCCCATGAGGGCTTCATCACCCAGCTTGCAGGCGAACGCAACCACCTCGTTGTCGAGGAAGGGAACGCGGCCTTCGATTGAATGCGCCATTTCCTCCCGATCGGCGAGGAAATTCAGTATGTAGGCCGGCAGATCATATTTCAGGGCGAGCAGGCGATCGACATTGGTCGGTGTCATTGCCGAGCCGCCGACGGCTCGGACTTCTTTTCCGATCAATTCAAGTGCAGCAATCGGTGAAAAGCAGCATCGAATTTCCGGCTTGAGCAGCCGGCGAATGAGCCGCGCATAGAACAGGCTTCGCACGCCCAGATATGGCGCACACCCGAATATGGCCGTGAGCCGCGCTACATCCTTGGCACGCAGCAATGGAAGCAGGCCCGAAATCATTTGGCTGGAGCCAATCAGGCGCCACCAATTGAGGACGCTTTGTTGATGTCGCCTCGTTGTATCGGGCGCCAGCTCGTCTCTGGAAAAATAAGGATACCCGGCGAAAAGCTCATCCGCGCCTTCCCCTGTCATAACGGCTTTGACGTGCTTTGCGGCAGCGCGCGACAACAGGAATTTGGCAGTGCCGTGCGAATTGATGACCGGAATCTCGCAATGCCAAATGGAGCGCAGGAAATTGTCTGCGAGATCCTGATTGCGCACGGGGACGAGATGGTGCTCTACCCCCAGCTGCGAGGCCACGTTTACCGCTTCGGGACTTTCATCAAACTCCGTGTCTTCAAACCTGATTGTGAACGCCTTGATGGATTCCGCCCCGCTGCGCACCATGGAAGCAAGCACGGCGGACGAATCGATGCCGCCTGAAAGGTAAGCTCCGACGGGATAATCGCCGTGTAGCCGGATACGTACGGCCTCTTCGAAAATTGCCGAGAATTCCTGAGCAAGCTCCGCCAAATTGTTGGAGGAGCTGCCAACGTTCATGACTGGCGACCAGTATGGCTGCTCGATGATCTTTTCGTCGGTGACTTTCAAACAGCAGCCGGGCTTCACCTCGCGGATATCAGAAAAACAGGTGCTGCCGGGCAGAGTGATCCCGAACAGCTTGGTTGCAATAGACGCGTTGTCCAATCTCCTTGCAACACCGGAGTCGGCGAAAATTGCTTTGATTTCGGATCCGAATGAGATGCCGCTTGTCGTGTAATGGTAATAGAGCGGCTTGATGCCGAATCTGTCTCGAACCAGGAAGAGTGTTCGTTTCTCGCTGTCGTAGAGCGCGAACGCGAATTCGCCGCGCAACAATGAAAAGCCGCCCGCTCCCCGCAACTCATAGAGGTGTGGAATGATCTCAACGTCCGACCCAAGCTCGATGTTTCGTCCAGCTTGACGGATAAGTCCCGCGAGTTCCTGATGATTGTAGATCTCGCCGTTACAGACGACGAAAACCGAGCTTCGCGTATTGCGCACGGGCTGGGCGTTTGCTGCCTTGAAGAATGAGAGCTGCGCATAAGCCAATGCGACCGCGCCGTCTGAGTTGAACCAGCAAGCCTGCCCTTCGGGTCCACGATGGGCAATCGACTGGATCATGGCGGCAATGGGACTTTGCTCGCGCGGCCGGCCGCTCCAGTCCCATTCACCGGCAATGCCGCACATTTCTCAATCTCAGACTCGGGGATTTCGGCTAATCACGAAGGCGCGCCGCTGCTTTGTCTCAACAGCACCGCGGGGCGGCCGCGGCTCGAGCCCTTAAGATCAAGCAACAGGATCGCTGTGAGGTTTGCGCTCCTTGCGTCATCGCGACGGCGCCTTCGGCGCGCCGGGCGAGACTGCAGGCGCTTTCGGCCCGGAGTTTCCTGTTTGCTTGGATGCGCCATCCCAATCGCAGGCTTCCGCCAAGCGGGCACGGATCGGCGAAAAGTTGCCGACATTAAATAAGGCGTCGTGCGGCGCGTCGTGGTGATCCCACATCCGGAAATAAACCTTGCCTTGATCTCGCAGCGCCCGAATGAATTGGATCGGCGATGGAGCGAGCGCGAGATAACAGCTCGAATGTGAATTCCACGCACTCTCGACCGCCGGCTCCTGATCGATGCGGTAGATGAGGCGTACGTCCGTTCCGCATTTGATAAATCCCCATTTGTTGACCGCGACCTCGGTCTTGCGATCCTTGCAGCGCATCAGCAGATAGGCCTTGCCATCGGTTGACCGAAGCGAGGCCGACACCAGCGGGCTATCATCGAGGGGGGATTTATCGTCGCGGATTTCCCAATCCCCCTCTTGCTGATTGCTCGTCTGGTTCGGGGCGGACGTATCGAGGGCGTCATAACATTTCAGCCGCTCGGCATCGTCCTTGATCTGATGGCAGCGCTGGAGGCCCTCCTGGGCCTGCGCGCCGGCGGCAAAAACAAAACCGGCGCATGCGAGAGTGAGTATGGCGCGCATGGTTGCCTGTATATTGAATCTCAGATGCAAGCTCTAGGCCAAATTCCGTGCAAATACCAGGAGCGAGCCGATCACCTGCCTTGACCCGCGATGGTCAGGCTGATTTTCTAGCTCATCTGCTCACGTTATTCCATCACTCCAACAGCGTCGCTGCGGCATGCAATCCATTCGGACAGCGCTGATCTCACCAGCGACCTTTGTCGCGCCCGCAATGAAAGCGCCCATTCCGCCCGGATGCGAGCCACCCTTCAGCGCACTGCTGAAGCCCGCCTGGGCAAATTCTGTCTCCCGCTGCCTGACCTGTGAGGGGACCGGGATCCTCGCGCCTAATCCTGCGTTGTGAGCGGCCGGCGTACGCCCCATCCCCGCAGGATTTCGGCAAGCTCTTGCGCGACGAAAAAGCGTGCGCTTGCGTGATCGTAGCCCTCAGTGAGGAGGTCGTCGTAATCCGTGAAGACGTGGCGCGCATAAGCGACGAGGGAGAGCCATGCCCCGCGTTCGGAGGAGGCAACTTTGAGGCCGGCGCTGTCAAGCGCGTGATCGAGCACCGCTTCGAATTCATGCGACGGGAGCTGTGGGGCGAGCACGCGCAATGCACGGGCGATTTGCGCGCGCCTGCTCACGCCGCAACGATCACTCCGGATTTACTCCGGCTACATTGACGACCTTGGACCATTTCTCGACTTCGGAGGCGAGATAAGCGCCGAACCCGGTTCGGGGTGAAATAAATCGGCGTGGTCGCGACGTCCGCTAGGCGTGCCTTGATGAATTGCAGAAATGCGCGGCGCGATGTTTTCGCCATGGTGCCCTCCGCTTGTTCTGTCATTGCGTAGGCTGGGTCGAGTTCTTAACGCGACCCCAACCTACACCTCGCCTATCTCTCTGAGAATTTCCTCCGTATGCTCGCCGAGCTGTGGCGACGGCCGTTCCGACGCCATCACTCTCTCGCCGATCACGATGGGCGTGCGCACGCCCGGAATTGTGCCGGCCCTGGCTGCTGCGCTTGGCGGACCAATGCGCATGGCGCGATGCAATACTTGCGGATCGCAAAAAACCTGGTCGAGGGAATTGATCGGTCCCGCCGGCACCTGCACCGCTTCGAGCGTGGCGAGAAGGTCCGCGCGCTGCCAGCGCGCGGTAAGCGCCGAGAGCTCACCGATCAACTCTGCCCGATTCTTCAGCCGATCGGAATTGGCGCGGTAGCGGGTCTCTTCCGCGATCCTGGGCTCGCCCAGGACGGCGCAAAGCTTTGCGAACTGATTGTCGTTGCCGGTCGCGATGATGATGTGCCCGTCGGCAACCGGAAAGACCTGATAGGGCACAATATTGGGATGCGCATTGCCAATGCGTTTGGGTACCTTGCCGGAAACGAGGTAGTTGAGCGCCTGATTGGCAAGCACGCCTACTTGGCTATCGAGGAGCGCGGTGTCGACCTGACAGCCGCGGCCGGTCTTCTCCCGCTCCATCAAGGCCGCCAGGATCCCGATGACCGAATAGACCCCGGTAAAGATGTCCGCGATGGGCACGCCGGCGCGCTGCGGCTCGCCGTCGGGCGTCCCGGTGAGGTCCATGATCCCGCCCATGCCCTGTGCCATGAGGTCATACCCCGCGCGCGCAGCGTAGGGTCCGCCCTGGCCAAAGCCGGTCACGGAGCAATAGACAAGGCGCGGGTTTTCCGGGCGCAAACTCTCGTAATCCAGGCCGAACTTCGCGAGGCCGCCGACCTTGAAATTCTCGATCAGCACGTCCGACTTGGCCGCGAGCTTTTTTACGATGCGGCGGCCCTCCTCGCTTTCGAAATCAAGCTCGATCGAGCGTTTGCCCCGATTGGTGCAATGGAAATAGGCCGCTCCCAGATGACCCCCATCGGCCGCCTCGACGAAGGGCGGCCCCCAGCCGCGGGTGTCATCGCCCGCTCCCTTGCGTTCGACCTTGATGACGTCGGCGCCGAGATCGGCGAGAATCTGACCCGCCCAGGGCCCTGCCAGAATGCGGGCAAGTTCGAGCACGCGTAGTCCGGACAACGGTCCCCCCATTAATGCTCCCCTTGATGCTTTCCCTTGCTGCCTGTCGTCCTTGGGCACCAGCCTGAGGCTGGGTCACTGCAGCATCTGTGTGGCCTTCCATGCCGGGCTTGTCCATAGGCCGGCACATTTGTGAATTCGTCACGACAACCTTATTTAATGTCCCGGCGCAGCGAGCGATTCGGGCGAGATGAACTCCTCCTTCTTCGGAGATATGTTGCAGTCCATCGCCGAGCGCGGGCGGGCATTGATCGACCGCACGCGGGATCGGCGGGGGGGCGCGGAGCAACGTTCGACGGGCCTCGTGGCGCTGTGTGAGGAGCTGCTCTCAACCCGCGGGGAGGCTTCCGGGGTCGCGCTCGCCCGCGAACTCCTCTCCCAATACGCGGAGCTGACGACCGGCCCTCGCATCGCATTCTTCGAGGCGTTGGCGAGCGGGTTCGGTCCCGATCGTGACCTGCTCAACGCGGCTGTGAAGACATGGCAGAGCTCGCCCACCGAAGAGACCGCGGCAAAGCTCCACCGCGCCTCCGAGCCGCGCCGGCTCGAACTCTTTCGCCGGCTCAATCTCGCACCGAACGGAACAACGGCGCTCGTGCGCATGCGCGAGCAACTGCTCGATGCATTGGATCACCGCGAGGACCTGGAGATCATCGACGATGATTTCCTCCACCTGTTCTCCTCCTGGTTCAATCGAGGTTTCCTGATCCTGCGCCGCATCGACTGGTCCACGCCGGCACGAATTCTGGAGAAGATCATCCGCTATGAGGCGGTGCACGAGATCCGGGATTGGAACGATTTGCGCATGCGCATCGATTCACCCGGGCGGCGCTGTTACGCGTTTTTCCATCCGGCACTGGTCGACGAGCCGTTGATCTTTGTCGAGGTTGCGCTCACCCGCGGCATTCCCGACAAGATCGACGCGATCCTGTCCGCGAACGGCCAACCCGTGGATCTCGATCGCGCGACCTCGGCGGTGTTCTATTCCATTTCCAACTGTCAGATGGGGCTCACCGGCGTATCTTTCGGGCATTTCCTGATCAAACAGGTGGTGGAGGAAGTCCAACGCGAGATGCCGCGGCTGTCCACCTTCGTGACACTCTCGCCTGCGCCCGGTTTTGCCGAATGGCTCAAGCGCGAAACGGCGAACGAGGCATCGGCCATGATCAGTGATGAGGATCGCGTCGCGCTCGCAGTCCTGGATCGGCCGGGGTGGTGGCGCGATGAGGAAAGCGCGGAAGCGGCGCGCGAGCCGCTGCTGCGCGCGGCTGCCGTCTATTTTTTGCGCGCGCGCAGCTCGCGCGGCCTGCCGCGCGATCCGGTGGCACGATTCCATCTCGGCAACGGCGCTCGGCTCGAACGGCTCAACTACCTCGCCGATATCTCGCCGCGTGCACTGGCGCAGTCACACGGCTTGATGGTGAATTACCTCTATGACCTCGACGACATCGAGAAGAACCACGAAGCCTATGCCCAGCAGCAGGCGATCATCGCCGCCGGCGCGGTCAATCGCCTCGCTCGCGCGCCCGCTCGCGAACTCACGCCCGTGAGTGACTGATCCTGCAAGCCGCAGCACCCATACTGATCGCAGGAGGAGGCCCGGTCGGGGTCATCTGCGCGCTCGCACTGGCACGGCAAAACGTTCCCGTCCGCCTGTTCGAGGCCGCTTCGCAGGTGAACGATGCGCCGCGCGCATCCACAACGCATCCCCCCACGCTCGAAATGCTCGCCGGGCTGGGGTTGATCGAAGAGGTGATTGCCCGCGGGCTGGTCGCACGCACCTTCCAGTTCTGGGACCGCCCGAGCGGGCAGATGATCGCAGAGTTCGATCACGCCCTCCTCAAGCAGGACACGCCCTACCCTTTCATCGTTCAATGCGAGCAGCACAAGATCGCCAATATGGGGATTGACCGGCTGCGCAATTTTCCGCACGCGGACGTGCGTTTTTCCGCCCGTGTAGTCGCAGTAGAGGTCTCGGACGATCGGGTCGACGTTGAGGTCGAGACACATCGAGGGACGGAAAAAATATCGGGCAGCTACCTCATTGCTGCCGATGGAGGGCGCTCCACTGTGCGCAAAGCGCTCGGCATCGAGTTCGAGGGCTACACGTTTCCGGAACGGTTTCTGGTGTTGACGACACTGTTCGACTTCGCGGCCCAACGAGGCGCCGGCTTCCGATGCTATTTCTCGGATCCGGACGAGTGGGCAAACCTGTTCAAGGTCGCAGGCGACGACGGAAGCGGGCTGTGGCGCGCGGTTTTTCCGACACTGCCCGGCGAGAGCGATGAGCAGGTGCTTAATGATGACGCCGTGCAGCGCCGGCTGCAGAAATTTTTTCCCAAGCGCGGCGCCTACCCCGTCGTGCACCGTAATCTCTATCACGTGCACCAGCGCGTTGCCGCGACCTTCAACAAAGGCCGGGTCTTCCTTGCCGGCGATGCGGCCCACGTCAACAATCCGATCGGAGGGCTCGGGCTCAACTGCGGCATTCACGACGCGGTCGAGCTTGCGCAGCTCCTGACATCAGTGCTGCAAGGGCACAAGCCGCCGGATGTGTTTGCTTGCTATGATCAACGGCGCCGCCCGATCAACATCGAATACGTGCAGCAGCAGACGGTCGCCAACAAGAACCGGCTGGAAGAAAAGGATCCCGTCAAGCGGGAGGCCAATTTCGAGTTCCTGCGCAAGACTGCGGCTGATCCGCAGGCCCATCGCGCATTTCTGCTGCGCACATCGCTTATCGCAAGCTTGCGCAAGCAAGAGGTACCGACTTCACCCCCTGCCGTAGACCGGGACCACGGCGCCGCGGGTGACGCGGTTTTCACCTGACGCGAGAAACAGGATTGTTGCCGCGACGTCCTCGACTTTCGCCCAAGCCGCGGGGTGAGCGTCCGGCATGGACTTGCGGTTGGCCGGGGTATCCATGGTCGCGGGGGCAATTGCATTGACCAGAATGCCGTGCTTGATCACCTCCTCCGCAAGCGCAACCGTGAGGGCGGCGACCGCAGCCTTGCTTGCAGTGTATGCGACCATGCCTGCACCGGAGCGCCATTCGAGTGCAGGCCGCGTGGCCACATTGACGATGCGGCCGCCGGCGTTCGTGCGCTCCATGCTCCGCACGGCTGCCGCGCAACAGAGAAAAGCGGTTACGAAATTCATATCAACCTGCTTCATCAGATCCGCTTTCGTCGTCTTGGCGATTGCAGACATGCCGAAGCCGCCCGCGAGATGGATGGACGCCCATAGCTGCGGCAAGCCTTCGTAGAATTTCGCAACAGCGGCTTCATCCGAGAGCTCGACCTTGCCGGCAAGCTGAACTCTCGCATGGCTGCGCAGGGAAAACCGTTCCAACTCGCCCGCATCGATATAGGGGATGTGGCAGACCGCGCCCGCCTCGACCAGGGCAGCGACCACCGCGCTCCCCAGCGCACCGGTACCGCCCGTTACCACGACATGACGATCACGATAATCCATCGGTCTTTCTCCACCTGGCATGTTACGCCCTATCCTAGCAGGAGCTAGGATTCGTGGCGGAATTTGATCTCGCCATTGTGGGCGGCGGTATCAACGGCGCGGGCATTGCCCGCGACGCCGCCGGGCGTGACCTGCGCGTGCTGCTGGTCGAGCAGAACGACCTCGCCTCGGGCACGTCGTCGGCTTCCAGCAAGCTCATCCACGGCGGGCTGCGTTATCTCGAACATGCCTGGTTCCGGCTGGTGCGCGAAGCGCTCTCTGAGCGCGAGGTGATGCTGCGCATCGCGCCGCACGTCGTTCGCCCGATGCGGTTCGTGCTGCCGGTCGAGCCGAGCATGCGGCCGCTGTGGATGTTGCGGCTCGGGCTGTTCATCTATGATCATCTCGGCGGGCGGAAGCTTCTGCCGGCGACACGCGCGGTTGATCTTGCGCATGGCCCGCTCGGGGCACCGCTGCGGCAGTCCTACGCGCACGGTTTCGAATATTCCGACTGCTGGGCGGACGATGCGCGTCTGGTGGTGCTCAATGCGCTCGATGCCGCCGAGCACGGCGCCGTGATCCGCACCCGCACCCGCTGCATCGGCGCGGAGCGCGGAAAGCTGTGGCAGCTCGTCCTCGACGCGCAAGGCCGGCGTGATCTCGCGACGGCCCGTGTGCTCATCAACGCAACCGGGCCGTGGCTCGGCCTGTTCGCGACCAACGTGCTGCACTCAAGCACGCCCCTTCCCGTGCGGCTCGACAAAGGCAGCCATATCGTCGTGCGGCGCCTGTTCGAGCACGATCGCGGCTACATCTTCCAGAACCGTGACGGGCGCGTCGTGTTCGCGCTGCCGTTTGAAAGAGAGTTCACGTTGATCGGAACCACCGATCGCGGTTTTTCCGGCGATCCCGGCACGGTTCACGCGGACAACGATGAAATCGCGTATCTCTGCGATGTTGCAAATCAGCATTTGCGGACTGCCATCAAGGCCAGCGACGTGGTTTGGGCCTTCGCGGGAGTGCGCGCGCTCTACGATGACGGCTCCAGGCGTTCACAGGACGTAACCCGGGATTATGTGCTCGAGCTCGACGAAAGCGGCGGCGCGGCGCCGCTCCTCACCGTCTATGGCGGGAAGATCACGACCTATCGGAGGTTGGCGGAGCATGCGCTCGATCGGCTTGCCCCTCTTATCAAATCCGGTCCGCCATGGACGGAACGTTCGCATCTTCCGGGGGGTGATTTCGCGCCAGGCGAGCTCGACGCCCTCGTGGCGATGACGCGCAAGTCACGCCTATTCCTCGACGAGCAGCACGTTCGCCGTCTGGTGCGGGCCTATGGCACGCGCGTCGATCGTGTGCTCGGCGCGGCTAAAACCCGCGCGGATCTCGGGCCATGGCTCGGCGCTGATCTTACCGGAGCCGAGGTGCGCTACCTGATGGAGCGGGAATGGGCGCAGAGACCGGACGACGTGTTGTGGAGGCGCAGCAAGCTCGGCTTGCAGTTTTCATCGCCTGAGCGCGAGCGATTGGCTCAGTTCATGACGTCGCTCGTCGGCGGCGGCGTATGAATCAAGCCTCGATGAATCAAGCCTTGATGAATCAAGCCTTGCCGTTAAAATTTTAGCGATCCGCTACACCGCATCCTAACGCGAAAATGTTTCGATAATCATGGTGGGGGAAAACGCTTTCATCTCATTGGCGGAGCGGCGGGGTGGACTGGCCGGACAAAGACGACAGCAACGCTTTGATCGCGCGCGCCAAGATTCTGGTCGTCGATCATGAATATCATACCCGCAAGAGCATCCGCAGCCTCCTGCAGTCCATGGGCTGCAGAAAGATCCATGAGGCCTCGGAGGCGGTGAGCGGGCTCGAGGCCATTCATGCCCTTGAGCCCGACGTGGTGCTGCTCGATTGGGGCATAACCGGAATGGAGGCCGCGCAGTTCGTGCGCAGCCTGCGCTCTGGGACCGCTTACCCGGATGCGAATGTGCCAATCATCATGCTGGCGGGCGATCCGGAGCGTTGGCGCGTGCTTGAGGCGGTGCGTCTCGGGGTGCACGAATTCCTGCTCAAGCCGGTATCGAAGGCCGCGCTCAAGGCCCGCATGCTCTCTGCGCTCGCCAAACCCGCTGCGCGCAAACGTTCCGAGCCGCATAAGCTCGCGAGTTAACCCCGTCTTCTTCGCAGACTGTATACTGTAGGTTGGGTCGAGTTCTTCACGAGACCCAACATCAGCGTCAATGTTGGGTCTCGCAAAGGGCTCGACCCAACCTACCCTGCACAAATAGACTGTACAGCGCGCAGCATCCGACCAGAGCACGAGCTTGCCGGATTTCATTCTCGCGATCGATCAGGGCACGACCTCCACCCGGGCGATTGTGTTCGATGCCGCCCTGACCCCGGTTGCGACCGCACAGCAGGAATTCGCTCAGCTCTATCCCGCTCCCGGACTGGTGGAGCACGATCCCGAAGCGATCTGGGGGACGACGCTTGCAACCGCACGCGCGGCACTCGACCAGGCCGGGGCGAGTGCGCGCCAAGTGGCAGCGCTCGGCATCACCAATCAGCGCGAAACATCGCTCATCTGGGACCGCGCAACGGGACGGCCCATTCACAATGCCATCGTGTGGCAGGACCGCCGTACCGCCGAGTTGTGCGCAAGGCTGCGGCGGGAGGGGCACGAGCGCATGATTGCGGCGCGCACCGGGCTCGTTCTGGACCCCTATTTTTCAGCCACAAAAATTGGCTGGATTCTCGACCATGTGGAAGGCGCGCGGGAAGCAGCGAATGCGGGCCGCCTTGCCTTCGGCACTGTGGACACCTTTCTGCTGTGGCGTTTGACCGATGGAAAGGTTCATGCCACCGACGCCACCAATGCCGCGCGCACCCTGCTCCTCAACATTCGCGACGGCGCTTGGGACCGGGAGCTTTGCGAGTTGTTCCGCGTGCCCCCGGAAATCCTTCCGCAAGTGCGCGATTGCGCCGGCGAGTTCGGCACCAGCGCATTGTTGGGCGCGCCAATCTCGGTCCGCGGGATAGCAGGGGACCAGCAGGCGGCCACTATCGGGCAGGGTTGCTTTGCGCCCGGAATGATGAAATCGACCTACGGCACCGGCTGTTTCGCGCTGCTCAATACCGGCGAGGAGCCGGTCGCCTCGAAAAATCGCCTGCTCACGACCATTGCCTACCAGCTCGGAGGCAAGCGCGTGTATGCGCTCGAAGCCGCGATCTTTGTCGCCGGCGCGAGCGTGCAATGGCTGCGCGACGCGCTCAAGATGATCAGCGCCGCGCCCGATGTGAACGCGCTTGCGGCCGCGGCCGACCCGGCGGAAGAGGTCTATCTGGTCCCCGCCTTCGTTGGACTGGGGGCTCCCTGGTGGGATGCAGATGCGCGCGGCGCCCTGTTCGGACTTAGCCGCAAGTCGGGTATCGCCGAGTTTGCACGCGCCGCCCTCGAAGCGGTCGGTTATCAGACGCGCGATTTGCTCGATGCCATGCGCGCGGATTGGCCGGCTGCGGCAACAGAAACGGTGTTGCGCGTGGACGGGGGAATGGCGGCGAGCGATTTCGCCATGCAATTCGTGGCCGACATTCTGGCGGCCCCGGTTGATCGTCCCGTCGTCATGGAGACGACCGCGCTCGGGGCCGCCTATCTCGCGGGATACGCCGCGGGTTTGTGTCCTGACCTGCCGGGATTTGCGGCGATGTGGCAGCGCGAGCGCCGCTTCCATCCGGTCATGGATGCCGCTACACGCGAGCGCAAGTTGAACGGCTGGCGCGACGCGGTTGCGCGCACGCTCACCCAAAGCCGCAGGTCCGCTTGATCCCCACTGCCTTCCGGCCCGGCAAGGTCGATGCGCGCGAACGAAACATGTTGTAGCTCAAGCTATGGATAATCGTACGGCCGCCAGCGCGGGAGAGCGCGCTGCGCAAGCAAACGGCACGCCGGAGCAGGCAACCGGCACGCCCGCATTGGTGCAATTGGAGGGGGTGAGCAAGCGCTTTGCGAATATCGTCGCGGTCGATCGCGTTTCGCTTACCATCCGGGAGGGCGAATTCTTCGCGCTCCTCGGGCCTTCGGGTTGCGGCAAGACCACGCTGCTGCGGCTGCTGGCGGGATTTGAGACTCCAGACAGCGGCCGCATTCTGCTGGACGGAAAGGATATCGCCGCTGTGCCGGCCTATCGGCGGCCGGTCAACATGATGTTTCAGAGCTACGCGTTGTTTCCTCATCTCAGTGTCGAGAGCAACGTTGCTTTCGGGCTTCGGCAGGACCGCCGGCCGAAATCCGAGATCGCCCGCCGTGTCGCCCAGATGCTCGCACTCGTTCAGCTCGAAGGCCATGCCAAGCGCAAGCCGCATCAGCTCTCTGGTGGCCAGCGCCAGCGTGTCGCGCTCGCGCGCGCACTCGCCAAGCATCCTCGCGTCCTGCTGCTCGACGAGCCGCTCGCAGCCCTCGACAAGAAGCTTCGCGGCGAGACCCAGTTCGAGCTCATGAACCTGCAGGACAAGCTCCGATTGACCTTTGTCGTGGTGACCCACGACCAGCAGGAGGCGATGACAATGGCCGACCGCATGGGCGTGATGAAGGAGGGAGGCCTGGCCCAGGTCGGAACCCCGGCGCAGATCTACGAGCAGCCGAACTCACGTTGGGTCGCCGATTTCATCGGCGAGATCAATCTGATCGAAGGCCACGTCGTCGATGCAACCGCAAGCAACGGCCTTGCAATCACGAGCATAGCCGCTGGGCGGCTGCGCGTGCTCGGGGAGCGCAATGCTGTTTCCTCCGGCGATCGCGTGTGGGTCGCCTTGCGGCCGGAAAAAGTACGCATCTCGCGCGAGCGCCCGCCAGTCACGGATGAGAATTGCGCGGCCGGACAGGTTTACGGCATCGGCTATCTCGGGGACCTCTCTATCTACAAGGTTCGGCTCGACAGCGGGCTGCTCATGAAGGCCGCGCTTGCGAACATGACGCGACTCATCGAGCGGCCGATCGGCTGGGACGATCGCGTCTGGCTGCACTGGCCGGCCGATGCGGCCCTCGTCCTGACGGATTGAATCTGAAACCTCCAGCCCGTGCTGCGTGAGGGCAATGAAACCACACGTCCGTCCAGCCAAAACAACTCCGCGCCAGTTATCCTGGGGCGCACGCATTGTCGTTTTGGTTCCTTACCTCTGGCTCGTTCTGTTTTTTCTTCTTCCCTTCGCTATCGTGCTCAAGATCAGCTTTTCGCAAACCGCCATCGCCCAGCCGCCCTATACTCCCGTCTTCGATCCCGCCGCCGGCTGGGAGGGAATCAAAACGTTCTTTGGCGCGCTGTCATCCGATAACTATGCATTGATTGCATCGGATCCCCTCTACTTCTTTTCCTATCTCAAAAGTATGGAAATTGCCGCGGTATCGACCGTGCTGTTGATGCTGATCGGCTTTCCAATGGCCTACGGCATGGCGCGTGCGCCGAGCCGATGGCAACCGGTACTCTTCATGCTGGTCATGCTGCCGTTCTGGACATCTTTTCTGATCCGCGTTTACGCCTGGATCAACATTCTTCAGCATGATGGGCTGCTCAATCAGCTTCTGCTCGCGTTGCGGCTGGTGGAAGCGCCGCCCGCATGGCTCGCGAGCGACACCGCTGTCTATATCGGCATGGTCTATTCGTACCTGCCGTTCATGGTGCTGCCGCTCTATGCCACGCTGGAGAAGATGGACGAGACGCTGATCGAGGCTGCCGCCGATCTCGGCGCTCCCCGTTGGAAGGCGTTCTGGCTGGTGACGCTGCCTCTCTCTATGCCGGGCATCATTGCGGGCGCGTTGCTGTGCTTCATTCCGATAGTTGGGGAATTCGTCATTCCCGACCTGCTCGGAGGCTCGCGCAGCATCATGATCGGACAAACGGTGTGGACCGAGTTCTTCCTCAACAAAGACTGGCCGGTGGCGTGCGCCGTTGCCGTGGTGCTGCTTTGCGTGCTGCTTGCGCCGATTCTCGTTTACCAACGCATGCAAACCCGCGACCTTGCCGGGAGCGCCTGATCATGCGCAAAGCGTCCTGGCTCAATGTGGTCTCGGTCGCGCTCGGCTTGGCCTTCTTGTATCTGCCGATCGTGATTCTTGTCATCAATTCCTTCAATGCGTCGCGGCTGGTCACCGTGTGGGCGGGCTGGTCGCTGCGCTGGTACGCCGAGCTCGCGAGCGATCGGGCCATGCTCGAAGCCGCCTGGGTCACGCTGCGGCTTGCGCTGTTCTCCGCCAGCGCTGCCACCGTGCTCGGAACGCTGGCGGCCGTGGCACTGGTGCGGTTTGGGCATTTCCGCGGCCGGCTGCTGCTGTCCGGGATGATTTATGCGCCGCTGGTCATGCCGGAGGTGATCATCGGACTTTCCCTGCTGCTGCTGTTCGTCGCCGCTGGCATCGATCGCGGCTTCTGGACCGTTGCGCTCGCGCACAGCACGCTGACTATGTGCTTCGTCACTGTGATCGTGCAGTCGCGGCTCCTCACCTTCGATACGAGCCTTGAAGAGGCGGCGCTCGATCTGGGCTGTCCGCCGCTCAAAACGTTCTTCACCGTGACGCTGCCGCTCATCCTGCCGGCAATCGCATCGGGCTGGATGCTCGCTTTTACATTGTCGCTCGACGATCTCGTAATCGCGAGCTTCACAACCGGCCCCGGTGCGACGACGCTGCCAATTCGCATCTACTCGGAGGTCCGGCTTGGGGTAAAGCCGGAGATCAACGCGATCTGTACGCTGATGCTCGCGGTCGTGGCCGTGGCGGTGATTGCGGTGTCGCTGGTCATCAAGTTTCAGGAATCAGCACACCGGCCGGGGACCGTCGCGGCCCGCATCTGAACTGGGCTCAATCGCTGCGGGCGGTTGCTCAATTATCGTTGGCTTTGCGGCGTGTCCGCCGCAGGCACGCCCGCAGGGGCGCTTGTCTCCGTCGCCGGCATTGCATCGGCGGGGGCTGAAGCGCCTGCAAGCGCTGGCGCCTGTTGCGCCGCGGGTGCGCCGGGTGCCGGCTCTGGTGTTGGCGCTCCCTTGAAGCGCTCCAGAGCCGATCGAACCGCGTCCGAGCCGCCGCGATTGCGCACGGCGTCGAGCAGCGGAGCCGCCGCTCCGGAGCGCTGCAGGCGAATTTCCGGGTCCGGCAGCATGATCGGGTCATCCCATGGTCCCTGTACCATGAACGGCAGCTCGAATGCGGGAACGGCCGCCGACAACAGGCTGGCGGTTCCTCGCAAGTCGAGCTCGCGTGCCGGAATAGAGGCTGAGCCGCTCATGTCGAGGCCAACGACGGATCCTGACATGCGCACATCCTCGACGTTGGCGATGCCGTCGACGATCTTGATGACAACGGTAAGAGTCTCATAGGGCGTTTTTCCAACTCGAAAATTGCCACTGCCGGAGAGCGGCCTGCGCTCGATCCGACGCAGCAGCTGCTCAACATTGAATCCGGCGATCGCGCCTTTGTGGCTGGACAAAGTCGCCGTTCCATTCAATGCTTTCGTGAGCTCATAGATACTGCCGCCGGAACTCTCGATCGCGAGTGCGAGGTTGCCCTTTCCTTCCAGGCGCCGAATACCGAACAGCTCACCCAAACACTGGTCGAGATCCACCTCGGCGAATTGCAATTGGGTCTTCAGGTCGGCGCCTGCCGGCGAGCTTGCAAGCTCCAACGTGCCTTTGATCAGCCCGCCAAATGCCTCCGATTCACCGATTGCAACCGTGAAATGGCCGCCGCGCAAACTGGCGGTAACCGCGGTGCGGCCGAGCTTGGCGCTGCCAAGCGTCACACGGGCCGCCGACAGTCGAAGGTCGATATCGATGCCGTTGAGCCGGTTGAGCGTAATCGGCTTGCTGTCCCATCCATGCTCGCCGCCGGTCAACAGCCGCACCGTCGAAACATAGGGGCTAAAGTCGAGACTGCCGGCAGCCAGCGTACCCTGCAACGTCTGGCGGCCGTCGAACGTCAGCACGCCATCGCCGACATTGTCATCGAGCTCGATATGTGCGCCGGAAAACCCTATCGTTGCGGCGACAACGTTGGTTTGTGCCTTGAAAGCAAAACGTCCAAATCCGCCGGCGGGCGGGGGTTCCTGACCTGCCCAGCGCAGCACATCGCGCAATGACGCTGCGTCAGCCGCGAGCGTCCCTTCCATTTTGAGCGTGGGCCGGTAGCTGATATAGCCGTCAAAACCGGCCTTGAACGGCGTCCCGGCCAGACGGACCTTGAGACCGGAGCGCTCACCCCGCAGCGCCGCCGCGAAATCGGTCAAGCTGATGCTGGCGTTGATGCGTTCATCGTGCCACGCGAACGAGCCGGTCGCCGCGAAACTGCGCGAGATGGACGGCCAGGCCAGTGCGAATTCCACGTGCATGAGCGTTTCGAGGGTCGCGGCGGACTGATCGCGCAGGACGACCTTGCCGTCCTCGATGCGAATCTCCGAGAACGACGCCGTGCGCTCGGGGCGCTGCCGCAGGCTTTCCGCAAGCATCTCGATGTGGTGCGACCAATTCGAGGTACGATCTTCATTGAAGACAACAAGGATGGTCGGGCGCACAAGCGAGATATCGGAGATTTCTATCCGTCCGACGAGCAGCGGAAAAAATTTAAGGCGCGCGAGCGCACGCTCGGCTGTAAGGGCGGGCGCGCCCGTGCGATTATCATCCAAGCTGATGTCTTCGAAGCTCACGCTGCCGGTCGGAAACAGCGACACTGCCGTTTTGCCGCGCAGCACGGGATCCAGCCCCGTGACCGAGCGAATTTCGCCCTGCACGGCCTCCCGCACGGCATCGGCGGAAATCAGAAAAGGCAGGATCAGGGCCGCGCACAGTCCGGCGAGCACCAACGCTAAGACGGCAAATCCGAGACGTTTGACGACAACGGGCGCGATCACAACGCGTCTTTCTCAATTGATGGCCGAACCTCTCGGTCCGGCAGTCTCGGCGATAATCAGGATCCCGACCGACTTGTGCAGGCGCTCTGTGACGCTTTCGTGGCGCACCAAGGCCCAAGCTCCTGTCACAATTGCCCAGTTTTTCAGGTGTTTATGACCCGAGTAGCCCGCGTTGAGCGTAGCGAAGCGCGGGACCGCCCCGGATTTCGCTTCGCTCAATCCGGGCTACGGCGTCGCCGCCCGGCAGCACTATTGCGCAATCCGATAACTCGCCTCGGTCTTGCTGCGGACTTCCTCGTGCGTCGTGCCGGGCGCAAGCTCGACCAGGGTCATTCCGCCGCCGCCCTTCTTATCAATGGTGAAAACACCAAGGTCGGTGATCACCATATCGACCACGCCGGCCCCGGTGAGCGGCAAGCTACACTGCTTGAGAAGCTTAGGCTCGTTCTTCGCCGAGTGCTCCATGACCACCACCACCTTTTTGACTCCGGCTACGAGGTCCATGGCGCCGCCCATGCCCTTGACCATTTTGCCCGGAATCATCCAGTTGGCGAGATCCCCGTTCTCGGCAACCTGCATCGCGCCCAGGATGGACAGATCGATGTGTCCGCCGCGGATCATGGCAAAGCTGTCGGCCGACGAAAAGAAACTAGTCGTCGGGATCTCGGTAACGGTTTGCTTGCCGGCGTTGATCAGGTCAGGATCTTCCTCGCCCTCGTAGGGAAACGGACCGAAGCCGAGCATCCCGTTTTCGCTCTGGAGCTGCACGCTTAGTCCGGGCGGAATATAGTTGGAGACGAGCGTCGGAATGCCGATGCCGAGATTGACATAAAAGCCGTCGCGCAGCTCCTTGGCTGCCCTTTCGGCCATCTGCTCGCGGGTCCATGCCATCAGACTTCCTCTGCTGTGCCGGCAGGCGCCTCGGTGTGCCGGCGCACCGTCCGCTGCTCGATGTGCTTTACCGCGTTAGGGACGTGAATCATACGCTTTACGAAGATGCCGGGCGTGATGATGTGATCGGGGTTGATGTCGCCGGGCTGCACGAGGTGCTCGACCTCGGCGACCGTAACCTTTCCCGCAGTCGCCATCATGGGATTGAAGTTGCGCGCGGTCTTGCGGTAAACGAGGTTGCCTTCGGTGTCGCCCATCCATGCATGCACGATTGCAAGGTCGGCGACGAGGCCGCGCTCCATGATGTAGCGCTCTCCCTCGAACTCGCGCTCCTCTTTGCCTTTCGCAATCATGGTGCCGGCGCCGGTTCTGGTAAAGAAGGCCGGGATTCCCGCTCCACCGGCGCGAATGCGCTCGGCCAAGGTGCCTTGCGGATTGAACTCAATCTCCAGCTCGCCCGCGAGATATTGCTGCGCAAAGATCTTGTTCTCACCGACATAGGACGAGACCATCTTTTTGATCTGCTTGGTATCAAGCAGGAGACCAAGGCCGACGCCGTCGATACCCGCGTTATTCGACACGACGGTCAGATTGCGAACACCCGAATCGCGGATGGCCTTGATCAGCACTTCAGGGATACCGCACAACCCGAAGCCGCCGGCCATGATCATCATGCCGTCTCTGAGCAGTCCTGCCAGGGCGGCTTGGGCATCGGGATAGAGTTTCTTCATGATCCCCTCGATGAAGGTGAGTAGCGAGTAGTGAATAGTGAGTGGTCAGGAATCAAGAGGGGGGCGCCCTACTCACTACTCACTATCTCACTATTCGCGGTAGAGACGCGATCTCGGCAATGAGCTTCTTGATAATGGCGCGGCCGAACGACTGGAAATTCTCCGCCACGAGCACGAAAGCGCCGGGACCCCCGATCACGTTATCCTGGTAGTATTTCTCGAGACCTCCGGCCGGGTTGGTGTGCTCCGCGTTCCACGGCACCGGCCGGTCGCTGAGAATGACCAGTCCATTGATGACGATGCCCTTCGCGATGGTCTCATCGCGCGCAAGCTTCACGTCGCGCCCGGCATTGTTGGTACCGTCGCCCGACACGTCGATGGTCCGGCGCGACGCTTCGTAGGGCGCATGGTCCAGCTGCTCGGTCGCAAATTCGATCCCGCCGCTGATCGAAGTGCGGTCCGCGAAAGAGCGCGGCAGCTCGAGCAGCTGGTCGCCGAACTTGCGCGCCGGAGCGAGGTCGTCAATCAAGCTCCAGTCAATGACGAGCTTTTGCGCGCCGAGGCCCGACCATTCGACAAAGCACATGGCAATGCGCTGGTGCGGCCCCGATTTGATGGCATCGAGCACCTGAGGATCGGAGATCGCCGCAGCGTAGCCTTCGCGCTGGAGCAGGAACTTGGGATGGTCCACGCTGCGCGACACGTCAGCCGACAACGCCAGCAGCAGATCCACCTGCTCGGCGGCGCTCGCGCAGAGCCAGGCGAAGGATGCATTTGCTCCCAGCGCCAGCGCAACACGAATGAGAGCGATGATGACTGCCCTGGATGACACTGCCTGCTCGCTCCCTGCGCGCCGAATACCCTCTTGGTGGCGCAAAATAGCGCATTTTCGTGCGCGGAGGAATGAGCCGGCCGCGGCAACCTGCTTGCCTCACTGCGGCAGGCGGGAGAGATGCCGGTGGAGGCGCAAATGATGATCAGCCGGAAAGGACGCTGCTCGCCGGGAACACGATCTCGACGAGCGTTCCTTGTTTTGGTGCGCTCGTGAGTCGGAATTTCGCCCGGTTTGCCTCTGCGAGGGCTTTCGTAAGGGGAAGCCCAAGGCCCGCTCCCCCGGCTGGCGACGTCGAGAGCTGCCGGAACGGCTCGAGTGCGGTCGCCACGTCCTGCTCGGTCATTCCTATTCCGGTATCACGGACATGCAAAACGACCTCTCGATCGCCGTTCACGGCCGTCGAGATGATAATTTGTCCCCCCGCACCCGTGAACTTGAGCGAATTCGAAAGCACGTTAAGCAGGATTTGTCGAACCGTACGGGCATCCGCAACAACCCGCGGCAGCTCCGGCGGGAGTGATGTCCGGATGATGATACGCTCGCGGCTCGATTGTGGTTGCATGACCGCAACGCATTGTTGAACAAGCTCGTTGAGCGCCACGCTGCTGAAGTTCAGCTCAAGCTTGCCCGCCTCGATTTTCGAGAGGTCGAGCAGGTCATTGACAAGTGAAAGCAGGTGCTGGCCGGAAGCGTGGATATCTTTCAGATACTCGCGGTAACGGTCATTTTCAATCCGGCCGAATTGCTCCGCCAGCATGACCTCCGAGAAGCCTATAATCGAATTGAGCGGAGTGCGGATCTCATGACTGATCTTCGCGAGAAAGTCGGACTTGGCAGCCGACGCGTTCTCTGCCCGGCGTCTCGCGCGCACGAGCTCCTGCTCGGCTTGCTTCCATTGCCTGATATCGGAAAAGGCGACGCAGAACCGGTCTGGGCGATTTGCGAGAGGAGCAATGGTCATGAACAGCGGAACCGAGCTGCCCTGCCGAGTTCGGCCCATCACCTCACGCCCGCGCCTTGCGCCAGGGCCGCCACGCACGACCTCGTCAAGTTGGTCATGCGCCATGTCCGCGTTCTCCGGACTCAACAACCGGGTGAATACGATTGCTTGCAATTGATGCGGCTCATACCCGAAAAGCGCCTGCGCGTTCCGGCTTGCGAAAAGGATGATGCCTTGCGCATCGATCAGCACGATTCCGTCGCCCGCCGCATCGAGGATCGCCTTCAGCTCGGTGATATCCGGCGGTGCAATGGGCCCTGTTCCGGCCGCGTTGTCGTCTCTGCGCGCGATCACAGCGGCGTGCGCCGGCTCGCCCTCCCAATCGATAGGGATCAACTCGCCCTCGAGCGTGATCTGCTCATCTCGTCTTATGGCGAGCCGCAGAAATTGATCCTTTCCCGCCACCGCGGCACCGAGTGGCTCAATGAACAGTTGATCGAGGCCGCCTTCCGCGCTGAATTGCTCCAGCGTGGCGTACCCAGTCAACCGAAGAAATGCGGGGTTGGCGTAGAGCAGCTGATTGACCCGGTAGACCAGAATGCCAACAGGAAGTTGATCGAGCAGCGCGTGCGAAGGCGTCCCGGCGGGCTCGGCAGGCAAGTCGACTTCCTGCTGCTGTGCAGATTCGCGCTGCGCCGCTTGCGTGTAGGGATAAGGTGGCCGCAATGCGACCTTTACCTCGCGTTCTACACCGGCGGCGGCCAAGCCCTGCGTGAGCTTGCGCGAAAGCTCGCGGAAAGCCATGTGCTCGACCGGCGTCAGGGCCGGAACAGCTGTCTCCGCGATGCTGGAGGGAAACGGTACGATGTTCTTAGCCGTGCCCGTTGACGCCACGGCTGTCCGACTCTCCTCATCGCCCGCGGCGCGACTCCTGGCCAGGGCGGTGAGCCGCGCGAGATCGCGGCAAACCCCAAACCCGCGATAACCGCGAAAGATTCGCTCACGATCAAAGACCGGCAGCCCGGAAAGCTCTACGCAGAGCGCCTCCTGCTCGCCATCCACAGGCCAGTTCACGGTCAGACCGCTCCAGGTGTCGCGGGTGGCAATCGCACGAGCGATTTGCCCGTCGCGATCGAGATCGAGCTCGGCCGCGATATCCTCCCACCGTCGGCCCACGGCGGCTGCCGTGCGTTCGCCTACAACGGCCAGAAATTCGTCGGAGTCGATGCTGAAACGGCCCTGCTCATTCAATTGCCAGACGAAGCGCAGCGGATGCCGCCGTACCAGAGCCTGTTGTGAGGGCGAGAACTTTTGGGCGGAAGACGATGCAGGATCGGCGTTGGCCGGATCCATGCGCATGATGATCACAGGATGTTGAGATGCTGGGGCCGTATCAGCCTGCTCGGCCGTCGCGGGCACAACAGGTTTTATTTCGCCTTCGCTTTTGCCAATGGCAAAATGGGCAATCAACACGGTCGCCGATCCACTGCCCACACGATCAACCGAGACCCGGTGATCCCCAACCACGCCGGCAGCATGGCCGTTTGCGAGCGCCGCCAGGGCAAGGTCCTGCGCACCGAGCGCCGCGAGCGAAGTTGCGCCTCCGACATGAGCGTGCGCGCTTTGCGTCGCGCACAGGAGCTGTCCGGTTGCCGAATAAGCCGCCACCGGTTTATCGCTGCCGGCGAGCAGGCGATGCACGCGCTCGCTCAGGCTCAGCGCCGGCCCTGCGCTCTCATTCGCTGCAATGAGGATTGCGGCCGTGCCGTCAGGCAGCGTGATCTGCGAGCAGGAACAGGTCAGCGCGCGGCCGAGCTCAACGCCAAATCCGCGCAGACGTTCAAGCCGTGGCGGGCCGTCTCTGGCCAAAGTGGCAGCGAGTCTCGCCACCTGGCCGGCACTGGGATGAGTGGGCTCGAATTCGCGCGAGCTGACTGCTGCGACGGACGCCGCTCCAAACATCGCGGCGCCAACGGGATTAGCCCAGACGATGCGCGTGCCGTCGGCGCGCCACAGCCAAGCAGGCAGTGGACTCGTGGCGTGCAGCGCCAGCCTCGAGTCCCGCAAGACTGAAAGCTCGGATCGCGAACCATTCATTGTCCGGTCGCGCCCCTCCATGCCGGCTCACGCCGATGCCGCCGGTGGTGTTACTGAATTCCTAATCTGGGTGTCCGCGCTCGTCCATGCCGGGGCGGCAGCAATTCTCCCGAAGCGCACGTAAACGTTAATCGGCGCCCGATCTTAAGCGAATAGCGGGCAGCGAGTAGCGAATAGAAAGCAATAAACCGGGCGGTCCTGCTCGCCATTCGCCATTCGCCATTCGCCTCGCAGGGATTGCGCGTTCGCGAACTTCAAAAATTCTCATCACAGGATATGTTCCTGACAGAGCATGTCGGTTACAGTCGCGTCCGCCAAGGACGCAGGCATAAAGCCAAGCCTAGGGACGGGCGAAAGCTTGGGGGCATTGCCAATCCGGCATGTCCACAACCTTGCATAAACGGAGCAGAGCCGCACCAACAGGACACCGCAGGAGGAAAATCATGGCTGGGCGCGATCAATTTGAAGTCCCCGCTGACATGAGAGCTTTCGCCGAACGAAGCGTCGACCAGGCAAAGCAGGCCTTCGACGGGTTCATTTCCGCGGCCTACCAGGCGGTCAACGCATTCGAGGGCCAGGCGGAAACCGCCCGCAAAGGCGCCAGGCAGGTTACAGAAAAGGCGATGAGTTTTGCCGAGAAAAACATCGCGAATTCATTCGAATTCGCCCAGCAGCTGGTGCAGGCCAAGGACGTGCAGGAGGTGCTTAAGCTGCAGGCTGACTTCATACGAGGTCAGATGCAAGTCCTTTCCGAGCAGGTTCGTGAGCTGGGAGAAACCGCGGGCAAGGCCGCAACTGAGGCAACGACGCCAAAGCGCTGACCTGCCCATTGTGCAGTGCAACATTTTAGTTGCAATGCACCAAAAAGGTGCTATACAGCCATTGACATTGTGGCAGCCGCCACTGTCCACTTGCCACGGGCGGAATTGGGCCTGTCCGTGTGCGTTCGCTCATCGCCCCAAGAAGGAAGACCATGTCAGAGGCCGTTGATGCCGCAGCGAGCGGCAAAACCAAGTACAAGTCCACATCCGCCGGATCGGCACCGAAATTCGAAGTGCCGAATTTCGAGCTGCCAAAGATGGAAATCCCAGCCGCGTTTCGCGAGATAGCCGAGAAGGGCGTCACGCAGGCGAAGGAAACCTACGAAAAGATCAAAACGGTCGCCGAGGAGGCAACCGATCTGCTGGAGGACACCTATGCGACTGCCACAAAGGGCGTGTCGGATTATGGCCTCAAGCTGATTGAAGTTGCGCGCGAGAACACCAACTCCGCCTTCGATTTTGCGAGCCAGCTCATCACCGTGAAGTCCATTTCGGAGGCGGTGGAACTCTCAACGGCACATAGCCGTAAGCAATACGAGGCTGTCAGCGCTCAGACCAAAGAGCTTGCCTCCATTGCGCAGAAGGCCGCCCTCGACACCGTCGAGCCGGTCAAGGAGAGTTTGGGCAAGGTGTTCAAGCTCGCCTGATCACGCGGATTAATAGCCTTGCGATCAGAGCAAAGGCTCGGACCCCCGGTCCGAGCCTTTGCTGTTCGACGCGCAGCCTTGTCAAACCGGCGATGTGCTCCTATAGGCCTTGCCGGCGCGCCACATGCCGTTGCCAGTGCAGCTGTAGCTCAGTTGGTTAGAGCGCTTGGCTGTGGACCAAGAGGTCGGTGGTTCGAGTCCACCCAGCTGTACCATTTTGTCGTCAAGCCGTGCGCGTGGCCACGAAGCGCGCCGCGCATTTGAGCAGATCGGCGCGAGCGCCAAAGAGATCCAAGGCTGACTGCGCTTGTGCAACCAGGCTCTCGAGCCGATGCCGGGCGGGCTCAGGACCAAGCACCGCAACCAGCGTCGCCTTGTGCGCGGCCGCATCTTTATGGGTGGCCTTCCCGACTGTCGCAGGGTCTCCTTCCAGGTCGAGAAGATCGTCTGCAATCTGAAAGGCTTCCCCGAGCGCAGAACCGTACCGGTCAAGGGCGCTCCACTGGGACTGGTCAGCCTTGCCCAGAATGGCGCCGGCGACGCAGGCGAACCGCAACAGCGCCCCGGTCTTCATGGCTTGGAGCGTTCTGATGTCCTGCTCATCCAAGCCCCGAGGTCGCGCCTCGAAGCGTCCCTCCGCGGCCAGGTCGAGCATCTGGCCGCCCACCATACCGCCAACGCCCGCCGCGCGCGCCAGAGTGCTTACCAGTCCCAAGCGAACTTCCGTGTCGGGGTGGGTGTCGGGGCGCGAAAGAATGTCGAAAGCGAACGTCAGCAGTCCATCGCCTGCCAGTATGGCTGTCGCCTCGTCAAATGCCTTGTGCGCCGTCGGACGGCCGCGCCGCAGGTCATCATTGTCCATGGCCGGCAGATCATCATGGACAAGGGAGTAGCAATGCACGCATTCCAGGGCCGCGCCTGCCATCAATGAATGGTGCCGCGCGACTCCGAATAGCGCCGCCGCCTCCACAAGGAGGAAAGGCCGCAGCCGCTTGCCACCGCCCAGCGCCGTGTAGCGCATCGCTTCGAGCAGACGAGCCGGTCGCGCCCGCTCGCCCTCCATCGGGGCCGCGGACAGCAGCCGGTCGAGCAACGCTTGCACATCCTGGGCGGTTTGACCGAGCCGGTGCTGGAACACCGCCTCTCGATTCGTACCGGTCCTGAGAGCATCAACACGGGCCATTGCAGTGACGGCGGGGTTTCGGTCCAAGACTTTTCCTAGCTCAATTCATTGAATATGTTGAACTGTTTTTCCGGACACGGTTACAGATGCTGCGCGTTGGGGCTGCGCTGGGGGGCCAAACTCGAGGGCTGTTGAGGCGTGACGCTCGGCCTGCTTGCTGCCGCCGGATTGGGTCTGTGGCTGTATCTGCTCCTGGGCCGGGGAGGATTTTGGCTTTGCACCGAGCGCGACGATTGGAAGACGGTGGCGCTCGCGCAGCGGCCGGGTGTGGCCGTGGTGATGCCGGCACGCAACGAGGCGGCCGGGATCGCCGCAAGTGCCCGATCGCTCGCTCGGCAGGATTACCCCTGCACGATTGTGCTGGTCGATGACGAGAGCAGCGACGGTACGGCCGAGATTGCACGCGCGGCGCTCGCAACGAATGGCGGGCACCAATTTCAAGTGGTGAAAAGTCAAAACCTGCCTCCGGGATGGACCGGGAAACTTTGGGCAATCAAACAGGGCATCGACGCCGCGATGGCGCTGCGGCCGGCACCGGAATACCTGCTTCTCACCGATGCCGACATCGTCCACCCCGCCGACTCGATTACCCGGCTGGTTGTACAAGCGCGCTCCAAAGGCCTTCTGCTCACCTCGCTGATGGTGGAGCTGCGCTGCAAGACCTTTGCCGAGCGGATAACGATTCCGGCTTTTATCTTCTTCTTCCAGATGCTGTATCCGTTCGCCTGGGTCAACAACCCCAGGAACGAGATCGCCGCCGCTGCGGGCGGCTGCATGCTGATACGCGCCGATGCTCTTTTACGCATCGGCGGCATTGCGGCTATCCGCGACGCCCTCATCGATGACTGCGCTTTGGCAAAAGCATTCAAGCGGCATGGCCCGATCTGGCTCGCCCTCAGCTCGCGTGTGCGCAGCATTCGCAGCTATGCCTCGCTCGCGGAAATCCGGGCGATGGTGGTGCGGTCAGCCTATGCGCAGTTGCGCTATTCGCCGCTGCTATTGTTGGCAACCGTCGCTGCAATGACGATTGCTTATCTGCTTCCCCCTGTCATGGCGATTTTTGGTCCGGGCGCGGCTCGTGCAATGGGAGCATTGAGCTGGAGCTTGATGGCCGTTGCGTTTCTGCCGACATTGCGGCTCTACCGGGTGTCAGCCGTGTGGAGCGTCGCTCTTCCCGCGATTGCGCTGCTGTACATGGTCTTTACGCTCGATTCGGCGTACCAATACCTGCGCGGCCGCGGCGGGAGCTGGAAGGGCCGCGTCCAAGCCAACGTGTCCAAATCGTGACAATTACGACGCTGGCAGCGCGCTCGGGCAAGGGTCATCGGGACGAAAACTTTCCCGTGGCATCCCGGCTCATTCATCCGCGGCACCGGCGAGCCATTCTCGCATTTTATGAGTTCGTGCGCACCGCCGACGACATTGCGGATCACGGGACGCTTGCGCCACCCGAGAAACTTGCGCTCATCGACCAGCTCGAAGCGACGTTGCTCGGCGTGAGCAACCAGGAGCCGGTTGGCATTGCGCTGCGCGCGGAGCTCTCGGAACACCGGCTGTCGCCGCGCCATGCCCAGGACCTGCTCACCGCCTTCCGGATGGATGTGACCAAGCGCCGCTACCGGGATTGGGACGACCTGATCGGATATTGCAGCTATTCCGCGATGCCGGTCGGGCGTTTCGTCCTCGACGTGCACGGAGAGAGCCGCGCCACCTGGCCCGCCAATGACGCGCTGTGCGCGGCGCTGCAGATCGTCAATCATCTGCAGGATTGCGGAACCGACTACCGCAATCTCGATCGCGTCTATATTCCGCTCGACGCGCTCGCAGCAGCCGGCACAACGGTGGAAGCGCTTGGGCAAGCGCGGGCGTCACCGGCGCTGCTCGCTTGCATCCACACGCTTGCCGGCCGGACCAAGGGGCTCCTGCGCGAGGCCAGGATCTTTCCTTCCATCATTTTCGATACCCGGCTTGGGCTGGAAGTTGCGGTCATTCGGCGATTGGCGGAGCACCTTGCAGGCCTGCTCGCCCGGCGCGACCCCCTGAGCGAGCAGGTTCATCTAGGCCCTGCCGGATTCGCATGCCGCGGCGCTCTCGCCATATTATTGGGCGTGATGCAACGGGCCGGCCGCAGGCTTGCGAGCCGCCGCCACATACAGGATGCGTGAATCTTGGCGCTGGCAGAAGTTTCGGGCACCGCGGCCGCCGAGCGTGCGTCGAGCAGCTCGTTCTACAACGCCATGCGCATTTTACCGCGTGCGCAGCGCGAGGCCATGTTCGAAATCTATGCCTTTTGCCGCCAGGTCGACGATATCGCTGATTCGAGCGAACCACGCGTTGTGCGCCGCGAGGAGCTCAACCGCTGGCGTGCCGATATTAACGAGCTCTATGCCGGAAATCCGACCTCGCGCACCGCAGGTCTGGTGGGGCCTTTGCGCGATTTCGGACTGCATCGGGAGGACTTCCATTCCATCATTGATGGGATGGAAATGGATGTGGTGAGCGACATCCGCGCGCCTGACGAGGCGACGCTGGAGGAATATTGCGACAAGGTGGCAAGTGCGGTCGGGCGACTTTCCGTACGCATCTTCGGAATGCAGGAGCAGGACGGGCTTGCGCTCGCTCACCACCTCGGACGCGCTTTGCAGCTGACGAACATTCTGCGCGACCTCGATGAGGATGCCGCTATCGGCCGACTTTACCTGCCGGCGCCGCTGTTACATTCAGCCGGGATCTGGACGACGCATCCGGCCTCGGTCCTGGCAAACCGGGCATTAGGCGAGGTTTGCGGCAGGATCGTCGCGCGTGCGCGCGAGCATTTCAGGCAAGCCGACGTCATCATGAATCGCAACCCGCGCCGCATCGTGCGCGCCCCGCGACTCATGGCGGAGGCCTACAGGACTATTCTCGACCGCCTTGTTGAGCGCGGCTGGACTGCGCCGCGCCAGCGGGTTCATCTGCCGCGCGCGCGACTGTTATGGATTCTCATGCGCCACGCCCTGGTCTGATGGCGGTTCATGTGATTGGCGCCGGCCTTGCCGGCCTTGCCGCCGCGATGCGCCTGGCCGAACGCGATGCCGGCGTCTTCGTCCACGAAGCAGCCAGCCAGGCCGGAGGGCGTTGCCGCTCCTACCACGACCCCGTCCTCGATATGGTGATCGACAACGGAAATCATCTTCTGTTGTCCGGCAATCACGCGGCACTCGCCTACCTGAGCGCCAGCGGCGCCGCGCGGCATCTGGAAGGTCCGCCACATGCCGAGTTTGCGTTCGTCGACCTTGCGAGCGGCGAGCGATGGACGCTCAGCATCAACGACGGAAAATTGCCGGCCTGGATTTTCGACAAACGGCGCCGGGTGCCTGGTACGCATATCGGCGACTATTTTTCGTTTGCGCGCTTGCTTTGGGCACGGCAGGAAAAGACGGTTTGCGAGACCGTCCCTTGCAGCGGACCGCTGTACGAGCGGCTCGCCCGGCCGCTCTGGCTGGCAGCGCTCAACACCGAGCCGAAGGAGGCGAGCGCGCAACTCGCTGGCGCGGTGATGGCGGAAACTCTGGCGCGGGGCGGAAAGGCGTGCCGACCACTCTTCGCACGCGCCGGCCTCGCACAGGTGTTCGTGGACCCTGCGCTTGAGTGGTTGCGCAAACGCAAGGTCGCAATTGCGCTCGGGCGCCGGTTGCGGGCGCTCAAGCTCGTTGCCGACCGGGTGACAGCTCTCGAATTCACAGACGGAAAGATCGCAATCGATGCGGGTGATAGCGTCATCCTTGCCGTACCACCCATGGTGGCCCGCGACCTCGTTCCCGAGCTCGAAACTCCGGATGCATTCCGTGCCATCGTCAACGCACATTTCCGGATCGATCCGCCAGCCACGTTCCCACCCATCATGGGCGTCGTGAACGGCACGATCGAGTGGCTCTTCGCCTTCGAGCATCGGCTATCGGTGACAATCAGCTGCGCCGACCGCCTGCTGGATGCTGCGCGCGAGAGTCTGGCGAGGCAGATCTGGGACGAGGTGGCAGCCGTCACAGGGCTTCCGCATTCGATGCCACTGTGGCAGATCGTGCGCGAGCGCCGCGCAACGTTCGCCGCCACGCCAGCCCAGAATGCGAGGCGCCCGGGCGCGCGAACGCGTTGGAGCAATCTCTTCCTCGCCGGCGATTGGACCAGGACCGGGCTGCCGGCCACGATCGAAGGCGCCGTACGGTCGGGCTATCGCGCGGCCGATCTCATCATCATTGCGGCCTGACCCGATGCGGCGAAACCTCCAGGAGCATCCAGTGCCATCCGCAGCAAACCTCGATCGCAGCATAGCGCGCGCCACTGCGGCGTTGCTGGCGCTGCAGAAGGAAGACGGCCACTGGGTGTTCGAGCTTGAAGCCGATGCCACGATCCCGGCGGAATACGTGCTCCTTCGCCACTACTTGGGCGAGCCCGTGGACGCCGCGCTCGAGGAGAAGATCGCCCGTTATCTGCGCCGCATTCAGGGGGATCACGGGGGCTGGCCTTTATTTCGCGACGGCGCGCTTGACGTCAGCACGAGCGTCAAGGCCTATTTCGCGTTAAAGATCATCGGTGATGGTTTCTACGCACCGCATATGCAGCGCGCCGGCGAGGCCATTCGCTCGCGCGGAGGCGCCGCGCGCGCCAACGTGTTCACGCGCATTATGCTCGCGCTGTTCGGATTCATTTCCTGGCGCGCCGTCCCGGTACTGCCGGTCGAGATCATGCTGCTGCCGCGATGGTTTCCGTTCCACCTCGACAAAATCTCATATTGGAGCCGCACCGTCATTGTGCCGCTGATGGTCTTGCAGGCACTCAAGCCCAGCGCACGCAACACCAAGCGAGTGACGATCGACGAGCTTTTCATTGAGCCGCCGCACGAGGTCGGCGCTCGACCCAAGGCGCCTCAGCAGAAAGCCTCGTGGTTCTGGTTCTTTCGCGTCATCGATATCGTGCTGCGCGCAGCCGAGCCTTATTTCCCCGCGCGCTTGCGCAAGCGAGCCATCGACCGCGCTTTGCAATGGGTGAACGAGCGCCTCAACGGCGAGGACGGCCTCGGCGCGATCTTTCCCGCCATGGCGAACAGCGTCATGATGTTCGATGCGCTCGGCTATCCCGAGGATCATCCGCAACGAGCAATCGCGCGCAAATCCATCGAGAAGCTGCTCGCGGTGCACGAGCATGAAGCCTATTGCCAGCCCTGTGTTTCTCCCATCTGGGACACCGGGTTAACCTGTCATGCCTTGCTCGAAGCCGGCGGCGAGCATGCGGCGGCGCAGGCACGCAAAGGGCTCGATTGGCTTCTTCCCCGGCAGGTTCTAGACGTGCGTGGCGACTGGGCCGCGCGGCGGGGAGACCTGCGTCCAGGCGGCTGGGCGTTCCAGTATGCCAATGCGCATTATCCCGACGTTGATGATACCGCTGTCGTGGTAATGGCGATGGATCGCACCGCACCGGGCGACTTTCGCTCTTCGATCGAGCGCGCGCGCGAATGGATTATCGGGATGCAAAGCCGCAACGGCGCCTGGGGCGCCTTCGACGCGGACAACGAGTATTACTATCTCAACAACATTCCATTCGCCGATCACGGGGCCTTGCTCGATCCTCCGACCGAGGACGTGACGGCGCGTTGCGTCTCCATGCTGGCGCAACTCGGCGAAACCGCGCAGAACAGCGACCCGCTGAGGCGCGCGCTCGATTATTTGCGCGCTACCCAGATACAGGACGGCAGCTGGTATGGCCGCTGGGGCATGAATTACATCTACGGCACCTGGTCGGTGCTGTGCGCGCTCAATGCCGCCGGGGTCGATCACGGCGCGAGCGAGTTTCGCAAAGCGGTGGCTTGGCTGGTCAAGATCCAGAATCCCGACGGCGGCTGGGGAGAAGACGGGTCGAGCTACAAGCTCGATTACCATGGTTATGAGGAAGCGCCGAGCACGGCCTCGCAGACCGCCTGGGCCTTGCTCGGACTGATGGCCGCGGGCGAGGTCGACCATCCCGCGGTCGCGCGCGGAGTGGACTACCTCTCACGTCTGCAAGACGAAAACGATTTCTGGAACGAGCCGCGCTACACCGCGACCGGCTTCCCGCGGGTGTTTTATCTGCGCTATCACGGCTACGCCAAATTTTTCCCGCTATGGGCACTCGCGCGCTACCGCAATCTCACGGCCACCAATTCCCGCTCGGTGGCGTTCGGGATGTGACCGCCCGGCAATGAAGCTGCGTGTTCTTTCGGAACCCGATTGCCGCGCGCTCATGGACATGCGTGCTGCAATCGACGTCCAGGCCGAGGCATTTGCGTTGCTCGCCAGTGGACGCGCGGTGGCAGGCCTGCGAACATTCGTCAGTTCGCAGGTGCCGCCCGCAGTTGCCATCTTCAATCCCTGTTTCCTTCGCAACGCCGGCGGCTATGGCATCAAAGTGATTTCGGATTTCTATGGCAACGAAACGCGCGGTCTGACGCGGATGACCGGTTTGGTTGCTCTTTTCGATGGCGAGACCGGCTATCCCCGAACCGTGATGGAGGCGGGCTATCTCACCGATCTGCGCACGGGCGCCGGCACCGCGCTCGCGGCGCGCTTCCTGGCGCGCGATGATAGTCGCGTCATGACCATCATCGGGGCAGGCCGTGTCGCGCGCAGCCAAGTCGCGGCCCTCACCGAGCTGTTCGAAATCGACACCATTCACGTGATCACGCGCAGCCGTGGCAGGGGCGAAGAGTTCGCCCGCCGGATGACGGCCCTTTGCGGCAACCGGACAAAGACGATCCATGTGGCAGAGCGCGCCGAGGCGGCGGTGCGGGCTTCCGATATCGTGGTCGCTGCCACGACCTCGGAAACACCGGTTCTCTTCGGAGAATGGCTCAAGCCGGGGACATTCGTCGCCGCCGTCGGCGCGCACAAGGCCGCGGCGCGCGAGGTGGACAGTGAAACCATACGCCGCGCATCAAAGCTCGTGATCGACAGCCGCGCCGATTGTCTCGATCACGCCGGCGATCTGATCGTGCCGCTTGCGCATGGTCTCATCGCGCGCGAGGCGATCGCAGAGATGGCGGAGCTCGCGACCGGAAGCTGCCAAGGCCGGAGTTCACACGAGGAGATCACCTACTACAAGTCGATGGGTGTACCCGTCCAGGATTTGGTCACCGCGCAGCACATTGAGCGCCGCGCCATTGCGTGCGGCGCGGGCATCGAAGTGGAATTGGGCGGCGAAGAATAATCCGGGGCAACCGGGTGCGCCGGTAGAACACCAAGCGCCCCGGATATCGCTGCGCTCATCCGGGCTACGACAAGGACGCTGGGCGGTCTCCAACCCGCGGAGCAGGTCTGCTGTCGTCGACGCCGCCGCGGGCTCCTGTGGAGGCCCCTGATTGTTCACACTACGAGAATGCTGCATTCAGCAGGTGTCCAATTCAAAAAGCCCATTACCAACAACACATCTGACGCAAGCACGGTGATACGAGTCAAGAATTAGCCTGACTCGCCTCGCGTGTAGCGAAGGAGAGGTTCCATCATGCTTGCGTTCGTACTCACGACAATCGGATTCGCTGGAGCAATGAGCATCCCGGTCTTCCTAACCGCAATTGCTGAAAGCGCCGCATCCAAGATCCAGCCCCCGTCCTTGCGGTCTCACCGACACTTGGACCGCGCGTTGAGGTTGCTTGATGACGACCAGCTTGCTTCAAGCCGAAGCGTCGCTTAGGCCTGTTCGACTTTGTTTCGCTGCGCCTGAACCCGACTCTGTCGGTCAACTCGATCACGTAGCTCGGCCATGGGAGTCACAAGAACACGCTGCAGATGAGCGCCAACCATCTCCACGAAAACGGTCGCCTTGGTGGGGACCAGTCCTCGATGGGCGTAAATAGCGCAAATGGGCCTTCGCAACGTGGTATGCTCTGACAGAAGCTCGATCAGCCGCCCTTCCGCAAGCGCATCAGCCGCCAGGAAGCGAGGAAATACTACAACGCCCTGACCAGCTTCGGCGGCATTCAACAGAACCAATGGGCTGTTCGTCATGAGATTGCCTTTCACCGCAATTTCATGAGGAGAATCAAAAATTGGCCATCTGTCTCCGTATCCGGAGTCGGTGTAGAGAATGCAGTTGTGTCCAACCAAATCCGCGGGCGTGTTCGGTCGCGGCCGACTCATAAAGTAATTTGGAGAAGCACAAACTACAAAGTCGTAGTCGGCAAGTTTGCGAACGATAAGGCTGCCGTTATCAGGCATGCTGTGACGAATTGAAACGTCGAATTGCTCTTCCACGAAATCAACATGACGGCCGGTCGCGATCAATCTTACGGAGACCTCCGGGAATTGCGCCGTGTAATCGGCAATTACCGGCGTGATCAGGGGAGCTAGAATCACAGACGTATTTAGGCGTAAGACGCCACGCGGCTTGGCCTGCATTGACTCCACCAAACTTTCGGCCTGGTCCAAGCGGTTAAGAACGTCCACGCAGTATTTATAGTAAGCCTCGCCTACTTCGGTCGGCTTTACGTGGCGCGTATTCCTGTTCAACAATCGTGCCCCGAGCCGCTGCTCAAGAGCCTTGATGTGAGCTGTCACGAGACTCGGTGCGACTGCCAAATCGCGCGCGGCCGCTGCAAAGCCACCAAGCTCAACGACCCGAACGAAGCTCGTGATTTGATCGAACTTATCCATGCTCGCCTCCGCCATTGGCAGCCATAGAAGCACCGGCGCCGTTTAGCTGGCATGCGAAGAGTCATAGAGTACCGGCTCTACGCGCTTCAACCCGACCCAGTTTGGGACCCGATCAAACAGTCCAGCGTTATGGGAAAGTGGCGCACGCGAAGGCCGGTGGCGTGCCACACGGCATTCGCGACCGCGCCCGCCGTGCCGGTGATCCCGATCTCGCCCACGCCCTTGATGCCAAGCGCGTTGACGTGCGGATCGTGCTCCTCGACCAGGATCGCTTCGAGCGACGGCACGTCCGCATTCACGGGAATGTGGTACTCGGCCAAATTGGCGTTCATCGGACGGCCGGATCGTGGATCCATCATGGCCTGCTCATGCAGCGCGAACGATATGCCCCAAATCATTCCGCCACAGAGCTGGCTGCGCACCATGCGCGGATTGATGATACGTCCCGCGGCGAAGGCGCCGATCACGCGCGTGGCGCGAATCTGCCCGAGATCGGGATCGACCCTGACCTCCGCAAATACCGCGCCGTGCGCGTACATCGCATAGCTCGATTGGCCGACCGCGTCGGCCGCGCTCGTCCCATGACCTTCAATCTGCGCGAGGCCGGCGCGACCGAGGATATCGACGTAGCTCTCACTGCGGCTTTCGTCGTCGCGACGGAAAAGGCGGCCGCCGCGCGCGATGACGCCGGCATTGCCGGCGCCGAACAGCGGCGAGCGATGGTCGTTGGTCGCGAGCTCGGCGAGCCGGCCGATGACATCGGCACCGGCATTGTGGATCGCCATGCCCGCGGTGGCAGTGTGGGACGAGCCGCCGGCAATGCCGGCGTCCGGAAGATCAGAGCTGCCGGAGCGGAATTCGAGCCGATCGAGGTCGAGCCCGAGCGCATCCGCGGCGATCTGCGCCAGCGCGGTCCCGGCGCCCTGGCCCATATCGTGCGCGCCGGTTTCCATGACGCCGCTGCCGTCCCGGCGCACCACCGCCTTAGCATGACCCGCAAACATGAGCGCGGGAAAGACTGCCGTGCCGACGCCCCAGCCGACGAGCAATCCATCGCGGTCGCGCATCTGGCGCGGCGCGAGCGGGCGACCTTCCCAGCCGAACCGTTCGGCGCCTTGCCGGTAGCATTCGCGCAAAGCCTTTGAGGAAAACGGCTTGCCGGAAATCGGCTCGACCTCGGCATAGTTCTTGAGCCGAAAGGCTAAAGGATCCACGCCGCAGGCTTGCGCCATTTCGTCGATCGCGCTTTCAAGCGCGATCGAGCCTGTCGCCTCGCCGGGCGCGCGCATAAACATCGGCGTGCCGACGTCGTTCCGGACGGCTTCATGCGAGGTCGCGATGGCGGCGCTCGCATAAAGCGCATGAGAAATACCGGAGGCCGGCTCGAAGAAATCGTCGAAAGTGCTCGACATGGTCTTGGTACGATGATCGAGCGCGATCAACTTGCCGTCTTGGTTGGTGCCGAGACGCAAGGTCTGCCGCGTCGGCGCCCGGTGCCCGACCGGGCCGAACATCTGTTCGCGACCCAGCACGAGCTTGACCGGCTTGCCAACCGCGCGGGCGGCGATGGCGCCGAGGACCTGTGGTCCGGTGATAAAGCCTTTGCAGCCGAAGCCGCCGCCGAGAAACGGACTGCGGATGTGAATGTTGTCAGGCGATATTCCGAACAGGCTGGCCAGACGTCCTTGCGCCAGCGCGAGACCTTGGCTCGGCGTATCGATCGAGAGCACATCGCCGTCCCACACGGCCACGATCGCGTGCGGCTCCATGGGATTGTGATATTGGGCTGGGGTTTCGTAGCTCACCGCAATTTTCTTGCTGGCCGAGGCGAGCCCGGCTTCAATGTCGCCGCGATGCACTTCCGCCGGAAAACCGGGACCGACGGCCGGCGGCACGAAGCTTGCGGTCGCATCGAGCCCGATCTGCGCGGGCTCGATCTCGTAGCGCGGCACAAGCAGCGCGGCGCCTTGCGTCGCGGCCTCGAGCGTTTCCGCAATAACCATGGCGATCGGCTGGTTGGCGTAACGGACGCGGTCGCTTTGCAAGAGATCGAGCCGAAACGTGAAAAGATCCGATCTTTCATCCGGATCCTGCGCCAGCGCCGGCCTGTTCGCGGGCGTGATCACCTCGACCACGCCCGGATAAGCTTTCGCCGCTGCGACATCGAGGAAGGCGACCCGGCCGCGCGCGATGCTGCTCACCGCAAGCACTGCGTAGAGCATGCCGGGGGGATGCTGGTCGGCGGCATACCTGGCGCCACCAGTCACTTTAAGCACGCCATCGCGGCGCGTGAGCGGCTGACCGATGCTCGACCCGTGCCGCACGTGGGCGGGCGTTTGTGAGAGCGTAATGTCAGGCATGGGCGAGAACTCCGGAGACGGCGGCGAAGGGGGAACCAGGCAGCGCCGGCACTCGCTCGGGCGTGCCGGCGGCAGCCAGCGCCAGCGCCCGCACCACGATCCGTCGCGCGAGCTCGATCTTGAATTCGTTCTCGCCGGATGGCTGTGCGTGTGCGAGCGCGGCCTCCGCCGCGCGGCGGAAGCTTTCGGCCTCAGGTGCCGCGGCGACGAGCAGCTTTTCGGCCTCGCGTGCGCGCCAGGGTTTTGCGGCGACTCCGCCAAGCGCAATGCGCGCCTCCGCGATCTTGCCGCCTGCAATGCTCAGACATGCCGCGGCGGAAACGACGGCGAAAGCGTAAGAGGTGCGTTCGCGCACTTTCAGATAGCGCGCATGACTGCTGAAATTGCGTGCGTGTGCGGGCAGCCTTATCGCCACAATCAGATCGCCGGGAGCAAGCACGGTTTCCCGTTCCGGCGTGTCGCCCGGGAGCCGATGCAGATCTTCGAGCCTCACCTCGCGCGGGCCGCTCTTTCCCTCGATCTCCACCACGGCGTCGAGCGCGACCAGGGGCACGCAGAAGTCGGACGGATGGGTCGCGATGCAGGCGTCGCTCCAGCCGAGAACGGCATGCAGGCGGTTTTCGCCGCCGCGCGCGTCGCAGCCTGAGCCGGGCTCGCGCCGATTACAGGCGCAGGCCACGTCATAAAAGTAGGCGCAGCGCGTGCGCTGCAGGAGATTGCCGCCGACGGTTGCGGCATTGCGCAGTTGCGCGGATGCGCCCGACAGCAGCGCTTCGGCCACCGCTGGATAGGTCTTCGCGAAATCGGCATCATGGGCGAGATCGGCATTGCGCACGAGCGCGCCGATGCGAACGTCACCGCCGGCGAGAGGTTCGATGCGATCGAGCCCCGGCAGCCCCATCACATCGACGAGGCGATCGGGACGGCTCACCCCGCCCTTCATCAGATCGATGAGGTTGGTGCCGGCGGCGAGATAGACCGCGCCCGGGACGCTTGCGGCCGCAATGGCATCGGAAACGCTCGCAGGCCTGATATGTTCGAAGCTCTTCATGCGACCTGCCTTTCCTTCACTTCGCTCAAGTTCTTCTGCACTTCCAGCACCGCTTCGGTGATCCCCGCATAGGCGCCGCAGCGGCAGAGATTGCCGCTCATACCTTCGCGAATGCGCTCGGCATCGCAGCCCGCCTGCCTCTCATTGATCAGGCCGAGCGCGCTCATGATCTGGCCGGGCGTGCAGAAGCCGCACTGAAAAGCGTCATGCGCAATGAAGGCGGCCTGCAGCGGATGCAGCTCGTTCCCACGCGCCAAACCTTCGATGGTCGTGATTTCTGCGCCGTCGTGACTGGCCGCCAGAGCAAGGCACGAATTGATCCGCCGGCCGTTGACCAGGATGGTGCAGGCGCCGCATTGCCCGCGATCACATCCCTTTTTGGTTCCGATCAGGTGCAACTGCTCACGCAACAGATCGAGCAGCGTAACGCGCGGGTCGGAAAGCGCGATGTCGCGCGGCACGCCGTTAATGGTGAGGCTGATGGAGCAATCCATGCAAGACTCCGATCGATGCTGATATCCACGTCATCGCAGCGCCGCCGCGGGTCGCCAGCGGCCGCTTGCGGCCAGGGCATAGACGGAGGTACCCTCCGTTTACCGTTCCCATATATACGGAGGGTGCCTCCGGTTACAAGGGGAACACGAAGAAGTGAGATGAGACGGTCATCCGCGGCCATGGCTCGAAAACCCCGTGTCGACGCGGTCCGCAATCGCGAGCGCGTGCTGGAGGCGGCGAAAGCAGTGTTCAGCGCCGGCGGGGCCGACGCAAGTCTGGAAGCCGTGGCGCGGCGCGCCGGGGTCGGCATCGGGACGCTCTATCGTCACTTTCCGACCCGCGAGGCGTTATACGAGGCGGTCTACCGGCGCGAGGTCGAGCACCTCGGCGACCTCGCCGATCAACTCAGGAACGACCCCAAACCGGTCGATGCTCTGCGCCGTTGGCTGCACTCGATTGTTGAGTTCGTCGCGACCAAGAAGGGTATGTCAGCCGCGCTCGCGCTCGCGGCGCACGGCTCCCAGGAGCTCAACAGTTATTCGCGCGACCGCTTGACGAAGGCGGCCGGCGGACTGCTGGACCGTGCGGTTGCCGGCGGCGAGATCCGCGCGGATGTCAGCCCCGAGGACCTCATCCGCGCGTTGGTCGGCATGTGCCTCATACACGATCAGCCCGGTTGGCAATCCACCGTCTTGCGCCTGGTCGATGTGTTCGTCGATGGCCTCCGCGTGCGCCAGGGGCGGCAAGCCGCAGCACGCTCACGACAGAACACGTCCAAGAAATCAGCTGCGCCAAAGAAGAAGGGATAGGGTGGACGGAGCGACGAATGGCCCACGGAGGCCGACAACTCAGGTCGCGAGAGCCCGCGGTTCAATATCTGCGCGTAATCCCATCTTTCTGCGAACGCGGTAGAATGCTGTTAACTCTATAGTTCATCGAGTGCATGTCGAATCCATCTGCCATGGTCAAACGGGAACGGTCGCGAGCGCAATGGGTTGTATCCGACAACGAGCAGGGCCAGACAGAGTGCGCCTATGCCGCGTGAAAGGAAGTCATGGATTTTCGCATCCGAGCTGAATACTCGCTTGGATGAGCTACTTACTTTGCTTGGGTGCCCACACGACGTCGCACCTATTGATCCGAATTCCTTGGGAGCAAGGATCGTTGAAATAACAACGCAAGCACTGCACCTGGAAACGTGCAACTCCGATCGTCGGAATACCCCATAATCAGGTGGAACACCAAAGCGCATTGTAGCCCGCATGAGCGAAGCGATATGCGGGAACCGGCCCCGGATATCGCTGCGCTCATCCGGGCTACGACAAGGACGCTGCGCGGTCTCCATCCCGAGGAGCAGGTCTGGGAGGACGATAGCGAAGGCATCGCACCAACCTCCGCCGCGACCTCATCTTGCGCGGTCGCCCAGAAAATGCAGAACGGCGTAGCTGAAAAGATCCGGGTCCTGCAGGAATGCAAAATGACTGGCATTGGGCAGGATCAGCAGTCCGGCGCCCGGGATGGTCGCGGCAATGTACTCGGTGTGCTCGCGCTTAATCGCTTCGTCATGGTCGCCATCGACGACCAGGACCGGCGCGGTGATCGCCTTGAGCTGTGCGTCAGTCCAGTTCGGTTCGCTGGCCCACATTTTGCTGATTTGCTCGAGAAACGAATCGTATTCTCGTGGCGTGGCCGAGTATTTTTCGTATTCCTGCCTGGCGCGCTTGATGAACGCGGCAAACGTGGGATTTTTCTCCACATCGTCGTTGACGCCGGACGGCACGGTGTTGGCGGCAAACGCAAATACCTTGCCCACCCTGCTTGAGTAGCGGATCGCAAGATCGAGCCCGAGGATGGCGCCGTCGCTCCAGCCGACGATGTCGGCTTTCGGCAGGTTGAGCACGTCCATCAACCCGATGACGTCGTCGGCCATCAGATCATAGCCGTATGGCCGCGCATCGCGCGTGCTGCGTCCATGTCCGCGGCTGTCCATCGCGATGACCATATGCCGCGATTTCAACGCCGCGATCTGATGGCCCCAGTAATCCAAATTGGCGAGTCCGCCATGCAGCAGGATCACTGGCGAGCCTCGGCCGTAAACCGCGTAGTGCAGGCTGATCCCGTTGACGTTGGCTTGGCCACCGCGATCGGCTGGAATCGGCGCGGGTGTGGGCGGCAGGATTTCCCACCGTTGGGCGGCACCAGCCGGGATAGATAGCGCGAGTAGGATCATCAGCAACAAAGCGCGCATGAAAGGGGCTCCTCAAGCGAATTCAGTAATGGTCAAAGCGCGACGATCGAGCATGGGTCAGAGATTGCTTGCCCGATGAACATCGCTGACCGGCACAATCGCTGGATCCGATATTCTGCAGGATCGGGACAAAATCAAGCAGTTGCGCTAAGGTCTGCGAGATGGGCGAAACTCGCCCAACATTCGTGTGGCAGGGAGAACGTCATGAAGAGGACTATGGTTGCGATGGGCCTGACAGCAGGAGCGCTGGCGTGGGCCAGCGTCTTTGCTGTCGCTCAACAGTTCGGCACCGCTGCCGAGGCAAGAGCCATGCTCGATCGTGCTGTGACTGAGCTCAAGGCCAACGAAGCCGCCGCGCTCGCCAAATTCAACGACAAGGACAACAAGCAATTCCGCGACCGCGATCTCTACGTATTTTGTTTTAACATCTCCGACGGCAAGTTTACCGCGCATCCCAATCCCAATCTCATGGGAACGGATGTCAGAAATCTGAAGGTCAAGGACGACCCCTTGGGTCAAAAGATCTTCGACAACGTCAAGGAAGGCACGGTTGCGACAGTCGACTATAATTTCCCCAAGCCCGGCACCACCGAGCCGGTTCCGAAGGAGTCCTATGTCACGCGGGTTGCCGGCCAGGGCTGCGGCGTCGGCTATTACAAATAGCGAAACCGCGGCTTCCACTCCTTCGAGCAATGTCAGGCCGCGGTTTCGGGCACCGGCGGGTTTTGCACCATGGGCGCTAATTTAAGACGCATCATCAGCCTCTCGGTCGTCAGC
>Ga0209331_1000010_pt1 | contig 58085 bp, 57 predicted proteins | sample JacPinW_OM3H0_M3_FD_187971 | JGI IMG/M metagenome (GOLD analysis project Ga0209331, IMG submission 187971) | Forest soil microbial communities from Algoma, Ontario, Canada - Jack Pine, Ontario site 1_JW_OM3H0_M3 (SPAdes) (version 2) | ecosystem: Environmental > Terrestrial > Soil > Boreal...
CGCCCGTTTTTGCATGCGCTGCGTAAGCCGGGGCGACGCAGTGCGTCGCCCCTACGAAGGTTCTGTGTGGCCTCACCGTCCTTTCGCCATGCGCGCAAAGCGAACGATGAGCCAGACTGGCACGACGATGCTGGCGCCGAGGACAAGGTAGCGCCACAGCCAGCGTACCGCGTCGAAGCCCATGTCCCACACGCGTAGGAGCAGCCGGCGCAGGCTGTCGATGATGTTCAAGGGATCAAGCCCCATCACCTCCAGGATGACGCCAATAAGGATCGAAAGGAGCACGAGCCGAAAGATGACGGAGACCGGCCGCCCGCCGAAAAACCGGTTCACCAGGGGGCGGCCGCCCATGGGACGCGCGGTACTCTCGACGCTGGGCCGCTCGTAAGGCATGCTCGCATCCCCCCTATCACGCTATCACGACGCGCGCTTGGCTGCTCCGTTGCCGCCCCTGGTCTCGATTTTCCGCAGCATGCCTTCGAGCGTTTCCAGCCGGTCGGCCTCTCCCGGCGGCTTGTCCCAGCGCAGCCGGCTGATGCGGGGAAAGCGCATGGCGATACCGGATCTGTGCCGATTCGAGCGCTGCAGCCCTTCGAATGCCACTTCGAGCACCAGACCCTTGTCGGGCGCATGCACAACTTCACGCACCGGGCCGAAGCGCTCGACCGTATTGCGGCGAACGAACCGGTCGATCTGCAGCAATTCCTCATCGGTGAACCCGAAATAGGCCTTGCCCACCGGCACCAGCACGTCACCGTGCTCGCCCCTGGTCCACACCCCGAAGGTGTAGTCGGAATAATAGGACGAGCGTTTGCCGTTGCCGCGCTGCGCATACATCAGCACCGCGTCCACCACGAAGGGGTCGCGTTTCCATTTCCACCACAGACCCTTCGGGCGGCCCGGCACATAAGGCGCGTCGCGACGCTTGAGCATGATGCCTTCGACCGCGTCGGCATCGTCGGCTGCGCCCGCGGTCACCGGATCGGCACGCGCGCGGGCAAGCTCGTCCCACGTCGTGAATGGCACGAGCGAGGAGAGATCGATGCGCGGCTCATCGAGCCGCGCGATAAAGTCTTCCAGCCGCTTGCGACGTGCTGCAAAGGGAAGGGGGCGCAGGTCCTCCTCCCCGTCTACCAGGAGATCATAGGCGCGCAGATGCGCGGGATATTGCGCCAGCAGCCCGGAGTCGACCGACTTGCGATTGAGCCTCTGCTGCAGCACGTTGAAGCTCTGCACCCTTCGCTCGCGCATGATGAGGAGCTCGCCATCGATCACGCCGGGCATCCGGAGCGCAGATAGGAGATCAGGGAAGCTTCGGGAAATGTCGTCGCCGGTGCGGGAGTAAAGCCGCGCAACCAGGTCGCCTCGTGCATCTCGTCCGGCAACGGCCTGCACCCGGATGCCGTCCCATTTCCATTCCCCGACGAAATCCTTCGGATCAAGCGCGGCAAGCTCGCTCTCCTCGATCGCTTGCGCGAGCATGGCTGGGCGGAACGGTGCCGGATCCCTGCTGGCCGGCTTGTCGGCGCGCCCTTCCAGCCAGGCGAACAGATCGACATAGGGCGGCAGCAGGCTGCTCCACATGAGCTCGATCTCCTGCGGGTCTTTGGCCCCGAGCGCGGCGACCGCGGTCTTTGCGAGCCGCGCCGAGACGCCGATGCGCAGCTCCGCGGTTACGAGCTTGAGCAGCGCCCAGCGGCCGGTCTCGTCGAGCAGATCAAGCCAGCGCGCGAGCGCTGCCGGCAGCTCCGGCTTGCCGAGCGAGGAGAGTGCCGCGATGATTTCGCTGAGCTTGAGCTCGTGGTGCTCTGAGCCAGCGCCCTCGCGCGTCGGCCACATCAGGGCGACGGTCTCCGAGAGATCGCCGACATAATCGTGCGAGAGCGCAAACAGCACCGGGTCGGTGCGCTCCGAAATGAGCGCGCGGATCACGCCAGGCTTGGCGTGCGCAAATGAGAGGGCGCCGGTGAGCGCGGCAAGTGCCCAGCCGCGCTCCGGATCTTGCGTGGTCGCGAAATAGTCCGTCATCAGCCGGAGCTTGTTATTGCGGCTCGGGTCATAGGAGAGCCGGTCGAGCAATGCGGCGAAGCGCTTCATCCCGTGGCGGTTCCGTCGCCCTCCGGCGCGGCGTCCTCTCCGTCTTGTTCGTCCCCGTAGCCCACGATATCGAGCGGCCGCGCGCGCAACCCTCGCGTGATGCTCCAGTGCACCAGCGCGTCCTCCTGACCATGGGTGACCCAGATCTCGTCAGCGCCGGTCGCTGCAATGGTGCCGGTAAGGCCTTCCCAATCGGCATGATCCGAAATGACCAGCGCTAATTGCACGAGATGCTGGCGCGCGCGGGCGCGCACCCGCATCCAGCCTGAGGCCAGGCATCGCACCGGATCCGGGAAGCGGCGCGACCACACCTCATTCAGCGCCGAGGGCGGGCAGAGCGTAATGGCGCCAACGAGCGCCGGCTTTTCGGCGTCGCGCACCAGCTCCAGCCGGCCGAGCGCGATGCCGCGGCTCTGATAGTAGCCGGTGATCTTCTCCAGCGCCCCATGCAGATAGATCGGCTCGTCGTAGCCTGCTTGACGCACGAGCGCGATGAGGCGCTGCGCCTTGCCGAGCGTATAAGCGCCGACGAGATGCGCGCGCTCGGGAAAGAGCGCGACGGAACGCAGAAGCTTGGCGACCTCCGCATCGGGATCGCCATGACGGAATACCGGCAGTCCGAACGTCGCTTCCGTGATGAAGAGGTCGCAGGGCAGGCACTCGAAAGCCACGCACGTGGGGTCGCCGAGGAGCTTGTAGTCGCCTGAAGCGACGATGCGCGCGCCGTTCGCCGCAATCGCGATCTGCGCCGAGCCGAGCACGTGGCCGGCAGGATGAAAACTGACGCTGACGCCGCCGATGGCGATCCTCTCGCCATAGCGAATGGCTTGCGTGCGCCCGGCGAAGTCGTCGCCATAGCGCAGCCGCATGAGGTCGAGTGTTTCCTGCGTGGCCAGCACGGCACCGTGACCGGGGCGGGCGTGATCACCATGGGCATGTGTGATGAGGGCGCGCTCGACTGGATGCGTTGGATCGATGTGGAAGTCGCCCAGCGTGCAGCACACGCCGCTACGCGTTCCCGTCATGATGTCCTGCGGCCGCATGGAGCTGAGATAATCATTTCGGCTTGAAGCGCCCATCAACGTTTGTTGTTGTAGGGGCGAGGCATGCCTCGCCACTACGAACCGAGAGAGGCCCTTCGTAGGGGCGACCCATTGGGTCGCCCGTCCATCCGCCGCCGCATGCTGAAAAGAGGGCGAGGCATGCCTCGCCCCTACGAAGACGAGATGCGGTGTATGGTCGAGCCCTCAATCCCGCCGGAATATAATCGATGCGAACCAGCCGGTGGCGAGCGCCATGGCCGCGGTGGCGAGGCCGTAGAGCACGCCGTGATCGCGCGCCGCGGTGGTCATCACCTGCTCAAACCCGGATTTGTAGACTTCAAACGGGGCGGGCGTGCGGGCAAGCTGTGTGCCGTCGGCAAGAAGCCGCACGTCCACTTCGTAGGTTCCGACCAGCACTTCGGCCGGGAGCGGAATGGTGGCGCGGAACAGCTCGGGGGCGAGAAATGTCACGCCGTTCGCCACTTCGCGGTAGAGGCCGTGGTCGGTCTTGATCTTGATGAACGCGAGCCGGAACGGCTCGTCGCTGCCGGATTCTGCGATGTTGACGCTCGCGCGTTGCGGCAGGGGGATATTGTCAATGCCGAGCTGAAGGCGGCGCAGCGTCTCGGTGCTTGCAATCGCGGAGAGCGGCCGGTTGGACAGCACCGCGAGGTAGGACGGCGCATCCTCGAATACCCGAGAGTCCGCGTTCACCCAGATGGCGAGCATGCGTTGCTTGCGAAAGGTGACGGTGTTCTGGCGCGGGCCCGTCACCGTGACAACGATGTCGTAGCCGCTGCGGCGCGGCCCCGAGGCGCTGTCCTGCTCGATGCCCCCGAACAGAACGAGCTCCTCCCCGGTGAAATTCGATGTGATCATGACCCGGTGCGTGGAGAGCGAGGCGACCAGCCGCTCCGCTGTCGCCGGGGAGGTCGCCGCTGCGAGTGCCGCAACCCCGAGCACGACCGGCAGCACTCGCGTTCTCATAAGTCGGTGTCCAGCGGCCGCAGCGAGTAGAGGCTGTCGGGACGCAGCACGAGATCCAGCGCAAATCGCATGCCCACGGCCAGCACGAGGAGTCCCAGCAGCAGTCGCAGCCGCTCGGCCCGCATCCTCTGCCCTGCGCGCGCCCCGAATTGTGCGCCGGTCACCCCACCGACCATGAGGATGAGGGCCAAGAGTGCATCGACGAGGTGATTCGTGGCGGCATGCATCACGGTGGCCGAGGCCATGGTGATCAGCGTGAGCATCATGGAAGTGCCGATCACGGTCGCGGTCGGCACGCGCAGCACATAGATCAGCAAGGGCACCAGCAGAAATCCGCCGCCGATTCCCATCACTGCGCCGATGAAGCCGATCAGAAAGCCGATCGCCCACACCGGAATGGCGGAGACGTAGATGCGCGAACGCTTGAAGCGCAGCTTGAACGGCAGCCCGTGGATCCACATGTGGCTGCCGGGTCGACGCAGGTCCACAGGCTTTCCGTGGCGGGCCCGCACGATGGCGCGCACGCTCTCTGCCACCATCAACGAGCCGACGATGCCGAGGAGCAGCACGTAGGATACGCCGATCGTGATATCGAGCTGTCCGACCGCGCGCAGGAACGTGAACAGCCAGACGCCGAAGGCCGTGCCGATGATGCCGCCCGCGAGCAGCATGCAAACCAGCGCCACATCGATGGCGCGCCGGCGCCAGTAGCTGATCGAGCCTGACATCGAGGATGCCGCGATGTGAGTGGTTACGCTCGCGACCGCAACCGCGGGCGAGATGCCGACAAAGATGAGGAGCGGTGTCATCAGGAAGCCGCCGCCTATGCCGAACATGCCGGAGATGAACCCGACTGCTAGCCCCATGGCCAGAATGACCAGGATGTTGACCGGCAGATCGGCGATGGGAAGATAGATCTCCACCGGCGGCTCCTTTTGGTTCAACTGCTTCAGAGCCCGGATGGAGCGCAGCGACATCCGGGACCGTCGCCCACATTAGCTAGGACCATCCGGGCCACGGCAGGTATATTGGCAATTCTCAGTATGCCGCCCGACAGGCAAGGCGACAGGACTTGAAGACGATTGACTGTGCGTCATTCCGGGGGCCTGCAAGTCGGTGTCGCCGACCTGCAGGCGAGTCCGAATCCATAATCCAGGCGGCGCGGTAGGTGCCACGTCGATCGCAACAGTGCACAGCCTGTGGTTATGGATTCCGGGCTCGCCGCTTGCGGCGCCCCGGAATTACCGAACCGGGAGTTTTCGCGACGACTGTGCGCCTTCTATTGCGGGATCCGGGCAGTCGCAAGTTCGAGCTTCGACCCGAGCGTCATTGGCTTGCGAGGCGCCGGCGCCACCGGCGTTGCGGCCGCCCGGTCCCATCCGCCGGGCGGAGTCTTGACCTCTACTGCGACCGCGGGCTGCTTGTGCGGGGACCAAGCCTGCACCGCCTGCTCGGCCACGCTCAACGACTGCCGATCGAGCCGGGCGCCGAGCTCGTCGCGCTTCCTGACCGACTCGGCGTCGCCGGTGCGCGCCGCGAGTGCGAACCACCTGTACGCCTCCGCGAGGTTTTGCTCCACCCCGATCCCGCGGGCATAGAGGACCGCGAGGTTGTACTGGCTGTCGGCTATCCCGTAATCGGCCGCCTTGCGAAACCAGCGCGCGGCGGTTTCGTAGTCGGGCTTGCCGTCGATGCCTTCCGCATAGAGCACCGCGAGGTTGTGCAGCGCCTTGGCATTGCCAGTCTGCCCCGCGGCGACATAGAAGCGGCGCGCGGTCTCGAGATTCTTCTTCACGCCGAGCCCCTTTTCGTACATCCCGCCTAACCGGAACTGCGCCGGAGCGAGGCCCTGCTTGGCCGCGCGCTCGAACCATTCCGCTGCGGCGACCGCATCCTGCGGCACGCCTCGGCCACCGGCGTAACGCGCCCCGATCTCGTACTCCGCGGCCGCATCGTTCTTGGCAGCCGCGGCGCGCAGGGAACCGGCGAACGCTGCGGGAAGCCTCTCGGCGGGCGAGAGCACCGGTGTGGCAGGCGGGGTGGTCAGCGGCTTGGGCGCTATCGCGACGGGAGGAATGGAGCCGGTGATTTCAGCAGCCGGCGCGGCGCTTGCCGTCGTCTGCGGCTCGGGAGCGGCAACCGTGGGCGGTTGCGTTGGAATCGGCGCCGGCAAGCTGGTGGGCGGAACTGTGATGCTGCTCGACCTCCCTGTGACGCTGCTCGCGTCCGGGAACGCGGCCGACTGGCGACCGATCGGGCTTTCGGTCCCGGCGGGTTTCTTATCCGGGGCAACAGGCTCGGTGCGCCGGGGCGTCGCCTTCTCCGTCTTCGGCAGATCGTGTTGCGCCGGCAGGGGTGGCTGTGCCGAGGCGGGCGCAGCTGTTTCTGCTGGGCTAGCGGGCGTTGCCACTTCCGGTTCCGCCGGGTCGCTCAGATAAGTTCGCACGATCTGGAATCCGCCAACGACGATCGCGAATATCGCTGCGCCTGTGATCAGGGCACGCAGCTTTCCAATGCGGCCAGCAAGTTTGCCTCCGCTCGCCCCGATCTCCTTTTGCGCCGACACGTCGCGCCTTGTGGGCTTTTCCCTGCTCGCCGCCTGAGCGGCGCGACGCGCCGCTGCGATAAAGTTTGATGCCGATGCTGGCTCTGCCGTGCTTGAAGCTGCCGTGCCGATCAGCGCGGATTCGGAGGCGGCGATGCGCTCGGCTGCGGAGCTGCGCGGGCGCGAGTCGCGCGACCCTGGCTCGAGCGGATGATCTGGAGGCAGGCCCGGCTCGAGCGCACGACGCTCGGAGCGGGATGCCTCGCCCTCGATCGCCGAGGCGCGATCCCTCAGCGCTCTCTCCTCCACCTGGAACCCGGCTTCTTCCAGCGGCGTAAAGGCGTCCGGCGTTTCTCGAAACAGCGGCTGGGCGTCCCCGATCGGCTCCGCAGGCAAGCTCTTCGGTGACGATTGCGCCTGCGAGCTCTTGGGGCCGCGGCTTGCCGCGGCGGGCTTTGCGCTCGCAGCCTCCTTGAACGGAGGTGAAGGCCAAGCTTGCGTCCTATCGACGCCGTTATCGGGCGTACGCGCCCGGCGCATGTCTGTTTCGATCATGGCCAGCCGATCGACCACATTGCCGAGGGTGCCGTGTACCAGCTCCAACGACTCCTGCGTCTTCTCCTCCGTGTACCGCAGGTCCGCGAGATCCCGGGATAGCGCGTCCATCTCCACGCCTGCGCTCGGGGCCTGCGCGTCAGGAGAGGAGCGCTGATGCTCGATATGGATCAGGAGCTCAGCAAGGCCCCTTTCGATCGCTTCCAGCTGGGTGACCCTCGCGTCCGAAGCGTCGAGCTTCTCGACCAGCTTGGCGATACGGTCCTCGAGCTGGCCGAGCGTGGTGTGATCGGTGCGCGTGAGCTGCACCCGCTCGATCTTATCGACCAGTCCAGCGATGACGGCTTGGAGCTCGTGCGGCACGCTCTGACCGCCCTGGTTACGTGCCGCGAGCGCATCAGCGAGCGCTCCGATACGCTCTTCCAGCGCATTGAGGACGCCGTCGTCCCTCGGTGGGCTCGCCCGTTCGACCTTGCCGGCCAAGGCGTGCACTTCGTCGGAGAGACTCGCCAGAGCGTCATTGGAAGCGACCTTGGAGACGATGCCTCGGAGTCCGACAATCGCGCTTTCGAGCTGCTGCAGCGCGGCCGGATCCTGGCTATTTTGGGCAAGGGCATCGACCTTCTGCGACAGCGCACGCAGCTCGCGATCGACCCCAGGTAGATTGTCGGCCGGCGCAAGGCCGCGCAACGCGTCCCGCACTTCCGCAAGACCGTGCTCGACGCTTGCAAGCGCTGCGCCGTCCGCTCCGGAGTTGCGGCTCGAATCGATGCGCTCAGTGAGCTTGCGCATCTCGCGTTCGAGCGCCTCCACCGATTTGCGCGGCATAGCGTCCTGCAGCATGACGCCAATCTGGGCGAGGTCGTCGCGCAGCGTGCCGATGGCCTTGTCCATGCCGCAAGGCTTGAGGCCCTCGATTTGACTGTTGATTTGCCGAAGCTGCTGCTCGAGTCCTGAGAGCTCCTGCGTGCGTGCCCGCGGCAGGCTTTCCGAGCCTGCGGCGGGTGCAGCAGCGGGCGTTGGTGGAGCGGGAGAATATCCGTCGAGCGCGCGCTGGCGGTCCGCGATCTCCGACAATGCTTGCTCCAGTGGAGTGACAGGGTCCGCTGGCGCCGGTGCGCGCGCCGGCTCGCGCTGCAGATCGGCGACCGCGCGGCCGACCGCGTTGACCTGCCGCTCGATCTCTTCTTTGCTGGAGCGGCCCTCGGCAATCAGCTGATCGAGCCGGCGATCGAGCTTGGAGACGACCGCGATCAGCTCGCGCGTCGGCTCCGCCTCGCGCTCGTTGCGCCGGGCTGCGTTTCCGGCACTCAGGGTGGCGACTTGGCTCAGCTGGGATGTAAGGTGGTCAAGTCGTGCATGCAGCTCTTCAAGCTCTTTGTTGATCGCAGGCCGCGCCGCCTCGTGCGCAAACGGTAGCGTCTGCTCGAGCTCGGCCCTGCGCCGCGCCGCATCATCGCGATAATCGTAGGCCTCGGCGTCGTCCCCTCCCGGGCCCGAGGGGGATCTATCCGACTTGCGCAAATCATGATGACGAACTCGGGCAAGCCCGAACTCGTGCAGGGAAGGGTTAGGGGTGGAGGCGCGTCGGGCTCGTCCATTCCTGGCATCGTCCGCTTGGCGATCACGCTGTTCGCGGGCGTTCCTTTGGCGCGCACTCCTGTCCTGCTCCCGATATTCGCGCTCGGCCGAGTAAGCATGCTCGTCGTCATATTCGGCGTTATGGAGCTCGTCTGCTTGCGTCGATTGCGCGATGACGCTGTCGAGCCATTCACCGACGGACATACCGGCGCGCCGTGCAGCCTCACGCGCGGCTTGGCGCGTTTGCCGCGTCACGCGGCTCAGTTGCCAAGGCGCACCAGATTTCATGCCCGCATCCTGAACTGACCGAGGAGAAACAGGAGCCATGGCCCTGGCGCAACCGGGGTGGTTACACGTGATGGAAAACGACGCGGCCCTATCCTCGACGCGGAGTTTTTCCCGTTCGCGGTAAACAGAGGGTTAAGTCAGGCCCTTCCGCCCGCGATTTGTATCGCGCTCCCGGCGCTGTGTCCCCGCGGCCACACCTCTTCAACAAAGTGATTCCTGTTCAACAAAGTGATTCCTGGATGCGAGCGAGCATGGCAGTGACGGCCGAGCCTCACCGCAGTCCCTCGGCCCGCTGCCACCGGGTCAAAACCGGTCGTGAGGACGCCGAAGTGGCCGGCTGCTGCATCCTCTTTCAGCTCGGGGATCGCTGAGCAGAGGTTGCCGCAAAAAGAACCCGCCCGGAGCGGCGGGTTCTTGAGCTTGTGAGTTCCCGCACTTATCGCCAGCGATCGCCGAAGCCAAAGCTGAATCCGACCCCTGGTCCTTCGTCGTAGTCACTGAAAGGTCCGCGGTACTCGTACGATCTTCGCGGCGCCACGTAATCCTCGTCGTAGTCGCGATAGACATGCCGACGCGTCTCGAAGCAGCGGCCCCGTTCATTGCAGATCATGCGGGCGTCTTGAACGAGGCTCGGCTCCTGCACCGTGCCGACGTTCATGGGGCTTGCCGCCGCAGATGCGGATAGGCCTCCAACCGCCGCCGCGACGAGCAAGATGGTCTTGAGCTGCGTCATGGTATTCTCCGTGTGAGGCGATCTTCCCACGCTCCCTTTTTGCTAACGCGGCAACGGGTGACGCGTTCCAAGCTGCGCGCGGCCTTCGCGGAACCTACCCGGACGAGAGACAAGCTTGCGGAAACCGCGTAATACTGTCTCGAACGAAGCTGATCCCCTCAACCGGAAGGAGCTTCGCAACCTGACGGGATCATGCCTGTTGATCCGACATTTTGTTGCGCGCATGCACGGTGGCGTGAACGCTCGAATGGAGTGCCTGAATGTCGTCCTCTACTGATTGGGAGATGCCGCTCGCCGTCCAGCCCAAGCCCGAGCACTACGACTATGATCTGGACGAGGCGTTGACCTCCGTGGTCGGCTTGCGCGCCATCATTCCGGGGGATGCGTTCACAGCCGAGACCCTCGGAACCGAACGGGCGGGCAATGGTGTTCTTATTCGCGACGGCGTCGTCCTCACTATCGGTTATCTCATCACTGAGGCGCAGACGATCTGGTTGCATCCCGCCGAGGGGCCGCCCGCGCCGGGCCATGTGCTCGCGTACGATCAGGAGACCGGCTTCGGGCTGGTGCAGGCGCTGGCGCGTCTCGATCTGCCGGTGATGTCGATCGGGCAGTCGCAGAAGACCAAGGTCAGCGATGCCGTCGTGGTCGCGGGAGCCGGCGGGCGCAAACATTCCGTCGCCGCCCGCATTGCCGCCAAGCAGGAGTTTGCCGGCAACTGGGAGTACGTGCTGGACGAGGCAATTTTCACCGCGCCCGCGCATCCGTTCTGGGGCGGCGCCGCGATGATCGGGCATGGCGGCGACCTGCTGGGCATCGGGTCGCTACAGGTGCAGCAGGCGCGGGGCGAAGGTCAGGCCGAGCCGCTCAACATGATCGTACCCATCGATATTCTCAAGCCGATCCTCGGCGACCTTCTGACTCTGGGCCGTCCCAACCGACCGCCGCGGCCGTGGCTGGGGCTCAACGCCACCGAGGTCGACGACAAGGTGGTGGTCGCAAGGGTATCCGAGGGCGGGCCGTCGCGCCGGGCCAATCTGCGCAGCGGCGACATCGTACTTGCCGTTGCCGGCACCAAGGTGAGCGACCTCGCCGGCTTTTTTCGCAAGGTATGGTCGCTGGGCAAGGCCGGGGTGGAAGTGCCATTGATGATCTACCGGGACGGCCGCACCTTCGAGGTGCGCGTCGCCTCGGGCGATCGCAATCGCTTCCTCAAGGGTCCCAGCCTGCACTGAGAGTCAAAGGCGGCAGTTAATTGGCGAGGGAGCAGGCCGGATTCGCCGCGCAATTGATGCCAGCTCACGGTCGTACGCTCCACGACTGCCCGGCCACTTGCAAAATGCGGCCCCATGGGGCATTTACAGCGGGCGGCGGACCTTGGGCCCGCCGCAAGCGCTTCCGGGAGGAGTGTAGCTCAATGGCTAGAGCACCGGTCTCCAAAACCGGGGGTTGCGGGTTCGAGTCCCTCCACTCCTGCCACGCTTAGCGCCGTTTGGTCGAATAGATTTGAACTGATCCGAACAATTGATCCGCGCACAGTAGTGAGCGGCAGGCAAACCATGGCGAAGATCAGCCCCTTCAAGTTCATGCAGGAAGTGCGCGCGGAGGCGCAGAAGGTTACCTGGCCGACGCGGCGAGAGACCGCGGTCACCACCGCGATGGTGTTCGTGATGGTGGCGATTGCGTCGGTGTTCTTTCTGGTCGCCGATCAGATCATGCGCGTGGTGGTGACCTTCCTGCTCGGGATTGGCGGCTGAGGGGATGGGCGCAATGGCGGACAAGCAGTGGTACATCGTGCAGGCCTACTCGAACTTCGAACGCAAGGTGGCCGACTCTATTCGCGAGCAGGCAAAGCAGCGCCACCTCGACCACCTGTTCGAGGAAGTCATGGTGCCGACCGAGAAGGTAGTCGAAGTGCGCCGCGGGCAGAAGATCGATGCGGAGCGCAAATTCTTTCCGGGCTATGTCCTGGTCAAGATGGATCTCACCGACGAAGCCTATCACCTGATCAAGAACACGCCGAAGGTGACCGGCTTTCTCGGCGCCGACAAAAAGCCCAAGCCGATCTCCGAGACGGAAGCCCAGCGCATCCTTCACCAGGTGCAGGAAGGGATCGAGCGACCCAAGCCTTCGGTCTCCTTCGAAGTGGGCGAGCAGGTGCGCGTTTCGGAAGGCCCGTTTGCCTCCTTCAACGGCGTGGTGGAGGAGGTGGACGACGGGCGTTCGCGCCTGAAGGTCGCCGTTTCCATCTTCGGTCGGCCCACCCGGGTCGAGCTTGAAATGGGACAGGTGGAGAAACTTTAAATGTCAGGGGATCAGGCATCAGATATCAGGCATCAGATTGTGAGTCATCATGGGTGACTGATGCCTGATAACTGACAACTGGAACTGTCATGGCCAAGAAAATCACAGGCTATATCAAATTGCAGGTGCCGGCGGGAGCAGCCAACCCCTCTCCGCCGATCGGTCCCGCCTTGGGCCAGCGCGGACTTGCCATCATGGAGTTCTGCAAGCAGTTCAACGCGCAGACCCAGAACATGGAGAAGGGCACGCCCATCCCGGTGGTTATCACGGTCTATGCGGACCGCTCGTTCAGCTTCGAGATGCGTACCCCGCCGGTGTCGTATTTCATCAAGAAGGCGGCCAAGCTCGAAGGGGGTTCGAAGACGCCGGGCCGCGACATGGCCGGGGCCGTCACCAAGGCGCAGGTGAAGGAAATCGCCGAGAAAAAAATGAAGGATCTCAACTGCGACAGTATCGATGCCGCCATGCGCATGGTGGAGGGCTCGGCGCGCTCCATGGGCATCGAGGTGAGGGAGTAGGCATCATGGCAGACCTTGGGAAACGCACGAAGGCCGTGCGGGAAGGCATCGACCGGACCAAGCTCTATCCGCTGGAACAGGCGGTGAAGATGGTCAAGGAGCGGGCCAAGGCGAAGTTCGACGAGACCGTCGAGGTCGCGATGAATCTCGGGGTGGATCCGCGTCACGCGGACCAGATGGTGCGCGGTGTCGTCAACCTGCCGAATGGGTCGGGCCGCACCATGCGGGTCGCGGTGTTTGCGCGCGGCGCCAAGGCGGACGAAGCGAAGGCCGCTGGCGCCGATGTGGTCGGCGCGGAGGACCTGGTCCAAAAGGTGCAGGGGGGCGAGATCAACTTCGACCGCTGCATTGCCACTCCCGATCTGATGCCGCTCGTTGGCCGCCTCGGCAAGGTGCTCGGTCCGCGCGGGATGATGCCCAACCCCAAGGTCGGCACGGTTACCATGGACGTAACCAGTGCGGTCAAGGGAGCGAAAGGGGGCTCGGTCGAGTTCCGTGTCGAGAAGGCGGGAATCGTGCAAGCGGGCGTGGGCAAGGCATCGTTCGATGCCGACAAGCTTGTCGCCAATATCAAGGCGTTTGCTGACGCGGTCCAGAAGGCGAAGCCTTCCGGCGCTAAAGGCACCTACGTGCAGCGCGTCGCCGTCTCCTCGTCCATGGGACCCGGTGTGAAAGTCGAGCCGGCGTCTTTATTCGGGTGATGTCAGACCCCTGACATCCGTTATCCCAGCGCCGCGTCGATCTTGTCGTAGTACCGCCTCACGAGCTCGACATTGCTCGGGAACTGGATGGGCTGGGTCGACTTCAGGGCCTCGCGAAGCTCCTCCAGCAATTGCTTCTTCTCCTGATCGGGGATGGTCTGGTCCACCGCCACGTCGTCAATCTCTTTCTTGATCGCGGTCTGTGGGTCGGTGAAGCTTTTGGTCTTCGGATCGATCGCGCCCATCACCATGGAGATGTTGGCGGCCACCGCCTCGTACTCCGCGAAGTCCTTGAACCCATGCTTCTTGGTCACGGTCTCGAGCTCGGCTTCAAATGCCGTATTGGACTGGTCCACCGCCGCGGCTTGCATCTTCTCCACCACTGTCGACATGTCCTTCTGGGCGGCGATGAAGCCTTCGACGTGCTTCTCGGTGAGCTTGATTTGGGCCGCGGTAATCTGCGCTGACGCGGCGGTCGCAAAACAAACGACAGCCGCAGCAGCGATGGTGCTGCGCAGGATCTCGTACATGGCAGGACCCCCCGGTTTGCGAAAACGCGGCAGGCAGTACAACTTTCGCGTGGCCAAATTTGGACCTGCCCTCGCCAGAGAGCCCGGCTATTCCGCTGACTCTAATGGTTTCCTTGGTCATCCCGGTCCCTCGGAATCCGGCGGGGTCACAATATTCTGGGCTCTCAGGGGCTGGGAATGATTTGGGGCCGGGAATGAGCCGTAAAGCCTCGTCGACAGAATAGCCTGGCTGCCTCTCGCTTGTTGCGTGCGAAAACTGTCGCAAGTTTTTGAGTTATTGATGTTTTTTGTTCGGCTATGCTGGAGCGTGCTGGTCCTCGAAGAAAGCACTGAAATTCATAACGATTTCCCCTTGGCAAGCAGGCCCTGAGGCGTTACATAGGCCATGGGCGTGCCGGCCCAGAGTGTCGGCGCGCTTTCGTGCGCTTTTCGGAAAGATCGTTTGGACGCTCTACTTCTTCCTCCACGAGCGCTACATGGAAGGAGTATAGGGTGGCGTTTTTTGCGAAAGCCCATGCAAGCTCAGCGATTTTTCAAAATGCCTGCGGTTTGAACACAGGTAGAGCGTGAGCGTCAGCCAAGCGCAAGGTTAAGAGCTTCTAGTGGATCGAGCAGCCAAGAAAGAAGTCGTCACCGCACTCAACGGCGTCTTGCGGGACACCAGCGTGGTGGTCGTTGCTCATTACTCCGGCCTCAACGTCGCCCAGATGCAGACGTTGCGCAAGCAAATGAAGCTTGCGGGCGCTCAGGTGAAGGTCGCAAAGAACCGTCTGGTGAAGATCGCTGCGGAAGGCACTGAAGCCGCGGCGATCGTCCCGTTGCTCAAGGGCCCGACGCTGATCGCCTATTCCGGCGATCCGATCGCGGCACCCAAGGCTGCCGCCGATTTCGCCAAGGGGCACGACAAGTTCGTGATCCTTGGCGGCGTGATGGGCCAAACCGCGCTCGATGCCAACGGCGTCAAAGCGCTGGCAGCGCTGCCTTCGCTCGACGAATTGCGCGCTAAAATCATCGGCCTCATTCAGGCGCCGGCAACAAAGATCGCGCAACTGGTCAATGCTCCCGCGGCCAAAGTGGCGCGGGTGGTGCAGGCCTACGCCAGTAAAGGCACGGCTGAATGAATCACCGGAGACAGTGACCGCCCTCGAACCCATAAGGATGTCCCATGGCTAATCTGCAAAAACTCGTGGATGATCTCTCCCAGCTCACCGTGCTCGAGGCGGCCGATCTCGCCAAAATGCTGGAAGAGAAGTGGGGCGTGTCTGCCGCCGCTGCGGTGGCGGTGGCAGCCGGTCCGGGGGCTGCGGCCGCTGCGCCGGTCGAGGAGAAGACCGAGTTCACCGTGATGTTGACCTCGCATGGGGAGAAGAAGATCGAGGTCATCAAGGAAGTGCGCGCGCTCACCGGCCTGGGGCTCAAGGAGGCCAAGGAACTGGTCGAGGCCGCACCAAAAGCGGTGAAAGAGGGGGTGAGCAAAGACGAAGCCGAGAAGGTCAAGGCTCAACTCGAAAAGGCGGGAGCCAAGGTGGAGTTGAAGTAAGATCACAGTTGGACGGCAATTTTCGGACTGTATTCGGCGCGTGAGACAGCACACCGCTCGGGAAGCGGGCAGTTCAAGCAGGCCATTCCGAGCTCAAGTTGCTTGGAAGGGCGGATTTGCGCATCTGGCGGCAGAGAGACGCTGCGGTTCGGCACAAGCCGGATCGCGTGGATGGAAAGCACGGGCAGCAACGCCTGTCCTGATGGCCGCGATTGATTGCGGCTTTCCGGAGAGGTCGTTTCGCCCGGCAAGGACGAAAGAGAGATAGAGATGGTGGCGCAGACATTTACAGGTCGCAAGCGCGTTCGCAAGTTTTTCGGAAAAATTCACGAAGTGGCGGAGATGCCGAACCTCATCGAGGTTCAGAAGGCCTCCTACGACCAATTCCTTCTGGTGAAGGAGCCTGTCGGCGGTCGACCGGATGAAGGCCTCCAGGCTGTCTTCAAATCCGTCTTCCCGATCTCCGATTTTTCCGGCACGTCGATGCTCGAATTCGTCAAGTACGAATTCGAGCCCCCGAAATATGACGTGGACGAGTGCCGGCAGCGCGGCATGACCTATGCCGCGCCGCTCAAGGTCACCTTGCGCCTGATCGTGTTCGATGTGGACGAGGAGACAGGCGCGAAGTCAGTCAAAGACATCAAAGAACAAGATGTCTACATGGGCGATATCCCGCTCATGACCAACAACGGCACGTTCGTGGTCAACGGCACGGAGCGCGTGATCGTCTCGCAGATGCATCGTTCGCCGGGTGTCTTCTTCGACCACGACAAAGGCAAGACACACTCGTCGGGCAAGCTGCTTTTTGCTGCGCGCATCATTCCGTATCGCGGCTCCTGGCTCGATATCGAATTCGACGCCAAGGACATCGTCTACGCCCGCATTGACCGGCGCCGGAAGATTCCGGTGACGTCATTGCTGTACGCCTTGGGACTGGACGGGGAGGAGGTCCTCAACACCTTCTATCGCAAGGTGGGCTACAAGCGGCAGAAGGAGGGCTGGCGCGTGCCTTTCGATGCCAATCGTTTCCGCGGCTACAAGGCGGTGAACGATCTTGTTGATGCAGATAGCGGCAAGGTGGTGCTGGAGGCCGGTAAGAAGCTGACCGTCCGTCAGGCGCGTCAGCTCGCGGAAAAGGGGCTGCGGGCTCTGCGGATGACGGATCCGGAATTGATTGGACGCTATCTGGCGGAAGACCTGGTGAACCCGAGCACGGGAGAGATCTACGCCGAAGCCGGCGAGGAGATTACCGAAAAGAACCTGAAGCTACTGAACGAGGCTGGGTACAAAGAGCTGCCCTTGCTCGACATCGATCATGTGAATGTCGGCGCGTATATCCGCAATACGCTCGTTGTCGACAAGAATATGACCCGCGAGGACGCGCTGTTCGACATCTATCGGGTCATGCGGCCAGGCGAGCCGCCGACGCTCGATACGGCGCAAAACATGTTCCACTCCCTGTTCTTTGATCCGGAACGCTATGACCTCTCCGCGGTGGGCCGGGTGAAAATGAACATGCGGCTCGATCTTGATGCGCCGGACACCATGCGGGTGCTACGCAAGGAGGACATCATCTCCGTCATCCGCACTCTGGTCGACCTTCGTGACGGAAAGGGCGAGATCGACGACATCGATCATCTCGGCAATCGCCGGGTTCGATCCGTCGGCGAGCTCATGGAAAACCAGTACCGCATCGGGCTGTTGCGCATGGAGCGTGCAATCAAGGAGCGCATGTCCTCGGTCGATATCGATACCGTGATGCCGCAGGATCTGATCAATGCCAAGCCGGCGGCAGCGGCAGTGCGCGAGTTTTTTGGCTCCTCGCAGCTCTCGCAATTCATGGATCAGACCAATCCGCTGTCCGAAATTACCCACAAGCGAAGGCTCTCCGCGCTCGGTCCGGGTGGGCTCACGCGCGAGCGCGCAGGTTTCGAGGTGCGCGACGTGCATCCCACCCATTACGGTCGCATCTGTCCGATCGAGACGCCGGAAGGCCCAAATATCGGCCTGATCAACTCGCTCGCGACCTACGCGCGCGTGAACAAGTACGGTTTTGTCGAGACGCCTTATCGCAAGGTGAAGGACGGCCGCGTGACCGACGAGGTGCAATACCTCTCCGCCATGGAGGAGTCGCGCTACACCGTTGCGCAGGCGAATGCCCCCGTGGACGCCCGCGGACGCTTCACGGAGGAGATGGTCGTGTGCCGTCACGCCGGCGATGTTTCGCTGGTCCCGGCCGCGAAGGTCGATTTCATGGATGTCTCTCCGAAACAGCTCGTGTCGGTTGCGGCTGCTCTCATCCCCTTCCTGGAAAATGACGATGCCAACCGCGCGTTGATGGGCTCCAACATGCAGCGTCAAGCGGTTCCGCTTCTGCGCGCTGAGGCGCCGTTTGTCGGAACGGGGATGGAAGGGGTAGTTGCGCGCGATTCCGGCGCTTCGATCGGGGCACGCCGGACCGGCATCGTTGATCAGGTCGATTCCACCCGCATTGTCGTACGCGCCACTGAGGAATCCGATCCGACCAAACCAGGGGTCGACATCTACCGGCTGATGAAATTCCAGCGGTCAAACCAGAATACCTGCATCAATCAACGCCCGCTGGTGAAAGTAGGCGACCAGGTCAAGAAGGCCGACATTATTGCCGATGGGCCGTCAACCGAGCTCGGCGAGCTCGCTCTGGGGCGCAATGTGCTCGTCGCCTTCATGCCGTGGAACGGTTACAACTTCGAAGACTCGATCCTCTTGTCCGAACGCATCGTCAAGGACGACGTCTTCTCCTCAATTCACATCGAGGAATTCGAGGTGATGGCGCGTGACACCAAGCTGGGTCCTGAGGAAATCACCCGCGACATTCCCAACGTGTCCGAGGAGGCGCTGAAGAACCTGGACGAGGCTGGCATCGTTTACATCGGCGCCGAGGTCCGGGCGGGCGACATCCTGTGCGGAAAGATCACGCCCAAAGGGGAAAGCCCGATGACGCCCGAGGAAAAGCTCCTGCGCGCCATCTTCGGCGAGAAGGCCTCCGACGTACGCGATACGTCATTGCGCGTCCCGCCCGGGGTGCAGGGGACTGTCGTCGAGGTCCGGGTGTTCAATCGTCACGGTGTAGAGAAGGACGAGCGCGCGCTTGCGATTGAGCGTGAGGAAATCGAGCGGCTCGCCAAGGACCGCGACGACGAGCAGGCCATACTCGACCGCAATGTCTATGGGCGATTGGCCGAAATGCTGGAAGGCCGCCAGGGCATCGCCGGCCCGAAGGGCTTTAAGAAGGATTCCAAGATCACGCGCGCCGTGCTCGAGGAATACCCGCGCTCCCAGTGGTGGCAGTTCGCATCGCCCAACGACAAGCTGATGGCGGAGCTCGAGGCCATCCGCAAACAGTACGACGAATCCAAGAAGGGGCTCGAGCAACGTTTCCTCGACAAGGTCGAGAAACTGCAGCGCGGCGACGAGCTGCCGCCCGGTGTCATGAAGATGGTCAAGGTCTTCGTGGCGGTGAAGCGCAAAATTCAACCCGGCGACAAGATGGCCGGCCGGCACGGCAACAAGGGCGTCGTATCGAAAATCGTGCCGCAGGAGGACATGCCCTTCCTGGAGGACGGCACTCCGGTCGACATCGTGCTCAATCCGCTGGGCGTCCCGAGCCGGATGAACGTAGGGCAAATCCTGGAGACCCATCTGGGATGGGCCTGCGCAGGTCTCGGCCTGCGTATCGGACAAGCCGTCGATTTGTACAACTCCAAGCACGATACCAAGCCGCTGAAAGAGATTCTGCGGAAGGTGTATGGAGATGATGAGACGATCAAATCGCTGGGCGAGAAGGATCTGGTCGAATTGGGAGGCAACCTGCGCCACGGTGTGCCCATTGCCACGCCGGTGTTCGATGGAGCCAAGGAGGCCGATATCGAGCACATGCTCGACCTTGCCGGGCTCGATCATTCGGGCCAGGTGAGCCTGTTCGATGGCCGCACGGGAGAAACTTTCGATCGCAAGGTGACCGTCGGCTACATCTACATGCTCAAGCTCCACCATCTCGTCGACGACAAGATCCACGCCCGCTCGATTGGGCCCTACAGCCTGGTCACGCAGCAGCCGCTGGGCGGAAAGGCGCAGTTCGGCGGGCAGCGGTTCGGCGAAATGGAGGTGTGGGCGCTCGAAGCGTATGGAGCTGCGTACACGTTGCAGGAGATGCTGACGGTGAAATCGGACGACGTCGCCGGCCGCACCAAGGTGTACGAGGCGATCGTGCGCGGCGACGACACGTTCGAAGCCGGAATTCCCGAGTCCTTCAACGTGCTCGTCAAAGAGATGCGTTCGCTCGGTCTAAATGTCGATCTGCACAACTCGAAGCAGCAGCGACAGATTCCGGGGGGCGAGGCGGCGGAAGCAGCGGAGTAGAAGTCCGACATGCAGTCGCGTGACGGTCCAAATCGCGATCGGGCGCAAGGCCGCCCGATCGCCTAGGTCCGAGCGCCCGTGGTCGAGCTGATGCTCTCCATGGCGCCATTACGGTCAGGTTTTCGGCCGCTCAAGCGGCCAAGGAGAAGATGATGAATCAAGAGATCATGAACCTATTCAGCCCGCAGGTGCCGGCTCAGGTCTTTGATCAGATCCGGATCTCGATCGCGAGCCCGGAAAAGATCTTGTCGTGGTCCTATGGCGAGATCAAGAAGCCAGAGACTATCAACTATCGCACATTCAAGCCGGAACGCGATGGTCTATTCTGTGCGCGTATTTTTGGTCCAATCAAGGACTACGAGTGCTTGTGCGGCAAGTACAAGCGCATGAAATACAAGGGCATCATTTGCGAGAAGTGCTCGGTCGAGGTCACGCTGTCGCGCGTGCGGCGCGAGCGCATGGGTCACATCGAGCTCGCCGCCCCGGTCGCTCATATCTGGTTCTTGAAGTCGCTCCCCTCGCGCATCGGGCTTTTGCTCGACATGACGCTCAAGTCGCTTGAGCGCATCCTCTATTTCGAGAGCTACGTGGTGCTCGAGCCAGGTCTCACGCCCCTTGCAGACCGCCAGCTCTTGAGCGAGGACGAGTATCTCAAGGCGCAGGAGGAATATGGCGCGGACAGCTTTACCGCCACCATCGGGGCGGAAGCCATTCGCGAGATGCTCAAGGCGCTCGATCTCGACAAGATGCAGGCTGACTTGCGGGCCGAAGTCGCGAGCTCCGATTCGGACATCAAGAAGAAGAAGGCCGCGAAGCGGCTGAAGATCGTCGAGGCATTCCAGCAGTCCGGCAACAAGCCGGAATGGATGATCCTGACGCAGGTACCGGTCATTCCGCCGGACCTGCGACCGCTGGTGCCGCTTGACGGCGGCCGGTTTGCCACATCCGATCTCAATGACCTCTATCGCCGCGTCATCAACCGCAACAACCGATTGAAGCGGCTGATCGAGCTGCGCGCGCCGGACATCATCATCCGCAACGAAAAGCGCATGCTGCAGGAGGCGGTCGACGCGCTGTTCGACAATGGTCGTCGCGGCCGCGTCATCACCGGGGCAAACAAGCGGCCGCTGAAATCGCTCGCCGACATGCTCAAGGGCAAGCAGGGCCGCTTCCGGCAGAACCTGCTCGGCAAGCGGGTGGACTACTCAGGTCGGTCCGTGATTGTCGTCGGCCCTGAGCTCAAGCTGCACCAGTGCGGCCTGCCGAAGAAAATGGCGCTCGAGCTGTTCAAGCCGTTCATTTATTCGCGGCTTGATGCCAAGGGGCTGTCGACCACCGTCAAGCAGGCGAAGAAGCTCGTCGAAAAGGAAAAGCCGGAAGTCTGGGACATCCTGGATGAGGTCATCCGCGAGCATCCGGTTCTGCTCAATCGGGCTCCGACGCTGCACCGCCTCGGCATTCAGGCGTTCGAGCCGGTTCTGATCGAAGGCAAGGCGATTCAGCTGCATCCGCTGGTGTGCGCGGCGTTCAACGCCGATTTCGACGGCGATCAGATGGCGGTACACGTGCCGCTGTCGCTGGAGGCACAGCTGGAAGCACGCGTGCTGATGATGTCTACGAACAACATCCTGCACCCCGCAAACGGCTCGCCCATCATCGTGCCGTCACAGGACATCGTGCTTGGGCTCTATTACCTCTCGATCATGCGCGAGGGCGAAGAGAAGCAGCGGCCTCCCAAGGCTTTCGGCGATCTCGCGGAGATCGAGCACGCGCTCCACAGCAAAGTGATCGATCTCCATACCAAGATCAAATACCGGTGGAACGGACTGGACGAGAAGGGCAAGCCCATTCGTAAATGGTACGACACGACTCCTGGTCGTGTAATGCTCGGTCAAGTGCTTCCCCGGAGCTCCAAGATACCTTTCGACATCGTCAACCGGCTTATGACGAAGCGGGAAATCTCGAGCATGATCGATCAAGTCTACCGCCATTGCGGTCAGAAGGAGACGGTCATCTTTTGTGACCGGATCATGGCCCTCGGTTTCCATAATGCCTTCAAGGCGGGAATCTCGTTCGGCAAGGACGACATGGTGGTGCCGAGCAGCAAGTGGAAGATCATCGACCGCACGCGTGCGCTCGCGCAGGAATTCGAGCAGCAGTACAACGATGGCCTCATCACGCAAGGCGAGAAGTACAACAAGGTCGTGGACGCCTGGTCGAAAGCGACCGATCTGATAGCTGATGAAATGATGCATCAGATTTCGGCGGTCGAGCGCGTCGAGCGGGGACGGTCGGCGGAGGTCAATTCAATCTACATGATGGCCCATTCCGGCGCGCGCGGGTCGCCGGCGCAGATGCGCCAGCTTGCCGGCATGCGCGGGTTGATGGCCAAACCGTCGGGAGAGATCATCGAGAGCCCGATCATCAGCAACTTCAAGGAGGGACTCTCGGTCCTCGAATACTTCAACTCGACTCACGGTGCGCGCAAAGGCCTTGCCGATACGGCCCTGAAGACGGCCAACTCAGGTTATCTTACGCGCCGCCTCGTGGATGTCGCGCAGGACTGCATCATTACCACCGAAGACTGCGGCACCAGCTCCGGAATCAAAGTGCGTGCCATCATAGATGCCGGAACGGTGGTGGCCTCGCTTGCCAGCCGCATTCTGGGTCGAACTGCGGCTGAGGACGTGCGCGACCCGTCTTCTCACAAGGTGATTGCCAAGAGCGGCACGCTCCTGGAGGAACCGCAGGTCGAGGCGATTATGACGGCGGGCGTGCAGGAACTGCGGATCCGCTCGGTACTCACCTGCGAGACGACGTCCGGAGTCTGTGCGAAATGCTATGGTCGTGATCTGGCCCGAGGCACGCCTGTCAATATGGGCGAGGCCGTGGGTGTTATCGCAGCGCAGTCGATCGGCGAGCCCGGCACGCAGCTGACGATGCGGACATTCCACATTGGCGGTGCGGCACAAATTTCCGAACAATCGATCATCGAGTCGAACTTCGACGGGAAGATCAAGATCAAAAACAAGAACGTCGTGAAGAACTCAGATGGGCAAACCGTCGCAATGGTGCGCAACATGATCGTGACGGTGCTCGATCCTGACGGAACGGAGCGGGCGGCGCATCGCATCCAGTACGGGGCGAGAGTGCTGGTGAGTGATGGCGACACGATCAAGCGCGGGCAGCGTATTGCGGAATGGGACCCGTATACCCGGCCGATCCTCACCGAAGTCGACGGCGTCATCGGTTTCGAGGACCTGGTAGAGGGCCAATCGATGTCCGAAACGCTCGACGAGTCGACCGGTATCGCCAAGCGCGTGGTCATCGACTGGCGTGCCAACCGCGGAACTGACCTGCGCCCGGCCATCGTGGTCAAGGACAAGCATAACAAGATTGTAAAGCTCCCGCGCGGTGGGGATGCGCGCTACCAGCTGGCGGTTGACGCCGTACTCTCCGCTGATACCGGGGCGCACGTGAAGGCGGGCGATGCGATCGCGCGTATTCCGACCGAGAGTGCAAAAACCCGCGACATCACCGGCGGGTTGCCGCGCGTTGCCGAGCTGTTCGAGGCACGCCGTCCGAAGGAGGCCGCGATAATTGCCGAAATCTCCGGTACGGTGCGCTTCGGACGCGATTACAAGAACAAGCGCCGCATCATCATCGAGCCAAGCTCCGAGGGTGAGGAACCGAGGGAATACCTGGTCCCCAAGGGGAAGCACATCCATCTGCAGGATGGTGATGTGATCGAGAAAGGCGACGCTATTGTCGAGGGGAACCCGGCGCCGCACGATATTCTGGCGATCAAGGGTGTCGAAGAGCTTGCAGCCTATCTGGTCAATGAAATTCAGGACGTGTATCGCCTGCAAGGTGTCGCCATCAACGATAAGCACATTGAGGTGATCGTCCGCCAGATGCTGCAGAAGGTCGAGGTCCAGGACGCAGGAGAGACGGAGCTGATCGAAGGCGAGCAGATCGACAAGGTCGAGCTCGACGAGGTCAACCTGCGCGCCAAGGAGGAGGGCAAGAAGGAAGCCACTGCCCATCCGGTGCTGCTCGGCATCACCAAGGCTTCGCTGCAGACGAGGTCATTCATTTCCGCGGCCTCGTTCCAGGAGACCACGCGCGTGCTGACCGAAGCTGCGGTGAACGGCAAGGTCGATACTCTTGATGGCCTCAAGGAAAACGTCATCGTGGGTCGTCTCATTCCCGCTGGAACGGGTGCGATGATGAACATGCTCCGCGAGGTGGCAGGCAAGCGCGATGCCCTCATTCTACAGGAGCGCGAGAAGGAAGCGGCCGCCAAAGCCGCTGCTGCGGAAGCCCTGGAGCCGGCCCAATTGCCTGCTGCGGAGTGACGCCACGATTGCAGGGGCCGCCTTCCAGGCGGCCTCTTTTTTCTTTTTCTGCGTTTGTGCTACAGATCCTGAAGAGAGAAGTTTTACCCCAATTCCGGGAGAATATTGACCGGAACGATCGCTGCCGATTTCTGGCGATAGTTGCCTAAGTGTCGCACTCGCAAGGCTTATTGCGGCTATATTTCCCGCCTGAAGGAACCAAGCTCTGCAAAAAGCCATTTTGTAGCGCTGTTTTAGTGCGGATTTGCCGCCGCCCTTCATGCGAGTCTCCCGCGAAGGCCCATGGAAACGCTGCTCGTCAAGATCTTTGCGACTGCTCTTGCGCTTAGTCAGGTGACGACGGCGCCGGAGGCGATTACCACCCGGTTTGATCGGGAGACGGACCAGCCCCGGGTGGCGGTGCTGTTGCGTGCCGGCTGCACGCATATGCGCAAGGCCTTCGACATCGAGGATATCAACCTCGACGAACTCATCGCGACCGCAATGGACGACCCACAGGCGATGGGCGAGAGCAAGACGTTCCGCGGCATCAATTTTGCCGATCTGCTGACCGCGTATCGTGAGTTCTGCAAGAACGAGCAGGTGCCGACCCCGGCGGTCAACCTCGCCGAGGTGATCGATTTCTACAACAAGGCGCTCACCGACCTGCCCGATCACAGCAAGCTCAAGGGCCTCAAGCTTCCCGGCGCAAGCGTGGTGCTGGACCGGCGCGGGGAGCGTTTTGCCGAGGTATTCGAGGAGAACCAGCGGCGGGTCTGGGTGGTGCTCGCCGACATTCCGGAGCAGGTGCAGAAGGCGTTCGTGGCGGCCGAGGACAAGCGCTTCTATGAGCACAAAGGCATCGACGAGCGCGGGCTGATCCGGGCCTTTATCGGCAATCTCGCCCAGTCCGGCCGGCCGCAGGGGGGCTCGACCATCACCCAGCAGGTGGTCAAGAACCTGCTGGTGGGGGAAGAGCTCACGTATGAGCGCAAGATCCGCGAGATGGTGGTGGCCTCGCGGGTGGAGCACGCGCTGAGCAAGGCGGAGATTCTCGAGCTTTATCTCAACTCGGTGTATCTGGGGCGGGGGTCGTGGGGGATCGAGCTTGCGGCGCGCAGCTATTTCGGGAAGACGGCAAAGGATCTCAGTCTGGAAGAGGGCGCGCTCCTGGCCGGGCTGACCAAGGGTCCGAACTATTTTTCGCCCGACCGGCATCCCGGACGGACGCAGGAGCGCCTGGCCTATGTGTTGAGCCGGCTGCGGGAGGACGGGGTGATCCCCCCCGAGCAGGTGGGCCGGGGCTTGCCTACGCTGCCCACCATGGTGGCGTACGAACGCCCACACCGGGACATCGGCTTTCATTTCGTCGATCAGGTCGCGCGTGAAGCGAAGTCGGTTGCGGGCATTGAGGCGATCACGGCCAGTTCCTACACGGTGCGCTCGACGATCAGCCCGCCGCTGCAGCGGGAGGTAGAGGGGGCTTTGCAGGAGGGGCTGTGGCGCTATGAGCGCAATGCCGGGCGGCTGCAATTCCGCGGCCCCGAGGCAAGCCTGGCCAAGGCGGTCAAGCGGATCGAGGCGGAAAGAAAGGCCGGCGAGAAGAAACCGGCTTGGCAGGAAGCGCTCGCGAATGCGCGGCTGCCGCTCTATGACGTGCACTGGACCTCCGCCGTGGTCGTTGAAAAGCCGACTGGGAAGAAGGGCGAGGCGTGGCGGGTCGGGCTTGCGGACGGGCGGGTGTTGCCGCTCTCGCTCGACAACGCGCTCGCCCAACGCAAGCTTTCACTCCACGACGTGATCTTCGTGCGGGTTGTTGACGGCGGCGGGAAGAACAAGGGGGCGGCACGGGCCGAGCTGCGGGTACGGCCTGTGGTCCAGGGCACGGTGGTGGTGCTGGAGAACAAGACCGGGCGCATCCTCGCCATGGCCGGGGGCTTCTCCTATCCCTTGAGCCAGCTCAACCGCGCGACGCAGGCGGTGCGCCAGCCAGGCTCTGCGATCAAGCCATTGAGCTATCTCGCCGCCCTCGGCCGGGGGCTCCAGCCCAACACGCTTATCGCTGATGATCCGATCACGCTGCCGCCCATCGGCACCGGTCGCATCCGCGAGCAGGATTATTGGACGCCGAAAAATTACGACGGCAGCGGGGGCGGTATTCTCACCTTACGCGGTGCGCTTGAGAACTCGCGCAATCTCGCCACCGTGCACCTTCTCACCGGCGGTATAGAGGACAATCCGGAAGCGAGCCTGGATCGACTCTGCCGGCTTGCGATGGAGGCGCGGATTTATCACGAGTGCGTGCGCTACTATCCTTTCGTGCTCGGCGCGCAACCGGTGCGACCGGTGGACCTCGCAGCTTTCTACGCTGCGATCGCCAATGAAGGCATGCGCCCGGAGCCATACGTGATCGACTCCATCGAGCGAAATGGTCTGATCGTATATCGGCATGATCCGAAGTCGTCTGCAATGATCGGCTCGGTTGATCGCCCCGCATTCTATCAGCTCAAAACGATGATGCAGGGAGTTTTGGCGCGTGGGACGGCGCGGTCGGTCGCCTATCTTTCGCCTTACGTTGCCGGAAAAACCGGCACCTCCGATAACGAAAATGATGCGTGGTTCGTCGGTTTCACCAACGACGTGACGGTTGCGGTTTGGCTTGGATACGACAACTCCGACGGCAAACGCCGCACCCTTGGTGGAGGGGCGACCGGAGGGCACGTGGCCGTGCCCATTTTCGAGTCTGTGATCCCGGCGGTCTGGGCGCATGTTGCGCAGAAAGCGGCGCTGGCGCCGCCTTCAGCGGAGGCCAAGCGGCAGCTCGCGTGCACATCGGTCAATCTCGACTCGGCCGAAACGCAACGAAACACTGGGCGGGCGGTTACGGAGTGCTTCCGTCTCGACCGCAGCGGCCATGTCGTGGACACCCAGTATCAGCTTGTTTCACGCGAGGACGCCTATATCACCCGCGATGGCGGCGGCTATTATGGCGTTGCCCCGAATCCCAATCCGTTCGGATTCAATCCGTATTACGATCAGCGCCAGGGCGGCTATCAAGGATATTACGACAACTACGGACGCTATGTGCCTGTCCCGCGCGAGGCTGCCCGGCCACCTGCGCCTGTTTACCAGCAGCGCGATCCGCGAGCGCAGGTCGCTCCGCAGTACCAAGCCCCCCGCACCTTCGATCCCTTCAACTTCTTCGGGGGTAATCGTTGGCGCTACAATTGAGAGAGACCATGCACGGTGTGAGAGTTTTTGCGCTTCTCATCTGTGCGGGGGCGGTTGCCGCATCTGCAAGAGCACAGAACGCGCCGCCGGAATTCACCATCCAGGAGACTGCCTCTCCTGCCGGTCTGGCTCCCGAACAGCTCAAGCCGAAGACCATTGAGTTCCTCGATCGTCCAAACGAAGAGCTGATCGATCCGGATGCGGGCCTTATTCGCTTCGAGGATTGGGCTCAGGCGCGGCCCGTAGAGAAGCAATTTCTGAGCCCGTTTCCGAGCTTTGTCGAGCCGATGATCGAGACGACAGTCGATGGCGTGCGCAAGCGCGTCAAGCAAAAGCTGCATATGTATGTGGCGGAGGCGCGCTTCGTGCTAGGGCGGCCCCCGGGATCTCTCGATCTCGCAAGCTACATAAACCTTCCATTCATCGAGCGCATCGATCCGGCGGTCAAGCATCAGCTGATCACGTCAGCCGAGGCGGTTTCCCCAAAGGACCCGCGTGCCGCTCCTAATCAACACCCTTTGCGGCGTTGGTGCGATGCCCGGCCGGTCACAATCTGCATTCGCTCTCGCTATCAATTTGAAGGCAAGCTGCCGCTCGGCATTCAAATCGCCAATAAGCTGAGAGACAGCTCGAAAAGGATCGCTGACCATCTCGAATTTGAGAGTGAGCTTACCTTGCGATCCCCGGCGGAAGTGACCGAGCTGGGTCTCACAAATCTGACCGGGCTGGACACGCCTTCCGTAGGCGCAATCGAGCAGAATATCTATTACGTCAATCAGGTGATGCAATTCGGAAAGTTGCTCGCCGTGTTTCAGCAACATCCCACGAACGTCAACCAAACTATCGTCACCGTTTTTCTTGCCCTCGGAGTGGAAACGAACATCTTTTTGAAAAAGAAGGAGTTCAGCAACGTTCCGGTGTTGCGCAACCTGGTTCCGGCGCAGGTGCTGGCAGGCAAGAGCTCGTTCAACTCGGGCAAGTCGATCAGCGCGGGCCTACCCGTCTATGCACGCAATCAGGTGAAGGCGATAGCTGTCATCCTTGACCGCAGCTAGAAACGTGCCTGGCCCACACTTGACCTGGATTCGCTCTGGAGTCTCTTGCCGGACCCAGAGTGGAACACAACTATCGTGGCCAATGCTTGCGCTTGCCGCGGAAATCTCTGCACCACTCGGGAGCGTCAGTGCTAGTGCCACAGGGCGGGGATTGTTAGGAGCGCGGATATGGGTGCCCTGATCGACGGGAAATGGAGCGATGAAGAATTCGGCGCGGAAGTGAGTCGAACGGGTGAATTCCGCCGAGTGGATAGCAAGTTCCGCGACCGCCTCACGGCTGATGGTTCATCGGGCTTCCGGGCTGAGCTTGGTAGGTATCACCTGTATGTCGCCCATGGCTGCCCATGGGCGCATCGCACTCTCATTTTTCGGGTCCTGAAGAATCTCGAAGACGCGATCTCGGTCTCGTATTCGGTCCCAGGTCTGAAGGCGCAGGGCTGGATGTTCGAGAACAATCCGGCTTTTCCCGACTGTCTTCCTGATACCGTCAATGGCTTTCGCTATCTTCACCAGGCCTACACGGCAACCGATCCGCAATACACCGGGAAAGTGACCGTGCCGGTCCTATGGGATAAGAGAACGAAGCGGGTGCTCAACAATGAATCATCCGAGATCATTCGGATGCTCAATAGCGAATTCAAAGGCATCGGAAACGATCTTGACTTCTACCCCCCGCCGTTGCGCTCGGAAATCGATCGGATCAACGATTTTATCTACGCCAATGTGAATAACGGTGTTTACCGATGCGGTTTTGCGCGATCTCAGGAAGCCTACGAAACGGCCTATGACCAGTTGTTCCAGGCGCTGGACGAGATCGAGACTCGCCTTGCACGACAGCGCTATCTCCTCGGCGGGCAGATAACAGAAGCAGATTGGCGACTGTTTCCAACTCTCGTGCGCTTCGATGTGGCCTATTTTTCCTTGTTCAAATGCAATCGGCAGCGCATTGCGGATTATCCGAACCTTTCGAACTACATGCGTGAACTCTACCAGGTGCCCGGGGTCGCAGGCACCGTTAAGTCCCGCTACTACGTCGTAAATTATTGGTCGATCAGACGAGTCAATCCGACCGGCATTATCCCAAAGGGAACACCGGTCGATTACGGACAGCCGCACGACCGCGCACGCTTGGCGGCGTAACTGCGCAAGCACCTGGCTAAAGTTCCATGCGTGGAACTTGGGGCCGCTTCTCAAATTTGCCGTCTTTGGCAGATCAGTCGTAGTCGTCGCATCGAGTTCTCTCCATCAGGCACCTCGCTCTGATGGACTGACTTGAACGATGAGGGGAGGCCCGTTGCGCGGGGCAACGCGGCCAAACACCGACGCCGTAATTTCCCCTGCGGTGCCGGAGATGGTGGGCTGTCTACGCTATCCCTTGAACTTGGTGGCGGTCGATTCGACCGCTGCGCCGAACGCCTTGCTGCGCCCATCCTGGCGCCGCGAGCAACGCTGCCCGTAACCCAAAGCCTACCGTCGGCCGCAAGCGCTCGCAGTCTCGACTGGTTCACGTTTTTTCTTGCGGATATCCAGACGGGCTTTGGCCCGTTCGTGGCGATCTATCTCACCGCCCATGCATGGACGCAGTTCGATATTGGTCTCGTTCTCACCGCGGGAGGGTTGGCCGCCCTAGCTGGCCAGATGCCCGGCGGTGTGCTGGTGGATGCGGTACGCTCGGCCCGCCTCCTCGGCGGGCTCGCCGTTGCGGCGATTTGCCTGAGCGCCCTCGCCATTGCGATTTGGCCAATTTTTCCGGTGGTCCTTGCTTCCCGCGTTCTGCATGCATCGGCGAGCTGCGTCATCGGGCCGATTGTTGCGGCCATCAGCCTCGGTCTGGTCGGGCACGCAGCCTTGGGCGCGCGCCTCGGGCGCAATGCGCGGTTTGCCTCCATCGGCAATGGCGTTGCCGCTGCTGGGATGGGCCTTTGCGGGCTGCTTGTGTCCAATCAGGCCGTCTTCTTCTTGACCGCGCTGCTCGTTGCGCCGGCTCTCGTCGCGCTTGTCCGCATTCGTTCCCATGACATCACGGCTCTCAAGCCTGATGTCATCGAGCAGGGCGGGCCCGGAATGGGCTCCATTCTGAGGACTCGGCGTTTGCTCCTTTTTGCAGCCTGCGTTTTGCTGTTCCAGGTGGCGAACGCGGCCATGCTGCCGCTCATGGGCAGCATGTTGACCATGCGATCGAGCGAATGGGCCTCCACCTGGATCGGAGCGTGTATTGTTGTACCGCAGCTCGTGGTGGCGGGGTTTGCTCCCAGCGTGGGACGCCTCGCCGACTCTTGGGGACGACGTCCTTTGCTGTACTTGTGCTTTGCGGCGCTGGCAGCACGCGGCGTGCTGTTTGCGCTTGTGGCCAGCCCATACCTGATTGTCACCGTGCAGGTGCTCGACGGTATCTCAGCCGCGGTTCTGGGGGTCACCATTCCACTCATCGTTGCTGACATTACGCGGGGCACCGGCCGCTTCAACCTTGGACTGGGGATTGTCGGGAGCGCAGTGGGAATCGGCGCAGCCCTGAGCACCACCCTCGCGGGCTACGTCGTTGATCATTTTGGCAGCAGCGTTGCCTTCCTGGGGCTTTCATGCATTGCACTCTGCGGCTCCGCACCGGTCTGGCTGCTGCCGGAAACACGCCCGCAACCGACCGCAGCAGCAACATCCGCCCAGTCCGATAGGTAGTCCTTTGCGATTGGGCGGGGTTGAAGCGCGGCCCCAAACCTTGCGCTCGCCTGGAACTCGTGACGTCCAAAGGGCGCGCTAAGCCTAAAGTGGGTGTACCTCGTCCCTGTGGGGCCGCCCATCGGCTGAAATTTTCCGGTGCAATCCAGGTTCCAATGAAACCGCCGCCTGTCCTCGTGCGTTGGATGCAGTGCATCGCTGTCTCGGGGAGCTTTCGTCCAAATGGATCTATGCCGGTTTGCCACCCGTCCCCTGGCCTTTCTTGGCCATTACGTCGTGGCACGGCCGGCGGCCCATGCGACGATTGTGGGGACTGTCGCCGCTGCGGTGACCTGCTCGGTAGGAGCCCAATACGGCATCAAGCTCCTGGTTGATGCGCTAAGCAGAGGAGCGGGTGGACCGGCCGCCGCTGCATATGCCTGGTGGGCCTTCATCGTCCTGGTCGCTCTCATCGCCGCGGATAATTTTCTCTGGCGGGTGGCGAGTTGGATTGCCAGCTCGGCTTTTGTCGGGGTGACCGGGGACCTGCGCCGGGATCTATTTCGGCATCTTACCAGCCACGCCCCAAGCTACTTTGCCGACCGCATGCCGGGGACTTTGACGAGCCGGATCACGGCCACTTCGAATGCGGTCTTTACGCTCGAGAACATGTTCGTCTGGAACGTGATGCCCCCATGCGCGGCTACTGTGGTGGCCATCATCTTCATCGCAAGCGTGAGCCTGGCGATGGCTGGTGCGTTGACCGTGCTCGCCGGGGTCTTGGTGATCATGCTCTTTCGCCTTGCTGCTGCCGGCAGGCCGCTGCATCACGATTTTGCAGAAAAGGCCGCTGCCGTCGACGGCGAGATGGTCGACGTCATCTCCAACATTTCGCTGGTCTGGTCGTTTTGCGGGCTGGGCCGCGAGCATGGCCGCATCGACGGCACCATTTCGCGGGAAATGGCCGCGCGGCGGCGCAGCCTCAGGTATCTTGAAAAGCTGAGGCTGCTGCACGCGGGGGTGACGGTAGTGCTCACAATTGCGCTCCTGGCCTGGGCCCTCGCGCTTTGGCAGAACGGTGTAGGCACTTCGGGTGACGTCGTCCTGGTGTGCACGCTCGGCCTTTCCATCCTGCACGCGACCCGCGATTTGGCAGTAGCCCTTGTGGACGTGACGCAGCATGTGGCGCGGCTTTCGGAGGCGCTTTCCACCCTGCTAGTTCCGCATCGGCTGCGCGACCGCGCGCAGGCAAGATCGCTGGTGCGAGCGGGTACCGACGTCGCTTTCCAGAACGTCTCGTTCACCTATCCGGACAGCCGACGAGTGTTCACGGACTTCAGCTTGCGTGTTGAGGCGGGACAGCGCGTAGGCCTGGTCGGCCCGTCCGGTTGCGGCAAGTCCACCCTTTTCTTGTTGCTGCAGCGGTTTTACGACGTTCAGGGTGGGCGGATCAGTATCGGCGGCGAAGATATCTCGGAAGTGGCACAGGAGAGCTTGCGGGCAGCCATTGCCGTCGTACCTCAGGATACCTCTCTGTTTCACCGCTCGATCCTGGAAAATATCAGATATGGCCGGCCCGAGGCGTCGGATGCCGAAGTGTTGGAGGCCATTGCCGCGGCGAACTGCGCCGGGTTCATCGAAAATCTGCCCGCCGGGCTTGCGACCCTTGTCGGTGATCGGGGCCTCAAGCTTTCACCTGGCCAACGCCAGCGCCTCGGCATTGCCCGCGCTTTCCTTAAGGATTCGCCGATCCTGTTGCTCGATGAAGCAACCTCGGCACTGGACAGCGAGTCCGAGGAAGCGGTGCGGGAAGCTTTGGATCGGTTGATGGGCGGGCGAACCGTCATTGCCATTGCCCATCGTCTGTCGAGCTTGCGCAGCTTCGATCGGATCGTTGTCCTGCAATCGGGACAGGTCTGTGAGGATGGGCCGCCGCAGGTGCTGGTCCGTCGCAAGGGGGTCTACGGCAATCTCATCCAGCGCGAGGTCGCCCGGCTCGAAAAGCACGCGGCGTGACGCCCTCGGAGGGGCGAAAACCCCGATTTTTGGGCTGTTGCCTTGACTTCGCCAGAGGGCGCCGATACATACCCCCCACTTTTCGGCAGGCGGTGAGCTTCGCTTGCTCGGAACGGCATGCCCAACGCGGTTAACCCTTTGAGAATACGTACCTTTCTCAAAGGCCGCGGGCCTCAGTAGCCTCGAGAATTGAAGCTCAGACGCTGCCTCTGACGCAACGTCAGATGGGAAGTGCATGACTGCCTCGCGTCTACGCGGAGCGGTCAGCTGTGAACGGTCGAGCGCCGAACGCATCCGCGCGCAGGCGCTCTTCCGTTTTGCGCGTTGGGACGTCGAGAGCAACCCGATATCCCTCAACGACGAGGACGGGACAGACCAAGGAGCTAGGGCAGAAAACGATGCCGACGATCAACCAGCTCATCCGCAAGCCGCGTGTTACGCAGCATGCGAAAAAGAAGGTGCCTGCGCTCCAGCAGTGTCCGCAAAGGCGCGGCGTGTGTACCCGGGTCTATACCACCACGCCCAAGAAGCCGAATTCGGCATTGCGCAAAGTGGCCAAGGTTCGGCTGACCAACGGGTTCGAGGTGATTGGCTACATTCCGGGCGAAGGTCACAATCTGCAGGAGCACTCGGTGGTGATGATCCGGGGCGGTCGGGTGAAGGATCTGCCGGGAGTGCGCTACCACATTTTGCGCGGCGTGCTCGACACCCAAGGGGTCAAGAATCGAAAACAGCGGCGCTCGAAATATGGAGCAAAAAGACCGAAATGAGCCGAGCACGGCCAGTCGCTTCGGCGTGTAATCGGACGGAATGAGAGAAACGGGGCCTGAATATGGGTCCCCTGGAAAATGAACAGCACTACCAAGGGTCGATGCAATGTCCCGCCGCCATAGGGCTGAGAAACGAGAGATAAACCCGGACCCCAAATATGGGAACCAGGTGGTCTCGAAGTTTATGAATTCGATCATGCATGCCGGCAAGAAGTCGGTCGCGGAGAATATCGTCTACGGCGCGTTCGATCTCATTGAGGGCAAGACGAATCAGAATCCAGTGTCGGTGTTTGAACAAGCGCTTGAGAACGTCATGCCGTCGATCGAAGTTCGCTCGCGCCGCGTCGGGGGAGCCACGTATCAGGTGCCGGTAGAAGTTCGCTTGACCCGCCGGCAGGCGCTGGGCATTCGCTGGATCATCTCGGCTGCGCGCGAACGCAATGAAAAGACGATGACCGAGCGGCTTTCGGCCGAGTTGCTCGACGCTTCCAACAGTCGGGGCAGTGCGGTGAAGAAGCGTGAGGATACGCACCGGATGGCGGAGGCCAATCGGGCATTTTCGCATTACCGCTGGTGAGGCTCGAGCTCGAGATTGAGGATATAGACTCGCATGCCACGTAGCCATCCCATCGAGGACTACCGTAATTTCGGCATCATGGCCCACATAGATGCCGGCAAGACGACCACGACTGAACGGATCCTCTACTATACCGGCAAGAGCCACAAGATTGGGGAGGTGCATGAAGGCGCCGCCACGATGGATTGGATGGAGCAGGAGCAGGAGCGCGGCATTACCATCACTTCAGCGGCGACGACGGCCTTCTGGAACAAAAAGCGGCTCAACATCATCGACACTCCGGGGCATGTCGACTTCACCATCGAAGTAGAGCGCAGCCTGCGGGTGCTCGATGGTGCGGTCTGTGTGCTCGACAGCAACCAGGGCGTCGAGCCGCAGACCGAGACTGTCTGGCGTCAGGGAGACAAATACAAGGTTCCCCGCATCGTTTTCTGCAACAAGATGGACAAGGTTGGCGCGGACTTCTTTCAGTGTCTGAAGGATATCGTCGAGCGCCTCGGCGCCAAGCCCGTGGCTATCCAGCTGCCGATCGGGGCCGAGCAGCAATTCAAGGGCATCATCGACCTGGTGCGCATGAAGGGGGTGGTGTGGGACGACGAATCGCTTGGCGCGAACTACCACGACATCGAAATTCCCGCGGACATGCTCGATCAGGCGAAGGAATATCGCGAGAAGATGATAGAGGCGGCGGTCGAGCTCGATGACGACGCCATGACTGCATATCTGGAAGGCAACGAGCCGGACGAAGCGACGCTGAAGCGCCTGATCCGCAAGGCGGTTCTCGCCGGTGCATTCTTTCCGGTACTCGCCGGCTCCGCTTTCAAGAACAAGGCCGTGCAACCGCTCCTGGACGCGGTGGTCGATTATCTGCCATCGCCGCTGGATGTGCCGCCGATCAAGGCTGTGGACCCCAAAGGAAACGAGGTCGTCCGCAGAGCCGCTGATAGCGAGCCGCTGGCGCTGCTTGCGTTCAAGATCATGGACGACCCGTTTGTGGGTACCATTACGTTTTGTCGAATCTACTCCGGTCGACTCGAAAGCGGCACCGGGGTCCTTAATTCCACCAAAGACCGTCGAGAGCGGATCGGCCGGATGCTCTTGATGCATGCAAACAACCGTGAGGACATCAAGGAGGCTTTTGCCGGCGACATCGTCGCACTGGCGGGTCTGAAAGAGGTACGCACCGGGGATACGCTGTGCGACCCACACAAGCCGGTCATTCTGGAGAAGATGGAATTCCCGGATCCCGTCATCGAGATTGCCATCGAGCCTAAGTCGAAAGCGGATCAGGAGAAGCTCGGAGTCGCGCTTGCCAAGCTGGTCGCGGAGGACCCCTCATTTCGCGTCACAACCGATCAGGAATCTGGTCAGACAATCATCAAGGGCATGGGCGAGCTTCATCTCGACATCAAGGTCGATATCCTCAAACGCACGTACAAAGTGGATGCCAATATCGGCGCGCCGCAGGTTGCCTATCGCGAGAAGATCACCAAACCGGTCACCGTCGATCACACGCACAAGAAGCAGACCGGAGGTTCAGGCCAGTTCGCACGCGTGAAGATTGTCGCGGAGCCCTTGCCTCCCGCCGGCGGCTTCGAATTCGAGAACGACGTTGTCGGTGGAACCGTACCGAAGGAATACATTCCCGGCGTCGAGAAGGGTTTGGTATCGGTCCTCGGTTCCGGGGTGCTGGCCGGCTTTCCTGTGGTGGATCTCAAAGTGACCCTGATCGATGGCGCCTATCACGACGTCGACTCGTCAGCACTCGCTTTCGAGATCTGCGCTCGCGCTGCCTTGCGGGAAGCGCTGCAAAAGGGCTCGCCCGTGCTGCTCGAGCCGATCATGAAGGTCGAAGTGGTCACTCCCGAAGATTACACCGGCTCCGTCATCGGCGATCTCAATTCAAGGCGCGGGCAGATACAGGGACAAGACATGCGCGGGAACGCAAACGTGGTGAACGCGATGGTGCCGCTCGCAAACATGTTTGGCTATGTCAGCAATCTGCGCTCCATGTCGCAGGGCCGTGCCACCTTCACCATGCAGTTCGACCACTATGAACAGGTTCCCTCGGCGGTGGCCGCCGAGATCCAGGCAAAGTACGCCTGATATTAAAAACGTAAAGCTCACAAGAGGACCGAAACGGAGAGTCCGATGGCCAAGCAGAAGTTCGAACGCACCAAGCCGCATTGCAACGTGGGAACCATCGGTCACGTCGACCACGGTAAGACCACCCTTACCGCGGCGATGACCAAGGTGTCCGCGGACAAGGGCTGGACACCCAACTTCGTAAGCTATGATCAGGTCGCGAAGGCATCGGAGTCGCAGGGCCGGCGCGATCCGACCAAGATCTTGACCATCGCAACGAGCCACGTCGAGTACTCCACTGCCAAGCGCCATTACGCGCACGTGGATTGTCCGGGCCATGCCGATTACGTCAAGAACATGATCACCGGTGCCGCGCAGATGGACGGCGCAATTCTCGTGGTGTCGGCGGCGGACGGGCCGATGCCGCAGACGCGCGAGCATATCCTGCTCGCACGCCAGGTGGGCGTTCCCTACATCGTGGTTTTTCTCAACAAGGTGGATGTGGTGGATGACCCGGAGCTACTGGATCTGGTCGAGCTCGAGGTGCGCGAGCTTTTGACCAAATACCAGTTCCCTGGGGACAAGGCCCCGGTCATTCGTGGCGCGGCGATCAAGGCGCTCAACGGTGAGAAGGGCGAATTCGCCGACGAAGCCATCCTCAAGCTCTACGAGGCGCTGGACACCTACGTGCCGCTGCCCGAACGCCCAATCGACCAACCATTCCTGATGCCGATTGAGGATGTGTTCTCCATTTCCGGTCGCGGTACCGTGGTCACCGGGCGCATTGAGCGCGGCAAGATCAAGGTCGGTGAGGAAGTGGAAATCGTCGGGCTGCGCGATACCCAGAAATCCGTTGTTACAGGAGTGGAGATGTTCCGCAAACTCCTGGACGAGGGCGTCGCCGGCGACAACGTGGGTTGTCTGCTGCGTGGCATCGACAAGGATGCGGTCGAGCGCGGGCAGGTTCTGTGCAAGCCCGGCTCGGTGAAGCCGCACAAGAAGTTCAAGGCGGAAGCCTATATCCTCACGAAGGAGGAGGGTGGACGCCACACGCCGTTCTTCAACAATTATCGTCCGCAGTTCTACTTCCGCACCACCGACGTGACCGGCCAGGTCACCTTGCCGGCAGGGACGGAGATGATCATGCCCGGGGATAATGCTGCGATGGACGTCGAGTTGATCACGCCCATAGCCATGGAAGAGAAGCAACGCTTCGCTATCCGCGAAGGCGGCAAGACCGTCGGCGCAGGCGTCGTGGTCAGCATCACCGAATAACGCTAACGAGGACGCCGGAGGACGGATCGGTCCCTTAGGACCGCCCGTCCACTGCCATCGGAGCAAACATGAACGGCCAGAATATCCGCATCCGGCTAAAGGCGTTCGACCATCGTATCCTCGATGCTTCGACGCGGGAGATCGTCGCGACTGCCAAGCGCACCGGGGCGCAGGTGCGCGGTCCGATACCGTTGCCGACCAAGATCGAGAAGTTCACGGTCAATCGTTCACCGCATGTGGACAAAAAGAGCCGTGAGCAGTTCGAGATGCGCACGCATAAGCGTCTTCTGGATATTGTTGATCCCACTCCGCAGACGGTGGATGCGCTGATGAAGCTCGATCTTGCAGCCGGTGTGGACGTCGAGATCAAGTTGTAAGAGGCGAGTACAGGACTAACACAGGACAAGCCGCATGCGTTCCGGGGTAATCGCGCAGAAGGTTGGGATGACTCGCGTCTTTACGGACGCGGGCGAGCATGTGCCTGTCACGGTGCTGCGCCTCGCCAACTGCCAGGTCGTCGCTCACCGCAGCAAGGACAAGGATGGCTATGTCGCGCTGCAGCTTGGAGCCGGGACCCGCAAGCCCAACCGCCTGGACAAGGCGCAACGCGGTCACTTCGCGCTCGCGAAGGTGGAGCCGAAGCGTAAGCTCGCGGAGTTCCGCGTCGAGGAGAGTGATCTTATCCCGATCGGAGCAGTAATTACCGCCGATCATTTCGTGGCGGGTCAGTTCGTGGATGTGACGGGCATCTCCATAGGGAAGGGTTTTGCAGGCCCGATGAAGCGGTGGAACTTCGCCGGACTGCGTGCGTCTCACGGCGTTTCCATATCCCACCGCTCGCATGGATCGACCGGCGGCCGCCAGGATCCCGGGAAGACATTCAAGAACAAGAAGATGGCCGGCCATCTCGGCGTCGAACGTGTCACCACGTTGAACCTCAAAGTGGTGCAAACGGACGTCGAGCGCGGCCTGATACTGGTCGAGGGCGCGGTCCCCGGTCACAAGGGCGGCTGGATCAGGCTGCGCGATGCGGTGAAAAAGAAGCTGCCGGCAGATCTGCCCAAGCCGGGCAAGTTCCGTCTGCCGGACAGTGAGGCGCCCGCAGCGCCGGCGCAGCCGCAAGCTGCGGAAGGTGCGCCGGCTGCCGAAAAGGAAGGCGGCTGAGATGGAGCTGACAGTCACAACGCTGGATGGCTCGCCGGCAGGTACGGTCGATCTGCCCGAGGCTATCTTCGGGCTGACGCCGCGGCCCGATATCCTGCACCGTTGCGTTCGCTGGCAGCTGGCTCACCGGCAAAGCGGCACACACGACGTCAAGAACCGCAGCGAGATCAATCGAACCGGCAAGAAGATGTACCGGCAGAAGGGGACGGGATCGGCGCGTCACGGCCCGGCACGAGTCAACCTGTTTCGCGGCGGTGGGCGGTCATTCGGTCCGACACCGCGCAGCCACGCCATCGGTCTCCCAAAGAAGGTGAGGGCCCTTGCCCTGCGACATGCGCTCTCGGCCAAGGCAGGCGATGGCGGCATCATCGTCCTCGATCAGGCCAACCTCAAGGATGCCAAGACCAAGGCTCTGCAGGCGAGCTTGAAAAAGCTCGGACTCGCGAGCGCGCTCATCGTCGATGGCGCATCGGTTGATCCGAATTTTGCTCTGGCCGCCCGGAACATTCGGGATATCGATGTGCTGCCGGTGCAAGGCATCAATGTCTACGACATTCTGCGCTGTCGCGTGCTGGTGTTGACCAAGGCGGCTTTGGAAGCGTTGGAGGCGCGGCTGAAATGAGCACCACCGATCCACGCCACTATGATCTGATTCTTTCCCCGGTGATTACGGAAAAGGCGACAATTGCGTCGGACCACAATCAGGTCATGTTCAGAGTGGCAAGGCACGCCACCAAGCCGCAGATCAAGGAAGCGGTAGAGAAGCTCTTCGACGTGAAAGTCAAGAGCGTCAACACTCACGTGCGCAAAGGCAAGCTCAAGGCCTTCAGGGGGACGGTTGGAGAGCAATCAGCATCCAAGCGCGCGATCGTGACCCTGGAAGAGGGGCATCGGATCGACGTGACGACGGGTCTCTGACGGAAACGGCACCATGGCACTCAAATCCTACAACCCTGTCACGCCGAGCCAGCGTCAGCTCGTTCTCGTTGACCGTACCGCGCTGTACCGCGGTGAGCCCGTCAAAGGCTTGACCCAGGGCAAAAATTCCAGCGGCGGGCGCAATAACAGAGGCCGCATTACGGTGCGGTTTCGCGGTGGCGGACACAAACAGGCTTACCGCAGCATAGATTTCAAGCGGCGCAAATTTGATGTGCCGGCGACCGTAGAGCGGATCGAGTACGACCCCAATCGCACTGCTTTCATCGCACTGCTCAAGTATCAGGATGGCGAGCTGGCCTACATCCTGGCACCGCAACGGCTATCGCCTGGTGACTCGGTCATCGCCGGCGAGCACGTGGACGTGAAGCCAGGAAATGCAATGCCGGCGGGCAACATTCCGATCGGCACCATTGTCCACAACGTCGAGATCAAGATCGGTAAAGGCGGGCAGATCGCGCGCTCCGCTGGCACCTATGCCCAAATCGTCGGCCGCGATGCCGATTACGTGGCATTGCGCCTCAATTCAGCCGAGCAGCGGCGCGTGCATGGCCGGTGCATGGCAACGATCGGGGCTGTTTCCAATCCTGACAACATGAACATCTCAATCGGCAAAGCCGGACGCAAACGGTGGATGGGACGCATGCCCCACAATCGCGGCGTATCGATGAATCCGATCGATCATCCTCATGGCGGCGGCGAGGGCCGTACATCGGGCGGCCGGCATCCGGTAACGCCATGGGGCTTCCCAACCAAGGGAAAAAAGACGCGAAAGAACAAATCCACCACCCAATTCATCATTGCGAGCCGTCATGCGCGCAAAAAGTAGGAGATGAGGCTCGGCATCATGACACGATCCGTTTGGAAAGGTCCCTTTGTCGATGGCTATCTGCTGAAAAAGGCGGAAACATCGCGTTCGTCCGGTCGCCACGAGATGATCCGTATTTGGAGCCGGCGCTCGACCATTCTGCCGCAGTTCGTGGGCCTGACATTCGGGGTCTATAACGGGCAGAAGCACATTCCGGTCTTGGTGACCGAGGAGATGGTTGGTCACAAGTTCGGGGAATTCTCGCCCACGCGAACTTTCTACGGGCATTCGTCGGACCGCAAAGCAAAACGTGCACCAGGTCCGGCCGCGCCGGGCGCAGCCGCACCGGCCGCCGCGCCGGCTGCCGGTGGCGGGAGCTGAGGCCAGGAGGTCGCGTCATGAGCAAGAAGACGCGCGAACGTGCGCTTGCAGATACCGAGGCCAAAGCGGTTGCCCGCATGCTCAGAGTAAGCCCGCAAAAGCTCAATCTGCTCGCGCAGCTCATTCGCGGCAAGAAGGTATCTGTTGCGCTTGCCGATCTTGAATTCTCGCGAAAGCGCATGGCACGGGACGTACGCAAGTGTTTGGAGTCGGCGATCGCCAACGCTGAGAACAACCATGATCTTGATGTCGACGAGCTTGTTGTAGCTCAAGCCCATGTCGGCAAAGCACTCGTGATCAAACGGTTTCATCCGCGCGGTCGTGGCCGGATGGGGCGGATCTTTAAGCCATTCGCGAACCTTACCATCGTCGTGCGCGAAGGGCTGCCGGCGACATCAACGGCTGAGGCCTCATAGGGAACGGACGCATGGGTCAAAAAGTCAATCCAATCGGCTTGCGGCTTGGCATAAACCGCACCTGGGACTCGCGCTGGTACTCCGGCAAGAGCGAGTACGGACAGCTGCTGCATGAGGACATGAAGATCCGCCAGGAGCTGATGAAGGACCTCAAGCAGGCGGCGGTATCGAAGATCGTGATCGAGCGACCGCACAAGAAGTGTCGGGTCACGGTGCAATCCGCTCGGCCCGGCGTGGTCATCGGCAAGAAAGGCGCCGATATCGAAAAATTGCGCAGGAAGGTCGCCAATCTCACCAAATCGGACGTGGTGATCAACATCGTTGAGATCAGGAAGCCGGAGCTCGATGCTCAGCTGGTGGCGGAGTCCATTGCGCAGCAGCTTGAGCGGCGGGTGGCATTTCGACGCGCCATGAAGCGCGCAGTTCAGTCGGCGATGCGGCTCGGTGCCGGCGGTATTCGCATCAACTGCGCCGGACGCCTCGGCGGGGCGGAGATCGCCCGCATGGAATGGTATCGCGAGGGCCGCGTACCGCTGCACACCTTGCGCGCCGATGTGGATTACGGGGTCGCCACGGCGTTCACGACCTACGGCACGTGCGGCGTCAAGGTCTGGATTTTTAAGGGGGAGATCATGGAGCACGACCCGCTGGCGCAGGACAAGAAGCTCGCAGAAGGCGAGGCTGGAAGGCCCCGCCGAGACGCTTCCTGATCTGCTGGTCGCAATTAGAGAAGGCGCAAAGCCATGCTGCAACCGATGCGCACCAAGTTCCGCAAAGCCCACAAAGGCCGCATCAAAGGGGTTGCGACCTCCGGCGTCGAGCTCGCGTTTGGACACTTCGGCCTCAAGGCGCTTGAGCCCGAGCGCGTGACCGCGCGGCAGATCGAAGCTGCGCGCCGTGCACTCACGCGCCACATGAAGCGCGCTGGCCGGGTGTGGATCCGTATCTATCCGGATGTGCCGGTATCTAAAAAGCCGCTGGAAGTCCGCATGGGATCCGGCAAGGGAGCGCCTGAATTCTGGGTGGCTCGGGTGAAGCCGGGTCGCGTCTTGTTCGAAATCGACGGTGTGCCGCAAGCTCTTGCGCGCGAGGCCCTCGGCTTGGCCGCAGCAAAGCTTCCGATCAAGACGCGCTTCATCGAGCGCATCGCGGAGTAGGTTGGGAAAAGCAGCATGAAACCCGACGATCTACGCTCAATGACCATCGATCAGCTCGATGACGAGGCTCTCAAGCTTAAGAAAGAGCAATTCAATCTGCGCTTCCAGCGCGCCACCGGTCAGCTGGAGAACACCTCGCGGGTGCGACAGGTGCGCCGCGATATTGCTCGCATCAAGACCATCGCCGCGCAGAAGCTGGCGCGCGAGGCGGGCGGCGCCGCGGCGAAGGGAAGGCCGGAGTAATAGAATGCCAAAGCGAACGTTGCAGGGCGTTGTGGTCAGCGACAAGCAGGACAAGACCGTGGTCGTGCGGGTCGAGCGCCGATTCACCCATCCGGTCATGAAGAAGACCGTGCGACGCGCCAAAAAATACTACGCTCACGACGAGCGCAACGAGCATCACGTCGGCGATGTTGTCTGGATCGAGGAACGCCGCCCGCTCTCACGGCTCAAGCGGTGGGAAGTGATCCAAAGCGAAAAAAAGAAGGCCGTCTGAGGGCAGTACGCGGCGCCTGGGAACCGATGAAGGTAGCGTCATGATTCAGATGCAGAGCAACCTTGACGTCGCCGACAACTCCGGTGCGCGGCGTGTCATGTGCATCAAGGTGCTGGGCGGCTCCAAGCGCAAATACGCCACCATCGGCGACGTGATTGTTGTTTCTGTGAAGGAAGCAATACCGCGCGGGCGCGTGAAGAAGGGCGAGGTCATGAAAGCGGTGGTGGTGCGCATCGCGAAAGATATCAAGCGGCCGGACGGATCGGTGATCCGGTTCGATCGCAATGCGGCGGTTCTGATCAATCCGCAAATGGAGCCGGTCGGCACGCGCATATTCGGACCGGTTCCGCGCGAGCTTCGGGCCAAGAATCACATGAAGATCATCTCGCTCGCCCCCGAGGTGCTGTGATGGCCGCCAGGGTCCGCAAGGGAGACAAGGTGGTGGTGTTGACGGGGCGGGACAAGGGACGCACCGGCGAGGTCATCGAGGTCCGGCCGGACGCCGGCCGCGCCCTGGTACGCGGCGTCAACATGGTCAAGCGCCACCAGAAGCAGACCGCTCAGCAGCAGGGGGGGGTCATCTCCAAGGAAGCGACCGTGCATCTGTCCAATCTTGCACTTGCCGATCCGAAGGACGGCAAGCCGACCCGCGTCGGATTCCGCTTTATTGGCGAAGGCGACCAGCGCCGAAAAGTGCGCTTTGCAAAGCGTTCGGGAGTCGAGATCGATGGCTGACGAGAAGGCGAAAGGGAAAACCGCCAAACCGAAGGCAGGTAAGCCAGAAAAAGAGCCGCGATCGGAAAAGGCGGACAAGCCGAAGCAGGCGGCAACCGCTCAAAAGTCGGATCGCGCCGCTGCGAAGGCTGCGGCAGAAAAGGATACAAGTCCGCAAACGCCCGAGGAGCGGGTAACGCCTCGGCTCAGAACGTTGTTCGAGGAGGTTGTGCGCAAGCGGCTCGCCGAGGAGTTCGGCTACAAGAACCCGATGCAGGTGCCCGTGGTCGAGAAGATCGTCATCAACATGGGAATCGGCGAGGGCGTAAACGACCGCAAGAAGGTTGAGGCCGCTGCCAACGATCTCGGGTTAATCTCCGGGCAGAAGGCCGTGATCACGAAAGCGAGGAAGTCGATCGCCACGTTCAAGGTGCGTGACGGCCAGCCCATCGGCTGCAAGGTGACGCTGCGCAAGGCGCGTATGTACGAGTTCATGGACCGGCTGATCAACGTCGCCTTGCCGCGCGTCCGGGACTTTCGCGGACTCTCGCCCAAGAGTTTCGACGGCGGCGGCAACTACAGCTTGGGAATCAAGGAGCACATCATCTTCCCCGAGATCGACTACGACAAGGCGGCCGACATCTGGGGAATGGATATCACGGTTTGTACCAGTGCCAAGTCGGACAACGAGGCGCGCGCCTTGCTGGCCGCATTCAACTTCCCGTTCCGGCAGTAAGGGCTTGCTGGAATGCGAAGATCCAGGAGAAATTGATGGCGAAGACCAGCGCGATTGAAAAGAACAACAGGCGGCGGAGGCTAAGCAAAAGGTATGCGGGCCGCCGCTCCCGGCTCAAAGCCGTTGCGCGCGACAAGAACAAGCCCATGGAGGAGCGGTTTGCGGCGACGCTCAAGCTCGCGGAAATGCCGCGCAATTCCTCGGCGACGCGCGTGCGCAACCGATGCGAGATCACCGGCCGTCCCCGGGGTTTCTATCGCAAGCACAAGCTCTCGCGCATTGCCTTGCGGGAGCTGGGTTCCAGGGGATTGATTCCCGGTCTCGTTAAATCGAGCTGGTAGGAGCATCGAGCATGGCGGTGAACGATCCGTTGGGGGACATGATTGCGCGTATTCACAATGCGCAGATGCGGAACAAGTCGAAAGTCTCGACCCCGGCATCCCGACTGCGCTTGAGCGTGCTCGACGTGCTCAAGACCGAAGGCTTCATTCGCGGCTATGCGTCCGTGGAGCACTCGAATGGGCGCAAGGAGCTGGAAATCGAGCTCAAGTATTTCGATGGCGAGCCGGTGATCCGGGAGATATCCCGGGTATCAAAGCCGGGCCGGCGCGTTTATGCGTCGGTAAAAGCGCTGCCCCGCGTGAACAACGGATTGGGCGTTGCAATCCTTTCGACGCCCAAGGGGGTTATGGCCGATCACGATGCGCGCGACAAAAATGTCGGCGGAGAAATTCTGTGCACCGTGTTCTAAGGGATTAGCACGCATGTCTCGTGTTGGAAAGAAACCGGTTGCAATTCCTTCTGGCGTCACTGCCAGCGTGGAAGGACAGGCGGTGAACGTGAAGGGCCCCAAGGGTACGCTCGCGTTGACCTTGCATGACGATGTTGCAGCCAAGGTGGAAGGGAGCGAGATCAGAGTCGATCCCCTCGTCGACAGCAAGCGGGCGCGTGCGATGTGGGGCACATACCGATCGCTGCTGGCGAATGTGATCACCGGGGTGACCAAGGGATTTGAGCAGCGGCTTGAAATAACGGGCGTTGGGTACCGAGCGGCGGTGCAGGGCAAGAACCTGCAGGTCCAGCTCGGGTACAGTCACGATATCGTATTTCCCATTCCTGAGGGCATCACCATTGCGACGCCGAGACCGACAGAAATCGTCATTACCGGCATCGACGGCCAGAAGGTGGGTCACGTCGCTGCGCAGATCCGGGCTTTCCGCAAGCCGGAGCCCTATAAGGGCAAGGGCGTGAAATACGCCGGCGAATACATTTTCCGCAAGGAAGGCAAGAAGAAGTAAGGGGAGCATGCAATGGCGACAGTTGCGGATCGGACTGAGCGGCGGACCGCAAAGGTGCGGCGCAACGTGCGTCGCGCGGCGGGCAATCGCTTGCGATTATCCGTTTTCCGTTCGTCGAAGCATATCTACGCGCAGGTGATCGACGACGGCAAAGGCGAGACGGTGGCTTTCGCATCCTCCCTTGAGAAGGAGATGCGCACCGGGCTGAAAACTGGAGCGAATATCGAGGCCGCCAAGGCAGTTGGAAAACGGATTGCCGACCGAGCAGTTGCCAAGGGTGTCAAGGAGGTAGTGTTCGATCGCGGCGGGTATTTGTATCACGGCCGCGTGAAGGCGCTGGCGAATGCTGCCCGAGAAGCTGGGCTGAGTTTCTGAGGACGCAGAGCGAAGAACGCTCGGACAAACGAGAGAATGGGAGTCTGGCATTATGCGCAGGAGCGGTTCACCGCTCATCCGGCGCAAAGCTCTAACAAGTTGAGAACGGATTGGAAATGAAAATGGCACGTGAACCTCGGGAGCACAGAGGGCGTGAAGAGCGCGACAGCGAATTCACCGACAAGCTCGTTCACATCAATCGGGTGGCGAAGGTCGTCAAGGGCGGCCGCCGGTTCGGCTTCGCTGCCCTCGTAGTGGTTGGCGATGAGAAGGGCCGGGTTGGATTTGGCCATGGAAAGGCACGCGAAGTGCCGGAAGCAATCCGCAAGGCGACGGAAGCAGCCAAGCGTGGTCTCATCCGGGTGCCGTTACGGGAAGGCCGTACGCTCCACCATGATGTTGCCGGACGGCATGGCGCGGGCCGCGTGTTTCTGCGCGCGGCTCCTCCGGGGACCGGCATCATAGCCGGGGGACCGATGCGCGCTGTGTTCGAGACGCTCGGGATGCAGGACGTGGTGGCCAAGTCACTCGGCTCCTCCAACCCCTACAACATGGTGCGGGCTACATTCGACGCTCTCAAGCGGCAGGACTCGCCGCGCTCGGTTGCGTCGCGACGAAACATCAAGGTCTCCATGTTGCAGGCGCGGCGGCGTGAGCCGGGCGAGGCCGAGCAGATCGCCGATTGACCCATGCGGCACCGCAGGAGAGCAAGGTGAGCAAAACCGACAAGCTGCTCAAAATCGAGCAGATCGGCAGTCCGATCCGCCGTCATCATTCGCAGCGCGAGACTCTGATTGGGCTTGGCCTCAACCGCATTAGGCGGGTTGCACACGTGCCGGATACCCCGCAGACCCGCGGAATGCTTCTCAAGGTCAAGCACTTGGTTCGGGTGTTGGAGACAGAGCGATGAGACTTCACGAGCTCTGTGACCGGCCGGGCGCACGCAAGAAGCGCCTGCGCATCGGCCGCGGCATTGGTTCCGGCATGGGCAAGACCGGCGGCCGCGGCGGCAAAGGCCAAACCGCGCGCACTGGCGTCCGCATCAAGGGATTCGAAGGCGGCCAAATGCCGCTGCACCGCCGGGTGCCAAAGCGTGGGTTTCGACAGGCGGCATTTGCGCGCAGACTCAACGAGATCAACGTTGGCAGGGTACAGGCTGCGATCGAGGCCGGGAAACTCGATCCAGCGGCAACGGTCGATGTCGGGGCTTTGGTGAAGGCCGGAGTGCTCAGACGGGCCAAGGACGGGGTAAGGCTGCTTGGTTCCGGCGAGATCACGACGAAAGCAGCGTTTTCGGTCTGGGGCGCCTCCAAATCGGCGGTGGCGGCAGTGGAGAGGGCGGGCGGCTCTGTGACCGTTTTGGCGCCGAAGCCGGGGACAGGCGAACAAGGGGGTTAGTCGCTATATCGTCTGAGCGCACACAATCGGAGCCTCAAGCCAATGGTCTCAGCGGCAGAACAACTTGCGGCCAACCTCAACTTTTCGGCGCTGGCCAAAGCGGAGGAGTTGAAGAAGCGCATCTGGTTCACCCTCGGCGCGCTGCTGGTTTATCGCTTCGGAACGTACATTCCGCTGCCGGGAATTGACCCCTCCGCCTGGGACCAGATTTTCCGCTCCCAAGCGGGCGGCATTCTCGGGATGTTCAACATGTTCTCCGGTGGCGGCATCCACCGGATGGCGATCTTCGCATTGAACATCATGCCTTACATTTCCGCCTCGATCATCATTCAGCTGATGACGACGGTCTCACCCACTCTCGAACAGCTCAAGAAGGAAGGAGAGCAGGGCCGCAAGGTCATGAATCAATATACGCGGTATTTGACCGTGCTGCTCGCTGCGTTCCAGTCCTACGGGATCTCTGTCGGTCTGGAGGGCGCGGGCAATGTGGTCAGCGATCCTGGCTGGTTCTTCCGGATCGCTACCGTGGTCACCTTGACCGGCGGAACCCTGTTTCTGATGTGGCTCGGCGAGCAGATCACCTCGCGCGGCATCGGCAACGGCATCTCGCTTATCATCCTTTCCGGCATCGTGGCGGAATTACCTTCGGCCATTGCAGGCACCCTCGAGCTCGGCCGTCAGGGAGCTCTGTCAACGGGACTGATCCTTGTCGTCCTTGTGATGGCGGTAGTGGTGATCGGATTCATTGTGTTCATGGAGCGCGCACAACGGCGGCTTCTGATCCAATATCCCAAGCGCCAGGTCGGCAATCGCATGTTCGAGGGCCAATCCTCGCATCTGCCGCTCAAGCTCAATACCTCCGGCGTCATCCCCCCGATCTTTGCCTCCTCGCTGCTGCTCTTGCCAACGACCGTTGCCAACTTCAACGCCGGGCAGGGACCGGACTGGTTCGTGACGATCACCACCCAGCTTGCCCATGGACGTCCGCTGTTTCTGATTCTCTATGTCGCTCTGATAATATTCTTTGCGTTCTTCTATACGGCAATCGTGTTCAACCCGACGGAAACCGCCGATAATCTGAAAAAACATGGCGGCTTCATTCCCGGTATTCGACCCGGCGAGCGCACGGCGGAATACATCGACTACGTCCTCTCGCGCATTACCGTCATCGGTGCCGGGTATCTTGCAGTGGTCTGCATTCTCCCCGAAATCCTGATCTCCTATGCCTCGGTGCCCTTCTATTTTGGAGGAACCTCGCTCTTGATCGTGGTCAGCGTCACGATGGATACTGTGGCGCAGATTCAGGGCTATCTGCTTGCTCATCAGTACGAAGGACTGATCAAGCGTTCGAAGCTCCGGGGGCGGCGTAGATGAGGTTGATACTGCTTGGTCCCCCGGGGGCCGGCAAAGGGACCCAGGCCAAGCACCTCGTCGCGAAGCATGGGCTTGTGCAGTTGTCTACGGGCGACATGTTGCGCGCCGCCGTGAAGGCGGGCACTTCCATCGGGTTGCGCGCGAAGGACGCCATGGCCCGCGGCGAGCTCGTGCCGGACGACCTCGTGGTAGCCATCATCTCGGCGCGGATCGACCAGCCGGACGCGCGCAACGGCTTCATTCTCGACGGCTTTCCCCGGACGGTGCCCCAGGCGCACGCGTTGGACCAGATGCTCAAGGAAAAGGGTCTCAAGCTGGATGCCGTGATTGAGCTCAAGGTCGATGAGGAGATCCTGCTCTCGCGCATCAAGAAGCGCGTGGCAGAGGCCGCGGCGCGGGGGGCGGCGCTGCGTCCGGACGATGATCCGGAGGTGCTGGCACGCCGCCTCCTGGCCTACCGCGAGTACACGGCACCGCTGGTTGCCTATTACCGAGCGCAGAGTGTCCTGCGAGAGGTCGACGGCATGGCGCCGGTGGGGCAAGTTGCGGCCGCCATCGACAGGGGCCTCAACATGGTGCCGGGGAGTCAATCGAGCCCAAAGCCCAGCCCGAAAGAAGCCGGCCCGCTCCTCGGCCCGGAATAACCCGGCTCGAACCGATGAAGGAACGGGTCCCGCAAAGGCAGCCGTCAAGGCTCTCAACCCCCCCCGATAAAGGGCTGGCGGCCCGCTCTGCCCGCCGCAAGGCCTCGCTGCCCAAACCGGGGGTCAGCAAAGGTTGACGAAACGCACTTGAATCCATTAATAACCCGCATCCAAAGCGAGCGGCCGATCGATACCGGGCCCCGGGGAACGGGGCATGGTGTCGCGTTATTGCTTGCGCTTGCGTAGTGGAATGATCACAGGCCGATTCTGATTACGGCCGGCAAGAGGAGTGCAGGACTGTGGCCCGCATCGCCGGTGTCAATATACCGACCAACAAGCGTGTCGTGATTGCATTACAGTACATCCATGGCATTGGACCCAGGAAGGCGGGCGAAATCATGGAAAAGGTCGGGATTCCCGAGGCCCGGCGGGTATCACAGCTGACCGACCAGGAGGTCCTGCAGATTCGCGAAGTCATCGATCGTGACTATATGGTGGAAGGCGACCTGCGGCGCGAGGTCGCCATGAACATCAAGCGGCTCATGGACCTTGGATGTTACCGAGGGTTGCGTCACCGTCGAGGCCTGCCGGTACGCGGACAGCGTACACATACCAACGCACGCACCCGTAAGGGTCCGGCCAAGCCGATCGCAGGCAAGAAGAAGTAAAGTGGTTGAGCAGCCGGCAATAGCTTTGCTGCTTCACGGTAAGTCAGTGTTTTGAGCCTGCGGCAAACGCCGCACTCTTTGAGGACAAAGCATGGGGAAAGAACCCACCCGCGTCCGTCGACGCGAACGCAAGAATATCGCTTCCGGAATCGCGCATGTGAACGCGACCTTCAACAATACGATGATCACTATCACGGACGCACAAGGAAATACCATCGCATGGTCGTCAGCCGGCACGATGGGATTTAAGGGCTCGCGAAAATCGACGCCCTATGCAGCGCAGGTCGCGGCAGAGGACGCAGCGAAGAAGGCCCAGGAGCATGGGATGCGCACCCTCGAAGTCGAGGTGGCAGGCCCGGGCTCGGGTCGTGAATCTGCACTGCGCTCGCTCCAATCGGCCGGATTCACCATTACCTCCATCCGCGACGTGACGCCGATACCCCATAACGGCTGCCGTCCACGCAAAAGGCGCAGAGTATGACAGACGATGTTCTCACCGGGCGGAGCGCGGAACAGCCCGCCGTTGCTCGAAATTTCCACGGTGCGGAGTGGGAGACCCGGCCCGCTGCCCCGCCGCGCAATGCTATGGGTGCCAACGTGACCATTCAGAAGAACTGGCAGGAACTGATCCGACCGAACAAGCTGCAGGTAACGCCTGGTGGCGATCCCAAGCGCGACGCTATCCTGATCGCAGAGCCGCTCGAGCGCGGTTTTGGCGTGACGCTGGGAAACGCGCTGCGCCGCGTTCTCCTGTCATCCCTGCAAGGCGCCGCGGTGCAGTCTGTGCATATCGACGGCGTGCTGCACGAGTTCTCCTCGATCCCCGGCGTGCGCGAGGATGTGACCGATATTGTGCTCAACATCAAGGATATCGCCATCCGGATGCAATCAGACGGGCCCAAGCGCATGGTAGTCAAGAAGCAGGGGCCCGGCGCTGTGACGGCTGGCGACATCCAGACCGTCGGCGACATCGTCGTGCTTAATCCCGACCTCGTTCTGTGCACCCTGGATGAGGGCGCCGAGATCCGGATGGAGTTCACCGTGAACACCGGCAAGGGCTATGTTCCCACCGAGCGAAACCGGCCCGAAGATGCGCCCATCGGGCTTATTCCCGTGGATAGCCTCTACTCGCCGGTTCGCAAGGTGTCCTATCGGGTCGAGAACACGCGCGAGGGGCAGATTCTCGACTACGATAAGCTGACCATGCAGATCGAGACCAACGGCGCCCTCAGTCCGGATGATGCCGTAGCCTATGCTGCGCGCATTCTGCAGGACCAGCTCAATGTGTTCGTGAACTTCGAGGAGCCGCGGGGCAAGGAGCCGGTGGGCGAGCCCATCCCCGATCTCGCGTTCAATCCGGCCTTCCTGAAAAAAGTCGACGAGCTCGAGCTCTCGGTGCGCTCGGCGAACTGCCTCAAGAACGACAACATCGTCTATATCGGCGATCTTGTTCAGAAGAGCGAGGCCGAAATGCTGCGCACCCCCAACTTTGGCCGAAAGTCGCTCAACGAAATCAAGGAAGTCCTGGCCCAGATGGGTCTGCATCTCGGCATGGAGGTGCCGGGCTGGCCCCCTGACAACATCGACGAGCTGGCCAAGCGCTTCGAGGATCACAATTATTGAGCCAGAGATCTGATATCAGATGCGCCACGCCAACGCCCATCGCAAGCTCAATCGCACATCCGAGCACCGGCGCGCCATGTTCGCGAACATGGCTGCGGCTTTGATCAAGCATGAGCAGATCGTGACGACCTTGCCGAAGGCAAAGGACCTCCGGCCGATCGTCGAGAAGCTGGTGACGCTCGGCAAGCGCGGCGACCTGCACGCGCGCCGACAGGCCATTGCGCAGATCCGCAGCGTTCCCATGGTGAAGAAGCTCTTCGAGGTCCTGGGGCCGCGCTACAAGGAGCGCAACGGCGGCTATACCCGCGTCCTCAAAGCGGGATTTCGCTACGGCGATTCGGCCCCGGTGGCGGTGATCGAGTTCGTCGATCGCGACACCAGCGCCAAGGGCATGGATTCCGGACCGGGGGCGGAGGCGAAGGCCGAGGCGGAGAGCCCCGCTGCGGCGTAAGGCCTTGAAATTGGTCGCGTCCAAGGGGCCGCCGCTCTGATCAGGCGGCGTTCAGCGCATCATCGGGGGCGTGCAGGCGGCAACTCTCGAGCCGCGTGCGGATTCTATGGCGCCAGAGGACGCGATCCGAGCCCTTGATCGGAGTCTCACCCGCTGTTGGCGAGCGCCAAGTCCGTATGCGTCAAGCGGCACTGATGGCGCATTTGACCGTCTCTTAGCAGCCACGAGAAAGCTCTGGACGCTGATTACCGGGTTGTTGCGTCCCACGCGCGCCCTTCAATTGCCCCCCGCGCGCGCGTATATCTGGGCGTCCAGAAACCCGAGAATTCGTCATGACTTTTCGCGTGAAGGCGTTTGCGGCCACGCTTTTGCTCAGCCTCGCTGCGGCTCCGCCGGGGGCGCTTGCCCAGGAGCGCCGGGTGCCGTCCTCGCCCAACGAGGTGCGCCTGTCCTACGCGCCCGTGGTGCAGCGGGTCGCTCCCGGCGTGGTCAACGTCTATGCCGCAAAGACGGTGAGCGTGCGCAATCCGCTCTTCGATGATCCCATTTTCCGCCGCTTCTTCGGGATGCCGGGAGGGTCGGGTGAGCAGGTCCAGCGGTCGCTCGGCTCCGGAGTTTTGATCGACTCATCGGGTCTGGTTGTCACCAACAACCATGTCATCGAAGGGGCTGATCAGGTCAAGGTCTCGCTGTCCGATAAACGGGAGTTCGAGGCCGAGATGGTGCTCAAGGACGCGCGCTCGGACCTCGCGGTGCTGCGGATCAAGGCGCGCAACGAGCGCTTTCCGGCGTTGGAATTCTCGGATTCCGATGCCTTGGAAGTGGGAGACATCGTGCTCGCCATCGGCAATCCGTTCGCGGTCGGGCAGACGGTGACCCATGGCATCGTCTCCGCGGTCGCACGCACCCAGGTCGGCATCACCGACTATCAGTTCTTCATCCAGACCGATGCCGCGATCAATCCTGGAAACTCAGGCGGCGCATTGGTGGATATGACTGGCCACCTGGTCGGCATCAATACCGCCATTTTCTCGCGCTCCGGAGGGTCGCAGGGAATCGGCTTTGCCATCCCAGCCAACATGGTCAGAGTGGTGGTCGCCTCGGCGAAGAGCGGCGGATCCACGGTAAAGCGACCTTGGCTCGGCGCGCGGCTTCAGGCGGTCACTCCGGAGATTGCCGAGAGTCTCGGGCTGAAGCGGCCGACCGGAGCCCTGATTGCGAGCGTAGGCGCCGCCGGCCCGGCCGGGCGAGCGGGACTGAAATCGAGCGACCTCATTGTCAGCATCGATGGACAAGCAGTCGAAGATCCCAATGCCTTCGAGTACCGTTTCGCAACCAAGCCCGTTGGTGGCAGCGCCCGGCTCGGCGTGATGCGAGGAGGGAAGGAGCTCGCTGTCAATGTTGCGCTCGAGGCGCCGCCCGATACTCCTCACGATGAGCTGGTCATTGCCTCGCCATCGCCCTTCCAGGGCGCCAAGGTGTCCAACCTGTCGCCCGCGCTCGCGGATGATCTTCGCCTTGATCCTGCCGCTGAAGGCGTAGTGGTTGTCGATATTGCCAATGGCTCTCCGGCGCAGAGCTTGTTCCAGCGCGGCGATCTCGTGCTTGCAGTGAACAACACGAAAATCGCGAGGACCCGCGACCTCGAGCGGGTCGCCGGTCAGCGCAACCGGCTCTGGCGCATCACCATCAGGCGAGGCGGACAGGAGACCACGATCGAGTTGTGGGGATGAAAGCGGGTGCCGGACGTGGAGGGCCCAACCTCTTCGCGGCGGCAGGACTTGCGCAGGATGCGCCGCGTCCCTTGGCCGACAAGCTGCGGCCGCGTATCCTTGCGGAGGTTGTTGGCCAAGAGCACCTGCTGGGGCGCGATGGCGCCCTCACGCGTCTCCTGGATTCGCGCAGCCTTGGCTCCCTGATCTTCTGGGGCCCACCGGGGACCGGCAAGACCACGGTCGCGCGGCTGTTGGCGCACGCAACGGACCTGCACTTCGAGCAGATCTCGGCCATATTTTCCGGTGTTGGCGACCTGAAGAAAGTGTTCGACGCGGCGCGTGAGCGGCGCGAGATCGGCCGCGGCACGCTGCTGTTCGTCGATGAGATTCATCGCTTCAATCGGGCGCAGCAGGATTCCTTTCTGCCGGTCGTGGAGGACGGCACCATCGTGCTGGTCGGTGCCACGACTGAGAACCCTTCCTTCGAGCTCATAGCGCCGCTCCTCTCCCGCGCCCGCGTGCTCGTTTTCAAGCCCCTCGACGCGGCCGCGCTCGAAAGCCTGCTCGCCCGCGCGGAGTCGATCGAAGCCAGGCCCCTTCCCCTCGATCCGGACGCCCGGCGATCGCTGATTCGCATGGCCGACGGCGATGGCCGCGCGGCGCTTACGCTTGCCGAGGAGGTCTGGCGCGCGGCCCGGCCGGGTGAGACCTTCGACGCGGCGCAGTTGCAGGTGGTGGTGCAGCGGCGGGCGCCGATCTACGACAAGAAGCAGGATGGCCACTACAATCTGATCAGCGCGCTGCACAAGTCGGTGCGGGGCTCCGATCCGGACGCCGCGCTGTATTACCTCTGCCGCATGCTGGATGCCGGCGAGGATCCGCTCTATATCGCGCGGCGCGTGGTCCGCATGGCAGTGGAGGACGTGGGGCTTGCCGATCCACAAGCGCTTGCCGTCTGCAACGCGGCGAAGGATGCCTACGATTTTTTGGGCTCTCCCGAAGGCGAGCTGGCAATTGCCCAGGCCGTGATCTACGTGGCCACTGCTCCCAAGTCGAATGCGGCCTATGTCGCATTCGAGCGCGCCATGCGCACTGCCAAGGAGGCAGGCTCGCTGCTGCCGCCGAAGCATATCCTCAACGCACCGACCAAGCTGATGCGCGCGCAAGGCTACGGCGAGGATTATCGATACGATCACGATTCGCCTGAGGCGTTCTCCGGTCAGGACTATTTCCCGGAGCAGCTGGGCCGGCAGAAATTCTATGATCCGCCCAGGCGCGGGTTCGAGGGCGAGCTCGCCAAACGGCTGGAGTTTTGGGCGCAGCTTCGCAAGCAGCGGGACAGCTCGTGAGGATGCGGTTGCGGCGCTGCATACCTCCCGTCGTCGGCGGAGTTGAGCATAACGTTGAGCTGAATGGAGGAAGCGGACGTGGCGCAATCACTACACCAGAAAAACAGCGCCGCTCAGGGCGTGCGAGCTATCCCCATGGGAGTTCAGAGCGTCATTGTCACCGCCGACGAAACTGGGATGCGCGTCGACCGCTTTCTCGAAGCTCGGTTTCCCGGGCTGTCGTTTTCCCACATTCAGCGGATAATTCGCAAAGGCGAGCTGCGGGTGAATGGCAAGCGCGCGCAGCCGAAACAAAGATTGGAGAGCGGGCAGGCGGTACGCATCCCGCCGTTGCGGCTCGATCAGAGTGCGACGAAGAAAGTAGGAAGCGCGGCCGACATCAAGACTCGCGAGTTTCTCGATTCCATAACGCTCTACCAGGACTCCGACGTACTGGTGCTCGACAAGCCGATGGGTCTGGCGGTGCAGGGCGGGTCGGGAACGACGCGCCATCTCGACGGCATGCTCGATGCGTTGCGCAACGCCGAGGGACAGCGCCCGCGTCTGGTGCATAGGCTCGACAAGGATACCGCCGGCTGTCTTCTTGTCGCGAAGACGCGCTTTGCCGCTTCCGCGCTGGCCAAGATCTTTCGCTCCCGCTCGGCACGCAAGATCTATTGGGCGCTGGTCGCTGGCGTGCCCAAACCGCGGCAGGGCCGCATCTCGACGTTTCTCGCCAAGGAGGAGCGCGAGGACGCGTCCTTCATGCGCGTTGCCCGACACGGAGAGGAGGGAGCAAGCCACGCCGTCACGTATTACGCCGTGGTCGATACCGCCGCGCGGCAGCTTGCCTGGCTCTCTCTCAAGCCGGTAACGGGCCGCACCCACCAATTGCGGGCGCACATGGCGCATATCGGTCACCCGATCGTCGGCGACCCGAAATACTTCAGCAAGGAGAATTGGGAGCTTCCCGGCGGAATGCAGAACCGGCTGCATCTTCTGGCTCGCCGAATAGTGGTGCCGCATCCCCGCGGCGGCAATATCGACGTGACCGCGCCGCTGCCGCCGCACATGCGCCAGTCATGGAGCCTGCTCGGACTCGATGCCTCACGCTACGATCCTATCGTCGAGGCGCCTGAGGAGTAGGGGTCCCGGATCTTGCTTCGCTCATTCGGGCTTAATGAGTCGCGTGCCAGCCTGCTTGCGCGCAGACTGGAGGAAGCCCGAACCTTACCGCAGGCTCGCGTTGATCTTGTCCAGCATCGCCGATCCCGGACACAGGTCTTTTTCCGAGAGGCTGTTGAGCGGCGCCGGCACCGTATTGAAATGCCGGTGCAGATCTTCCGGCTCGGGATCGACGTAGAGCAATCCGGTCACCACCTGCCCGATCTCGGCATGGCGCTGCAGGAAGGTCATGGCACCGACACGATCATGCGGGTCGTAGTCGCCCGCGATCTTCTTGAGCACCAGCTTTGAGCCATCGTGCTGCTCGACCACTTCGATTGCGCCCGGCTCATAGCTCACCCTGATCGGCGCGCGCCCGGTTATGAAATCCAGCCGGTTCACCGCTTCGTTGTGCTCGCGCACATAATCGAAGCTCTTGGTCGATCCGGCATGATTGTTGAACGCGACGCAGGGCGAGATCACGTCGAGGAATGCCGCGCCCTCGTGCTCAAGCGCCGCTTTGATCAATGGGACGAGCTGATCCTTGTCACCGGAAAACGAGCGTGCGACGAAGGTAGCGCCCACATGTAAGGCCATCGCGGCGAGGTCGACGGCGCTGTCGCTATTGATCAGCCCACGCTTCGACTTGGAGCCGCGGTCGGCGGTGGCGGAGAACTGGCCCTTGGTGAGCCCATACACGCCGTTGTTCTCCACGATGTAAACCATGTTCACGCCGCGGCGGAGCGCATGCACGAACTGGCCGATCCCGATCGAGGCCGAATCGCCGTCGCCAGAGATGCCGAGGTAGATGAGATCGCGGTTCGCGAGGTTTGCACCGGTGAGCACGGAGGGCATGCGTCCGTGCACGGAGTTGAATCCATGGGAGCTGCCGAGGAAATAGGTCGGCGTCTTGGACGAGCAGCCGATGCCGGAGAGCTTGGCAACGCGGTGCGGCTCGATATCGAGCTCGAAGCAGGCCTCGATGATCGCGCCGGAGATGGAATCGTGCCCGCAACCCGCACACAGCGTCGATATGGATCCCTCGTAATCGCGATGGGTGTAGCCGAGCGCATTCTTCGGCAGCGCCGGATGGTGGAACTTGGGCTTGGTGATGTAGGTCATTTTAAGACACCACCTTGCGCAACGGCGTCACCTTGAGCGCGTCCAGATGCTCCCCGATGGCGCGCGCGATGAAGCGCGCGGTGATCGGAGTCCCATCGTAGTGTAATATGGGCACCAGGCGGATGGGATCGATGCCGCATTCGTTGACGATCAGCGAGCGCAGCTGCGCGTCGCGGTTCTGCTCGACGACGAAAACGAAGTCGTGATCGCCGACGAAGCTCGTCACGCTCGAATGGAAGGGAAAGGCGCGGACCCGAAGCCGGTTGAGCGCCTGGCCTCGCGTTTCGATCAGA
>Ga0209331_1000011_pt1 | contig 57670 bp, 57 predicted proteins | sample JacPinW_OM3H0_M3_FD_187971 | JGI IMG/M metagenome (GOLD analysis project Ga0209331, IMG submission 187971) | Forest soil microbial communities from Algoma, Ontario, Canada - Jack Pine, Ontario site 1_JW_OM3H0_M3 (SPAdes) (version 2) | ecosystem: Environmental > Terrestrial > Soil > Boreal...
GCGAGCGCGAAATGGCCATCAACCGCGCGACCTCCTCATCCGTCATCGCCACCTCGACCGCTTGACGCCATCCTGCCATGATACCGCTCCTCGTTCAGCCAATCTCAAACGAGGAATCCACCAACATCCTTCCAGTTCCATGGATCCGGTTTCATCGATGCCGGTTTCATGGAATCGATCGTCTAGGAGCACCGCAAGCAGGATAGCGGCGTCCTGCATCTGCACCGCCATTCGCGGCTTCCAGTCTCCAGATTGGCTTATCCGTGGGAACCATATTGCTACTCACGTCCCAGCACTGGTTGGCACCCGTGCCCGTCGATCCAGAGGTTGTTCCAGTTCCTCGTGCATTTGCTATCCCGGCGACTGCCATGAGTGGAGCGCCGGTAATCGCAGCGAGATAGATTTTGTTCATGTGTTTCCTCTCTCGTTGACCCGGCAAAAATGCCGAGAAATCTTAATGCGGACGTTCAAACCGCGTTCCGTTAAATTCTCTAATCGCACTTTCGGACTTGGCAACTCGGGGTGATTTTCATCGGCCCCTGCAGGGCGCGGCGCAATGCCGCTAGGATTTGAGGTCCGGAACGGCCACGCGGCCCTACCGGTTCGGTCGTCCTATGTGCAATCTCTACTGCTTATCGCTAACCAAGGCTGCAATCATCTTGCGGCTGCGAGAGCTGGCGCGGGATATCGACTTCACTGCGACGGCCGCACTGAGAGCCTGCCCGTTGCTTTTCAGAGATCGCCTCCCTCAGACGAAATAGAACGAACGCTTTTGGAAACCTTCGGCGTTTCGGGCGTTTGTCCGAAGGGCGAAACAATAGGAGGATAGCTCATGCGAACCTCAATTCTCGCTATAATTGTCGCTTTTGGAACCACGATCGTCGTGCCAGCTCTGGCTCAGCAGCAGACAGGACCTAGCCAACAGGAGGAAGCGGACAAAGGCATCAAGACCCGCAACTCCGGAGAGTCCGGATATGTGAGCGAACAAGAAAAGCCGGGTGCTTCTAGCCATGCTCCCGGTCAACCGGATACGAAAAGCAAGCAGACAACGACGGGTGCGAGCAGTGGGACCCAGGACTCCGGAATCGCCGGAGATGCGACCGTGCGCAAACAAGAACAAAAACCGGCCTCTACGACGGGTACGAGCAGTGAGACGAGCAGCGCCCACAGTTCGGAAGCTCCCGGCAAATCCCGCTAGCAAACGGCGCGCGGCGGGACGATATGGGTCTTACAGCTTCAAAATCCAAATCAAAAACCCGGTCAGCAAGGTCAGAATCCAAATCAGAAACCCGGCCAGCAGACACAGAATCCGGGCAGCATAGCGGCGGCAAAGGCGACAAGAAATAATCAAAGAAAGCGGCTCGCTTCGGCGGGCCGCTTTTGTTCATGAGCGAGCAACTAATAAGCCCCGCTAGCCAGCGGGCTTTTTAGCGACTTACTTTTCCGGTGAGTCTGTCTTTGAACCTGAACCAGCACCAGCCGGTCCGGTGGTCGTTTTCGGAGCAGGGCCATCGTATGCGGTGCCCTTTTCACTAATACCGGACCACCCGGTTTCTTTATTCTTCGTATTCGACATGCCGGTCGTGCTGTCTTTCTTCACGGCATCAGAATTCGAGTTCGTCATGGCCGCCTTATCCTGCTGGCCAGCGGGGACAGTAGTCTGTGCGTAAGCGCCGCTGACCAATCCGATAGCCAATGTGCTGGTAAGTGCTGCGATCTTTAGCATGTCGGTTCCTTTGATGTTGATGCAAACCAACCAACTGACGTGAGCGACGTTCCCATAATTTGTTTCGAGAGGAGAACAATTGCGATGCAACGCGGTCGCAATTCGCCGTTGGTGTTCTCCACCTCACTCCCGCTCGCAAGGGATGCGGGTTGGAATTTGGAATCAAGTGCAACGTCTGCAAGCCGGCGTCGGAAGGCGGTCATACTGCTCGTCGGCCCAGACGTACTCGATTTTTACATTGCGGCCTTCGATGAATCCCGCCTCGCCGAGACTTTTCAGGAACGCCGCGATCATGGGTGCATAATCGCGCGACGACGCACTGCTGAGCAGACCAATCACCGGCATCGCCTGCTGCGCTCTTGCAGCAAACGGCCATGCGATTACCGTTCCACCAAGCGCTGCGCTGAAATTGCGCCGCCTCATGTGCGTTACCCCATTTAGGATAGTCTAGCGGTTCAAGCAGGGACTATGGAAGTGCTCGCCGAAGTCCGTTCAAGGTCAGTCGCTACCCGAAATGGGTCGCCGGCGCTATGTCCGTTCTGCTCCCGATAGCGACCGAAGCCACGCAACACTCGCTACCAAGCGGACGCTACTCCTTGACTTGGGCCGGACTTTTACCAGCTAGATCGCACCAGCTTCGCTGGCGCCTTCACTTATTCGATCACCTCGTCCGCGCTCGCCCAGAGCTTGTCTGGAATTTGGACGCCGATCGCCTCTGCGGTCCTTCGGTTGATCACCAGTTCAAATCTGGTTGGTTGCTCAACCGGCAGGTCCGCCGGTTTAGCCCCTTTGAAGATCTTGTCTATGAAAATAGCAACTCGTTCGAAATTCTGTGCCCTGAGATAGGTATAGGAGAGAAGACCGCCGGAAATCACATAATCTCGTATCTCGTAGACCGCCGGAATCCTATTTGAAATCGCCAGGTCGGCGATGCGCTTTTGTGCACCGATGGTTAGTGGGTCGAATACAACGTAGAGTGCCTGATCTCCACTGGACACGATCGATGCGAAGAGCTCATCCACATCTTCATCTCTAGAGCTATTGAAGCGACGCCAGCCAATCGTCATCCCAAGCGCTTTTGCCGTCGCTGCCGCAGCGTCGAACTTGATTTGATTCGTATGATCCAATGGCAGAGATATGTCCTTCTCCATTGATACGAATCCGAGACGCGCAGAGCCCACTGCAATTTCTTGAAGGACCTCCAGACGTTTCGCGATGAGCTCAATCGTCAGCCCAGTGGTCCCCGTCGCGTTCCCGCCTGGACGAGCAAGGGTGGCGATAAATCCGGAGCCGATCGGGTCTGCTGGATTAACGAATACAATTGGAATTGTTTTTGTCGCCGACAATGCAGCTGCCACATCGGGCGTGTTTACCGCCACAATCACGTCGGGCTGCATTGCAGCGAGTTCGATCGCAGCTTCATTCACCTGTTCGGTCCGATCACTGAGCAGGCGGCGCTCGATTACAAGGTTTTTGCCCTGAACGTACCCGAGCCGCGCCAGGGCCGCCTCCATGATTAGATGCCCAGACTGTGCCTGTGACTCGGCCTCCGTTTCAGTTGCACTTAGATAACCGATCCGCCAAATCCGGTCGACCTGCTGCGCGCGCGCCGCGAGTGGCCATGCTACTGCCGCGCTGCCGAGCAGCGTGATGATCTCGCGCCGTTTCAATTCACCGAATTGCATCCGCTGTCCCTAGCCAACGTGACAGCATAACGTATTCGCGAGCATTAAGTTAGGGGCTCGCTGCACCGCGAGATTTCAACGCCGCCTATGTCTCTTGTGGGTCAAAACCTGAGATTACCGCATCGCAACATTGGGCATCCGCTTCACCCCAGTGAACAGACATTCAACCCGCTTACACCCGATAAGATAGGGACGAGGTCATCGGCCGTGTTGGTGTGCACCGTCTGCCTGGCTGGGCTGAGAGGACTCGAACCTGCGGATGTCATTTCCACGATGTTCATTGCAGCGCATGGGCGAAAGGTCTCAGGTCCCACAATATTCGGACATCGACAAGCGGTCGGCGGATGAGAGTAGCTGAGGATGGACCGGGTTGAGGGCGCAAAGGCGGTGCCACGGCTTCGATATATCGATTGAGCGGGGCCATTTCCCCGCCCACGTTACGAAGATTTTACTTGACTACAATACGTGACTGGCGTATAAACACCCCACACCCCACAACTTCGTCAGCCCGGCCGGGACAAACGCGCCGGGTTTTTTGTGCTCCCGGTTCACGCTTGATGCCGAGGAACGTCCGCTTTTGCGAACACAGGAGTCCCGTATGGAAACTCAGACGGTTTCGTCACCGGCAAAACCTCCAGTCAAAGCAAGGACCGCGCTTCAGCGCGAAGCCAGCCGCCGGAACGGCAGCAGGAGCAAGGGACCGAAAACGCCGGAAGGCAAGGCGCGCTCCTCGCGCAATGCCCGCCTGCATGCCTTGGGCGTGCCGGCGATCGCGGATCCCGCATTCCACCAGCAGGTCACGGAATTCGCACTTGCGCTTGCTGGACCGGACGCTGATCCCACGGCGTTGGCTCTGGCCACCCTCATGGCCGCGGCACAGATCGATGTGCAACGGGCACGGCTTGCGGCCTGCGCGGTGATGTCCGGGATGAAGGCGGATTCCTCCGCCACGTACAGCAAGGCGGTTCGTCGCCTGGCCTGGATCAAACGTTATGAGCACCGCTGCGCCTTGTGCCGCGACCAAGCCATGCGGCAGCTGCGGGAATGGCGCCTCGCATTGGGAGGACAGACAACGGCGGACGCACGACAGAGCGCAGACGGGAGGTTTGCGGTCGCGTCGATGGCGGCGGAACAGCAATACGCGCGCGCAGCAACGGCTTGCGAACCGATGCGGAGTTTCACCCGTACAACCAGAGCGCAGGCGAAAACGAACCTGACCGCAGAGAAATCCGCTCCCGTGATAGCGTCACGATCAGCTTCCCGGTGCAGCCGCGCCGAAGGCAGAATGAAAAAACGAACCCGAGCGATCCCGCTGAGCCAGCGCGCCGTTGCGCAATCGCGCCAGATAAAGCTGCCGGGCATTCATTTCTACAAAACGAACCCGAGCCGGCACGCGCGTGCTCGTCCTGGCCGAGGAGGTTATATACGTCAATGGTCGCAAGCACCGCCGCGGTTGTTGCAGCTGCGCTCCGGGATTGAATGTAGCTGGCTACAAAACTCACACCGCGCCGGCGAGCAGCGCCCGCTCGGCCGCCTTGATGGCCGCGGGCGTGCCGACATGCATCCAGAGGCCTTCCAGCCGCAACCCGAACAGCCGTCCGGCCGCTGCGCAACGGTCGAACAGAGGCGACATGGAGCACGGTGCCGGCGGAGGATTGGCCAGGAACGCCGGCGTGAGAATGGCCGCGCCGGCATAGACGAAGGGAACGATTTCCCGCTCCGCCCGGCGCGTGAGCCGGCCGTCGGGGGTCATTGCGAAATCTCCACGACCGTCGTAGCCGATGCTCGCCGTGGTCGGTGCGACCAGAAGCAGCGCATCCATGCGGACAGGATCAAAGCCTTCGGCCAGCAAACTAAGGTTGGGCTTCACGCCGTCGATCCAGATCGTGTCGGAATTGACGTGAAAGAAAGGATCGCTGCCCAGCAGCGGCAGGGCCTTGATCACTCCGCCGGCAGTGCCGAGCAGCTCGCGCCGCTCATCCGAGATGACAATGGGCGGTTGGGTGCGGGCAGCGAGATGCCGCTCGATCAGATCGGCAAGGTGATGGACGTTCACGACAACGCGTTCGACCTTCTGCTGCGCCAGCCGGGCGAGCGCATAATCGATGAGCGCCTTGCCGGCGACCTTGACCAATGGCTTCGGCATTTGCTGGTTGAACGGCTGCATGCGCGTTCCCAGCCCGGCAGCGAGCACCATGGCGCGCTTGGGTTTTTGTCTTGCAGCTTCGCTCATCGGGTTTGGGCGCTCAAATGGCGTTCAGGGCCGGCACATGGGCAATATACCATGCGTTGAGCGACTCCAATGCTGGATGACTCAGCGAGCGCTGCAAATAGGCCCACACCCGCGGCAGGTGACGCAAGTATTGCGGCTTGCCGTCGCGCATGTCCAGCCGTGCAAATATGCCGAGGATTTTGCTTGCGCGCTGGGCGGCGAGCGTCACGTAGATCTTGATGAATTGCGTAGGATCAAAGTCGGGGTCCACATGCCGGCGGCCGCGCACGTAGCGGCCGAGCAGGGCAAGCTCGATCTGCTCTGAAACATCGACCCGCGCATCCTGCAGGAGCGAAGCGACGTCATAGGCCGCGGGGCCCATCACCGCGTCCTGAAAATCCAACAGGCCGAGCCGGGCGGTGTCGCTGCGCCCGGACAGCCATAAAAGATTGGGAGAATGGAAATCCCGCAACACCCAGGTCGGCGGCGTATCGATGGCGGGCTGCAGAAGGTCTCGCCACACGGCGCGGAATGATTCACGTTCGCTGTCTGGCAGCTTCACGTTCAGGCGCGGCAGAAACCAGTCGAGCAGGAGCTCGGCTTCGATCAGGAAAGCATCCATGTCGTAATAGGGAATGCGGTGCTCGACATGCGGCGCGACGGGAAGGACGTCCGGCAGCCGGCGCTCATGCAGCGCCAGGAGCAGGTCAACGGCGATTTCGTACCGGTCCCGCACGGGCGCGGGCGGGTCACCCGCCACCACCGGCTCATCGCCGAGATCCTCGATGATCAACAGGCCCTGGTCGAGGTCTGCATGATGGATGCGCGGCGCCGAGAATCCGTATTCGCATAGCCCGTTCGCCATGGCGACATAGGGAACAACGCTTTCGGCGAGATGCGCGATTGCGCTGTAGGGCTTGCCGTCGCGCATCGGAGGTCCATCGGGCTGGCGCGGTGAATTCATCAGGATGACGTGCTCGTCGCCGAGCGCGAGGCGCTCATAGCTGCGGGTTGAGGCATCGCCCTTGATCCTTACGCGCAACGCCTCGCTGTACCCGCTCTCGGCGATGAACCGGCGCACGCCCGCCATGCGATCGACGCGCCCTCCGAGCGCGCCGTAGCCGGTGATGCGGGCATGACGAAATTCGAGCTTGAGCTTGGGGGCAAGCGTCAACGCGATGTCCATGCGGTCCGGCGGCAGGAAGCCGGCAGCGCGATCGGGCCATTCCACCAGCACCACGGCCCCGTCCGGCAAATCATCGAATCCGAGCTCTGCCAGCTCCGCCGAGCCGGAGAGCCGAAAGAGGTCGGCATGGACCAGCGGGAATTGCGGCAGATCGTACATTTGCACCAGCGTGAAGGTCGGGCTCGGCACTTCGAGCGACGCCTCGCCCGCGAGATAGCGGATGAGCGCGCGCGCAAAGGTCGTCTTGCCCGCGCCGAGATCGCCGGAGAGGGTGACGAGATCGCCCGGTTCGAGCGCGTTCGCAATGTCGATGGCGAGCCGGGTCGTGGCGTGCTCGTCCGGAAGCGCCACCGAAAAGCTCGATGTGCCCGAGGTGGTCAGGAGTACCGGCACAACAACCTCAATACCAGCAGGCTCACGCCGCCGATTGCGCCGCGCGGTGGTCGAGCGGGAAGATGCAGGTGACGGTGGTCCCGCGCCCCACCGCGGATTCGAGCGTCACCGACCCGCCATGCAGCTCGACGAAGGAGCGCACCAGTGAAAGACCCAGGCCGGTGCCGCGGTGGCGGGAGCCGAGAGAATGGGTCTCGAACCAATCGAATACCTTATCCTTTACGTCGGCAGGAATGCCGGGACCGCGATCCGTGACTGAGAAGACGAGCGCATCGTTGAGACGCTGGGCGGCAAACGTAACGGTCTCGCCGGGGGGCGAAAAGCCTACTGCATTGGCGAGCAGATTGAACAGCGTTTGCCGCACGCGCCGCTCGTCCGCAATGAAGCTGCCGATGTCCGGTGCGGCACGAATCTCAAGCCGGATTCCGTTCTTGACCAGGCGGTCCTGCACCCCTTCGGCCGCCGCCTCCATGGTCTTGCGAACGTCCACCGGTCCGAGATTAAGCGTCATCGCCCCGGCATCGATGCTGGCGAGGTCCAGAATGTTGTTGATGATGGCGAGCAGCGCATTGGTCGACACCGTCATGTAGCCCAGATATTCCCGCTGCTTCTCCGTGAGCGGACCGGTCACGGGGTCGCCGAGAAAATGCGCAAAGCCGATGATGTTGGTGAGCGGTGAGCGCAGTTCGTACGAGACGTGATGCACAAAATCGATCTTGAGCCGGTCGGCGGTTTCCAGTGCTTCGTTGCGCTCGCGCAATGCCCGTTCAACGTTCACCGTGTCGGTGATGTCCTGGAAGGTCACCAAGGTCGCACCGTCAGGCAACGGCATCGTGGCGCAGTCGACGATATTGCCGTCCAGACGCTCGATCCGCCCAATGACCGGCTCGCGATCCTCGATCGCCGTGATGGTGGCGCGCAGCCGCTGCCAGATGGGATGATTGCCGTGCAGGGATTGGCTCGCGTTGCTGACGCTCTCGATGTGCGGCTTGCCCGCGAGCAGCTGCGGGTCGAGGCGCCACATGCGGGTAAACACCGGATTATAAAGCCGTAGCCGCCCGTCGCTGCCGAAGACCGCGACCGCCTCGGTCAGGTTGTCGAGCGTCTCGCTTTGAACGCGGATGAGGGCATCATACCGGCGCTCGAGGTCGAGACGCTCGGTGACGTCCTCGAACAGATAGATCACGCCGCCTTCGGGATTAGGCGTGCTGACAACGCGCATGGTGCGGCCGTCCGGCAGGTGCCACATGTGCTCCTTGGCCTCGTCCGCGCGATAGGCTTCATGCAGCGCGCTTTTCCAGCGGCGAAAGTCCTCCTCGTCCGGAAGCTTGCGCGCGGCGCGCAGGCGATCGAGCACCGCGGAGTCGGTCGGCCCGCTGTCGAGAAAATTCGCGTCGAGATCCCACAGCGAGCGATAGGCAACGTTGTAAAAGCTCAGCCGCTGATTGGAGCCGAAGATGGCGACGCCGGTGGCCAATTCATCCAGGGTGCGGCGGTGCGCGTCCGTCATGCGGCGCAGCTCCGCGCGCATGCGCTCGGCTTCGGTGGCATCGATGGCAATGCCCGCGCTGCCGCGCGGCGCCGGCACCGCGATGACATCGAGGCTGCGGCGCTCGCCCGCGACCACCGCCGCGAGGCGGCCGCTGTAGGGAACATGGGCGGCATGTGCCGCCATCAGCTCGCCGCGCGCGGCGCGATCGAACAACTCGACCCTGCGGTCGAGAGCTTCCAGGGCGTCCTTGGCATCGACGGCGCGGGCATAGGCCTGGTTGACGAACACCAGGTTGCCGGTCTCGTCGCGGTACCAGACCGGCGCCGGCACCGCTTCGATCAAGGCGCGCATGGCGGAAGCATCGTCGATCTGCTGTTGATGCCGTTGCATCAATTCCGCCAGCTCGTACTTGACCCCGCTGACCTGACGCAGGCGCAAAATAGCTTGGCCGCCCACGACTTGGCCTTCGGCTTCGATGACGTGATTGGCAAGCGTGGTCACGGTGAGTGCGAAGCTCACCCCGCGTGCCCGCAAAGCATCGACCGAACTTTCCATGTCCTCTGCCGCTTGCGGCGCGAGCCAGCGCGCGAACGCGAGCACGTCACCGGAGTTGTCGCTTTGAACGACGAGGGTGGGATCGCCGATGATTTCGGGCTCCTCGCTCGATGCCGGCCAGGCGATGAGGATCTGCGGCTCAGAAAGAAGGAGCGCGTAGACGTGATCCATTGCGGCGCGCGAGGCAAACGACTGGTCGCGCGCCGCCGCGGCGAGCGCCGCCAGCCGGCGCCGCGTGCGCACGAGCAGGATCGCAGTCACCACCGCAAAGGAGAGAATTCCCAGCGTGAGCGCGAGGGCCGCGATTTCGTGGCGGTCGAGCAGCAGAAGGGCCGCCAGATACGGTTTGATCGTCCACGCCTCGAAGGGAGCAGCCGACTCCTGCGCAAGGCTTGTCTCGAACGGCAGTCCAACGAAAACCGTGCTGATGGCGGCGCGGAATCCGCCGCGATGCGGATGAGCCCCCAGGCTCTCCACGGTGGTCCGGATCGCGTCCGGCATTCCCGCTGGCCCCCATTGCCGCATTTGCCGCCGGCGTGCGAACGCCGGCTCCGCCGGACTTGCGCGGCGCCTGGCCTCATGCGCCGCGACAATCCCGCGAATCGGGCCACTTTACCCCCAATGGGAATCCGCCCGTAAGAGTCCAGATCGTGAACAGAGGACAGATGACAGAAGCCATCTATCTTCCAGCTAGCTTCAACCCCTTCTCCAGCGCGGCGTAGCTTCGCACCGGCGCGGCCATGAGGAAGCGATACCCCTCGGCCAGGATGCGCTCCACGTTGTTGCCTTCGACGTGCGGGTGGCCGACGACCACGTTGTGCTGCTTGCAGGTCTCCACGACCCGCGCCATCCACTTGAGCACTTCGGGATGCTCGTACTGGCGCGGATAGCCAAGCTCCTGGGAGAGATCGCCTTCGCCAATGAGTATCGCGCCTATGCCCGGCACTTTGTTGAAAATATCGGGCAATGCCTCGATGCCGCGCATGTCCTCCATCATCAGGATGACGAAGATTTCGCCCTTTGGATTGAGCGGCCACACATCGGCGCGCTCGTAGTACTCCTGTTGCGTGAGGCCCCAGTAGCGCACCGCCGAGGTGGGGCCATCGCCGCGAATGCCCGCGGGCTCGTAATTGGGAACGGTCTTGCGGCGCGGATAGCGGCATGCTGCCACCGCGTTATACGCCTCCTCGACCGACGAGATGTGCGGCCAGACAATGCCATAGACGCCGAGGTCGAGCGCCTGCTTGGCCTGAAACTGCGCTTTTTCCGAACCGTTCGGCGGAATGCGCACCATCGGCGTCACGGCTGGCGCGACGGAGGCGGACCTCGCGATCTGGCCGCGGTTGAGCATGTATTGCAGGCTATCGCGCAAAGCGCGAATGTCCCAGGGATTATGCTCCATCTCATAGACGATGCCGTCGTATTTCGCGGTTGCCATCGCAATCGCGGTTTCCGGGTCGGCCTGGCAAAAGGACGTGAATGCCGGCTTGCCGGTTTCCAGAGCGCGGATGACGCCGTTGAGACGCGCAATATCAGCCATGTTTGTTTCCTGTGATTTGGTGAGGCATTCTACCTAAAGCGCGTTCCGCTCGAATAGAACGGTAGGGTGGGCAAAGGCGCGCATCGCAGACAAGTTTACGCAGTCTGCGCAAGCTTGACTGCGGCCGCGCCGTGCCCACCATAACCGGGCGACAGCGTGGGCAAAAGCAGACAAGTGTACGCAGTCTGCGCAAGCTTGACTGCGTTGCGCGCGGTCGAGCTTCTATCCATTATACAAATCATCTTGCGCGCGTCTTTGCCCCCCAACGAGCTGATTTCGATTTCATCGGGATCCGCTCTAGCTCTCCGGGCTTTTATCGATAATAGAATCTCCTATCTTCAAAGCACCATGACGGGTTCATCCGCAGGAGATGCGTCCATGCCAATCGTGCTCGACCATACCATTGTCCCCGCTCACGACAAGGAAGCCTCAGCCCGCTTCCTCGCCCGGATCTTGGGTCTGCGCTATGAAGGCGCCGTATCCCATTTCGCTCCGCTGCAGATCAATGACACGCTCACTCTTGATTTCGACAATGATACGCAATTCGAGAGCCACCACTATGCCTTCAAGGTTGGCGAGTCTGAATTTGACGATATTTTCAAGCGGGTGCGCGCCGAGGGCATTGCTTTCGGCAGCGGACCGCGGTCGTTGGACGACATGAAGATCAATCACCGTCACGGCGGCCGCGGGTTTTATTTTCGTGACCCGAACGGCCACATTCTGGAAGTGCTTACGGCATAAATCTTGAGGCGTCACGATGACCGACAAGCGATTCCCGCAATTGACCATGGATCAGCTCGACGAACGCCAGCGCCCGCTGGGAGAGCAGATCATGAAGATATCCAAAGTAGGGATTGCCGGGCCGTACAATCCCATGCTGCGCAGTCCGGTGTTCGGGCAACGCATGTTCGATTTGCTTGCCTACCTGCGCTGGAACACGTCGGTGCCGCTCAAGCTCAACGAGTTCGCAATCCTCATTATTGCGCGGCAATGGCGTTCCCAGGTGGAGTGGTTTGCGCACGCACCGCTTGCCATCCAGGCCGGGCTCTCCCCCGCGATCGTGGCGGAGCTCAAGACCAATCGGCGGCCATCAAGCATGCCGCCCGAGGAGGCCGCGGTCTACGATTTCCTCACCGAGCTCATCACCAAGCATGAGGTCTCCGACGCGACGTTCGAGCGCGCAAAGCAATTGCTGGGCGAGCAGCAGGTGGTGGACCTCACCGCGGTCGCCGGCACCTACATCACCATCGCGATGATTCTGGCGATGTCGAACGAAAGCGTTCCGGCCGGCCACGAGCCGCCCTTCAAGCCGGGCGAACCGTGACGGTAGCCCGGATGAGCCGTCCGCGCGCCTACGGCGCGCCGGCGAAATCCGGGGATGACGACTCCCGCATTTCGCCATCGAGCGGCGCTTCGCGCCGGTCCGCTGGCTCATGCGGGCTACGGAGCTCGCTCGGGCGCCCATCCGTTTTCTCGCTCGCATGCTTCGCATGGATGAGCTGCGGTGAAACCCAATGGGTGCGGTACATGCGTTCGAGGCTCGGATGTCCGCTCTTGCTGAAACGCAGCGTTTGCGACCGCCTCTTGTAATGCGTCTCTCGCGGGATCAATGCTCTTGCCGTCGCCCAGGATCGAAACAGCTTCATGGCCTTGGATATGCGCGAGAGATTCGCCTGAACCACACGCTCGAGATAGTCCATCTGGCCCAGCCGCCAACGTTCCAGAGCTTTAGGATCAAGCCATCCCACCCCCACCAGAACGTCTACGGGCGCCACATATTTGCGCTCCTTCAGCGAAGCCTCTGCAGCCTTGATCACGCGAGCGGCGAGCTTCGTGCGATTCCTCGGATGCATCCAAGGATGTTAGCATCGGGGTGCAAATCAGGTACGCGGCCGTGCTAAGTATTCCCCAAAATTCTCTGTGCCGCGGATGAGGCCATAGCCGGAGGAAACCGCCATGCTGGAAGGCGTGAAAGACGCAAGCGGGCTCTACGAGGTGGAGCGGCGGGCCTATCACGCTGCGCGCCCGGGTTTTCGCATCGCCGAGCTGCAGATCAGTCCCACCCAAAAAGTGCCTTGGCACTCGCACAGCAACGTCCGCGACACGTTCTATGTGCTCGCGGGGACAATCCGCATCTTTCTCCAGCAGCCTAAGGAGGATGTGGTCCTCAATCCAGGCGAGACCTTCTCCGTCCCGCCGAGGCGCCCGCACCTCGTCACCAATGCAGGCGATACATCTGCGACGTTTCTCGTCCTGCAAGGTATTGGCGAATACGATTTCGTTCCCATTGTGCAGTAGTGCGCGGGCGGCGCCAGGCCGGGGCTGATTTCGTCTTCGAAATCGAGGCCGGACCCGGGAAATCCATCACCACAGTTCCGGATTATGAAATGAGGATTCTCGCCTGCGCTGGCGGCCCCGCAATAGCGCACGTTTGACAATGCGCAATCCCGGTTCGTAGCATTCGCAATGGGCCGGCGCGCCGGCTCGCGTCCCCCGGATTCCTGCGACGGTGTCATGATCATTGATTGTCACGGCCACTACACGACCGAACCGAAGGACCTCCTGCGCTGGCGCAAGGAGCAGGTGGAGAATCTCAAGGATCCCCCAAAACAGCCGCCCAAGTCCTCGCTCAAGGTGAGCGATGACGAGATCCGCGAAAGCCTCGAAGGGGCGCAGCTCAAGTTCCAGCGCGAGCGCGCCACGGATCTGACCATCTTCTCCCCGCGCGCCATGGGCATGAGTCACCATATCGGAGATTTCAAGGTCAGCCTCGCCTGGTCGCAGCTGTGCAACGAGATGATTCATCGCGTGTGCACGCTCTATCCCGACAATTTCGTCGGGGTGTGCCAGCTGCCGCAATCGCCGGGGGTGTCCCCAGACAGCTGCATCGAGGAGCTCGAGCGCTGTGTCAACGAGTTCGGCTTCGTCGGATGCAATCTCAATCCCGATCCGTCCGGCGGCCACTGGACGGCGCCGCCGCTTACCGACCGCTGGTGGTACAAATTCTATGAGAAGATGGTCGAGCTTGACGTCCCGGCGATGATCCATGTGAGCGCGTCGTGCAATCCCGCCTTTCATGGCACCGGCGCGCACTACATCAACGCCGATACCACGGCGTTCATGCAGCTGATCATGGGCGACCTGTTCAAGGATTTCCCGACCTTGAAGCTGATCATTCCCCACGGCGGCGGCGCGGCGCCATTCCATTGGGGGCGCTATCGTGGTCTTGCGCTCAACAACAAGCGGCCGCCGCTCGATGAGATGATGAAGGACAATGTGTGGTTCGACACCTGCGTCTACCACCAGCCCGGTGTCGATCTGCTCACCAAGGTCGTGCCGGTCGACAATATCCTGTTCGCGTCCGAGATGGTGGGTGCGGTGCGCGGGGCCGATCCCCAGACCGGCCACGATTTCGATGACACCAAGCGCTATGTCGACCATGCGCCGGGGCTGTCGGCCGAAGACAAGAAAAAGATTTTCGAGGGCAACGCTATGCGCGCCTACCCGCGGCTCAAGCGCAAGCTGGAACAGCGCAGCTCAGGCAAGCGGTAACAGATTGAGTTGCCGTGCTTCAGTAAATTTCAAGGCATGCAGCCTCGCCGAATTCGAATTCGGCGATCGCGTCGACATTATCGCGTAACAGCTTCTCGATGGATGAGGTTGGCTGATTCCCACAGCGCAGCCAAATGAGCTTCGGTGGAGGGCCGAGCAGCGTTGCCATATCCGCGAGATCGGCGTCGAATGACACGAGTGTATAGCCATTAGCTTTGGCGAAGTCCCACAGCGTACGATCGTCAACCCGGTCGAGGCGGACCAGACGCACCTGAGTCGATTCAGGAAAGAGGTCAGCTAACTGCCGGCAAAGTTTGAAGCTGAGATTCTGGTCGAACAACAACTTCATTTCGTGGTGGTCACGACGCGACGTTCACGGTCGGCTGCGTACGCCAAACACGCCCGAATGTCCTCTTCGTTGAGCTCGGGGTAGTCCGCGATAATCTCGGCGTGGGACATTCCAGCGGCGAGCCATCCAAGTACATCAGCCACGGTGATCCGCATCCCGCGTACGCATGGACGTCCGCCGCGCTTGCCGGGTTCGATAGTGATGATGTCCTGGTATTTCATGCGTGGCTCCTGCGCTGCAGCAGGCTAACATATCACAACCCCCTCCGGTGGCGGACGACGACAATTGTCTCACCCAACCGGTTCGTGGTCTGGTAGTCTCGCCCGCGAAGGTCTATCTCACTCGGCAAAGACATCGACGCGCCATTGAGGATCGGCATGGGCATTGACGCACTAGGCTATATCGGCGTTCGCGCCCGGGATTTGGACGACTGGGCAGGCTACGGCAGCAACTTCCTCGGCTTGCAGCGCATCGACAAGAGCCGCTCGACCCTTGCGTTCCGTATGGATGACCGCAAACAGCGACTCATGGTCGATGCCGACGGCGGCCAGGGCATCGGCTTCTTTGGCTGGGAGGTGGCGGACGCAGCGGCGCTCGCTGCGCTCGCGGGTAGGCTCGAAGCCGCCGGCACCAGGGTCGCGCGCGGCGCGCGGGCGCTCGCCGGCGAGCGGCATGTCGCAGACCTGATTGTATTCAACGATCCCGCCGGCAACCGCCTTGAAGCTTTTTACGGCGCCGAGACTGCAAGCGAGCCGTTCAAACCGGGTCGCAATATTTCCGGCTTCCGTAGCGGGCCCCTCGGCATGGGTCACGTGGTGATGCATTTCGAGCGCATCGCCGAGGTGATGTCGTTTTATGCGGATGTCCTTGGCTTCAAGCTCAGCGACTACTGGCTGCGGCCATTCCCGGCTTATTTCTTTCACGTCAATCCCCGCCACCACAGCATCGCCTTTGTCGAGAGCGGCACCAACATGATCCATCACATGATGGTCGAGCTCTACAGCTTCGACGATGTCGGGCAGGGCTATGATCTCGCGCTTGGCGATCCCGACCGCATCGGTGTCTCGCTTGGGCGCCATTCCGGCGATTACGTGACTTCCTTTTACACGTGGAATCCTTCCGGCTTCCTGGTCGAATATGGCTGGGGCGGTCAACTCATTGACGACAGCACCTGGAAGCCGTTCGAGCGCAAATTTGGCCCGAGCCTCTGGGGCCATGAGCGGCGCTGGATGTCGGCAGAAAAGCAGGAGGAATCCCGCCGGCTGTGCATCGAGGCAGCGCAGAATGGCGAGCGCCGGCCGGTCCAGGTTATCGAGGGCAACTACAATCGCATGCCCGGCGTATGCCCGTGGTGGGACAGCATGAAGGCCGCCGAGGTGGCGAAAGCGCCTGCGGCATAGCACCCAGCGAGCGAACTTGCCGGGCATGAAGCAGGCGTAGCCCGGATGAGCCGCTGCGCCTCTGCGCAGCGGCGATATCCGGGGCGACCCGCATTTCGCCGGCGGGCGACGCTTTGCGCCGTCCGCTACCTCATGCGGGCTACATGGCTCTGAGAGCGTGATTCAGGCGCTTTCGCGCAGCGGCTTCTGCTCGCGCAAGCCTGTGTGCTCCGTCGTCATGAATGGTTTCCTCAGGCCCTGAGCGGATTGCGTGAGGTCCTCGACGCTGATGCGCGCGAGCGCGGTCGAGAACGCGCGCTCCGCCTGACTGATGGCCGGCATCACCACCTCGTCGAGCAGTTGCGACCCAGCAGACGCAATCACTTCGTCATCCGCATTCGCCGCCGCACGCAGGATTTGATCGGCTGAAATGCGGCTGCGCTCCCGCGCCAACTCATAGCCGCCGCGCGGCCCGCGAATCCCTTTGAGAATCCCGTGTCGCACAAGCGCTTGCAAAACCGGCTCAAGATGGCGCGCAGGCAGAGCGTAGCGCGATGCCAGCGCCTTCGCGGTCACCGGGCGCATGCCGGCGTGAACCGCGATATCGGTTACGGCGGCGATGGCCAAGACACTTTTGCGCGCGAGCAGAGGCATTCGGCAAAACCCGAGCTAATAGAAGCCCTAGTCGGTCTGCCTCTCCCGCCCGGTGCCCGTAGAACCAAAACCCGCAACTCCGCGCATAGTTTCATCTAAAATTTCTACTTCAAGAACAACCGCTTGCATGGTTGCAGCGAAAACCAATTGTGCGATGCGCGCACCCCGTTCGACGACGAATGCGTCCGAGCCGAAATTGGCGAGGATGACGCGAAGCTCGCCGCGGTAATCGGCATCGATGGTGCCGGGCGAATTGAGCACGGTCACGCCTTTCTCCAGCGCGAGCCCGGAGCGCGGCCGTATTTGCCCCTCAATACCCGCGGGCAGCGCAAGGGCTAATCCGGTTCCGATCGCGGCGCGTCCTCCCGGAGCAATGCTCACGGGCGCATCGGCGGGTACCGCAGCGCGCAAATCGAGTCCGGCCGCGAGTTTGCTGTGATAGGCAGGAAGCGGGAGGTCGCGCGCGAGACGCAGAACGCGGACCTCGATTTTTTTCACCTCCCGGTCTCCGCCAGCGCGTCGGCAATACGCCGCACCAGGGCGCGCGCGACTTCCTGCTTGGATTGCGGCGGCCAGGATTCAACGCCGTCTTTGGTGATGAGATGGACAGCATTGCTGTCGCCGCCCATGACTCCCGTGATTTCGGAAACGTCGTTTGCGACGATCCAATCGCAACCTTTGCGGGCGAGCTTTGCCTTTGCATGCTCGGTGATCCGTTCGGTTTCCGCCGCGAAACCGATCACCAGGGCGGGACGGCCGCGCGTTCTGTGCGCCACCGTTGCCAGGATGTCGGGATTTTCGGTCAATGCCAGCTTCGGCGGCCTTCCCGCCTGCTTTTTCATCTTGTTGGCGCCCGCCTTCTCCACGCGCCAGTCGGCAACGGCGGCGGCAAATATGCCAACGTCGACCGGGAGGGACTGGTTCACCGCCGCCAGCATTTCTTGCGCTGTTTCCACTTTGACGGTGTTGACGCCCGGCGGATCAGGCAACGCCACTGGCCCGGAGACGAGCGTGACCTCGGCGCCTGCCTGCGCGGCAGCGGCGGCGATGGCATGACCCTGCTTTCCAGACGAACGGTTGGCGATATAGCGCACGGGGTCGATGGATTCATGCGTTGGTCCCGAAGTCACCAGCACACTCTTTCCCGCAAGAAGCTTCCCCGGGTGTGCGGATAGAACAGGCAGCGCGGCTGCGACGATTTCAAGCGGCTCGGCCATGCGGCCAAGCCCCGCCTCGCCCTGCTCTGCCATTTCTCCTGCATTTGGGCCGACCACATTGACCCCGTCTTCGAGCAGTGTCGCCAGGTTTCGCCGGGTGGCGGGATGAGACCACATGCGCGGGTTCATGGCAGGAGCGATGAGTACCGGCCGCGCCGTCGCAAGCAGGACGGCCGATGCAAGATCGTCCGCCGCTCCGGTCGCCATCTTGGCCATGAGATCGGCTGTTGCAGGAGCGACCACGACGAGATCCGTCTCGCGCGCCAGCCGAATGTGCCCCACATCGAATTCGGTGTCGGCATCGAACAGGTCAGTGAACACGCGTTCGCCCGCGAGCGCGCCGGCCGAAAGCGTCGTGATGAAGTGGCGTGCCGCGCCGGTCAGGACGCAACGCACCGCCACGCCGCGTTCTTGCAAGCGGCGAATGAGGTCGAGAGATTTATAGGCCGCAATGCCGCCGCCGACGATGAGAAGCACGCGTTTGAGGTGGTCCGCCGTTTCGGTCGGCCGCGGCGATTGTGGTTGTGGCGTTGAGCGGCGCGCGGCGGCCGGTGGCCGCGCAGCGGGAGCCGTTTCCTCGCCGGCAGCGTTGCGCAGTATCGTGCGCGCCTCATCCTCCATCGAGCGTCCATGGCGCGCCGCGCGCAGCCGCAGCCTGTGCTTGAGCTCGTCGTCAAGCTGGCGGATGGTGATGCTTCCCATGCCGTCACAGTACGGGATGATTGCATTGCAATCAATGCAATCGGCCGTTCACCAGGAGGAGGTAGCCGATCCAGCCCAGCGCCGCGGCGATCACCCACAGCGCCGCCAAAGTCCAGCGGTTGCGGCGCGCTTGCCCCCGGCCGATATCGGCGACCGTCCCGGGCGCCAGCACTAATCCGTCACGCGTAATGGCATCGAACCGCTCGAGCAGCATTGCCCCCCGCCGCAGGAGACCCGGCACATCGGCGAGAAAGCGGCCAACTTCGAGCGCTCCCTCGGCGGCGCCTTCGAGCTTCCCCGCGGGTCCGAGATATCGCTCGATCCATTCCCGCACCACCGGCTCAGCCGCCATCCACATATCGAGCTTAGGATCAAGCGAGCGGGAGACCCCCTCCACGACCACCATGGTCTTCTGCAGGAGTAGAAGCTCCGGCCGGGTCCGCATGTCGAACAGCGCCGTGATCTCGAACAGCAGCATGAACAGCTTCGCCATCGAGATTTCTTCGGCGGTGTGTTTGTGAATGGGTTCGCCGATCGCCCGGATCGCCTGGGCAAAGCTCGCGACCGAGTGGTGCGGGGGCACATAACCGGCTTCGAAATGGACCTCCGCCGTTCGCTGATAGTCGCGCGTAATAAAGCCGTACAGAATCTCGGCCAGGAACCGGCGCTCCCTCGGTGCCAGGCGCCCCATAATGCCGAAATCCACGGCGACGAGCCTGCCCTCCTGGTCAACGAAAAGATTTCCCGGATGCATGTCGGCGTGAAAAAAACCATCGCGCAGCGCCTGGCGCAGGAACGTCTGAATGACCGCAACGGCAAGCCGTTTGAGGTCGAAACCGTTTTGCTCGAGCCGCTCACGGTTCCACAGCGGAATCGCGTCGATCCATTCCAGCGTCAGGACGTCGCGGGCGGTGCGGTCCCAATCGACTGCGGGCAGCCGGAAATCGGAATCATCCCTGGTGTTCTCCGTCATTTCCGAAAGCGCCGCTGCTTCGAGCCGCAGGTCCATTTCGAGCGCGACGGTACGCCGCAACGTATCTACGACCTCGCACAGCCGCAGCCGTCTTGCTTCAGCGGATATTGCCTCGGCCTGGCGCGCGGCAAAGGTGAAAGCATCGAGATCGATCTTGAAGCGCCGCTCGACGCCGGGACGCAGTACTTTCACCGCGACGGCACGTCGTTCGCCTGCGCTGTCGATCTGCGCTCGATGCACCTGCGCGATGGAGGCTGCGGCCACTGCCGGACCGAAGGCGGCGAATGCATCGCGCAGCGGTTGGCCCAACGCGGCTTCGACCGCGCGTTCGGCTTGGCGCTGCGGGAATGGCGGCATCTTGTCCTGCAGCGTTTCGAGATCGCGAGCCACGGCGGGACCCACCACATCGGGACGCGTCGCGAGGAACTGGCCGAGCTTCACATAACTCGGCCCAAGCCGGGTGAGAGCAGCCGCCAGCCGGTTCGCCGCGACCTGGTTTGCCGGTCGTTCGATCAGCCGTGCAACGTAAACCGCCGCGCGCGCGGATGGCGGCAACCGGCTCGTATCGATCAATGCGAGCACGCCCTCGCGGGCAAACACAAAACCGGCGCGGGCGAAGCGGACGAGGTGATGCAGCCCGGCGATCACAATCGCCAGCCCGAATGCAGCGCGACAATGCCGGCGCTCATGCGCGTAAACGAGACGCGGGCAAAGCCGGTTGCGCGCATCATCTGGGCAAGTCGATCCGGCTTGGGGAAACGGCGGATCGATTCCACGAGGTATCGGTATGCCTGCTCATTCCCGGTGACAATGCGCCCGAGCGCCGGGATGATGTTGAACGAATAGGCATCGTAAAGCGTGTCAAATCCCGGCACATCCACGGCGCAGAATTCAAGGCAGAGAAAATGCCCGCCGATGCGCAAAACGCGGTAAGCCTCTGCGAGTGCTTGCTCGAGACGCGGCACGTTGCGAATGCCGAACGCGATTGTCACCGCGTCATAGCTGCGCTCGCGAAACGGCAGTGCCTCCGCATTGCCCGCAATAAAGGCAACGTCGTAGCCCGCCGCAACGGCCCGCGCATGCCCGCCCTCGAGCATTGCCGCATTGATGTCGAGGACCGCGGCGCGCGTGCCCGCTCCGGCCGCCGCCATGACCCGAAAGGCGATGTCGCCGGTGCCGCCTGCAACATCGAGCAGTGCAAAGGGCCGCGCACTTTTGGGAGGGTTGACAGCCGTTACGAGAATGTTCTTCCAGGCGCGATGCAGCCCGCCGGACATCAGGTCGTTCATCAGGTCGTAGCGCTGCGCCACATTGCGAAATACGCCATCGACCAGGGCCTGCTTGTTATCAAGCGGGACCCGTTGAAAGCCGAAATAACTGGCTTCGTCGCGGGAAGGCATGCCAACTGATGCTGATCGCGCAGAACCATAGCGCGGGCCGGGCGGTGACGCTATGTCTGTGCCCGAAGAATCATGCCTGAACTGCCTGAAGTCGAAACTGTTCGCCGCGGCCTTGTACCGGTCATGCAGGGCGCTCGCTTTATGACGGTCGAGGCGCGTCGCCGGGACCTGCGCTGGCCGCTGCCGAACGATTTCGTGCAGCGGCTCGAGGGCCGCACGGTGGAAAGACTGGAGCGGCGTGCAAAGTATCTGCTCGCCGATTTGTCGTCGGGAGACGTGCTGATCATGCATCTCGGCATGTCGGGCTCGTTCCGCATCACGCGCCGGCGAGGTCGCAAGTCATTCGGACGCTATTACCACTCACGCGCACAACATTCGTTGCATGATCATGTCAGCTTTCTCATGTCGTCCGGGGCGCTGATTTCGTTTAACGACCCACGCCGCTTTGGCATGATGAAGCTTGTAGCGCGCGCGGCTTTGCAACATGAGCCCTTGCTGAAAAACCTCGGACCCGAGCCGCTCGCGCACGAATTCGATGCTGGCGTGCTCGCGCGCCTGTGCAAAGGCAAGAAAACCTCGCTCAAGGCGGCGCTCTCGGATCAGAAGATCGTCGCGGGGCTGGGCAACATTTACGTCTGTGAGGCGCTCCATCGCGCGCGGCTCTCGCCGAAACGGCGCGCATCCACCATTGCGACTCGATCGGGTCAGCCGAATGAGCGGGCGCGGGCGCTCGTCGACGCCGTCAAAGCCGTACTGCGCGCTGCGATCGAGGCTGGCGGCTCGTCGCTGCGCAACCATCGCCGCACCGACGGCGCGCTTGGTGAGTTCCAGCATAATTTTCGCGTCTATGATCGTGCCGGCAAGCCATGTCCTACACCAGGCTGCGATGGGGCGATCAGACGAATCGTGCAGACTGGCAGATCGACGTTCTTTTGCCCGGTCTGCCAGAAATAGATCGCCGCCCAGCCAGACCGAGGAAATCATGAGCACCCGGAGCATCCTTGTTGAAACCCATGATCGGATCGGACTCATCCGGCTCAACCGGCCGCAGGCGTTGAACGCGCTCAACGAAGGGCTCAAGGACGAGCTGCTCGACGCAGCCGAGCGTTTCGATGCCGACGCCAACATAGGCTGCCTTGTGATCACCGGGTCCGAGAAGGCATTTGCCGCGGGCGCCGATATCAAGGAGATGGCCGGGAAATCTTATTTCGACGTGTTTGCCAACGACTTTGCGGCCGATTACGAGAGGCTCTCTCGCGTTCGCAAGCCGATCATCGCCGCGGTCGCCGGCTTTGCTCTCGGCGGTGGCTGCGAGCTGGCGATGATGTGCGACATCATCATTGCCGCCGACAGCGCCAGGTTTGGTCAACCTGAAATCAAGCTGGGTGTCATTCCTGGCATGGGAGGGACCCAGCGGCTCATTCGCGCGGTCGGCAAGGCCAAGGCCATGGACCTCATTTTGAGCGGACGAATGATGGACGCGCAGGAAGCCGAGCGCTCCGGGCTGGTGGCACGGGTTGTGCCGGCGGCGAGCCTTATGGACGAGACCATGAAGCTCGCCACTGCCATTGCTTCGCTCTCGCTGCCGTCAGTTCTTGCGGCCAAGGAAGCGGTCAATCGCGCGTTCGAGACCTCCTTGAGCGAAGGGCTTCGCTTCGAACGCCGCATCTTCCATGGTTTGTTTGCGACCGAGGACCAGAAGGAGGGCATGGCTGCTTTCATCGCCAAGCGGCCGCCCGAGTTCAAGAACAGGTAATTTTAACAATATGCTGCTCACTATTCGCCCATCCTCTATTTCCGCACACAGATTACCCGAACGAGCGAAGATTTGGTCCGATCGAGGCCCCAGCGCCCGGTTGCGGGAGGCACCTTTTGGGCATCAAGGAAAGCGCGGATGACCGGGGCCGCAACAATGGTCGCCTGCGGTTGCGCATTGGATGCGCCGATCGTGGCAATGAGCGGGGTCTTAAGTTCTACCATGCCCGCGATACGGTTCTGGCCATCCAGCACCGCGGCGCCTGAGAATCCGAGCTGCGGCACCGGGTCTATGACGTCGCCTTTGAGCTTTGCGCCGATGGACGAGACGGCGATGCCGCCTTCCTGCATCTGGGGGTCAGCGATCCCGAGAAGCATCAGATCAGGGCCTCTGGCCGCATCAGGTGCAAAGATCGCCGGCACCAAATCCGACAACCCGTGGACGCGCAACAAGGCGAGATCTTTCGATGTGTCATCCACCGTCCGGTCGGCATTGCCATATCCGCTGACCACGATGACGTTGCAGCCCTCGGTTAGTTCACGGTCGGCGAGGATGTGACCGGCGCCGCTGACGATGATGCCGGTGCCGTACTCGACCTTGCGTTTGGCGGCGGCCCCGATCTGCGCGCCGCTCACGCTGGGAAAAGCGCTGAAAGCGCTCGCCATCACGACCGCGACAGGATCCATGATGTTCTCGGTCGCCTGGTCGTAGAGCACGGTGATGCCGCGCACCTCTCCATCCTTGATGTCGGCGCGCACGTAAAACTTCTTCAAGCCCTGCATCCCGGCAAGGATGAAAAAGTCCGGGCGCAGGAGATTGAGCTCAAGCCTGCGCGTCGAAGGCTCCTTCTTCTGCTGCTCGTATACGCTTGCAAGCGTCGTTCCGGGCTCCCTGATCTTGAATGTTTCAACCTGGATCTGGCCTTGCGCCGAGGCCCAGCGCGTGCCGGCTTTTGCCGGCGCTTTGTTGGGGAGGACTTGCTTGCTCGGGATCCCAAGCCGTGCGCCAGTCACAGGGTCATCAACCATGGTCCAGCCGACCTGAGTCTGCTTGGCCTTGGCAGAGGCAGCGAGCAACGCGCGCTCCTGGGTGTTGAGAACCCCGGTTTCCTTGAACTTTCGGTTTTTCTGGAAGGACTTGACGGCGGCCGCGGTCTTGTCGTCGGCCTCACCGGTGATGAGACCCCGGTAATCGCCGGTCCAGGCGAGCTCGACCTGTGCCGCCAAACGATCATCGGGCGGGATGGAGGCCTCGCGTTTGGGCGCAGATGGGGCTGGTGCGCGCTTGCGCGCCGCCGTAGCCGCCACGCGGATCGTCTCTTCTGGTGGTGCGGCTCGCCCGGCGGTTGGCGCGCGGGCTTGAGCTTGCGGAGCGCTGGCGTGCGCGCGCAGAACGGCTGCCGGCGAGATATCCTCGCTTTGTCCGGCGGCAGAAAGGGGGGTGAGAAGACAAGCACTGAGACAAACGGCAACGAAGCTCCGCATGGAAACTCCCAACTGCCCCGCCCGAATCTAGCCCCCGAGAATGAGAGCGCGCAATGGCGGAAGATTGGCGGCCCACCATCATCATCAATGCCAAGTTGCAAAGAAGGCGCTTTCGCGGAAAAACACCGCCTGGGGCTTTGGATTTTGGTTCGCATGTTCAGCGCTGAAGAGCTCGAGCGCTACGCTCGCCATATCGTGCTCCACGAGGTCGGTGGTCCCGGCCAGGCTGCGCTCAAGCGCGCTCGCGTGCTGGTGATCGGAGCGGGTGGACTGGGCGCGCCCGCGATTCTCTACCTGGCGGCGGCAGGCGTCGGTGCAATCGGCATTGTCGACAATGACACGGTTGCGTTGTCGAACCTGCAGCGCCAGGTTATTCACGCCACCCCGGATATCGGAGTGCTCAAAGTAGACAGCGCGGCCTCGGCCGTCCGCCGGCTCAATCCGCATGTCAAGGTCGAGCCCCACGCTGTGCGCTTGGTGGCGGCAAACGCGCTCGACCTGATCGAGCGCTATGACATCATCGCCGATGGTTCGGATAATTTCGCCACCCGCTACCTCGTATCCGATGCGTGCTTTCTTGCCGGCAAGCCGCTGGTGACCGGTGCGGTCGGCGTTTTCGATGGCACGCTGACGACCTTGCGCGCCCATGAGCGAGGCCGTGACGGTACTCCGAACCCGACGTTTCGTTGCCTGTTTCCCGAGCCGCCGCCTCCTGGGGCGGTTCCTGCCTGTGCGGAGGCCGGCATCCTGGGCGCGCTGACCGGTGTCCTCGGCTCCTTGATGGCGCTCGAAATCATCCGGGAGATTGTCGGCTTTGGCGAGGGGCTGGTAGGGCGGCTGCTCATGCTCGATGCCCGCTCCATGAGGTTTGAGACGCTCGTCTATGGATGGGATCCCGCCAACCCCCTTTCGGGCGAACACCCCGCCATCCGCGATCTTTCCGGCCACGCCTGAGCCGACTTCACCTGGTCCGGTTCACTTGGTCCAGTTCACTTGGTCCAAGTCGCGACCGTCGTACTGCCCTTCATCACCGACCATTTATTGTCGCCCGCGGGCTGAACACGATAGCAATTCTGCTTGGAGCCTTTCCACGTCGAGCAGAAACCGTCTTTGCTCAGTTTCCAGGTGCCCTCGTTCTTTGCACCTGCGCCGATCGGCTCCCGCGTCATCTTGCCGTCGGCCATGAAGGTCATCTTGTACTTGATGTTGCTCGCGGCCGCCGTGAATGGCTGCCCGTTGAAGAAAGTGGCTTGGATGTCCGCCGGTGCCAGCACGGCGGCCAAGGCCGGTGCGATTGATGCGATCACGGTTACACCGGCCAGCAAAACAGCGCGCATGGATGATTCTCCCGAGAACGCAATCATCATACGACAGATTATGGCAAAGCGCAGCAGCAGAGACAAAACACCGCAACAACTTGGATGCTCTACAGCATCGACGGCAATACCCGGTCCGGCGGCCGGTGGCCGTCGAGAAAAGTCCTTATGTTGACGATAACCTTTTCGCCCATGTCGATACGGCCCTCGAGCGTGGCTGAGCCCATGTGCGGCAACAGCACCACTTTGCCCATCCGCGCCAGTTTCACGAGCTTCGGATTGACCGCAGGCTCGTGCTCGAAGACGTCGAGTCCGGCACCGGCGATGTCCCCAGCAGAGATCAGCCGTACCAAGGCATTCTCATCGATGACCTCGCCGCGAGCGGTGTTGACGATGTAAGCCTCGCGTCGAATGAGCTTGAGCCGGCGCGCGGAAAGCAGGTGATATGTCGCAGGGGTGTGAGGACAGTTGATCGAGATAATGTCCATGCGGGCGAGCATCTGATCGAGGCTTTCCCAATAGGTCGCCTTGAGCTCTTCCTCGATTTTGGCGGGCACCCGGCGCCGATTGTGATAATGAATCTGAAGACCGAAAGCCCCGGCGCGGCGTGCCACCGCCTGGCCGATCCTCCCCATGCCGATGATACCCAGCCGCTTCCCCCAAATACGATGGCCTAGCATCCAGGTAGGGGACCAGCCGTTCCAGGGCTTCTCATCACTGAAGACGGCGGCGCCTTCCGCCAATCGGCGCGGCACCGCGAGGATGAGCGCCATGGTCATGTCCGCGGTATCCTCGGTGAGAACGCCGGGCGTGTTGGTCACGGTGATCCCGCGGCTAAGCGCGGTCGCAACGTCGATATGGTCGACGCCGTTGCCGTAGTTTGCAATCAGCTTGAGACTGTCTCCCGCTTTGCTCAGCGCAGCCGAATCGATGCGGTCAGTAACCGTCGGTACCAGGACGTCGGCCTTTTTCATCACGTCAGCGAGTTCCGAGGGGGTGAGCGGCTTGTCATCGAGATTAAGCTGCGCGTCGAACAATTCGCGCATCCGGGTCTCGACCCTGTCGGGCAGCTTGCGCGTGACGACGACAAGCGGCTTCTTTTTGGGGTTCGCCATAATTGACCTTGCGGAAACGGCTCGTGCCGGCGCGTTCAGGTCTCCTTAACCACGGTATCCGAGACTGCCTTCCCGGCGCGATTTCTGCAACATACGCGACGCGAAGACAGGGCGCGCAAGCACCCACGTTCGCCAGTCCAACGTAGCAAAGCCGGTGGACGCATGACTTCAGGCATTTTGCGCGGCATGCGACGTTCGAGCCTTCTCTTGCTTGCCCTTACAGGGGCGTTGTTTGCAACGGAATATGCCCTGGCCGAGCCGGCAGTTGGGCCTAAGAGCGGCTTGCCGCTACCGCGCTTCGTCAGTCTTAAGCCCGACCATGTCAATGTGCGCGGCGGACCCACGCGGGATCATGACGTCACGTTCGTCTATACGCGCGCGGGCTTGCCGGTCGAGATTACCGCGGAGTCCGACAATTGGCGGCGCATCCGCGATTGGGAAGGGTCCGAAGGTTGGGTGTACCACTCGCTGTTATCGGGAAGGCGCACTGCGCTTGTGAACCCGAAGGACAAGAGCCAACTGGTTCCGGTCTACGACAAGCCGGATGACGGCGGCGTGGTGTTGGCGAAACTCCAGGCGGGCGTGTTGGCGGCCGTCAAGCGCTGCACCGGCGTCTGGTGCCGCATCGCGGGCGCCGGGTTCGACGGCTGGGTGGCTCAGGAGCAGTTGTGGGGCGTCTATCTGAACGAGAAGGTGGAATAACGCCGGCTCGGGGGAGCCAATGAGATCAGCGCTGCTTTCGTCTTAGCCGAACGACGATATCGACGCGCGCCACTTCGTACCCTTCCGGCGGTGTCGGAGTCTTTCCGACGACCACTTCCGAATGGGGGATGTCAACGAGATCGTTCTCGTTCTCAATGAAAAAATGATGATGCTGAGAGACGTTGGTATCGAAATATGTCTTCGATCCGTCAACGGCGACTTGGCGCAACAGCCCTGCGTCCGTGAACAGATGGAGCGTGTTGTAAATAGTGGCAAGCGAGACCGGGACTTTCGCCTTGATCGCTTCTTCGTAGAGCATCTCGGCGGTGAGGTGCCTGTCCCCTTTGCTAAACAGCATCCATCCCAACGCCAGGCGCTGCTGGGTCGGGCGCAATCCTGCTTCACGCAGCAGAGTCTTGACATCGCGCCAGCCGCAGCCGGTGGAAGCGGACCGGGGCTCGCCGGCCGCTTTCAAATTTCCGGTTGTGTCGGTGAAGACAATGACACGGGATGCTGGCATGACAACGCCTGAGCTTGAGACATTCGGCCGAGAGATTGTTGCGTTTGTAACATATTTGTCCGAAGATGCAAACACCGGCGGATGAAAGCTCGGGCTTGGCCGCTTGTGCCCCCGACGGCTGGCTTTTTGCCCCTTATTCCGCCTATCTTTACCTTAAGCAACTGCTTAGAGGAGGCGAGAGAGGTGACCGCGGAAGCGAAACGAATGGAGAAGCGGCCGACGAGCTTTGATTATGACGAGCTTTTGGCCTGCGCGCGCGGCGAATTGTTCGGCGCAGGAAATGCCCAGCTGCCACTTCCGCCGATGCTGATGTTCGACCGCATCTCGGAAATAGCAGAGGCGGGCGGTCAGTATGGCAAGGGTCTGGTGCGAGCCGTGCTGGATCTGCGGCCAGACCTTTGGTTCTTCCCATGCCATTTCAAAGGCGATCCTGTCATGCCGGGGTGCCTTGGGCTTGACGCTCTCTGGCAGCTGCTGGGCTTCTTTCTCGGCTGGCTCGGGGCTCCTGGGAGAGGGCGAGCGCTCGGATTGGGCGAGCTCAAGTTCTCCGGTCAAGTCCTGCCGACAGTCAAGAAGGTTGTGTACGGCATCGACATCAAACGAGTGATGCACTCGAAGCTCGTGCTGGGTGTCGCCGACGGTTGGCTCTCGGCGGATGGGTCGATCATATATCGCGCGATGGATCTCAAGGTCGGCCTATTTCGCGATCAGGCAATGCCGGAGCCGAGTGCGGCTTGACGGCAGCCCGCCGGGCCTGCGCGGCTCAGCATGCGAACGAGGGTTTCATGAGACGGGTCGTTGTCACCGGGATGGGGATCATCTCATCCATCGGCAACACAACGCAGGAAGTTCTAGCAAGCCTGCGCGAGGCCAAATCAGGCATTTCGCGCGCCGATAAATACGCCGAACTTGGGTTTCGGTGCCAGGTGCATGGCGCTCCGAGTCTTGTCCCTGAGGAGTCTATCGATCGTCGCGCCATGCGATTCCTGGGTGGCGGCGCGGCGTGGAATCATCTCGCCATGGAGCAGGCCATTCGGGATGCCGGTCTCGAAGCGGAGGAAGTCTCGAACGAGATGACCGGGATCATCATGGGCTCGGGCGGCCCATCCACGCGCACGATCGTGGAAGCTGCCGATGTGGCGCGCAACAAAAGCCCGAAACGCGTCGGCCCATTCGCTGTGCCAAAGGCCATGTCTTCTACTGCCTCGGCCACGCTTGCCACCTGGTTCAAGATCAGGGGGGTCAGCTATTCGATCTCGTCGGCCTGCGCGACATCGAACCATTGCATCGGCAATGCAACGGAAGTGATCCGGATGGGCAAGCAGGACGTCATTTTCGCAGGCGGTTGTGAGGAACTCGATTGGACGCTGTCGGTTCTGTTCGACGCTATGGGGGCGATGTCATCGGGCTTTAATCAGGCACCACAAAAAGCCTCCCGCGCCTACGACGTAGATCGTGACGGTTTTGTGATCGCAGGCGGCGCCGGCGTGCTGGTTCTGGAAGAGCTCGCTCACGCGCAAGCGCGGGGAGCGCGCATCTATGCGGAGGTCGCGGGTTACGGTGCCACCTCGGACGGCTTCGACATGGTCGCCCCTTCGGGTGAAGGCGCCGTGCGATGCATGCGGATGGCACTGCGCGAGATCCAGATCCCGGTGGATTACATCAATCCGCATGCGACTTCGACGCCGATCGGCGATATCAAGGAGATTGAAGCCATTCGCGAAGTCTTCGGCGCACAGTGCCCGCCCATCTCGGCGACGAAATCGCTGACCGGACATTCACTCGGGGCGGCCGGCGCACAAGAGGCCATCTATTCGATTTTGATGATGAACAACGGCTTCATCTGCGAAAGCGCCAATATCGAGAAACTTGATCCGGCATTCGAAGATGTCCCGATCGTGCGCGAGCGGCAGGACAACGTGAAGCTCGGCTGCGTGTTGTCGAATTCGTTCGGGTTCGGCGGCACGAACGCCTCGGTGGTGCTCAAGCACGTCGAGGCCTGATATGGCCTGTAAAAGTTAACGCGCGGCTCATCGGGGGATCATGGGGACAGTGTGGTAGAACAGAGCGGCATGACGCGGCTGATGCAGGGCAAGCGCGGACTGATCATGGGGGTCGCAAACGACCATTCCATTGCTTGGGGAATTGCCAGGATGCTCGCCGCCCAGGGAGCCGAGCTTGCATTCACCTATCAGGGCGAGGCCCTTGGCCGCAGGGTAAGGCCGCTCGCCGATTCGATTGGCGCGTCGCTCCTGCTGCCGTGTGACGTCGGGCAGGCGCAGTCAATCGATGCGGCATTTGCCGTGCTCGCCGAGAAATGGGGCGCGCTCGATTTTCTGGTGCATGCAATCGCGTTCTCGGACAAGAACGAGCTCAAAGGCCGTTATGCCGACACCACGCGCGACAATTTCGTGCGCACCATGCTGATCTCGTGCTTCTCGTTTACTGAAGCGGCAAAACGCGCGGCGGCGCTCATGAGTGGTGGCGGTGCGATGCTGACTTTGACCTACAACGGCGGGCAGCGCGCCATGCCCAACTATAATGTCATGGGAGTTGCCAAGGCCGCACTCGAAGCCTCCGTGCGTTATCTCGCGGTCGATTTCGGACCGGCGGCTATACGCGTCAACGCAATTTCGGCTGGCCCGATCCGCACCCTTGCGGGCGCCGGGATCAGCGAAGCACGGCAGATGTTTGCTTTTCAGCACCGCCATTCGCCATTGCGTCGCGGCGTGACGTTAGACGAGATCGGCGGGGCGGCGCTCTACCTTCTTTCAGATCTTTCCACAGGAGTGACAGGGGACATTCATTTCGTGGATTGCGGCTACAACATCATTACCATGCCGCAGCCTTCGCTGCTCAAGAACGGGCAGGATTCCGCCAACGGCAATGGCGACCAGGCCAAGGACGCGGCGCAGTAGCTGGCATTGTCATGCCTCGCCTAGTGATGAAGTTCGGCGGCACTTCGGTCGCCAATCTCGAACGCATCCGCAGTGTCGCGCGGCACGTGAAGCGCGAGATCGATGCAGGTCACGAAATCGCTGTCGTCGTATCCGCCATGGCGGGCGCAACCGATCAGCTCGTGGGCTGGTGTCGCGAAGCGGCGCCGTTGCACGACGCCCGGGAATACGACGCCGTCGTATCGACCGGCGAACAGGTCACGGCTGGTCTGCTTGCCATTACGCTTGAAGGAATGGGCGTCAATGCGCGATCATGGCAAGGCTGGCAATTGCCCATTCTTACCTCGAACGCACATGCGGCGGCGCGCATCCTGGATGTCAACGGCGCGGAGCTGCTCAAACGCTTCCAGGAAAGACATGAGGTGGCGGTCATCGCCGGGTTTCAGGGTTTGCACAAGGAAACCGGGCGCATCACGACCTTGGGACGCGGCGGATCGGACACCTCGGCGGTCGCCATCGCCGCTGCCATCGCGGCGGAACGCTGCGACATCTATACCGATGTGGACGGAGTCTATACGACCGACCCGCGCGTGGTGCAGCGCGCGCGCCGGCTCGACCGGGTTGCATACGAAGAGATGCTGGAGCTGGCTTCGCTCGGCGCCAAGGTGATGCAGGTGCGCTCGGTGGAGCTCGGAATGGTGCACAACGTGCGTATCTTCGTGCGATCGAGCTTCGAAAAGCCGGAGGATATCGATCCACGCGGGATCCCGCCAGGAACCCTCATTTGCGGCGAGGAGGAGATCGTGGAACAGCAGGTCGTCACGGGTATCGCTTTCTCCAAGGACGAGGCGCAGATCTCGATCCGGCGGGTGCAGGACAAGCCTGGCATTGCCGCGGCCATTTTCGGGCCGCTCGCCGAGGCCAACATCAACGTGGACATGATCGTGCAGAACGTCTCGGCTGATGGCGCCACCACCGATCTGACCTTTACTGTGCCCGCCGCGGACTATCAGCGCGCAACGGAAGTTCTGATCAAGGTCAAGGACCGGGTGGGTTATGAGCGAGTAGACGGGGCGAATGACGTCGCCAAGGTGTCAGTGATCGGTATCGGAATGCGCAGCCACGCCGGCGTGGCCGCCCAGGCCTTCAAGGCCCTGGCGGAGAAAGGGATCAATATTCGCGCGATCACCACGTCGGAGATCAAGTTCTCTCTTCTGATCGAGGCCAATTACACGGAGCTGGCGGTACGTACGCTGCACTCGCTCTATGATCTGGACAAATAATTCTGTTGCCGCCAATGCCCAATCGAAGGCGCAAGTCTGGCGTTATCTCCTACGCGCAACGGTTTGAAGATCTTTATCTCCTGCGCTGCTTCGGCACGCGCAATGAGGGATTTTACATCGACATCGGATCGGGGCACCCGGTCTATGACAATATGTCGTTCGCCTTTTATCTCACGGGATGGCGCGGCATCACGGTCGAGCCCAATCCCTGGCTTGCGCGGCTGAGCAGAGCGGTACGAGCGCGCGATCGACATATCGAGGCACTGGTCGGCGCCAGCAGCGGTGAGGCGACCTTTTATCTCGTCTCCGATTTTCATGGCCTGTCGACCATGATCGAAAGCAATGCGCGATCCGCGCAGTCCGAGTTTGGCAAATCCTGGCGAGCCATCACGGCGCCGCTGATGACGCTGGAAGAGCTTTGTAACCGATATGCGCCGTCGGAGATCGATTTTCTCAAGGTGGATGTGGAAGGAGCCGAGCAGGACGTTTTGCTGCATGGCAACTGGTACAGGCACCGGCCCAAGGTCGTAATCGCCGAGGCGCTCGCACCATATACCTTGGCGCCGGCCTGGGAAGGGTGGGAGCCGTGTCTGACCAAGCACGGCTATCGGTACATCTGGTTCGATACTCTCAATCGTTATTATATCGCCGAGGAAGCGGCCGAATTGGCATCCTGCTTCACCCAGGGGTCGGAGGGGTTCGATGCGGCTTTTCAGTTCCGCAATGTCAAGCCCGCGCTCGCTGATGAGGCGCACCCCGATCATCACCTGGCAGTCCTCGTCGCGGGAAGCGACCTCACGCACCTGCCGCTCGTCGAACGCGAGATTTTGTGCAAAACGCTTACCGCGGGCATTCCTCGCGACGCGCTCGACAAACCCGCCGGCGCAGCGGACATCGAACATGCGATCGAGCGCCTGTTCGGGCCGCACGCGGCGCTGCTACCGGCCGAGCTGCGCTTACCCCCTTGCCCTCGCCTGCGCGACGTGTACGCCGCCATCGTGCAAACCGACCAGTTTTGCGCGGCCTGCGGGCGGATTTCCGCGAGCTACGCGTGGTAGCAAGCGGCTTGCGCGGGTTCGGCTTGCCCCGGCCGTACCGCATTCGCTATACGGCCAAAGAGTGCAGCGCCGTGCGCCTGTTGCTGTGCGGATGCTGACAGTGAATTGAACTGATATCGAGCCGAGGCCGCAGGGCGCTTTCGGGCTGACCGGCAACGGTCAGAGTATCGAAAAGCGTCCTCGCACTTACTGGAGCGCGGTTTGCAGCGCGCTTTACTCGCCCCGGTGACATTGGGCTGGTCCGAGGGATCACGTCATGCGTGGCGCGCTCGGCGGTCCGCGCGTGCTGCTACGCCGGCTCCGCGAGGTCATGGCGGAGCCTGTCAGCGCGCAGGAGCGCCTGGACAAGATCGTGGTGCTGATTGCCGCCAACATGGTAGCGGAGGTGTGCTCCGTCTATGTGTTGCGCGTCGACAGCACGCTGGAGCTTTACGCCACCGAAGGCCTCAACAAATCGGCGGTGCACCAGACGGTGCTGCGTTCGGACGAGGGCTTGGTCGGCCTGGTCGCAAGCGAGGCGAACCCGATCAACCTGTCCGACGCGCAGAATCATCCGGCATTCTCCTATCGGCCGGAAACAGGCGAAGAGATTTATCACTCGTTCCTTGGCGTTCCGGTTCTGCGCGCCGGCAATACGCTAGGCGTGCTCGTGGTCCAGAACCGGGCACGGCGAACCTACACCGAGGAGGAAGAGGAGGCGCTGCAGACGACCGCGATGGTGCTCGCCGAGACGATTGCCTCGGGAGAGCTCTCGGCCATCGCCAAGCCCGGCGCGGAGCCCGCTGCTCGGCGGCCGCTTCATCTTACCGGACTTGCTCTCAACGACGGCATTGCGCTTGGGCACGTCGTACTGCACGAGCCGCGCGTGGTGATTACGAGCTTCATCGCCGACGACGTGGGCAAGGAGGTCACGCGCCTGGAGAGTGCGGTCGAAACCATGCGATCGGACCTCGACGTCATGTTGGAACGGGGAGAGCTTTCCGACGGCGGCGAGCATCGGGATGTGCTCGAAGCTTACCGGATGTTTGCTTACGATCGGGGGTGGGTGCACCGGCTGGAAGAGGCGGTGGCGACGGGGCTGACCGCCGAGGCTGCTGTCGAACGGGTGCAGTCAGATACGCGCGCGCGCATGCTGCGTGCAACCGATCCTTACCTGCGTGAGCGGCTCCACGATCTCGACGAGCTCGCCAATCGTCTGATGCATCACCTGCTCGGCAAGGATTATGCGCCCGCGCGCGACCGCTTGCCCGAAAATTCCATTCTCGTCGCCCGCTCCATGGGACCGGCGGCGCTGCTTGATTACGATCGCAAACGCCTGCGCGGCCTCGTTCTCGAAGAGGGAGGTCCCAATTCACACGTCGCTATCGTCGCGCGTGCGCTTGGTATTGCCGCGATAGGCAAGATCGACAACGCCACCGGCGTGGCGGATCCCGGAGATCCGATCATCGTCGATGGATCCACGGGGGACGTGCATGTGCGGCCCTCTCCCGACATGGAAAAAGCCTATGTGGAGCGGGTGCGGCTGCGCGCGCGCCGCCAGTCGCAGTATCTCGCGCTGCGTGATAAGCCGTGCACAACCAAGGATGGACAGAGCATCGCGCTGATGATCAATGCCGGTCTTCCGGTCGATCTTCCGCACCTCCAGGAAACCGGTGCCTCGGGCATCGGTCTCTTCCGCACCGAGTTGCAGTTTATGGTTGCTGCGAGCTTTCCCCGCTCGGCGGAGCAATTCTCGCTTTACCGAGCCGTGCTCGATGCGGCCGGGGAGCGTCCCGTCACCTTCAGGACGCTCGATATCGGCGGCGACAAGGTGCTGCCCTTCATGCGTAATCTCGATGAGGAGAACCCTGCTCTCGGGTGGCGAGCGATCCGGCTGGGGCTCGATCGACCGGGACTGCTGCGCAGCCAAATTCGCGCCCTCCTACGGGCGGCCGGTGGACGTGATCTCAATCTCATGTTCCCGATGATCGCGACCGTCGAGGAATTCGATGAAGCGAGATCGCTCGTGGAACGCGAGCTCACTCACCTGCGGCGCCATGGCCACAAGTTGCCTGCAAGCGTCAAGGTCGGGACGATGGTTGAGGTCCCCTCGCTGCTGTACCAGCTCGACGAACTGCTCGAACGGGTCGACTTTCTCTCGATCGGGACAAACGACCTGGTCCAGTTTTTTTATGCAGCCGATCGGGGCAACGCGCGGGTGGCCGATCGGTTCGACGCGATCTCGGCTCCCGTGCTGCGGGCGCTCAGGGTGATCGTGGAAAAGGCTCGCGCCCATGATACGCCGGTCACAGTGTGCGGCGAACTCGCATCCCGCCCGCTCGGTGCGCTTGCTTTGGTGGCGATTGGCTATCGCGCGCTTTCGCTTGCGCCGTCAGCTGTAGGGCCGGTGAAGGCGATGCTGCTTGCGCTCGACGCCGCCAAGGCGGCTGCCTTCATGATCCCGCTGATCGAACAGCCGGTCGGAACCGTGCCGATCCGCGATCAGCTGCAGAAATTCGCGGTCGAACAGGGCTTACAGATTTGACGCAGGTTCTCGCGCGGATTGTACGCCATTGCGGTCTTGAGCTGTCGGATGCTCCCTGAGCAGAAACTTGATGCGCTTCTGGTACGCCATCAGGCGGTCGAAAGCGAGCTGGCAAGTGCCCTTTCTCCTGAGATCTATGTCAAGCTTTCGCGCGAATTTGCCGAGCTTGGGCCGGTCGTCGAGACCGTGAAGCGTTACCGCGGCATAGCGAGCGAAATCGACGATCTCAATGCGCTGATTGAGGATCCGGGGACGGATCCGGAGATGCGGTCCATGGCGGCTGCCGAGAAACCGCAGCTCGAAGAGCAGCGCGCCGCGCTCGAGCAGGAGATCAAGATTGCGCTTCTGCCGAAGGACGCGATGGACGAGCGTAACGTCATTCTCGAAATACGCGCAGGGACCGGCGGTGACGAAGCGGCTTTGTTTGCCGGCGATCTGTTGCGCATGTATGAGCGGTATGCCGCCAAGCAGGGCTGGAAAGTTGAAATCATTTCGGCCAGCGAAGGCAGCATGGGGGGTTATAAGGAGATCGTCGCGGAAATTCGCGGCCGCGGAGCGTTTGCCCGGCTCAAATTCGAGTCGGGGGTCCACCGCGTTCAACGCGTCCCCGACACCGAGGCCTCGGGACGGATTCATACCTCGACGGCGACCGTCGCCGTGCTGCCGGAAGTGGCTGATGTCGATATCGCAATTAATGACGCCGATCTGAAGATCGACACGTTGCGCTCCGGCGGTGCCGGCGGACAGCACGTCAACAAGACCGAATCAGCGGTGCGCGTCACGCATATTCCAACCGGGATCGTCGTGATGATGCAGGAAGATCGCTCGCAGCACAGGAATCGCGCCAAGGCCATGGCAGTCCTGCGCGCGCGCCTCTACGATGCGGAGCGCCGCAAGCGCGATGCCGAGCGTGCGGCGGAGCGCCGGGGCCAGGTGGGATCGGGTGATCGCTCGGAACGCATCCGCACCTACAACTTCCCGCAGGGCCGCGTGAGCGACCACCGGATTAATCTCACCCTCTACAAGCTTCCTCAAATCATCGAGGGTGAGGCACTGGGTGAGATCATCGACGCGCTCGTGACCGAGCACCAGGCTTCGCTGCTCGCGGCTGATGGGGCCCTCTCGTGACGGCGCGCCTCCAGGCGGCCTCGCAGGCAAGCGAGGGAGCAGTGGCCCACCCTGCCCAAGAGACTTCCAAGCGCTTTGTTCTGCCCGTCGAGGAGCTCACGGGACATTCGCTGGCGGCGGCACGGCGAACGCTCGCGCAGAGGTTGCGTCGCGGCGGCGTTGACAATCCCGATCTCGACGCTCGGCTGCTCATTGGCCATGCTCTTGCGCTTGATGCGGCCGCTCTCGTCACCCAATCGCAACGCGTGCTGGCGTACGACGAGGCTGCCGCCATCACTCGTCTTGCCGCGCGCCGGCTCATGCGCGAGCCGGTGTCGCGGATTATCGGCCGCAAGGAATTTTGGAAATTGTCTTTGCGGCTCAATCCGCAAACTTTTGTACCTCGGCCGGAGACCGAGACCGTCGTGGAGGCTGCGCTCGCAGCCGCTTATCCGAGCTTATCTCGTGCGCGCACGCTGCGCGTTGCCGATCTCGGAACCGGCTCCGGTGCCGTGTTGCTGGCGATTCTATCGGAACTCCCCGAAAGTTTTGGAGTAGGGACCGACATCAATGTGGCCGCACTTCGATGCGCCCGCGATAATGCCGCCGGTTTCGGGACTCGCGCCTCATTCGTTGCGTGCGACTATGGGGCCGCCCTCGATGGCCCCATAGATCTTCTCGTCTCCAATCCGCCCTACATTGCGCACGAGGAAATTGCAGATCTCCCGCCTGAGGTTTGCTTCTTCGATCCGCTATTGGCGCTCGACGGGGGGGCCGATGGGTTCGACGGCTACCGTGCCATCGCTGCGGATGCACGGCGGCTGCTGGCGCCGGCAGGCGTTCTGGTCGTCGAACTTGGCTTTGGGCAGGCCGCTGGTGTACGATCGCTTTTCGAGGCAGCGGGGCTTGCATGTGCTCCGCCGCAATACGATCTTTGCGATATTCCGCGGGCGCTGGTCGCGCGCCCTTTGGCATGAATCCTTCGCATCCCAGGGTGCAAAAAAAGCACTTGGATTGTGGTTCAAGACGGACTAGGTTTTAACTAGGGAATCGACCTGAGCCGCTTGTGCGCCGATTGCGGGCCCCAACCAGGAAATGGAGAGCCGGCGGTGTGCAGAGAGGAAACCATCCTCGCCTCGTGAACGGGCGAGCGGTTTAGACCGGCCGGGACGAGATGCTTCATCGGTTCTGCGCGGGTTCCGTAATGAGCGCGGCGCGCGCATGACAAAGAGGTGGGCAGTGTCGCATCAGGCGACGCCACGAGCTTATCGCGCGCGACGTAGGCGCTGGATATAGCGGCGAAAAGGCGCCGCACATCTTACCTGCTTGAGTGCAACTACGCGACCGCTGCGCCCCTTTGGGGGCGAGATGGGTCTTTCCGGCATTGATCAAGCAGGTGAACGAACGAGCGTGGAGTCAGCCGCTAAAACGAAAGGATTGGCAGCAGGCAAGTCATGAGAAACGGTCAGAACAAGCGGATGCGCGGGCGCAACAATCATCGCAAAAGCCACCACAATCCCATGGCGCGCGTGTATGAATCGAACGGCCCGGATGTCAAAATTCGCGGCAACCCGTCTCACATTGCAGAGAAATACATTCAGCTTGCGCGCGACGCGCAGGCCTCCGGCGATCCGATCGCGGCCGAGAATTACTATCAGCACGCCGAGCATTATTATCGGGTCATTGCTGCGGCGCAGGAACAGTATCGGCAGAACAATCCGCATTTCGCTCGTCCTGAAAATGAAGTGGGCGGCACCCGCGATGAGAGCTTCGAGGAGGGGGAGGAAGACACCCAGCCCGTGATGGCCGACTCTCCCTATGATGCGCGCGAGCCGCAGCCCTATATTCCGCGCGACAGCCAACCGTTTCCGCAATCCTCTCCGCCGCAGCAGTCACGGCCGCAACACGCAGGGCCGGAGGCGCAGGGTGAGGTGGACCGATTGCCCTCCTTCATCACGGGCGGACAATCGCCCGGATATCAGCCGCAGCAGAATTCCGCCAATAGCCAGAACGGGCATGACGGCCACAATGACCGCTTCCCGCTTCATCGGCGGCGACGACGCCACCGTGGCCCGCGCCATGATGTGCAGGGTGGGAACCGGGGCGGAGATGATACGCCGCCTCGCGGTGAATAAGCGCATACGCTACGCTCCGCGCGGCCAGGGAGCGAAGGCCGGCTCGAGTGCTGGAACAAGGCGAGTGCGTTCCCGCCGAGCCGGAATGGCCCGATAGACCTGTTTCGTCGCCTCGACGATGTGCACTCCGGCAAATGGGGCGGCGATCGTTGCGCCTGCCCGTTCCCATGCCGTAGCCGAGCGCAGGAACCAGCCGCGAGGCACGGGCGGCACATGCAGCGCTTCAGTCCAGCCTGTCGGCGTGAACCAGGTCTCACGCAGCAGATGCGTGATCTGCGAGCGAGAATACGGTCTTCCGTGGCCGAACGGAGTTGTATCGCGCCGCGCCCACACGCCACGGCGGTTCGGCACCACCACGAGCAATCGTCCGCCGCCCGCGAGCACACGCCAGATCTCGCGCAGCAAAGCAATGGGGTCATGCACCATTTCCAGTGCGTGGACGAGCAATATGCGATCGACGGCCGAGTCGGTAAGCGGCATTTCCCGATCATCGATGAGGGCCGCAAGCCCCGGTCGGTCGGTCGGCCACTTCACGACTCCTTGCGCCGCCGGCATGAAGGCCAGGCACCGCTCCGCTTCCTCGCGAAAGAGGCCCAGATAGGGCGTGGCATAGCCAACCCCAAGAACGCTCAGCCCACGCGTATCGGCGAAGCGCCGCCGGATGCCCCGGCCGACGAAACGGCGCGCCACAATACCGAGGCGTTGGCTGTAGAAATTGCGCAGATCGACGACGTCGATGGACATGCGGCCAAAGCTAGCATGAATTGGTCGCCGGGATGTCAGCGCCGCAATCTACGGCCGGTCCTTGCATCAGCGTGATCGAATACGGATGATATGAGGTCAGAGCCCCGATCAGGAAAAACTCTTCCAATGCCCGCGCAAACCCATCTTTTTCTATGCCTTCAGGACAACTACGGCGTGCTCCTGCACGATCCGCAAAGCGGTGCCACCGCCGCGATTGATGCGCCCGAGGCTGGCGCTGTCGAGGCGGCACTGCGCGCCGCCCGATGGGGGCTCACGGATATTCTCGTGACCCATCATCATGCCGATCACACCGGCGGTATCGCTGCGCTCAAAGAGCGCCACCGCGCTCGCGTCGTCGCTCCTGCGCGCGAAGCCGCTCGCATTCCACTCGTTGACGTTACCGTAGCCGAAAACGACAAGGTCCGCGTGGGGTCTCTCGAAGGCTCGGTCTACGACACACCTGGGCATACGGCGGGTCATATCAGCTATTTTTTTCCCGCCGAGAAACTCGCCTTTGTCGGCGACACGCTGTTCTCCATCGGGTGCGGCCGAGTGATCGAGGGCACGGCGGAAATGATGTGGAACTCGCTGATCAAGCTGCGTGCCCTGCCCGACGATACCGCAATTTATTGCGGACATGAGTACACAGCGGCCAATATTCGATTTGCAAAGACCATCGAGCCGCAAAATCCGGCGCTGGCGCAACGTGCGCGCGAGGTGGAAGGACTCCGGGCAGAAAATAAGCCGACCATTCCTTCGCGGCTCGGGGAGGAGAAGGCGGCAAACCCGTTCTTGCGCGCCGACGTGCCGGAGGTCGCCAAGTCTGTCGGACTTGCAGGCAAGCCGGCCTGGCAGGTCTTCGCGGAAATCCGTGAACGCAAGAACAGGTCGTGACGCTCTCTGCGGGCGATGTGATCCGCCTTCTCGACCTCAAGCCGCATCCCGAGGGCGGCCATTTTCGCGAGACCTTCCGCGACCCAGCCAGGGTGGGCGGCGGCCGCGCAGCCTCGACCGCGATCTACTTTCTGCTTGCGCGCGGGGAGAGCTCCCACTGGCATCGCATCGATGCGGTGGAGATCTGGCACTACTACGCAGGTGCGCCCCTTGAGCTCAAGATTGCATCGCCGGACGGGAATGCGGTCGAGCGCCTGACGCTCGGACCTGATCTTGTTTCCGGTGCACAGCCCCAGGTCGCCGTTCCGGCGCGGGCATGGCAATGCGCGGCAAGCCTGGGTGAGTGGGCGCTCGCCGGTTGCACGGTCGCGCCGGGGTTTGAATTCGCGAGCTTCGAAATTGCGCCGAAAGGATGGCCGGGCTGACGCTGGCTGACGCTTACACCATGAACTGCCCGCCGTTTGCGGAGAGTGTCGAGCCGGTAATGAGGCCCGCTTCGTCGGAGGCGAGAAAGAGCACACAGCGGGCAATCTCTTCCGGTTCGCCCAGGCGGCCGAGCGGAATGTAGGGCAGAATGCTCTTGTCCAAAACATCCTGCGGGATCTTCTTGACCATTTCAGTTGCAATATAGCCGGGGCAGACGGCATTGACCGTGATGCCGCTTTTGGCGCTTTCCTGAGCGAGCGCCTTGGTGAAACCGAGCTCACCGGCTTTGGCCGCCGAATAGTTGGTCTGACCGACCTGTCCCTTCTGCCCGTTGATCGATGAAATATTGATGATGCGGCCGAATTTGCGCGCGCGCATGCCCTCGATCACGGGCCGGCACATGTTGAACAGAGAACTTAGATTGGTGTTGATCACCGTTGTCCATTGTTCCGGGGTCATGCGGTGGAACATGGTGTCTCGGGTGACGCCGGCATTGTTCACCAGCACCTCGATCGGACCAAGCTCGGCCTCGACCGCTTTGACTCCGGCGGCACACGAATCATAGGAGGAGACATCCCACTTGTAGACCGCAATCGCGGCGGCCGCCTTGAATTTCTGCGCGGCCTCGTCGTTGCCGCCGTAGTTCGCGGCGACTTTATATCCCGCTCCCTTGAGAGCCTTTGAGATCGCCTCGCCAATGCCGCGCGTACCACCGGTTACTACCGCAACCCGTGACATTTTGACCCCTCCCTATCTTGGACAACGGACGGAAGACGACGGACATGAAGATCCTCGCCTCTTCTTCCTTCTGTGCTCTGCCCTGCGTCCTCTGTCGTCCGGTTGCTGTCGGCGTCTTGCGTCTACCTCTCAACGCACATCGCAATGCCCATGCCGCCACCGATACACAGCGTGGCGAGGCCCTTCTTGGCGTTGCGTTTGCCCATTTCATAAAGCAGCGTGACAAGGACGCGCCCGCCGGAAGCCCCGATCGGATGTCCGAGCGCGATTGCTCCGCCGTTGACATTGACCTTCGACGTATCCCAGCCGAGATCCTTGTTGACCGCGCAGGCTTGCGCCGCAAACGCCTCGTTCGCTTCGATCAGGTCGAGATCACCGACGTTCCACCCGGCCTTTTTCAATGCCGTGCGGGAGGCCGGAATGGGACCGGTGCCCATGATTGCGGGATCAACCCCCGCATGCGCCCACGAGACGATACGCGCAAGCGGCGTGAGGCCGCGCTTGGCGGCTTCGCTCGCCTTCATCAGCACGACTGCCGCTGCCCCGTCGTTGATCCCTGAGGCGTTGCCGGCCGTGACCGTCCCGTCCTTTGCAAATGCGGGCCGCAGCTTTGCGATGATCTCAACGGTCGTGCCATGCTTGGGATATTCGTCGGTATCCACCACAACGTCACCCTTGCGCGTCTTCACTGTCACCGGCACGATCTCGTCCTTGAATCGACCCGCCTTCTGCGCCGCTTCCGCCTTGTTCTGCGAGGCAACGGCGAACTCATCCTGCTGCGCGCGGGTAATCTGCCACTGGCGTGCGATGTTCTCGGCGGTGTTGCCCATATGATAGCCGTTGAAGGCGTCCCACAATCCGTCCTTGATCATGGTATCGACCATCTCGAAGTTGCCCATCTTCACGCCGTTGCGCAGATGCGCACAGTGGGGCGCCTGACTCATGGATTCCTGGCCGCCGGCAACGATGATCTCGGAATCGCCGTTGCGTATCGCCTGATAGCCGAGCGCGACAGCGCGCAGTCCTGAGCCGCAGAGCTGGTTGACCCCCCAGGCTGGCGTCTCGACCGGGATGCCGGCTGCAATGGAGGCTTGGCGGGCAGGGTTCTGGCCCTGACCGGCGGTGAGAATCTGGCCCAGGATGACTTCTGAAACCTCTGCCTTTTCGACCCCCGCGCGCTTGAGGGATTCCTCAACCGCGACCTTGCCCAATTCGTGCGCCGGAAGGGCGGCAAACACCCCACTGAATGCGCCAACGGGCGTGCGTGCCGCGCTGACGATGGCAATATCGTCGTTCATCTCCTACTCCTTGTAATTTGAGGCGAGGCGGTTGGGCCTGATGGTCACCTGACGAGCCCAGCCATGCCATCCTTGAGCCTGAGCATGGGCGTGTCAATTCCAGCTCCGGGATTTTGACGGCCGAGCGCCGTTGGCATCCGAGGCCCCCGCCTGCTTTGCGTGTCCCATATTAAATGGTGGCCGAACGCAAAGAAAACAGGCTATGCTGATCAAGCATAGTTGCTCACCGAGCCCCCCATGGCCTCATCGGAACAGCCGATCACCATCAAGAAATACGCCAATCGGCGGCTCTACAATACGGGCACCAGCACTTACGTCACGCTCGAAGACCTCGCTGACATGGTCAAGCGCGGCGAGGACTTCATTGTCAATGATGCCAAGACCGGCGAGGACATTACCCGTCAGGTGCTGGCCCAGATCATTTTCGAGCAGGAGAACAAGGAGGGCCAGAGCCTCTTGCCGATTGCGTTTCTTCGCCAGCTTATTCGCTTTTACGGCGACAGCATGCAAATGCTGGTGCCGCGCTATCTTGAAGTTTCCATCGATTCGCTCACCCGCGAGCAGGAAAAGTTTCGCCAGCAGATGGCGCAGGCTTTCGGGGGAGGCCCCTTTGGCGCGCTCGAAGACCAGGTCCGCCGCAACATGGAGATGTTCGAGCGAGCTTTTGCCATGTTCAGTCCGTTTGCGCGCCGGGAGGAACAACCGGCCGAGCTTGAAAAGACAAGAACGAGCGCGGGGGAGGGCGGTGAGATCGAGGATCTCAAACGCCAGATGGACGAAATGCAAAAGCGTCTTGATGGCCTGAGCGGCAAGGACAAGGCCTAATAGCCGATCGCGCAGCCGTCTTTGCGCGGGTCGGAGCCGCCGATCAGAACCCCGCGCTGCCAATCGATCTGGATCGCCTGCCCACCGCCCCAGGGCGAGGCTGCTCGCACCGCGTTGTGCCCGCGCGCGCCGAGGCCTTCCACCGTTGATTGGGGAATGCCGCGTTCGACGACGGTTTGTTCGCCCACGAAGAAAGCACGCGGGAAATCGATCGCCGCCTGCACGTCCATGCCGTAATCCACGATGTTGGTGACAATCTGCACGTGGCCCATGGGTTGGTAATGCGCGCCCATCACGCCGAATGACATGACGCAGCGCTGATCCCGAAACGCGAGTGCTGGAATGATGGTATGGAGCGGCCGTTTGCCGGGCCCAAACGCATTCGGATGGCCGGCATCGAGCACGAAGCACGCGCCGCGATTCGTGAGCATGATGCCGGTCTTTTCCGTGCAGATGCCGATGCCGAAATTTGAAAAGAGCGTATTGATCAGAGAGACCGCCATGCGGTCGCGGTCCACCACGCAAAGATAAACGGTATCGCTCGGGCGATGAGGCGTGCTCGAGAAGGCCGTGCGGCGGGCGGGGTCGATCCGCTGCGCGAGGTTGGCAGCAAACTCTTTGTCGAGAAGCGCCGGTACTGAGGCGCGCATGCAGGAGGGTTCGGCGATATGAGCATCCCGCTCGGCATAGGCCAGTCGCGCCGCCTCCAGCACGAGATGGAACCGGTCGGCGCTGATGGGATCAAACCCTGCGAGCTCGTAGCTCTCCAGCACATTGAGCATGATGAGCGCGGTCAAGCCTTGAGTGTTGGGCGGCATTTCAAGAACCTCGAGGCCACGATAATTGCTGCGCACGGGCGTGACGGTCTCGCCGCGGTGATTCGCAAAGTCCTCAAGCGTGAGGAATGAGCCGCGCGGGCGCAGCGCGGCCACCATGTCCTGCGCAACCGTTCCGCTATAGAAACCCTTCGGCCCCTCGCTTGCGATGGTGCGCAGCGTCTGCGCCAGCGCGGGCAGCTTGATCACATCCCCTTGCGCCGGCGCGCAACCGTTGAAGAGGTAATGGCGCTTCGCGCCAGGGTCGGCAGAAAGCTTGGGGACGAGCTGCGACCAGTCCCACGCAACGCGCGCGGCAACGGGGAATCCATTTTCGGCATAGTGGATTGCCGGAGCAAGCGCGCGAGGGAGCCCAACACGTCCGTGCGCACCCAGGATCGCAGACCAGGCTTCGACCGCGCCCGGGACGGTTACGGCGTGAATCGAGTCAAGCGCAATCGACCGCATGCCCTGGCCAAGCAACGCGTCGATCGATGCTCCTGAACCCGCGCGACCGCAACCGTTATAGCCCCAAACCGGCTGGCCCGGCTTTGCGACCATGGCGAAGCAATCGCCCCCGATCCCGGTCATGTGCGGCTCGACGACGCACAAGACTGCGATCGCGGTCACTGCCGCGTCGGCTGCATTGCCGCCGGCGCGCAGCACTTCCATCGCGGCAAGGCTCGCGAGCGGATGCGAGCTCGCTGCCATGGCGTCACAGGCGATGACGGGCGAACGGCCGGGCAGGTGAAAGTCACGAGCCATGGAGAGGGGGTCGACTGGGGCTCACGTCGCCGGCTGATCCGGTGTTTCGAGCACGATGTTTCTCACCTCCGAGCGGGAGAGCAGCGACAATCCGGTAATCACGTCGACAAAGCTCAGCACCGCCATCAGCAGCAACGTCGATGTTGCCGCGGCCGGCACAAGAACAAGCCCGCTCGCAATCGCGGCAAGCAGCATGAAGGCCAGAGCATGGTCCATTGCGGTCTTTGCACGAAAACGCGCTGCCTTGAGCACCTCGACATAGAGGAGAAGCATGGACAGGGAGAGAAGCAGATCGCCAATGTTCACCGGCATGCGCCGATTGCCCGCGAGCGGAATGGTGAACACCGTCTCCGTGAACGGCATGTTCAGGAGAAACGCGACCATGTTGTAAAGGGCAAACGGAATGAGCAGGAGAGGAAAGGAGATGAGGTACATCGGCTCCGCCACTCTTTGCGCGGTGAGCGGACCTCAGACCTCCTTCTTGGACTTGAGGATCTGACGTCCCCGGTAAATCCCGGTCTTTAGATCGATGTGATGAGGCCGGCGCAGCTCGCCCGAATCCTTGTCCTCGATATAGGTTGGACGCGCAAGCGCATCAGCCGAGCGGCGCATCCCGCGCTTTGAGGGCGAGGTTTTTCGCTTGGGAACAGCCATGGCTGAGCTCTCCTGATCCAGTTGCTCGGGGTTGGTGCGGAAAGCGCGCTTATAGAGGAAGGCGTTTGGGTGCGGTAGGGGGTAGCCCAGATGCGCTCTCCCCGCATCTCGCTTCGCTCATGCGGGCTACGGCGTGGGGATTGCTCACGCCCGGGCGGGCCGCGCGCAGGCGGCAAGCCCCGCCTGGGCGTTGGCGCGCGCCTCATAGATGTTCGCAAGCCTGCGCACCGCCGGCCCCGGCTGTTTGGCGCTGCGCCGGCGCGGGTTGGGCAGAACGGCTGCCAGCAAGGCCGCCTCATGCGGGGTCAGCATGCGCGCCGGCTTGTTGAATGCATAACGGCTCGCGGCCTCGGCGCCGAACTGACCCTGCGGTCCCCATTCCGCAATGTTGAGATAGATTTCAAGCACACGCCATTTCGGCAAGACGGCATCGATCCATAATGCGAGGGGCAATTCCAGAGCTTTGCGCACAAAGCTTCGGCCGGGCCAGAGAAACAGATTCTTCGCCGTCTGCTGGGTGATGGTGGACACGCCCTTTGCTTCGCTCACGTCGTCGACATCCTCCAAGCGGTCCTGCAACTCCTGCCAATCGATGCCGCGATGATGGCAGTAGCGCCCATCCTCGGCGGCGATCACGGTGATCGGCAACGCCGGCGCCATGCGCTCGATCGGCACGAAGCTTCGCTCCACCCGCGCGCCATGGATCCAGCGCCAAACCATCAGCGTGGATATTGGATTGAGCCAGCGGTAGAGGGGCGCCAGGAGGTAAGGGAGCAGCAGCACGAAGACTACAGCGATCAGCATGGCCCATAGCACGCGCGAGAGGGAGCTGGTGCGGCGGGGCTCTTTTCGTTGCGCCCGCGGCCGCTGTTGCTTGGGGGAGGAAGGCATTCCAGTCGCAACCAGTGCAACCATTCTTTCTGACTTGCCGAAACCTGGTTCCGGCTTGCGGTGGGAAGAATTTGTTCGTGACTTGATTGCTTCCTATCGCGCACGATTTGAAGACTAGCCCGGGCCGATCGGAACCGGTCCCCGATCGCCGGAATTGGCCGGTACGAGTTGATATGGGACAAGGGGCGCGATTCTTCGGTTCAACCTGTGGATGTCACAGACCTGTCATGCCAGCGTCATAGAAGGATGACGTGGAGGGCTTATCGGGCCCATCAGCGCGGCACGACAGACCGCGCGCAATGGAGGCACTCGTGAAACTGGCGAAAATACTGATTGTGTCGTGCGCCCTCGGGCTCGGCACGCCCTGGAACGCCTTGGCGGTGGACATTTCCGGCGCCGGGGCGACCTTTCCCTACCCGATCTACGCCAAATGGGCTGATGCCTACAAGAAAGAGACCGGGGTGAGCTTGAATTATCAATCCATCGGCTCGGGTGGGGGCATCAAGCAGATCCAGGCCAACACGGTAACGTTTGGCGCATCCGACATGCCGCTGAACGCTGACCAGCTCAACAAGGACGGTCTTGCCCAGTTCCCGACCGTAATGGGCGGTGTCGTCCCCGTCGTGAATGTCGAGGGCATCAAGCCGGGCGAACTCTCGCTCGATGGACCGACCCTCGCAAGAATTTTCGTGGGCACTATCACCTCCTGGGACGATCCCGCCATCCAGAAACTTAATGCCAACGCGAAATTGCCAAAGCAGGCGATTGCCATCGTGCATCGCTCCGACGGGTCCGGAACAACCTTCATTTTCACGGACTATCTCTCGAAAGTCAGTCCGGAATGGAAATCGAAGGTCGGTTCCAACACCGCGGTGGAATGGCCGGCGGGCATCGGCGCCAAAGGTAACGAGGGCGTCGCCAACGGGGTAGCCCAAACCAAGGGCTCGATCGGTTATGTCGAATACGCCTACGCCAAGCAGAACAAGATGACTTTTGCCAAGCTCACGAACAAGAGCGGCAAGACCGTCGCCCCGGAGGCGGCTGCGTTCCAGGCGGCTGCAGCCAATGCAGACTGGACGGGCACACCGGGTTTTGCCGTGATCCTCACCGACCAGCCCGGTAACGAAGCCTGGCCGATTGCGGGGGCAACCTTCATTCTGATCCACAAGCAGCCGAAGGAGCCAGCCGCCGCAGCCGAAGCGCTCAAATTCTTTGCCTGGGCCTATGCAAGGGGAGGCAAGATGGCGGAAGAGCTTGATTACGTGCCGATGCCAGCCGCTGTTGTGACCGCGGTCGAGAAAATGTGGGCAACGGAGATAAAGGGCTCCGACGGCAAACCATTGTTCGTGGCATCTCATTGAGGCGATGGCTGCGCGCATTCTGATCGTGGAGGACGAAGAGCCCCTCACGATGCTGTTGCGCTACAATCTGGAGGCGGCGGGGTACACGGTTGACTCCGCTGCCCGTGGCGATGAAGCCGAGTTGAAACTGCGCGAGAGCACGCCCGATCTGGTCGTGCTCGATTGGATGCTGCCGGCGGTCTCGGGCATCGAGATTTGCCGGCGGCTGCGCGCTCAGCCCGCGACCGCGAAGCTGCCGATCATCATGCTCACGGCCCGCGGGGAGGAATCCGAGCGGGTTCGCGGGCTCACGACAGGCGCCGACGATTACGTCGTCAAACCGTTCTCGGTCTCGGAGCTTATGGCGCGCATCAACGCATTGTTGCGGCGCGCCAAACCCGAGCGCGTGGCTGCGGTCCTGCGGGCGGGCGATATCGAGTTCGACCGCGAGCGCCGCCGTGTCTTCCGCGCCGGGCGCGAGATCACGCTTGGCCCGACCGAATTCCGGCTGCTGGAATATCTGATCCAGAGTCCGGGCCGCGTGTTCTCGCGCGAGCAGCTGCTCAACGGCGTGTGGGGACACGATGTTTACATCGAAGATCGCACCGTCGACGTTCATATCGGCCGCCTGCGCAAGGCGCTCAGCGATTCCGGCGAGCGCGATCCCATTCGCACGGTGCGCGGCTCGGGCTATGCATTCGACGAGCGCTATCAAAAGTGATTTGATGCGCGCATGTCGGCAGCCATCAACCGGCTGTGGGACAATCGCTGGGCGATTGCTACGGCCGCGATTGTCACGTTCGCCTTCGTTTTCTTCGGAGGTCTTCCGCTCGTTCTCGCCAGTGTGGGCTTCGTTGCCGTTTGCGTTGTCATGCTGATTGCGAAGGCGCCGGCATCCTTGCCCAGCGCGAACACGTTCCCGCAACCCGCCGCGTTCGAGGCTGACTGGCAGCGGCTCCAGGTCATCATCGACGCCTTGCCCGATCCGGTTGTTGCGCTCGATTCAACCGGGGCTGTGCTTGCGCTTAATGCACAGGCCCGCCGCATCGCCCCTGCATTGCGCCAGGGCGAGCCGATCTCGCTCGGATTGCGCATGCCGGCGCTGATCGCAGCCGTGCGCCGCGCCGTCGCCACCGGCGCGCCGCAGCGGGTCGAGTTTTCAGAACGCTCGCGGTCGGAGCAATGGTACGAAGTTCACGTTATTCCCGCCGCTTTGTCGAGGCCGGCCAGCTCGCCTCCGGATCTGCTGCTCACCTTCCATGATCTCACGCAGCCCCGCCGCATCGAGCAGATGCGGGCGGATTTCGTTGCAAATGCGAGTCATGAGCTGCGCACCCCGCTTGCGGCCTTATCGGGTTTCATCGAGACCCTGCGAGGGCCGGCGCAAAATGACGCGGGCGCCCGCGAGCGGTTCCTCGCCATCATGCATGCTCAGGCTGAGCGAATGGCGCGCCTGATCGATGACCTGCTGTCGCTTTCGCGCATCGAGCTGCGCGAGCACATCAATCCCAATACTCCGGTTGAGCTTTTGCCAATCATCCATCAGGTGATCGATACGTTAGAGCCGCGTGCGCAGGAGCGCGGCGTCGAAATATTGGTGAGCCCGGCCGAGCAGCCGCTGGTCGTTCATGGCGAGCGCGACGAGCTCATCGGCGTCTTTGAAAACCTTGTCGAGAACGCAATCAAATACGGCGCATCCGGCAAACGCGTGGAGATCCGGCTGGAATGCGCATCAGTCCAGGCGGCAAACGGCAGCCAGGCGAAGGTTTCGGTGCGCGACTGGGGACCGGGTATTGCCCCGGAACACTTGCCGCGTCTCACCGAGCGCTTCTATCGTGTGGACGTGGGACAAAGCCGGGCGGAAGGCGGCACCGGGCTGGGCTTGGCACTGGTCAAGCACATTCTCAATCGACACGGGGGACGCCTGAGCATCGAGAGCACGCTCGGAGCGGGTTCAACCTTCACGGTGAACCTGCCATTGATCAAGCCGGTCCATTAGGCTCTCTATTGAGCACTGTCATCGGCCTGTCACGCGGCGTTCATAAAACGGCGAGAGGGGCAAGAAAGCTTTCCCGTCGTAACCTGCGCACCGGTCCGTCCCATGTCGGAGATGGTTGTGTCTACCGCTTACTTGTCCCCGGGCACGGCCGCCGCCGCGCCCGTTCAGCGTGCGAAGGCCATCCAACGCCTGCGGGCGGGCGATACCATCTTTCGCCTGCTGACCCTTTCCTCGGCCGTACTCGTGCTTGCTCTTCTGGGCGGGGTGATCGTGTCGCTGATGATTGGAGCGGCGCCCGCCTTTCAGGCATTCGGGTGGCGCTTCCTCATCGACCAAAGCTGGAACCCGGTGACGGAGCGCTTCGGCGCCATCGCGCCGATCTACGGCACCATCGTGACCTCTTTCATCGCCATGCTGATCGCGGTGCCGGTCGGGCTCGCCATTGCCATGTTCCTGAGCGAGCTCTGCCCGATGTGGCTGCGCCGCCCGCTGGGCATTGCGATTGAGCTGCTGGCCGGAATCCCAAGCATCATTTACGGCATCTGGGGCCTGTTCGTGCTGGCGCCCATTCTGCAGACCACCGTGCAACCCGCCTTGATCGAGTTCTTTGGACCGGTGCCGTTCCTCTCAGCGCTGTTTACCGGACCACCTTACGGAATAGGTACTCTCACCGCGGGCATCATCCTTGCGGTAATGGTGTTGCCGTTCATCACCTCGATTTCGCGTGATGTATTCCAGACTGTGCCCGCCGTGCTCAAAGAGGCCGCCTACGGCCTGGGCGCCACCCGATGGGAGGTGTTCCGGCAAGTCGTCATGCCCTACGCGCGCGCCGGCGTGATCGGCGCAGTCATGCTCGCTCTTGGCCGCGCGCTTGGCGAGACCATGGCCGTGACCTTCGTGATCGGCAATGCGCACCGGATCTCGGCATCGCTGCTCGCGCCGGGCACGACCATCTCTGCGACCATTGCCAATGAATTCACCGAGGCTGTCGGCGATCTCTACACGGCATCATTGATTGCGCTCGGGCTTCTCCTGTTCGTCATCACCTTCATCGTGCTTGCGATCGCGCGTTATCTGCTGATGCGGCTCGAGCAACAGGAAGGCCGCCCATGAGCCCCTATGCGATACGGCGCCTGCGCAACGGCGTGGCAACCGGGCTATCAATCGCCGCAACCATCGCCGGTGTCGGCGCGCTCTTTCTGATCCTGGGTGCTCTGCTGTGGGAAGGCGTGGGCTCTCTATCGTTTCGCGTGTTCACCGAAATGACTCCGCCGCCGGGAGCAAGCGGCGGGTTGCTCAATGCCATTGTGGGCAGCCTGATCATGACGGCGATCGCAATCGTGCTCGGTACCCCGCTTGGCATTCTTGCCGGCACCTATCTCGCCGAATACGGACGCCACAGCCGGCTCACGTTCGTCGTTCGTTTCGTCAACGATATCCTGCTCAGCGCCCCCTCGATCGTGGTTGGGCTTTTTGTGTACGAGATCGTGGTGGCCCCGGTCGGGCATTTCTCGGCCTATGCCGGCGCGCTCGCGCTTGCGCTCCTCGTCGTTCCGGTGGTTCTGCGCACGACCGAGGACATGCTGTTGCTCATTCCGCGGGAATTGCGCGAGGCGGCATCGTCCGTCGGCATGCCTCGCTCGGTGATGATCACCCGCATCGCCTACCGCGCGGCACGCGCTGGCATGCTCACCGGCGTGCTGCTCGCCATTGCGCGCATCAGCGGCGAGACCGCCCCGCTGCTCTTTACCGCCCTGAACAATCAGTTTTTCAGCGCTGATGTGACGCGGCCGATGGCGAGCCTTCCCGTCGTGATTTTCCAGTTCGCGCTAAGCCCCTATGCGGATTGGCAGCAGCTTGCATGGTGCGGCGCTCTGATCATCACGCTTGCAGTCCTCGCGCTCAACATTGCCGCGCGAGTGCTTGCGGCAGGAAAGCAACCTACATGATCGACATCGCTGTTGCGGCGCGGCCCGATACCGGCTCCTCCAGTCAGCAGACGGAGAAAATCTCGGTTCGAAACCTGCGCTTCTACTATGGGGAGCAACTGTCGCTGCGCAACATCACGATTCCCTTTTACGCACAGATAGTCACCGCATTGATTGGCCCCTCCGGTTGCGGAAAGTCCACGCTGCTGCGTGCGCTCAACCGCATCTACGAGCTTTATCCCCACCAGCGCGCCGAGGGCGAAGCAATACTCGACGGCGTGAACATTCTCTCGCCCGATCAGGATCTGAACCTGCTTCGTGCACGCGTGGGCATGGTGTTCCAGAAACCAACGCCATTCCCGATGTCGATTTACGAAAACATCGCTTTTGGCATCCGGCTCTATGAGCGGCTGCCGCGCCAGGAGCTCGATGGCCGGGTCGAGACGGCTCTGCGGCGCGCCGCGTTGTGGGATGAGGTGAAGGACAAGCTTAACGCCAGCGGCTTGGGCCTCTCCGGCGGGCAGCAACAGCGTCTTTGCATCGCGCGCACCGTCGCGGTGCGACCGGAAGTCATCTTGCTCGATGAGCCGTGCTCGGCGCTTGATCCGATCGCAAGTGCCAAGATCGAGGAGCTCATTTACGAGCTCAAGGATGATTACACGGTGGTGCTCGTAACCCACAACATGCAGCAGGCGGCGCGCGTCTCCGATTTCACCGCCTTCATGTATCTTGGCGAGTTGGTCGAATTCGACCGCACCAACAAGATGTTCACCGCCCCGCAGGATGTACGTACGCAGGATTACATCACCGGCCGCTTCGGCTGACGCCGGATTGCGGCGGAGAGGAACACGTCATGTCCGAGCATACCCACACGGTCAAGGCCTTCGACGCGGACCTCAAGGATCTCTCACGTGAGATCGTCGAGATGGGCGGGCTGGTCGAGCAGCAAATTGCTGATGCGATGGAAGCCCTGGTCGACCAGGACATGGATCGCGCCCAGCGCGTGATCGCGGGCGACTCGCAGATCGACCGCCTGCAGCGGGAAATCGAGGAAAAGGCGGTCCTGACCATCGCGCGCCGCCAACCCATGGCCATCGATCTGCGCGAGACCATCGCGGCGCTGCGCATCGCCAACGAGCTCGAGCGCATGGGCGACTACGCCAAGAACATTGCCAAGCGCGTGCTCGCGACCGGCTCGGAGATCCAGCCGTTGCCGGTGGTGCGCGGTCTCCAGCACATGGCCGAGCTGGTTCTGGTCGCGCTCAAGCAGGTGCTCGATGCCTATTCCCAGCGCGATGTCGCCAAGGCGCTCGAAGTCTGGCGCGGCGATGAGGAGACCGACGCGGTCTACGACTCGCTCTTCCGCGAGCTTTTGACCTACATGCTGGAAGACCCCCGCAACATCACCTTCTGCACGCACCTTTTGTTCTGCGCCAAGAACATCGAGCGCATCGGCGATCATGCGACCAATATCGCCGAGACGGTGTATTACATCGTGCAGGGCGTCGCGCTCGAAGAAGAGCGGCCCAAGGGTGGCGCACAGACTATAGCACCGGTTGCGCCCAGTGCCTGACGCGGTACCCGCGCGTTGGGCGCCGCGAATCCCTCGCCGCGCTTGCAGCGGGTTCCCCTGCGTCAAAAAAATCCCAAGGACTCGCAGCCCTTCCCGGCGCCGAAACTGTGCTTGACCCGCCGGGCCGGAATATCGACGACATGCACTGAGCCGTCGCCCTGGCAGGCAACGAACAATTCATCGCCACGGAACGCCATGTCCATGGGCTCTTTGCCGACCTTGATCGCGGTCTGCTCTTTGAACGATGGATCGATCAGGCTTACCGTGTCGCTCCTGAGACTGGTGACACCGATCATGCTGTTGTCCGGCGCATAGCGGGCGATCTGCGCCGCCTCGGGCACGCCTTCGAGCCGCACCGTGTGGACGACTTCCTCGGTCTGCGTATCGATCAGAAAGAGCGTCGGTTGCTCGTCGTCGACCGCGACCACGGTGCGATCATCGGCGGATATGGCGATGCCCGCGAGCGCGCGCGGCGTCTTGATCTTGCCGAGCAGCCTGCGCCTTCGCACATCAATGACCGAGACCGTGCCGTCTTCTTCATTCTCGGTGTAAAGCCGTCGTCCGTCCGAGGATATGATCAGGCGATGTCCGTTGGTCGAGCCCGAATCGATGGCATCCACGACCTTGTTGGTCGACGGGTCGATCACCGCGACGACTGCGCTGTTCTCGCAGGCGATGTAGATCAGCCCGTCCGCTCCGAGCTTCAACGTGTGCGGCGCGATGTACGGCCGCAAATCGATATCGCCGGCGTGCGTGCGATGCCTGAGGTCAATGATCGACAAGAGATGGCCGGGATTAGGGTTGCGGCCGTGAATCCCGTCGCCGAAGATCGGCACGTAGGCGAAGCCGGTTTCCGCTACCACGAGCAGCTCGTGCACCGTCCGGGGAAAGTCATCGAGCACGGTCTCTGTCTCGTAGCTCACCGGGTCGAGAAACAGGACCTTCGTGCCCATCTTGTCGACGGCAATCATTCCGTGGGCGTTGCGGGCGGCCATGGATTTCAGCCCTGCTTCTCGTGACGTTGCGTGGACACAATCCCGGCGACCCACGGCTGCGCCGAGCGCGCCCAGATTTGCCGCTTGGGCACGAATTGATCGCGCTGGCGCAAGATGCCGACGCGCACCGTGTAGGACGGCTGCGGCGCCTCCCCCGGCGTCGTGGAGTAGATCGGGGTGCCGCAGCGCGGACAAAACGCCTGCACGCGCGGATTGCCGCTCTCCGCCGTCATCTTCACGTAAGTCGCAGGCTGCCCTGTCATCTTGAACGTCGCGCCCGACACCGGAATCGAAACACGGAACGCGGTGCCCGTTTGCGTCTGGCAATCCGTGCAATGACAGATCGTGGTCTTCTCCGGATCGGCTTCTCCTTCGACCTTGATGTAGCCGCAGTGACATGCGCCTTCGATTTTCATCGTTGCCTCCTTGGCCAGTCAATTCTACTTCCCGCATGTCGCCCGTCTCCGCTAAAGCTTCGACGGGCTAATGTGAGTGAGGCCGCCGAAGCCTTAGCGAAGGCGGCTTCGCTCATGCGGGCTACAACGATAACATACGAGGGAAAAGAACACTCCCTGTGACAGCAATGGATAACCCGCTCGAAAACACCGGCCGCTTGCGCCACCGCCATATCGGGGCGCCGATGCCGCGCTTTGAGGACCTGCGGCTCGTTCGCGGCGCCGGGCGCTATACCGACGACGAGACTCTGCCGGCCCAGGCGTGCGCGATGTTCGTGCGCGCAACCCATGCCCATGCGCGGATTATCGCAATCAACAGCGAGGCCGCCCGCGCGCGCCCCGGGGTTTTGGCCGTGCTCACCGGCGAGGATTACGTCGCCGACGGTCATATCGGCATGTCCCATTTTCCCAACCCGGCCGATGCGCTCGACGTGCGCGTTGCAAGCTTCCCATCGTCATCGCAGCACAAGATTCTCGATGAGCTGCAGCTACCCCTCGTGGTCGACCGTGTGCGCTATGTCGGCGAGGCGGTTGCGATGGTGGTGGCGGACACTCTTGCTGCCGCGCGCGATGGCGCCGAAGCGGTCAAGATCGAATATGAAACGCTTCCCGCGGTCACCGATGTCATGGCGGCGCTCAGAGCCGACGCTCCCCTGCTGTGGCAGGGCGCTCCGGACAATGTCGCGCTTGATTGCGAGTTTGGCCATCGCCTCGAGGTCGACCACGCGCTCGCAGCCGCGCATGTCGTGGTGGAAAAAACCATTCGCAATCAGCGCACCGCGAGCGCTTTCATGGAGCCCCGTTCGGCAATCGGCAAGTATGACGCGGGCACGAACACCTACACGCTGATCTCAGGCTGCCAGGGCGTGCATCGCATCCGCCATCCGCTCGCGCTTTGTCTGAACGTGCCTGCCGAACGCGTGCGGGTGATGTGTCCGGACGTGGGCGGCGCCTTCGGCTCGCGCACAAATCTTTATCCCGAGCAGGTCGCCGTCGCCTGGGCCGCGCGCCGGCTCGGCCGCCCGGTGAAATGGACCGCCGAGCGCAATGAGTCCTTTCTCACCGACTATACGGCGCGCGACGTGGTCACCAGCGCGCGGCTCGCCTTCGACCGCCGCGGCCACATGCTCGCGCTTGCCCTCGAGCTCACTGCCAATGTCGGCGCCCACACCGTCTCCTACGTGCCCCTGAGCAACGGCTACCGCGTGGCGCCCACCGTCTATGACGTGCCGCTTGCTTGTGTGCGGCTGCGCGGCGTCATGACCAACACGGTACCCACTGCGCCGTTTCGCGGCGCCGGCCGCCCGGAGGCAACCGCCGTGATGGAGCGGCTCATCGACATTGCGGCGATACGGCTCAACATTGATCGCGTCGAGTTACGCAGACGCAATCTCATTGCGGGCGAGAAGCTGCCCCACCGGACCGCGACCGGGCTCACCTATGACAGCGGCGATTTCGCCGGCAATCTTTCGCGCGCGCTGGAAATTGCGGACTGGAAGGGTTTTGCCGCGCGCCGGCGCGAAGCAAGAAAACGCGGCCGGCTGCGCGGGATTGGGCTCGCCAATTACGTCGAGACGCCGGTTGGCATGCCGCACGAGCGGCTTGGCCTCAAGGTGTCGACCACGGGCAGCGTCAATCTCGTGGTGGGAACGCAGTCGAGCGGCCAGGGGCACGAGACGAGCTTCCGGCAAGTGATGGCCGATGCGCTAGGCGTCGAGCCCGAGGCAATCAATTTCATCGGCGGGGACAGCGCGGTGCTCGCTTCCGGCGGCGGCACTCACTCCGATCGCTCCATGCGGCTTGCCGGCTCGCTGATGATGGAAGCGTCCCGCCAGGTGATCGAAAAGGCGCGCCGGGTGGCCGCTGTCATGCTGGAAGTATCGGAGAAGGATGTCACATTTTCCGATGGGATGTTCAGCGCGCCCAACAGCAATCGGCGACTCACCTTGTTTGATGTCGCAAGCGCGATCGACGCGCTTCCCGCGCTGCCGGAAGATTTGCGCGCGCCGCTCGCCGCCGAGGCGACCTTCACGGGCCGCATTGCCGCCTATCCCACCGGCGCCGCGGTATGCGAAGTGGAGATTGATCCCGATACCGGAATGGTTGAGGTCGTCCGATACAGCTCGGTCGACGACGGCGGCCAAGCCATCAATCCGCTCATTCTGCACGGGCAGGTGCACGGCGGGGTCGCGCAAGGCATGGGCCAGGCGATGCTGGAACAAGCCGTCTACCAGCCGGAATCAGGCGAGCTTCTCTCAGCCAGCTTTCTCGATTACGCCATGCCGCGTGCCGATCATCTTCCGGCCTTCGATGTGGAGCTCACGGAAGATCCGACCAAGGGCAATGCGCTGCGGGTGAAAGGGGGCGGGGAGGCCGGCATCACGCCGAGCCCCGCCGCCTTAATGAACGCCGTCATTG
>Ga0209331_1000012_pt1 | contig 57289 bp, 52 predicted proteins | sample JacPinW_OM3H0_M3_FD_187971 | JGI IMG/M metagenome (GOLD analysis project Ga0209331, IMG submission 187971) | Forest soil microbial communities from Algoma, Ontario, Canada - Jack Pine, Ontario site 1_JW_OM3H0_M3 (SPAdes) (version 2) | ecosystem: Environmental > Terrestrial > Soil > Boreal...
TCTCGAAGTCCTCAATCGAGCGCACGCGCCCGATCGGCCTGATTGGCGCATCCTTTCTGTCCAGGGAGCGGTCCTCGATCAGATGGGCCGGCATGACGAAGCCCAGCGCTACTATGCGACAGCACTGCGGATCGTGCCAGATGAGCCATCGGTCCTATCAAATCTCGGCCTTTCCTATGCCCTTTCCAAGGATCTCGTGCGAGCAGAGGCTACGCTGCGGCGAGCGGCGGCACAGTCACGCCTCGATCCCCGCGTGCGGCAGAATCTGGCCCTGGTCGTCGGCCTGCAAGGCAGATTCGCCGAAGCTGAAGGCATCGCGCAGGCTGACTTGCCGTCGGACGAAGCGGCAACCAATGTTGCCTATCTGCGCAAGATGTTGGCGCAACAGAACGGCTGGAAAAATTCGGACAAACCGGGTAACCCGCCAGTCCGGGCGCAGGGCACCTGAACGAGCAAATCTTTCTCTGTGCCCCGGCCCACGCTTTAGCCCGTAGGCCGGATTGCGCTTGCGCGATCCGAGACGATCATTTCCCGGATGTCGCTTACGCTCCATCCAGGCTACTGCTGAGCGGAATGACGATGGCCTCGCAGCAATGACGGCGCCTTCCGGCGGAGCCAAATCGTCAAGGCACCCCGCGGCATTCCTGGACCGTGACGGCGTGCTCAATGCGGACATCGCATACCTTCATCGCCCGGAGGACTTCTCCTGGATCGAGGGCGCAATAGGAGCCGTCAAAACGCTGAACGCTGCCGATTATCTCGTTATCGTCATAACCAATCAGGCTGGCGTAGCCCGAGGCTTCTACGATGAAGCCGCTGTCAATGCTCTGCATTGCTGGATGAACGAGGAGCTGTCCCGTCACGGCGCCCGCATTGACGCCTTCTACTACTGTCCGCACCATCCGCGGGCGACGATTGCGCGCTATGCCCGCGAATGCAACAGCCGCAAGCCCGGTCCGGGGATGCTCCTGCGCGCGATGCGTGAATTGCCGGTGCTCAAGGACGGGAGCTTCGCCGTCGGAGACAAGGAAAGCGATGTTGAAGCGGCGCGGCGCGCGGGTATTCCCGCCTATCTGTTCACCGGCGGCAACCTACAACAATTCGTGGAACGAATACTCGGTTCTTCAGGGACTGTGTGATCGCCCAGCGTGCGACCATCGCGAGCGTGAATCGATGCTCGCTGTAACAACACGCTAGCGGGCGCCGTCGCCGACGACCACAAAAGGCGCCCAGAAAGCCGGGAACGATTCCTGCGGGTCGGAGGGATGATCGATCAAGGTCAGCATGGCCTCGCGCAACGCCTCGGCACGGTTGAGAGATGGATCCTTGCTCAAGCGGGTGAATACGTCGGTCGTGATCCTTGCCGTTGCTTCGTCATCGAGCTGCCAGTGCGAGACCAGGAGCGCGCGCGCCCCGGCGTAAAAGAATGCCCGCGCCAGGCCCGATAGCCCGTCGGCGCCCGGCTTGTCGCCGGCGGCGGTATTGCAGGCGGAAAGCACCACCCAGTCCGCATTGAGCTTGAGCGCGGCAACCTCCGAGGCGGTCAGTAGTCCGTCGTCGTCCTCGGAGGGATGTTCCGGAATGGTGAACACCAGCGCGGGTTCCGCCAGCCCATTCACCTCACCGGAGACAAGACCATGGGTGGCAAAGTAGACGATGCGATAATCGGCAAGGTGCGCGGTTTTTACCGCCTGCTCGGTCGCCTCGGCGCCAAGTTTTATGTCGCTATTGGGGATGCCGAGCGCGGCTGCCACGGCTTTGAGCTCCACGGCCGTGCCGGGGAGCGGCGGCAACAACCCGGAACGCAAGGCGTCAAAATCGGGTCTGCTGCCTCGGAAATAGGAGGAAAAACTGCGTACGGCCGGCGCGCCTGCGGGCGAGGTCTTCGTGCCACGCGCGCTCCCGGGCTCTTTCCGGTCGAGAAGAGGATCGCCGAATCCCGTCAGTGGCTTGCTCCCGGGTACATGGGTTGCGACCTGACGCAAGACTTTGAGACTGGCCACCGACGGTGAAACCGTGATCATGTGGCGGCGCAGGAGCCAAGCGGCTTCGCGGTAGTTGCGCGGTTTGGGCGGCTCGGTCACGAGGATCTGGAACGGCAAGCTGGTGAGGGCCCCGTCAGGCACGACGATGAGCTTCGGCTTCTCGCGAATGAAGTCGTCCACCGGCTGCAGGATGGTCTGGTAGAGCTCATACAGCGCGTCGACCTTGACCGGAGTTGCCTTCCTCTGCTGGATGGCGGCGATGTCGAGTCCGGAACGGATGGCGCTGATTGTCTTGGTGAGCTCCTCTGCGCCGATGTTGAGCTCCTTCCACGTGACTCCTTCGCGTTTCACAGCAAAGACATAACTGGTCTTCTCGCCGATCAGATAGGCGATCAGCACCTCGTCGGGCGTCAGCAAGGCTTGTGTCTCCGCAACCGAAAGCGGTTTGGGGTTTGCCAGCGCGGAGTAGTCGGGAAACTCCTTCGCGAGCTTCGTGTCTGCATCTGCGATTTGACGCTCGATATTCGCCAGTTCCTCTCGCACCGACTTGATCGCCGCATCGCTGCGCGTTTTGCCCGTCGCCGAGAGCGCTTCGATCAGGAATTGGTCTGCCGCATGCCAGCGCGTCCCGAGATCCTGGCGTTGGCGCACAAGGTCGGCAAGCGGGCCTGTACCTGCCGCAAAGCGGACCGCCATCTGCGAAAGCGCGTTCGCCGCTGCCGTATTCTGTGCGGACTGCAAGACCAGGAACGCTTCCGAGGCGAGCGCCTCGTTCCTCGCAGGGTCGGCGAGAGCCGCCCGATGTGCAAGGAACACATGCTCTACAAAATACGGCTTGAGCTCGGCACCGGCGCCATCCCGGTGCCCGACACGCCCGGTCGTGAATACCTGTGCTCGCCCGACCAGCCCGGAAGTCGCCTCTCGCGCATCCTCCAGAGCCGGTGTGACCGCACCCCTTGCGAACTCGAGCTTGGCGAGGCTCACGCGCGTCTCGGCCACGTCTCTATTGTTTTTGCCCCAGTTCTCCTGACGCGTAGCCAGTGCCCGCTGCAGGAGCGGCTCGGCCCGATCGAGTTGCCCCCGTTCGCGGTAGATCTCGCCCAGGCTTTGCAGCGTGATGGCGGTCTCGAGCCGTTTGGGTCCGAGCGTCTTCTCCCGGATCGCGAGCGCACGTGCGAGCACGGGTTCGGCTTCGGCAAAGCGTCCTTGTTTGCTGTAGAAGTCGCCAAGGGTCGAAAGTGTCCAGGCGGTCTCGGGATTGTCGGCTCCCAAGGTTTTCTCTCGGATCGCGAGCGCGCGGGAGAGCAGGGGCTCCGCCTCTGCGAACCGTTTTTGCGCGATGTAGTTTGCCGCGAGCGCGGTCAGGTTGGTGGCAATTTCCGGGTGATCGCGGCCAAACAGCTTTTCCATGATCGCGAGCCCACGCAATCGCAACGCCTCAGCATCCGGTTGGCTCCCCAGATCTTCGTAGACGCCGGCCAGGGACTGCAAGGTGAGCGCAACACTGCGCTGGTTGGGATTGATGCTCTCTTCGATGGCCAAAGCCCGGCGCAGGCGCGTTTCCGCGTCTGCATGGCGCGAAAGATAGAAGTAGACGTTCCCGAGATTGAGGAGACTCTCGGCAACGCTGGGGTGATTGGGTCCGAAGGTTTTTTCCCGAATCGCGAGCGCCCGCAGATGAGCGGCCTCGGCTTCGGTATAGCGGCCCTCCAGCCAGTAACCGTGGCCCAGATTATTGAGGGAATTCGCAACGTCGGGATGGTCGGGCCCGAGCAGCTGCTCGCGCATGGCAAGCGAGCGGCTGAGCACCTTGTCGGCCTCGGCGAAGCGGCCGGCGACCTGATAGACGAGGCCGATGCTGCTCAGCGTGTTGGCGATCTTCGGATCGGCCGGGCCGAGCCTTTCCTCACGAATGGCAAGCGCCTTGCCGAACGACTGCTCGGCATCCCCATACCGCGCCAGCATCCAATAATCTCCGCCAAGATTGTGGAAGCTGTCGCTGAGCGAGACCGGATCGAGGCCGGCGACCTTCTGCCGGATTGCGAGCGCCTTGGAATGCATTGTCAGTGCATCCTGATAGCGCCCGAGCAGGAAATCGATTGTGCCGAGATTGTCGTAGCTCTGCGCTGTTTCCGGATGGCTGGCCGGATAGACCTGCTCCCGGAGCTCCAGCGCGCGCTTGAAATTTGTTTCCGCCTCCGGGAGGGCCCCGTCTTTTTGAGAGGCGATGGCGGCATTGTTGTACGCGTGCGCGAGCGTTTGCCGCACGGCCGTGTAGGTCGGATGTTTGGGACCCAATAGCTTCTTGACGCTGTCGGCGAGCTGCTCGGCGACGGGGACCGCCTCGCGGTATTTTTTTTCAGCGTAAAGCTCGTTGTAGCGGCTCTCGAGGGCCTGAACCTCCTGAACCGTCACCGACCAGGCGGGGCCGGTACAGAAGAGCGACGTTGCAAGCGCGACAAGAGCCAAAACGCGCCGGGCAATTACTCGCGCCCTCATTATCCATCTCCGCCAAGGCGCCCCTCGGCGCAATCTCTACCCTTGTTTTGCCGGACTTTCCAGGGGCGGGCGGCGTTCGACTGGCCACACGAAGGTGTTATCGCGACAATCGGACCTACTCAAATCCCGAGTTTCCCGTCAAAGTTAGTCCAGCGATCCTGCGTTCCGGAATTCGAGCGTCCGATGAGGTTAAGCTTAGGATGCCCGCGCAACATCTTCACTGCGGGAGTGGCGATTCTTCTGTTTCTCGCCGCTTGGCCGCCGGTACCAACGCAGCCCGCACCGGCCGAGCCGCCATCCACAATCGCAGGCACGCTCATCGTCATGGTCCCAGCCAACGCTGGCCTCGTCGTCGCTGCGGACAGCCGGACGAGCCCAGTGAAGGGGATCGATTGCGATAATCAGGTCAAGATATTCGAGCCCGCGCGTCCCAATCACACGATCCTCACAGTCACCGGCACTCCCACCATCCTTGAGCCCTCGAGCAAGCCGGTCCCGTTGGGACGCATCTGCGATTACATCAACAGCACCAGCCGTATTCTCGATATCCGTAAGGTTGTCCAGGACTTTCTTGAAGAATCCGGCGCGGAAACCATTGCAGCGCTCGACATGAGCGCCCTGGTCAAGCGATGCATCGATGCGACCCGGAGCGCGCTTGCCCAGGGCGGGATCAAGTTGCACCTTCGTCGCACGCAAGACATGTTCAGCGTTGTCATTGCGGCATACGATCCGCAGACCGGCAGCTCAGCTGCGCGCAGCTTCGTGATCGGGCTCACCCGGCAGCTCGATCCGGTCTTGGCGAGAACCTTCGAAAGGAAGGCGACGCCCGATGACAATCAAAATTATTGGGCCTTCGGCGAGACCGACTATCTCTATCGCCAAGTCCTCAGGGGCATCGGTCGACGGTATCTGTCCCCGGCAACAACTCGCTTCTACACGACGAGACGCCCAGTGCGGGACGTGAGCGTCGAGGAAGCGCGAGCACTTGCCGTCGATCTCATCGCCGCTACCGCGAGAACCACGGCAGTGGTGCCCGCGCCGGGCGGGATTGGGGGGCCGATCGACGTGGTGCTGGTGGGAAAAGAGCCGCGCCCGCAGCATCTGCAATGGAAGTCGCCCTGAAAACATCGTCTGCCTGTGCGTTCAGACTCTCTATCGCATTGCGCTCGCTGATGGCGTCATGGAACGCATCGCATACTGCGACGTCGGGGAGGCGCCTGAACGAGGATCAAAGACCTAAAATATTTCTGGCGGCCCCGACGTAGCTCGCGGCGCTGAACCTGTCGTGCACCGCGGCGGACGCGCGCTCTCCCAAGCGCTTGCGCCTCTGCGGATCGGAGCGCAACAGCTTGAGTGCCGCTGCGGCCTCATGGATATCCGGCTCCGCCCAGCTCATGTCCGGATGATCGTAGGTACCCTGAGGATCATGTGCCGGCACCAACCCGCAGGTGATGGGGAGGCCGATTTCCGGGGTGAGAAAATCGATGTTGCCCGACCAATTCGTGCAGACCGCCGGCAACCCGTGCATCATCGCTTCGGCAATGGTGAACCCGAAACCCTCAGAGCGGTGCAACGAGAGGAGGACATCTGCCTGTTCGTAGAGCTGCGCGAGTTCGCACCCTGACATGGGCTCGTCCAGGAAGATGATGTTCGAGGCTCCGGCCGCTTCGTGCCTTATGAGCTCAAGGCCCCGGCGAAAAGAATACCCGTTGACGCATTTCAAAATGAGACGACATTCCGGGTCATTTCCGAAGGCCTGACGAAATGCGCGGATCGCGGCGAGCGGATTCTTTCGCGCAAAGCTCGATGCCATATTGAAGATGCTCAACACGGTGAAGCATCGTTTGGCGGGCAAGGTCCGTGGCGGCCGTCGAGGAGCGCGCAGCGCTACAGGATGGGGCACCACGTGGACCGGACAGCCGGCGAGCAGCGGCTTCACGGCTGCTGCCGTAAACGTGCTCGGGACCCACACCTCATGCACAAACGCAATCCCGTGGCGCCAATCCGCGGGAATGCGCGGCAGCTCCCAGGACCAGTAGCCCACCACATGCTTGGTTGCCAAGCAGAGGCGGCCGATGCCGAGCAGGGCGAGCGGGACGAGCGGCGCATTGACGTGAAGGATGAGGGTCCCGCGCCCGATGATCCCCCGGCCATCGAGGCACTCAAAGCGAAGATCTTTCGGCTGCATCAAGACCGAAGTCAGATCAATGCCGAATACCGGCAATCCTGCCGCTGTCAGCGCGTCGTAACAGAGCCGGGCGGACTCGCCGAGGCCCGAAGCGCTGCCAAAGTTTCCCACCACGATGAGCGGTAATGCAGGATCTGCGTCTGGACTGGGGCGCGGCGCCGCAAGGGCCGCGCCGTGCAACAGAACTGTGCGACGCGGCCGCTGCGGCAACCGCTGCCAGACGTGGCGATGCAGGAGAGAAAGAACGGGGCTATCGCCGCAAAACGACGTCATGGTGACCGGCCCCCTCCATCAGCTCGGATGGTCCCGATTCCAGCAGGCTCGCATCCTGTTCAATGCGAAAAATGCGGAACCCCAAAGTGCGTATCGTGTCGTAGAATTCTTCGGCGGATGAGCCTCCAAGCCGCAGTAATCGCGGCGCAAATTCCAATATGATCTGCATATCTCTATTTTCTTCAAGCAGACGATTTGCTCCGGCAATAATATGCGGCTCGGCCCCCTCCGCGTCGATTTTCATGATATGGACCTTGCTCCCCGGGGCAAAGTGGCTATCCAATGCGACCGCGTCCACTTCCATCAGTTGTAATACGTCGATGAACCGTGGATGCAGGCCCGCGGCTGGACGCTGCTCTCTTGCGGCCTGCGCCCTGGCAGCAAACAATCCCGACCCGGCTGCATATTTCTCATAAATCCCGAACTCGACCTTGCGGGTTGCTGAGAATACAGCTTTGTCGATGACCTGGCAGCGATCGACAAACCCGTTGATGCTCAGATTGCGCATCAATATGTCGGCCATTCGGGGATTGGGCTCGAACGATACCAGCTTGCCCGCCGATCCAACGATTTCAGCCGCCAGCAGGGAGTACCAACCGACATTTGCGCCAATCTCGACCACGCGCATGCCGGGCCGCACGAGCGAAAGGAAAACATCGGTGACCGAGCGCTCCCAGCACCCATCCAACAATATGTGCGGCGCCAAGCCGAGATCCCGCGTATCTACGTACATCTTGTGGCTGAAGATGGTTGTGGTAAGCGCCAGGTAATCGCCCACATAGACCGCAATGCGGCTATCCGACATGGCGGCGGCGAGCGTATCCTCTTGCGGCAGAGGCAAGCATTGCAGCCGTTCGAGGTAGGCCGCGAAATCAATGGACTGTGCAACCGAGCTACGCAGGTCCGCCTTGGTAAAAACGACGAAGACTTCGTTTGCAAATGATGCATGCAGGCCGGCTGTAAACCGCTCGATCCAGTGCCGCCCCACCTTGTTCAGCATGCCCTTGTGCAGCACGATGGCATCCGGCATGGAGCATGGGTGCCTCTCTTCGTAAGCCAGTGCGCCAGGCAAGAGATATCTGAACTGCGCCGGCGCGATCACGCGATCCGGCCGACAACGGTGGCGCCTCACAAAATCGGCTGTGTCTGCCCAGTACTTATCATCGACTACCGACACGAAGCGCCGCGCTCCTCGGATATCCCGGGCAATTTGCTGAATTCCTCCACTGCAAAGGCGTAAAGCTTTTGATCCAACGCAATCAATGGGGCCATTGATTCGGCGACGGACTCGGTAAGCTCGACGCTCTCCACCATTCTGATATGCGGGTGTGTGCCGGCGATGTCCTCAATTGCCATTTCCCGCTTCACGCTGGCGGGGGGTGACAAGCCAAGCTGCCGCGCGATCCAGCGGACCGACTCGCCGAAGGCTTCAAACAGTCCGAATGCCGTGCAGGCACCAAGCCGGGCTTTGGCGAGATCGAGGAGGTTCTCTGGATCGTCTCCAACGAGCTGCGGTGTCCCAGCAGCGTCTTGCGCCCTTTCCCACCGTCCAAACCCGATGGTACCGGTGAGCGCGTGGACAAGGCCGTTGTTAAACCAGCGGCTCGCACGTACGGAAGAGTGCCTGAAGAACGCCTCGGCTGTACAGTCGTTCGCAAGCAAGATGAGTTCCAGGCCGCATGCCCGTGCGTAATTCGGGTCATGCGCCCGGAGAAATCGATACATAGATACAAGTCGGAAGGCGGGATCGCGCAGCATCGTCACGATGCGCCTCGATCGTGCGGGCACGAGAGTTATAGAGCTCCAGTCGAAATGCCCTGAAAACAATCGAAAGGCGGAAAGCTCACCAATGGACAAATTGATCAGGTGATTGTGCCGCTCGGGGCAAATCTGGGTTTTCGGGTAATGCGACGCGAGGAGGTTATGTAGAGTCGTCCCTCCGGTCTTTGGGAAGTGCATAAAGAATGTACGTGGGAGGTCGGGTTCCGCGACCGCTTGCCCGTGGGTATCTTGCGCTCGGTGCAAGGACCGAAATTCCGGGGATGCAAGGAATGCACGTTGCAGCGACCGTACATCAGGGCATTGAAGAAGATAGGAATCGATCTCGTTTTCGCTTTCGGGCTCTCGCAACAGGAACAGCCGGCAAGCCCAAGCGATAGTTTCCCGGTCAACGGTCTGATTCACAATCGCCGCCGCGTTGTCCTGTTCCCCACTCAACAGTTCCAATCTTTCCAAATATGCCGCGAAGTGAATCGATTGGCTGACGGAGTTGCACGGGTACAATCTCGAGAACACGACAAAAACTTCGTTGGCGAACGCGGGCTGCAAGCCTGCCGTAGCCTGCTCGATCCACGTCCGACCAAGCTTTTCAAGCATGCCTTTGTGCAGGACAAGCCCTTCCGGGGCAGCGCATAGATGTCTTTGCTCGTAGGCGACCGTGCCCGCCATCAGCGATCTGAACTTGCCGGGCGCGATGACGCGATCGGCCGCACAGCCGCAGCTTCGCACGAACTTCGCGGCCTCGACCCAATATTTATCCGCGAGGACTGACATCGAATGCACGCTCTCCAGCGACGTCAGGCAACGCGGCAGCACCGCAGGGTCCATCGCCAGTTCTGATCTCCACCCCAACCGTACGGTAGGCTGCGCCAAGTCGTTTTCGGTATTCCCGTTGATCAAACTTGGCCGCTTGCAGCGCCCCCCGCCGGCCAAGCTCGGCGCGCAGATCGGCATCGTTGGCGATCTGACGTATGCCCCGGACCATATCCGCTATATCAAGGGGGTCGACCAGCACCGCGGCATCGCCGGTGACTTCGGGAAGCGAGCTGGTATTCGATGTCAGCACTGGCACGCCAAGCTGCATTGCTTCCAGTGCGGGCAGCCCGAAGCCCTCGCAGATGGAAGGAAACGCCAAAAAGCGCGCACATTGCAGAAGCGCAACCACGTGCCGGCGAGGCAGATACCCGAGCCGACGCACCGGTCCATGCCGATCAGACCCGCTGATGCTCTCGATCAGAACAAGGTCTTCTTCGCAGAGCCATCCGTTGGGTCCTGCGATGAGCAGCGGGATATCGGTCCCGGCAAGGAGATGTGCCTCGATCAGGCGCTTCAGGTTCTTCTTTGGCTCGATGGCACCCAAGAACAGCGCGTAATGGCCCGCCTGCGCTTGGTAGACAGATGCGACCAGGCGTTCCGCATCTTCTTGATCTATCCGCGGCAGGGGTGCGACAGCCTGATAGGTGACGCTGATTCGCTCCTCCGGGACTTGGAGCACCTCCACGATCTGGCGTTTCGATGCCTCCGAAACGGTTGTAATCAGGTCCGCCTCCCGCGCGATGGCACAGAGGAGGCGAGCCATGCGGCCGTTCCTATCCAGCACGAAATAGGGAAACTGAATAGGGACGAGGTCGTGGACCGAATAGATGTTGGGAATGCCTTTGGCTTTGATCGGGAGCGGAGCCGTCCAATGCGCTGCCGCCAGGGTAGATGGAGCGTCGAGCGAAACAAGCAAACCGCGCCGGGCACAGAGCTGATGGGCGTCATCGAAGATGCTGCTTGCGTTGAGAGCCTGATCGAACGGCGGCAACGCGGGATCATTTGCCCGTAGATCCACATACCCGAGCGGTACGTTCTGCGCGCTCTTCCGGCGGGATGTTCCGAGTACCGCCCGGGCCACAGAGCCCGCTTTCGTCAGGCTGTGGTGCCACATGGGAGCAGGGGGCTCGTGACCGAACACCTGTGTCGCGATGCTCAGGCCCGAAGCTTTGGCGCTCATCCGCTGCCCGAAGAGGACGGCGACATTGCAGCCGGATTGCTTGAGGGCAGTGGCGAGGCCAAATGCATAAGAAGCGATGCCGGTGCCGGACACCCTGCGAAAATGCGAACCGTCGATCAATACCGTAGGCGGCTGCACAGGTTGACTTTCTCCACCTTCCAAGATTAGATCACTCCACATAGCCCGTCGATCTTCATTCACCCAGTGCTGTGTGCGCTTTTTGCGCCGAAGAGCTTGCGGAGGGGGGGTGCCAATCCATTCTGCGCGTGTCCGGCCGTTCGGTGCTGAACGGCCACTGATGTTCGCATATTACGGGACACGCGGAGCGCTTCCCAAGCTTACCTTGGATCTCGCCCGAGAAGCCAGCGGACGCTGGAATAACGCGTGCACCTTCTCGTTGGCCACTTCTAACGAACTTTATGACGAATTCTCATTCATGCAGGACAATTTGTTCGCGGTAAATACCTTTGCATCCCCCCAGCAGTGGCAGTCGATAACTTGTGTCCAGCGGGTGAAATCGTTGTGCGCCGATTTGAGCGAGCGGGTTGCGAACGATAAGACTCGCGCCATTGTTTCGCTGATGCCGCACGTGTGGTCGCCGTTTCTGTTGCCGTGCATTCGGCGCGCCGGGATCAATCTAGTGTCGATAATCCATGACGCCGATCCGCATCCCGGCGACCGCCATCGTTGGGTGCATCGGTGGCTGTTGCGGGAAGCTGTCGCCGCCGATCAGGTGATAACGCTGAGCAGGGCGGTGAGCCGACGCTTGATCGCGCGAGGAATTCCGGAACAGAAGATCTCCGTGCTGTTCCATCCCGACCTTGATTATGGTCACTTCCGGTCGCGCGAAAATCCGCACGAGCCTCTACGGGTGTTGTTTCTTGGGCGTATCCTTCCGTACAAAGGGTTGGCTCTCTTCGTTGATGCGCTCGATTGCCTGCGGGCGTCGGGCATGCCGGTGAAGGCCGGTGTCTTCGGTCAAGGCAAGATCAAAGCCGGCTTGCGCCTGCGGCTGTCCGCGCTGGAGGCAGAAGTCGAAAACAGGTGGCTTACTCACCAGGAGTTTGCGGCCGTGTTGTCGCGTTACGACCTCGTGGTCGCAGCCCACACCGAGGCCAGTCAGTCGGGCGTGATTGCGGCTGCCTTCGGTGCCGGTCTTCCCGTCGTAACGACGCCGGTGGGCGGGCTGGTCGAGCAGGTTACTCACGGAGTGACCGGCATGATTGCAGCTTCCGCCAGCGCGCACGCGATCGCCGATGCCATCCGAATGATAGCGCACGACAAGAGCTTGTTAGGACGGCTCCGGCACGGTGTTCGCGCGACACATCCAGAGCGCTCTACCGCCAGGTTTTTCGACAAGCTGTGCGACATCGCTTTACGCCCAGTACCCCCGCGACATAGCGAAGCTCATGTGCAGTATGCGACCATGCTGAGCGGCAGGAAGGAAATGGCTGGGCTGCAGACGTTTTTGCATCCCTCTTTCTAGGACGCGTCCAAGTCGCGCCGCGAACCGTCCGGCGCTCCCGCGCCATGGAGCACGGGTGAGGCCCGCTCGGGGGAGTGAACCAGCAAAGCTTAGCCTGTGAGCCCCACCGTGAACGCGCGTGACACATCGGCTAAGTCGATCAGCGGAGCGCGCGTAGTTGTGCTGTGCGCCGGGATTGCGGTGCTCGATTTTCTCTTTCGCGTCGAGCGCTTCCCGACCACGAGCACCAAATCTCCCATGGTCGAGTTCAAGATTATCGGCGGCGGCTGTGCCGCCAATGCCGCAATCGCGGTCGCGCGGCTCGGCGGAGCGGCGCGTTTTGCCGGTCCGCTCGGGGACGATGAGCACAGCGCACGCATCCTCGAAGGCCTTGCCCGGGAGGGCGTAGATGTGACCGGCATCGTACGCCTTTCCGGCACCGAGAGTTCGGTCTCCGGCATCTTTGTTGACGCTGCGGGCGAGCGGCTTCTCGCCACGCGTCGATCACCCGGGCTCGGATCGACGCTGCCCAGCGATCCCGGACGTCTGCTCCACGGCGTCGAAGTGGTGCTTGCCGACAATCACTTTCCGGCGTTCGTCGCTCCGATTTGCAAGGCGGCACGGACGCGCGGCATTCCGGTCGTGCTCGACATCGACAAGCCGGCGGACATATGCGACCCGCTGGTACCTCTCGTCTCGCATCCGATCTTCTCGGCCGAAGCTTTGCGCGCGGGCACCGGAATCGACGATCTTCCTCGAGCTCTCACAGCTGCGGGAAAGCACTGCCCCGGCTTCGTTGCGGTGACCGATGGCAACAACGGCGCTTATTGGCGCGCGGACGCAACCCACAACCCGGAAGTACTGCATCAGCCTGCCTTTTCGGTCGAGGCCGCCGATACGCTCGCAGCGGGCGACGTGTTTCACGCCGCGTTTGCCCTGGCCCTGGCGGAGGGCCGGCCAGAGTCTGAGGCGATGCGGTTCGCCAGCGCTGCCGCCGCGCTCAAGTGCACCCGCTTCGGCGGCATCGTCGGCTCGCCCACGCGGGGAGAAGTCGAGCGGCTGCTGATCTCGCAGGCGGCGCCAGCGTCAAGATCGCAACGCGACTGCTGAGCCGGATCGCCATCCCTGTTGTGGGCGCTCGCCATTCCCTACGTGCTGGCTCCAAGCCGGATGTCACGGCTTTCCAGTACTGCGGAGCGTCACACTTTTTCGCGCGACGATCCGCGCCATTGTGATGGGATGCATGAGTGCCGTCGTGATGCGTCCACGCAAGCTCTCGAGCTCGTGAAATATCCCGAGCTGGTTTAGCAGCGTGGCGCGGTCGTAATAAATTCGCTCGCCCGCGAGCCGATCGCCTGCGTCAAAGGCGAAAATACCGCACAGCGGAAGAGCGACTTGGCGACCTGTAGCGGGAAGTCCGCGCCAGGTCCCCATATGCTGGCCGCGAATGATCACCTCGAGCACGACCGCATCTTCGCTCGCGTGCCGCCGTTGCACACCAATATTCAAGTCGGGGACGGCTCGTAGCATTTGGGTGTAGAATTCGCGAACCTGTTCGCGGCCCACGTAATGGGCGCCCCATGGTTCGTCGTCGTAGCGTGCCGTTTCTCCAAAAGTTCCCATTATGCCATCAAGGTTGTGCTCATTTTCCAGACTGACGTGCTCTTCAACAATCCGCAATCGAGCGGACAGCGTTCTGTTGGAGGTCTGGATTATCACCCTTGATCTCCTTCGTGGCCCGGCACCCGCACCCACTCCAGCGGGATAGCGCGGTATGGTATCAGTTCAGCAAGCGGGCGGGGCGCTAGACCGCGTGCTTTTTTCTTCGTTCGGCGTAACCATGACTGCACCGCGCTGGTCGCGGGGAGCTTGATCCTCCTTCGGCCCGCACGTACGGTCAGCGCTTCGTCGAACCGGGGGGGAGCCGCATGAAGCACAGGGAGGTCATCAGACTGCTTGGAGGCGCGGCAGTCTCGTGGCCGGTACGGGCTAGGGGGCAAACTGCAAAAGAGCGCTCCGCGGCAGCACAGCAGCGGTATGGCCGCTGAGAGCGCGTGCGTAGCAGTAGCTGTGCCGCCGATTAGCATGAGCAAGCCTGCGATTGTGCTTATCGCAGCCGTCGCTGCGAACGGGGTTATTGGGCAAGCCGGCCGACTGCCTTGGCGGCTCAGGTCAGATATGGCTCATTTCCGCAGCGCCACGTTCGGCAGGCCGGTCGTTATGGGGCGAAAGACCTATATTTCCATAGGCAAGCCCCTCGCCGGCAGAACGAACATTGTCGTGAGCCGCGCTCCTTCGTTTTCGGCTGCTGGTGTGCTTGTAGCGCCAAGCATCGAGACCGCATTAACCGTCGCGCGCGGCGATGCGCTACGACGCGGCACCGACGAGATTGCGGTGATCGGCGGAGCCGAGCTCTTTCGCGACACATTGGCCGTTGCGGACCGGCTGCTGATCACGTGGGTGCAGCTGGACCCGGAGGGCGACACCAGGTTCCCACCCATCGATAAAGAGGCCTGGAACGAAATCAGTCGCGCCGATTATCCTCGCGGAGAGGATGATGACGCCACGTTCACAGTGTCCCTGTATGCACGCAGGGTGCCACACTGAGGGTGGCTGTCGATGTCGACTGGGGGGCGCAGCAGCACGATCGGGCAGTCTGCTGACAGATCGCACGATGGAGTCAGCTGTCCTCGTTTGTGCTCCTTCGCGCTTGACCGCGGTCGAGCCGGTCAATACCGGCAGGGGTCCGCCGCTGCTTGTTGGCGAGCCACTCGGAAGCCAGCTTGAGCCATGTCGCTTGATCGGCTGGGCTGGGGGCCAGCGCCGCCATTCGGTAACACTCCCCAGCCTTGATTCGGTAGTCGGCTTTGGTCATGCGCGTGTCCTCTCCGTACCCAATGACCAAGCGCGCGAGGGGTTCCCACGCCTGTGCCGCGGACGCCGTGAGCAGGCACAGCCCATAACGTGACCAGTCATGTGCAGACGCTTCACCTACAAGCTGACATGGCCAGAGATAGTAAAGCTGTATCGGCTGTCGCCGGATGCGCCCGCGCGCAATACACAGCCGCGCTACAACATCTGTCCGACCACACCGATTGATGCGGTGATCGAGCGTGAAGGTGCACGAGCGCTCGTCCCGATGCGCTGGGGCTTCATACCCTCCTGGTGAACCAAGCCGCTCAAGGAGATGAAGCTCGCGACCTTCAATGCGCGGGTGGAGACGCTCGCAGAGAAGCCGATGTTCCGGGGCGCCTTCCAGCGCACGCGGTGCCTGATCCCGCGTCGGGTTACTACGAGTGGCACGAGGCACCGGACGGCAAGCAACCCTACTATTTCACACGACGTGACGGCGCACCGATCACCATCGCTGGCCTCTGGGACGAGTGGCGATGCAGCTACTGGTGTGATACCTTGCACAGCTATGTCCGTGAGCCACCTGTGACTGACACACCGAGACCACCACCGCCACCCCAACGCAATCTGTTTGTCTGGGTAGCAGTTGCTGCGGTGCTGGTGCTGTTGGCGCTTGGGCTATGGCGGTTGTTCTGAAACGTAGAGACGTGGCGCCCTGCGCCCTCGCACCAGGATTGGCGGTCGGTAAAGCGCAATCCGATGCAGGCGCCCGAGAGTGCTCGGCGCTTCTCCTCAGCCTGGAGCCACGCGCAGCTCGAACAGAGCGCCTTGATCCCCAACGAGGCCGCACGTACCGTCAGTGCTTCCTCGAACTCGGGGCAGCCCCATGAAACGCCGGGAGTTGATCAGCCTGCTCGGCGGCGTCGCGGTATCGTGGCCCCGAGAGGTGCTGGCGCAGCAGGCCGGTATCCCGGTGATCGGATTTCTGCACCCCACATCGCTTGAAGCGTTCGCGGAAAATCTGCGCGGATTTCGCCAGGGCCTGAAGGAGACCGGATACGTCGAGGGCGAGAACGTCGCAATCGAATTTCGCTGGGCTGATGGTCAGCTCGATCGGTTGCCGGAGCTTGCAGCCGATCTGGTTCGGCGGCGTGTCGCCGTGATTGCGACCGCATCGCCGCCCGCGGCATTCGCTGCCAAGGAAGCGTCCGCGACAATCCCAATCGTGTTCGGCATGGCGCAGGACCCAGTGAAACTGGGGCTGGTCGCGAGTCTCGCACGTCCGGGCGGCAATCTAACAGGAATCAATTTTCTGTTGACCGAATTAACGGCAAAGCGGCTGGAACTGCTGCGGGAGATGGTGCCCAAGGCCGCTCGTGTTGCCGTGCTGGTCAATCCAGCCCAGGCAACAAATAGGGAGAGCACGTTGCAGGAAGTGGAGGTGGGTGCGCAGCCGATGAGGTTGCAGATACGGATTCTCAATGCGGACACGCCTGGCGAAATCGATGCGGCATTCGCAGCGTTCGAATACGAGCGTCCCGATGCACTCTTGGTGGGCAGCGGTACGTTGTTCACAGGCCGGCGCGTACAATTGACCCAATGGGCGGCGCATCACCGCATGTCGGCGAGCTATTCGGGGCGTGAATACGTGGAGGTCGGCGGGCTGATGAGCTATGGCAGCAACACCGCGGACGCCTTCCGCCAGTCCGGCGCCTACGTCGGCCGCATCCTCCACGGCGCCAAGCCGGCGGACTTGCCGGTCGTGCAGGCGAGCAGGTTCGAGCTTACCATCAACGCCCAGACCGCCAGGATGCTCGGCCTCACCGTGCCGGCCACGTTGCTCTCCATCGCCGACGAGGTCATCGAGTGACTCGCCGAGACCTCATCGCGCTCCTCGGAAGCACAGCGGCTATGTGGCCGGTTGGGGCGCGTACGCAGCAGACAGAGCGCGTGAGGCGGATTGGCGCGCTCATGCCGTTCGCGGTTGTCAGCGCTCAATATCAGGCGCGCATCTCCGCCTTTCTGCACGGGTTGCGCGAGCTGGGCTGGATTGATGGACGCAATATTAAGATCGAGTACCGCGCGAGCACAGGTAACCCCGAAGAAATTCGCAAACACGCGACAGAGTTGGTTGGGCTCGGGCCAGACGTAATCCTGGCTACTGGCGTCTCCACGGTCGGGCCGCTCCAGCAGGCCACGAGCGCTGTGCCGATTGTCTTTGCCGTGGTCCCCGATCCAGTCGGTGCTTAGTTTGAGTAAGATGCCGCGCGTGCCCAGCAGCCGGCGATGCCGGTGATCGGGTTCCTCAACAGTGCGTCGCCCCGGGGGCCTGAGACCTATACGAACAGCGCCGCAGCCAGCGGACCTTCGACGCTCGGCTACATGCACTAGCCGCTAAATGACCGAGCCAGAGTCTTGCGCATCCGAAAATCCCCATGTGTGCACGAGGCGGGGCTGCTGCGCCGCCACAAATCCCGGGTCACGCCGCGCGGGTTTCGTTGCTCGCACGGACGCGCTCACGATCTTACCGGCCACTTGCGGTACCAGCGAGTCGACGTCGATGGCGGCGCCGGAAAGCAAAGTGCGCGCCTCGTCGATGTCGTAGACCCGCATCGGTTCAATGGCGATCTGTCGAAACCCGGCCGCGGCAAGCATCGCTCGAAATTCTTCGACCTCGAGCGCTCCAGCGATGCAGCTCAGCCATAGTTGGACGCTCTGACGGACCGCCGCAGGGATAGGCCCGCGCGTGGCCACGTCCGAAATCGCCAAACGTCCGCCCGGCTTCAGCACACGGTACGCCTCAGCGAACACCTGGCTCTTATCCGCTGACAAGTTCACCACACAGTTGGAAATGATGACATCGACCGAGCGGTCGGGTAGCGGGATCGTCTCGATCGTGCCTTTCAAGAAGTCGATGTTCTCTAGGCCTGCGCGCCGCTGATTGCTGCAGGCAAGCTCCAGCATGTCGTCGGTCATGTCGACGCCGTATGCGTGCCCGTCTGGGCCGATTTGACGCGCGGCCAACAGAACGTCGATCCCGCCGCCGCATCCGAGATCGAGAATGATTTCGCCCGGCTTTAATTCTGCAATTGCCGTGGGATTTCCGCATCCGAGCGACGCCGCGACGGCCTCTCGCGGCAAGCAGCAGGTCTGCTTGGCATCGTAGAGATTGGCGATGATCGGGTCCCAATTGGCCGGGGTGCCCTTGGCATCACCGCAGCAGGCAGCGTCAGAAGATGCCCCGCTTCGCGCGGCCTCTGTATATCTCACTTTGATTTGGTCGCGGAGTGTCGACGATTCGTGAATGGGCCAGCGTGCTTCGACGTTACAATCGGCATCGCCATTCACCCCCGCAGAGCGCCAGAGAATCCGTCCGGGGGCCAGTCGTCGTCCACACGTGGTAAGTTCGGTCGGCGTGAGAACGTCGCAGCTCGGCCACATGCCGGTTTCCAGGCAATCCGCGTAGCCTGCCGGCAAGCCATGCGCCCCCATTTTGGCTGCCGCGCGTGCATGATCATAGTCGAGCGCGTGGTGTTCGAGGATGAGACCATCCGGCGCAGCCGTGAGCGTGCTGAACCACACCCGCGGGGTTCCATCATTCGCCGGCATCCCGACTACGCCGGCGTTGTGCCACAACCTGCCGCCCGTTTCGCGGGTAAAGGGTAGGCCGCAATGTCCTCCGATGACTCCGTTACAGCCGGAAGCGGTCAGTTCCTCTTCGATCGCGTCGTCGCTGGAGGCGAAGACGAAGCGATTGATTTGAGTGACGCTGCCATGGATCACCGCGAGGCGGCGGCCACCGACTTCAAGGTCGAGGCGGCGCGGCAAAGATGCCATCCAAACCCGGCTCTCAGCATCGACGTTGCGGTCGACATAGGGGTACCATTGGCTGGAGAGGGCTGCGCACGCGCTGTCGGCGGAAAACCCGCACCCGCAACCAGCCGCCTCGGTCGCGAGGGATTCCTCGCAATTCCCCATGACCAGCCGGATGCCAGACTCACGCACGAGGTTGATTACCGCCTGTGGGTCTGCACAATAGGCCGCAAGATCGCCTGTGCACACGATGTTGCCAGGCGGAATCCCGCGTCGGCGCGCCTCGTCGAGGACAGCGGCCGTCGCCTCGACGTTGCTGTACGGGCCCCCGAAAATGAGCACTGGGCCCGTGAGGTTAATGAGGCCGCCGTCACCAGTAACATCGTGCACTGGGGCCATGGACCCGGATTCCTCCCTCGGAACAGGGTTTAGCGAATAACTACGAATGGTTAATATAGGGGCGATCCCTCTACGCTTTTGAATGGTCGAGGCCGAGCGCCTTCGCGGTCTTGAGGTTGATAACCAAATCAAACTTTCTATGCTCTTACATGCCAGCCTCGATCGGCTTGTCGACAGCGCCGCCGGTCTCAGCCCAATCCTTGAAGGCACCGAGGTTATAGACCCGATCGTAGCCCATGTCTTTGAGTGCCTTGCCACTGAGCGCCGAGCGTCCGCCAGAGGCACAATAGAGGATAATTGTCTTGTCCTTGACGAAATTCGGGTCGTGGTAGGGCGACTCGGGATCGGCGCGGAATTCCAGCATGCCGCGCGAGACGTGTATGGCGCCGGCGACCTTACCGCTCTTTTCCACCTCCGGCGCGTCGCGCACATCAACCACCAGTGTGTTGCCCTTAGCGATCATCTCCCGCGCCTGCGCCGGCGTGATACGCGACACCGCGGCGTTGGCGACTTCCATCATCTGCCTGACGCTTGTGGTCATGTAGTCCTCTCCTTCCTGTATGGCCTCCTAATGCTACAGTTCAAACCCCACTCACATGAGGCTCATTGAACGATCGTTGGCGCTACGGCTTCCGTCGCGCACGGCATGACCCGTCGGATATCATGGGAATTCGGGCTCGGCGAGAACTTGCAGTACGCGAGTCGTATCGGCAAATCGCTCGGCCAGCACAGGCTGGTGGAGACTGCACAGAACCGTCATCCGGTGTTCGCGCATGATGCCGCGCAGCAGCGTCAGAACGCCTTCAGCTGATTCAGGATCGAGACTTGCCACGGGTTCGTCGGCGAGCAAAATCCTGCTTTTCTGAACGAGTGCACGGGCGATGGCCACACGCTGCTGTTGGCCGCCTGAAAGCTCGTCTGCTCGCTGTGCGGCGTAATCCAGCAGCCCGACCCGTTCGAGCGCCGCATATGCGGCCTTGCGATCGTCCACCAGAAAATGCCCGAGTACCACGCGCCAAAGCGGAACTGCTGCGAGGCGGCCGGCGAGCACGTTCACAATTGCCGAACGTCGCCGCACGAGATTGAATTGCTGGAATACGAATCCGATGTCCCGGCGCGCAGTCTTCAGGGCACGGCCCTGCAGCCGGTGCATCGGATGGCCGGCTGCAATGATCTCTCCGGCATCCGGATCGACCAGGCGCGCTACGCATCGAAGAAGTGTCGTCTTCCCCGCACCGCTCGGTCCAAGCAGGGCCACGAACTCTCCGGGCTCGGCCGCGAGCGAGAACCCTTCGAAGATGCGGCGCTTGCCGAACCTCTTGCGGAGATCGCGGATATGAAGGCCATCCGGTCCGATCATATCAGACGCCTGCGGACGGAGGCGCTCACTTGGTCAATGGCCGTAACCATCACAAGAATGATGAGCAGGATCGCAAAGACCCTCGGAAAATCCAGCAGATCGATGCTGCTCTTTAGTTCCTGACCGATGCCGCCTGCTCCGACGATTCCGAGCACTGTCGACGCTCTCACATTAAACTCCCAGACATAGAGGCCCACCGAGGCAAGCGATGGCAGCACGTCCGGAAGCAGGGCGTAGAACACCACCTTGAGGCGACCGGCGCCGGTCATAAATGCTGCTTCGACTGGTCCCCGCTCGACCGTCTCGATTGTTTCCGACCAGAGCTTCGCGATTGACCCAGCCGAATGAAGCCCGACCCCCAGCACACCAGCGAAGGGTCCGAGACCGACCGCCGCGACGAACAACAGCGCGAACACGAAACTATCGATGCCACGCAGGATATTGAGGAACCAACGGGCGGGCAGATACAGCACGACGGAGGGAGCGACATTGTGTGCCGCCATCAAAGACAAGGGAACGGCGATCAAAGCGCCGAGCGTCGTCCCTAGAGTTGCCATGGCGACCGTTTCGGCGGCACGTGTGAGCAGTGTCGCAAAATCGGAAAAATCCGGCGGCCACGCGCGAACCGCCCATCGGCCGAGTCGCGGCAAGCCGTCCCAAAGCCTGCGAGGATCAACTTCCGCGAAATAAAAGCAAAACGTGTAGAACGCCCCGACCGCGATCAGCGCGGCGACAAAGCGAACCGCGCTGCCATGGGGGCCGCGATCCGGCAGCCGTGACACGCGAGCGGCGTCTCTGACCTACTTTTGCTTTATGATGCCGATGGCGATCCCGGCGTCATCGATCATCTTGTACGATCCGTGGGTGGCGGCGATCCAGCCAGTGTAATGCGTGGGCATGATGGTCTTCGCCTGATCCTCGGTGATCGTTAGCGCAGCTTCACGAACCTTTGCGATCAGCGCCGGATCAAAGCCCTGGCGGACAGCGAGCGCATCGTTGGGCAGAGGGTCCGAGGTCCAGATCACTTTGACGGAGTCCTTCGCAATCAAATTGCGTTCGATCATGCTGTTCAGATTGCGATCATAGTCAGTCGCGAGATCGACCTGCCCATTTGCCACAGCGGTTTCATTGGCTGGATGGGATGCGCCTTCCCGGTATTTGAAGAACGTCTTGGGATCGATGCCCTTGGTCTTGAACCAATAGGTCGGAACCAACCATCCTGACGTTGAGCCGCGATCGGCGAAGGAAATGCTGAGCCCCTTAGCATCGTCCGGCCAGTTGTTGATCTTCAGGTCCGGTCGGCCGACGATAATGGCGTGGTAGAAGGGCTTGCCGTCGTACTTGACCGTGGCGATTGCCTGCGCGTCACCTTCCTTGTTGGCGAGAACGTAACCCCACGGCCCCATCCACGCGACATCCGCCTGGCCGTTGGCGAGCGCCGTGGCGATCCCGGCCCAATCGGTAGTGACGACGAGGTCGTATTCCACGCCCATAGCCTTGGCGAGATGCTGAAAAAATGGCTCATATGCCTTCTTCGTGTCTCCCGGCGTCGGCTGGAACGGGCCAACCGCGAAGCGAACCTTGTCAGCGGCGTAAACTTAGTGGGCGGAAAGAGCGACGATCAATGAAAATAAAGTGAGTACCATCCATCCAAGGAGCAGCTTATGTGCAGTTTGCCGAACGCCGTGTCCCATCTTCCTCTCCCGTGAATGTCGGACCATGCATAGCTAAAAACGAAGCCGACTGACTTCACAAAATTGGCACCTCACTCTCATGGGGACTGGCCACGGTGTCAACGCCCAACGTATTCCCGTGCCGATCGCTTCCACGATGTTTGATACAGCCCTGCGCCCCTGGATCGATCCGCCGCTCAATGCCACTGGACGTTGGCTCGCTGCACGCGGCGTAACAGCGGATCAGGTAACGGTAGCAGGTTTCGGGATAGGGGTTGGTGCAGGTTTGTCGGTTGCCTTTGGGCAATTCGGATTGGGCCTCGCCCTAATTCTCTCTAACCGCCTCGCTGATGGGTTGGATGGGGCAATCGCCAGGGCTACGAAGCCGACCGATCGCGGCGCATTTCTCGACATCGCGCTTGATTTCATCTTCTACGCTTCGATTCCTCTGGCCTTCGCGCTTTCCGATCCTGTGCGCGATGCCCTGGCTGCTGCAACTCTGATCGCTTCGTTTCTCGCAAACGGCGGAGCATTCTTGGCCTACGCCATCGCGGCCGCGAAGCGAGGTCTTGCGACATCTGCACAAGGGGAGAAGTCGATGTACTACGTTGCCGGCTTGGCCGAGGGAGGCGAAACCATCGCGGTGTTCTGCGCACTGTGCCTTTGGCCTGATGCGTTTGCGTGGATCGCTTATTTCTTCGCCACTCTATGCATGCTCTCCGCCATTGGCCGGTTGCTCGTCGGCTGGAGGACACTTACGTAACCGCCGCGCTACGGCTTAGCTGCCGACAGGTCACTCCGCCGATTGATCAATCCAGGGCACACCATCCATCAATTCATGAGAATTTTAGCGTCTGCTTGGGGGACGCTTTGGGGATTCCTTGAGTTCGGCTTTGGGTCAATAGCACGCATCGTTGGGTAGCATTGCTCTGAAACTGCAGGGCTCGCACTGCGCGTCATGATGCACGCGTCCGATAGCGCGCTCGGTCCTTCTCTGAGCGGGGAGCGCGGCGCAGCTCGATCAGAGCGCCTTGATCCCCAAGGCGCCCGCACGTACCGTGAGCGCTTCCTCGAACTCAGGGCAGCCCCATGAGACGCCGGGAGTTCATCAGCCTGCTTGGCGGCGCGGCGGTCTCGTGGCCGCGAGTTGCAAGGGCGCAGCCGGCCGGCGATGCCGGTGGTCGGGTTTCTCGGCGCTGCATCCGCAGAACTGTTTGCGAGCCAAGTGCGCGCATTCCGGCAATTTGTTTCGGGAACGCGACAACGCTCAGGTCAGATCGAGCGAGCAGATCATCGGCCTTCTGCATCGCTCGGCCGATGCAAGCACTTGAGCTAGCGAGTGCTTCGGATTTGCCGAGGCTTGCGTTGTCCCTGGCGCGCCCTACGGGAATCGAACCCGTGTTTCCGCCGTGAAAGGGCGGCGTCCTGGGCCGCTAGACGAAGGGCGCTGGGAGCGCGGACATATAGAGACGTTCGGCCGGTGCGGCAAGAAAGCGACAGTCGAACCCAACTCGGCCGGCCAACACCGAAATTGGAGGACGACTCCTGCCAAACCTCGCACACGCACTGAGCGCTCACCATTTTCCGGTATTCGGCATTGAGAGCCAAGGTTCCTTGGGCGAAAGCGGCGCACCCTTCTGCAGGAGCTCGATCGAATGCTTGTCGGGCGAGCGCACGAAAGCCATGGTGCCGTCGCGCGGAGGCCGGTTGATGGTGACGCCCGCGCGCATCAGCTTGTCACAAAGGGCGTAGATGTCATCGACTTCGTATGCGAGGTGGCCGAAATAGCGCGCCTCGCCGTAATCTTCGCCGTCCCAATTGTACGTGAGCTCGACGAGCGGAGCCTCCCGTCCGGTCGCCTTGCTGGCCTCCACTCGCCCCTCGTCCTCCGGTGCGGCCAGAAAGACCAAGGTGTATCGGTTCTTCTCGTCGACACGACGCCGCGCCTCCTTAAGCCCCAGCTTGTTGCAGTAGAAATCCAGCGCGGCATCGAGGTTGCGAACGCGCAGCATGGTATGCAGATATCGCATGGTGTGACCTCCTGGCATCACCCGGCCAAAAAACGGAACGAGCAACATACATGATCGCGTCCGATGTGGAGACTGCCATTGACGAGCTGCAGAGCCTGGTCGAAGCCGCGCGCGTCATAGCCCCGTTCACCGGGGCCGGCATTTCGACCGAGTGCGGTATTCCGGATTTTCGCTCCCCCGGTGGGCTGTGGACCAAGAACAAGCCCATTCCCTTCGACGAGTTCGTTGCCCATCGCGAGATGCGCGATGAGGCCTGGCGGCGACGGTTCGCGATGGATGCGCAATTTTCTGCAGCGCGGCCCGGCCGCGGCCATCTTGCATTGGCAAGCCTCTACCGTGCGGGAAAAGTTCCGGCCGTGGTTACGCAAAACATCGACAATCTGCATCAAAGCTCCGGAATTTCAGCCGAACATGTGATCGAGCTGCACGGCAACAACAGCTACGCTGTGTGCCTCGGGTGCGGCAAGCGGTACGAATTGGCGTGGGTGCGCCAACGCTTCTGCGGCGCAGGCGAGCGCGCGCCCGATTGCCCCGATTGCAGTGGACATATCAAGACCGCGACCATCTCTTTCGGGCAAGCGATGCCCGAACGCGAGATGCGCCGTGCCGAGGAGCTTACGCTCGACTGCGATCTCTTCCTGGCGATCGGGTCGTCGCTGGTCGTCTGGCCGGCCGCCGGGTTTCCCCTGCTCGCCAAACGGAACGGCGCTCGGCTCGCGATCATCAATCGCGAGCCAACGGATTTCGACGACATGGCCGACCTGGTCGTGCGCGAAGACATTGGAACGGTCCTGTCGCCATTCATCGTCCATTGAATCCGACACGATCGAGCAAGATGTACACAGGCTTCCACCTATTTGCGTGCATGAATGCATTTTTGACTTTTCCGTTCGGCGCTCGGTGATATCTTCGTAGCAGCATTGATTCGAAGCGCACGCAAGATGCGCCAGGACTACAGCGGCGGCGTTTGGGGCGTCATGGCGTCGGACGGAGTTGGACCGAAGGGGCCGGGCACCGGGGTGGGGCCGGAGCGCGACTTTGGGGGCGAAATCGGCGAAGAATCCGCGAGCGTCATCGAGCTCAGCGGTATCATCAAGTGGTTTGACGTCTCCAAGGGTTACGGCTTCATCATTCCGGACAACGGGATGCCCGACGTCCTGTTGCACGTGACGTGCCTGCGGCGGGATGGTTACCAGGTCGCCTATGAGGGAGCGCGCGTCCTCGTGGAGGCGCTGCAGCGACCCCGCGGGCTGCAGGCATTCCGGATTCTGTCGATGGATGAATCCACCGCTATTCATCCTGCGCAGATGCCGCCGCCGCGCACCCACGTCACGGTCGCGCCGACCAGCGGCCTCGAGCGGGCGCAGGTCAAGTGGTTCAATCGGCTGCGCGGCTTCGGTTTTCTGACTCGCGGCGAGGGGACGCCGGACATTTTCGTGCATATGGAGACGCTTCGGCGATTTGGTATCGCGGAGCTGCGGCCCGGCCAGTTCCTGCTGGTGCGTTTTGGACCCGGCCCGAAGGGATTGATGGCCGCCGAGGTGCGTGCCGAGGGCGCACCCATGGGGCCGGCTTCCCACTGATCACGAAAAATTACCAAGCCGCACAGCGGATCACTCGTCCGCCACATCCCTGTTGCCTGCTGCCGGCCCCGCTCGGCCCGGAATCACGCCGGCCTGCTGTGGATTGCCGGTTTGTCGCCCGCGCCATACTCGGCAAGATAATCGCATAACGGCTCAGCATCAGGCAGAGAATCCATACCTGACTGTATGGGCGTGGCTTGATCACTCTATGGGGGTGGCTTGATCGTGTGGCCCCTGGGTCCCGGATCTTCGCTCCCCCGGGGTCAAGCCCGGGGTCGCTCGTCCGGGACACGAAACCTCGTGTCCCGGCCGGGTGCAGTGAGGGCATCTTCGCGCGCAGACAAGTTTACGCAGTCTGCGCAAGCTTGACTGCGACGAAACGAGAGCCGGGACCCAGGGCCACGCGATCAGCCGATCGCGCTTAGCAGTGCGTCACCGATCCTTATTGAGCGCAATTGCGTCCCGGCGCAGGCCGCTCTATCTCGATGGCGGGCTGCCCGCCCAAGGAGACTTGTGGATGTGCCACCGGGTACAATGGGCTGTCGTTCTTGTTTGCGCGCTCGCCCTGGCCGTGCTCGGCTCGCCGGGCGCCCTTTCCGCCGGTGAGCTCGAGCCGCTCGAGATCGTGAGCAAGAGCGGGGTGCATACCTTCGGGGTGGAGATGGCGGCCACTCCGGAGGAGCAAGCCAAGGGCCTGATGTTTCGGCGCGAGCTGCCGGAAGGACAAGGCATGCTGTTCGACTTCCATCGCGAGCAGCCGGCGGCGTTCTGGATGAAGAATACGTACATTCCGCTCGATATGATCTTTATCCGCGGCGACGGTCGGATCCTGCGGATCGCCGAACATACGGTCCCGCTTTCGGAGGCGCTCGTAAGATCGGGCGGTCCAGTACGCGCAGTGCTCGAAGTGGTCGCGGGCACGGCCCAGAAGCTCGGCATTGCGCCAGGCGATCGCGTCGCGCATCCCATCTTCAACGGCAGATAAGCGACCGCTTGCTGGTAAAATCCAAAGCGTGTATCGAGCATCGCGGCGCTCGGCGCATAGCGCAGCCTGGTAGCGCGGGAGTTTTGGGTACTCCGGGTCGCAGGTTCAAATACCCGATCATACACGCAGGCGAGGAATGGTGACGGCACGAATCTACATACCCGCCAGGACCGCGATGCAATCGGGCAAGGCGCGAACGAAAGAGTGGGTGCTCGATTATGAGCCGGAGGCGCCGCGCGAGATCGAGCCGCTGATGGGCTGGACCGCCTCCGGGGACATGCGCCAGCAAGTACGGCTGCGTTTCGACACCGCGGAAGAGGCAATTGCCTACTGTGAGCGTCACGGGATTGCGTACCAGGTTTTCAATCCCAAGCCGGAGGCGCGACGCATCATCTCCTACGCCGATAATTTTTCCTTCAAGCGCCTTGATCCATGGACGCACTGAGGCTCTTCGGCATGAGGAGGGCGGAGGAATTGGCGAGCAGCCCGAGCGCGGCGGCTGCCACGGCAGCAATGGACGCGATCATGATAAAGAAGTGCGGCTTTGCCATCGTGCTCCAGAATCCACCCAGAAAACCGCCGAAGATGTCGGCAGGCAGCGTAGCCGCGAACCACAGTCCCATGAACATGGAGATCGCCCGCAGCGGCGCCGCTTTGGAGATGAGGGCGAGACCCACCGGCGCGACGTGCAGCTCGCCCAGGGTCGCGAGCGCGAAATAGGCCACGAGCCACAGCCCGCTTGCCTTGCTGGTCGCGGTCCATGCGGCCGTGGCCATGACCAAATTGGCGAGCACGAGCCATCCGGCGCCGAAGGCCATCTTGCGAATGGGCGATGGTTCGCGTTGACCCTGGCGCGCCCACACCTGCACGATCACCGGCGTGAAAATAAATATGAAGAGCGGATTAAGCGCCAGGAACCAAGGCGAGGGGATCTCACCCCGCCAGAATGGAAGGTCGATACTGCGATCGGTGAAGTCCTCGGCCCAGAGCATGAGCGTATTGCCCTGCTGATCGTAGGCCGCCCAGAAGAACGCGACTGCGACGCAGACCGCGCCGATCGCAAGCGCCGCGCGCCGCTCGCCGGGATCAAGCGGCCGCTCGCGCAGGCGGGATGCAAAACCGAGCGGTTTGACCTCGCGGGGCAGTGCCCGGCTTGCATGGAGGTAGATGCCCAGGCTCACCAGCATGCCTATCCCGGCCGCGCCAAAGCCCCAATCCCAGCCATAGCGGAGCGCAAGCGCTCCGCAGACCAGAGGTGCCAGGAGTGCGCCGACATTGATCCCGACGTAGAATATCGAGTAGGCGCGATCCCGCCGGTGATCCTCGGGCGCATAAAGCGCGCCCACCTGCGTCGAGATGTTCGGCTTGAATGCGCCGATGCCAAGGATCAACAGCAATAATGCGATGAGAAAGAGTGCCTCGAAGGCCATCAGGAAATGGCCGATGGCCATGAGAATGCCGCCCACGATGACCGTACGGCGCGCGCCAAGCCATCGGTCGGCAACGAGCCCGCCCAAAATCGGGGTGCAATAGGCAAACCCGGTGTAAAATCCGAAAATCTGTGAGGCGAGGGGCTGCGCCTCCAGCCGCCCGAAGAGGAATTCGAGTGCTGCTTTGACCAGGCCAAATCCGAGCACCGACTCGATCGAGCCGGGGACCAGCAAATGCTTGACCATGTAGAGCACGAGGAGCGCTGCGTTTCCGAAATAGGAGAAGCGCTCCCACATCTCGGTCGCGAACAGCACCGCAAGCCCGCGCGGATGGCCGAGGAATTCAGGTCTGCTCACCGGAACGCGCCCGCGCCCTGAAGGACGTAAACATCGCCGGAATTGGCTTCGATCGGAAGGGTGGAGAGCCAAGCCTTGATCGCATCAGCGCTCAGCCATTCCCGGTGCAGCAGAATATGGCTCTCGCCGAACGCGGCGTTGTAGCGGCCATAGCCCAGCTCTGCACAGCGTGTCAGCGCATTGATGGCTACTTGCGGCTGAATGGTCGTGAACTCGAAGGAGAGTGCCGGGATGGCTTGCGTCAGTCCTGCCAGGGCCTCGGCCTCAAGCCCTTCGACGTCGATCTTTATGAAGGCTGGTCGTCCGTGGCGTTGGATCAGGGCATCAAGGCCGAGAACCGGCACATAGGTGGTCCGGGTCCAGTTTTCCCGTTCCCATCCTGGCGCACGGCGAGCCGCCTGCACAAACTCATCCGACGCCGTCGAGACGGTTGGATTGTCGAGATTGAGTCTCAGCTTGACCTCACCGCCGCTGCGCCCGACCGCAATCGGTTCGATCACAACCGCGCAGTCGCGGCCATACAGAAGCCTCAGGGTCCGCACCAGCGCCGGTTGCGGCTCGACCGCGACCACCCGGGCCCCGAGGCGGCGGAACGAAGCGATCCGGTCGCCTACGTGCGCGCCGATGTCGAAAACCAGGTCGCCCGGTTGGATGAAGCGGGCATACAGCTGGTCCATGGCGGTGCGGCGCTCGCGGTTGCCGTAGTAGATTCGTATGGAGCGCAGCACGCCGCGCACCGTTCGCCATAGATCGAGCTTGTTGTGGGTCACCGCGGCTAAATCAGCTTCGGCCTTGGCGGTGCGCGCTTGGAATGGGTGGTAACTGCTGCTGAACGCGCAAGGTCGCCGAGAGTGCGGGCAGATCAAGGGCGAGCAATTCGCGCGGGGGGTGCGTTTCCTCCGGCAAGCGATCAAGCCCGGCCGCGATCAGCGCGCGGCCAAAGGTGGGCGAGGCGGTTGCGACAGCAAATGGGATCGCAAGCAGCGGTCCCGCCGCAATGAACAGCGCATACGGAATGGCGGCCGGCGCGGTCAGCGCAAGCAAGCAGATCGGTACAAGCCCGAACATAGTCTGAGGCCACAGTTCGCGCGCTGCCAACTGCCACGGTACGGGGTGATCGTCGCGCGTTTGCTCGCCCCATTTGATCGTTCGGCCGGAGAGAAGGCGCGCCAGGAACAGCGTATGGCTCGCCCATGTGATCGGAGCCAGAAGCAGGACGAATAGGATGGTGATGGCGAAGCTCGCGACAAATCGGATGGGGCCTGCGAACAGTCGGCACTCGTGCGGCTGCGTGAGCACGTGGACCACGGTGGCGACGTTGGGGGCAAACCACATGACCAGGACGAGCGCTAGAACAGCGATTCCCGCGTCGGCACGCATGAAATCCGCAGGCGTGGGAGCGAGCGCGACTGCCGCGCTGCCGACCAGCAGGAGACCCATCCAAGCCGGCGAGCCGAGAAACATCAGGATAGCGAGCAGAAGCTGGTACCGGCTCACCGGATGCAGCCCCGGAGCGCGCAGGAAGCGCCAATACTGCATGTTGCCTTGGCACCAGCGCAGATCCCGGCGGATGAATTCGACAAGAGTAGGTGGATTCTGCTCGAAGCTTTCTCCCTCTTCCGCGAGGACGCGCACCTCGTAGCCGGCTTTGCGCATCAGCACCGCCTCGATCTGATCGTGGCTGAGCACATGACCTTTGACCAGCGCCCTTTCATCCAGCACCGGCAGCTTGCAGCAGGCCGTGAACGGCGCAACGCGCACAATTGCATTGTGGCCCCAGTAAGGTCCGTAGTCGCCCTGCCACCAAGCGCTGCCGATCGTATAGGAGCGCATGCCGAGCCGCATGCCGAACTGGAACATCCGGGCGAACGGGCTTGCCGACGGCATGCCGATGACCAGGCTCTGCAGGATGCCGATGCGAGGATCGATCTGCATGATGCGCACAAGCTTGAGCAGCAGGGCGACACTCATCGCACTGTCAGCATCGAGCATCACGGCGAATTCATGCGCGCTGCCCCAGCGCTCGCAAAAATCGCGGATGTTGCCCGCCTTGTAACCGATGTTGCTGGCGCGACGCCGGTAGGTCAGAGCGATGCGTCCGCGCCACGCTCTCGCGAGCGCGCTGAAGCGGGCCTCCTCGGCGAGGGCGATATCGGCCGCGTCGGTGTCGCTAAGGACGTAGAGGTGAAAATGCTCACCAGCCCCCGACGCCGCCAGTCCCCCCATCATTGCCTCGATCCGGCGTGCGACCCGCTCAGGCGGCTCGTTGCGGATGCACAGCAGGATTGCGGTCGATGCGGTGATCGGCTCGTCTCCTCGCAGACGGGAAACCACGGGAGTGACGGTGGCGACCGGGTGGGACGTGAACCGCATCACGAGCAGGCCGATCGTCGCATTCCAGAAACCGATGACAAACCAGGGCAGCGTGACCGCGAAGAGCAGAACGAGGAGAAGATCAAGGAGGCCGAAGCCTCCGCTCGACAGGGCGGTCACGGCGAGGCAGAGGAACGCCGCAAGAGTTGCTGCGACCAAGAGGAAAAACAGGGCCGGGCGCCAGACACCGGAAGTCTTGGCCGGCGCGGCGGTACCGACCACATTGCTGAGCAATTGTTCTGACATGGAATGATTTTGGAGGGCCTTCTGGAAGACCGAAGAATAAAGGATCTTTTGGTCTGCGTCATTCCCGATCATGTATGTTCGGAATGCTACATAGGTGGCCAGCGCAGGCCTCGGCTGGAATAATGCTGCCGGGAAGCGGGCTTGGTTTCGCAATGTCTCCGGATTCAAAGCCGAAAAACCGTTCTGCCAGGGCAACGGCCCTCTGGTATGTCGGTAGCGGCCGGGCGGAGTTGCGCGACGAGGACGTTGCGAGCGCGAAAGAGGGCGAGGTCCAGGTGCGGGCGCTGTTCGGTGCTTTGAGCCGCGGCACCGAGCGGCTGGTCTACTCGGGCCGCATTCCCGCGAGCGAGCACCAGCGCATGCGCTCGCCGCATATGGGCGGCGCATTTCCGTTCCCGGTCAAGTACGGCTACGTGGTGGTCGGGCGCCTCGAGAGCGTGTCGGCTCAATTGCGCGATCGCATCGTCTTTTGCCTCCATCCGCACCAGTCCGTTTTCACTGTACCTGCTGCGGCGGCCATTCCGGTTCCGCACGATGTGCCGCCTGCTCGCGCCGTGCTCGCGGCCAATATGGAAACCGCGCTCAACGCGGTGTGGGATGGCGCGCCCGGTCCTGCCGACCGCATCGCGATTGTCGGAGGCGGCCTCGTCGGCATGCTCGTTGCTTATCTCTGCGCCCGACTTCCCGGCGCGGAGGTGACCGTGGTGGATGTCGTGGGCTCGCGCGCTGCCGTCGCCCGCGCGATCGGCGCCCGCTTTGCCCAGCCAGGCGATGCCCCCGGCGACTGCGATGTTGTCTTCCATGCGAGCGCCACGTCGGCGGGCCTTGCCACCGCGCTGCGGATTGCTGGAGAAGAGGCCGGCATCGTCGAGCTGAGCTGGTATGGGAGCGGTGAAGTAGCTGCTCCGTTCGGGGAAGCCTTTCATGCCCGACGATTGCGGCTCCTGTCGAGCCAGGTCGGCAGAGTCGCGCCCTCGCGGCGCGCGCGCTGGAGCCCGGGACGACGTCTCGCAGCAGCACTTTCGCTCCTTAACGATCCCGTGCTTGATAGGCTCATTGCGCCGGCGATTGCGTTTGAGGAGCTGCCCGCCCAGCTCCCCGCAATCCTCGATCCGCAATCTGACGTGATCTGCCGGCTCATTCGATACCCGGCGGCTGCCGAGCCCCACTGACGAAGAGGCATTCTCGTGTATGCGGTGGAAGTTTCCGACCAGATCATGGTCGCGCACTCTTTTCGTGGCGCAATTTTCGGCCCAGCCCAGAAGCTCCACGGCGCCACATTTGTCATTTGCGTAGCCTTTCTTGCGGAGAGCCTCGACTCCCATGGAATCGTTGTCGACATCGGCCGGGCTCATGGCGCGCTGAAGGAGGTGCTCCGCGAGCTCAACTATCAGAACCTGGATGAGCTGCCGCAGTTCAAGGGTGTGAACACCACGACCGAGTTCCTGACCCGGCACATCTTCGATCATCTCGCCGAAGCTGCCCGGAAGGGGGGGCTCGGCCGGGACGGCCGCGAGCTTCATGCGCTGCGCGTCACGGTCGCCGAGTCTCCGCTTGCCAGGGCGTGGTTCGAGTCCACCTTGTGGTGAACGGGATCGTCTTTGCCGTGCCCGGTGATCTGGCAACCCCCACCGGCGGCTATGCCTATGATCGCAGGATGATCGGGGAGCTCACGGCCCTGGGCTGGACCGTCGAGCTCATCGATCTAGGCAGTGGATTTCCGCAGCCGACGGCGGAGATCCGCGCCACCGCCGCGAACAGACTGGGGGCAATGGACAATCGATGCCCGATCGTGATCGATGGTCTTGCCTTTGGAGTCCTGCCGGAGCTGGCCGAACGCATGCGAGAAAGCCACCGGCTCGTTGCGCTGGTGCACCACCCGCTAGCGCTTGAAACCGGACTGAGCGCCGATGAAGCCGTTTTCTTGCGCGCGAGCGAGCAGAGAGCGCTGACCTGCGCGTCGCATGTGATCGCCACGAGCGCCGCGACCATGAGTATCCTCGCGCAAGACTTCCAAGTGCCCGTCGAACGCATGAGCGTGGTCGAGCCTGGCACCGATATGGCTGCCTTTGCCCCGCATCAGCCTGGAGATGCGATTGCGCTGCTCTCGGTTGGAGCAGTTGTGCCACGCAAGGGTTACGACGTGCTTGTCGCTGCTCTGGACCAGATAAGGGAGCTGCGATGGCGCCTTCTCATCGCCGGCGACTGCACCCGAAGCATGGCGACGACCGGCGAGCTGCAAACCCAAATCGAACGACTCGGGTTCGGTGATCGTATCGATATGCGCGGCGCACTCTCGCCTGAGCAGGTTGCGGTGCTCTACTCCAGCTCGGATATCTTTGTTTTGGCCTCGCGTTTCGAAGGCTATGGGATGGCATTCACGGAAGCCCTTGCGCATGGTTTGCCGGTCGTCGGCACGACAGTAGGCGCGGCTGTGCAGAACGTGCCGCAGGACGCCGGCGTGCTGGTGCCCGTCGACAACGCCGACGCGCTTGCAAGCGCGCTGCGACACCTCATGGAAAATCCGCAAGAGCGGGAACGCCTCGCGGCAGGAGCGCGGGCGGTCACGTTTCCGTCCTGGCGCGAGCAGGCGGAGCGTTTCGCCCGCGTCCTGCAAAGTCTCGCATGACCCGTTTCAGCGCGGAGTGGCTCTCCCTGCGCGAGCCCTACGACAGGGCGGCGCGTAACCCCTCTATTCTCGGCGCAGTCGTGGATGCCTTCCAAGGAGCGACCTCGATCCGTGTGGTCGATCTCGCTTGCGGTACTGGCGCGACCCTGCGGGCTTTAGAGGCGCGCCTACCGCGGCGACAGAACTGGCAGCTGGTCGATAACGATCTTGGGCTGCTTGGACGCGCCTCGGGGTTGGGCCGGCCTCCCGACCTCAATGTTGTGACCACGCCGCTCGATCTCGTGCGCGATCTCGAGCTCGCGCTCGATGGGGCGCTCGATCTGGTCACCACTTCGGCATTGTTCGATCTCGTGTCGCTGGAGTGGCTCGATCGGCTGGCGGTTGAAGCCGCGGCGCGCCGTGTGCCGGTATACGCGGGACTGACGTACGATGGGCGTACGGTGATCGAGCCGAGCGATCTTTTCGATGCTGCAATTCTCGCGCAAGTCGACGCGCATCAGCGCACGGATAAAGGATTTGGCCCAGCGCTTGGCGCATCTGCTGCGGCACGCAGCACTGAGCGATTCGAATCGGTCGGCTACAAGGTTCTGCACGGGCAATCCGACTGGCTGATGGGGCCGAACGATCGGGCGATCCAGGAGACGATTTTCGCAGGCTGGTCGCAGATCGCATCGGCCAGCGAGAGGGTAGCACGCGACCTCGTGACGGGATGGCTGGCCCGGCGGCGCGCGTATCTCACCCAAGGCCGTTCGACGCTGCACGTCGGTCACGTCGACATCTTCGCGCGTCCAATCGCTTCACGGTGAGCGCTGAGATCGCAGTCCAGCAGGAGGTCGGCGCTTGTGCTGATCCCAGGACCGATGCTGCCGTGAGCATCGCGGGCGGAATCTGCGTTCAAGACATGCGCGCGCATGGCCACCCGTGGGGCATCCTCCACCCGGAATACGGGAGGCAAGGTGAGGCTTGGTCTTCCCGCGCCCAGGATCATGGGGGCAACCAGGATATGGAGCCGATCGAGGCAACGGGCAGCCAGGAACCGGGAGACGGTCTCAGCGCCCCCTTCAACGAGAACGCGACGAAACCCGCGCTCGGCAAGCGCTGAAAGGATCGCGGCGGGATCGAAACTGCCGTTCTCTGCTGGCAGCGCAATCCCTTCGACGTGCTCGGGAAGCTGCGCTGACCTCGTGCTGGAAGTCACCACCAGCGTGCGCGTGCCGTCGGCGCGCAGCAGCCGCGCGTGGGCGGGCAATCGGGCGTTGGGGTCGATGACGACGCGAGCGGGGTTGCTTCCGGAGACGCGCCTGACGGTCAACTGCGGGTCATCGGCAATGGCTGTGCCGACCCCGATCACCACCGCGTCGACCAGCGACCGCAAACGATGCAGATGGCGCAGGCCACCTTCGCTGTTGATGTAATATGAGTCTCCGCTGGGAGTGGCGATCCGGGCGTCGATGGATTGTCCGCATTGGCCGATCACGACGAAATCGTCGACCACACCTGTCCTCAGCGGTCCGAAAATGTCTTCCCAGGGCTGGGGCAGAGGAACTTCTCCGGCGCGAAATCTCCTGGCCAGATCATGCCACGAATCATGCGCGGCCGGATTCTCGGCGGGTTCTGGCTCGCGGTCCAGCGTTTCGAAAGCGTCATCAGCCATGCTCATACCCGCTATCGCCGGGGCTCGCTGCATGGCATGTTATTTCCCGTCGGGGTGGCTGCACATGGCCATTGTAAAAAAGATTGTCCGGAAGGGAATAAAATTCCTGCCGATGCGTTATGACGTGGTGATGCCGTTATGCAATTTGGCTTTATGCGACATGAATAAAGTGAGGTAATATGCGTGTGGGTGAAGCGTCTGCACTATTTGGAGCGGCCGGCCAGATTGCGGTCGAACGAGGTCTTAACGAATTCCGTGCAGGGCGACCCGTCGTCCTGACCTCGGCGCGCGAATGCGCGCTCTTTCTTCCCGTCGATGGGCTGAGCGACGATGCATTTGCCGCTTTCAAGCAGACGTGTGCGCCGGAGCGGCGGCCGTATCTTCTGGTAACGGGGCGCCGCGCTCGTGCCCTCGGGCTTGACGGCCGCGGGCCCACCGGGCTGGCGCTCGGAGATCTACATAGCGCGGAAGCCATCTTTTCCCTCGCCGCTGAAAGGCGCCCTGAACGCCACCTCGATGTCGTCCCGGTGGGGGGGAACGCAGCTGCCGCAATCGAGCTTGCTAAGCTGGCCCACCGTTTGCCGGCACTCCTGGTCGGCCCGGAGGCAAGACCAGGACTGCAGATCGGTGGGCTGCCCCTGATCACCGCTGCAGCTGACGAAATCTCCATGTTCCGCCGTAACGCTAGTGCGTCGGTGGCAGTCGTAACGGAAGCTAAGATTCCGCTCCATGGCGGGTTCCCAGCGCGGTTCGTTGTGTTTCGTGACGGGCTCGGCGGATCCCCCGTGGCCGTCATTGTCGGCAGACCGGATCTGACCCAGCCCGTCGCCGTGCGGTTGCACTCCGCCTGCCTGACCGGCGATGTGTTCGGGTCGCGACGCTGCGACTGCGGGGATCAGCTCAGACTTGCGCTCACACAGCTCGCTCAGCATGGCGGCGGCATCATCCTTTACCTTGAGCAAGAGGGTCGCGGGCTTGGCTTGCCCAACAAGCTGCGCGCTTATCAGCTGCAGGATGCAGGCTTGGATACGGTTGATGCAAATACCGTGCTGGGATTCGACGACGACGAGCGGGACTATGGGGTGGCCGTTCGCATGCTGCACCTTCTGGGCTGTACGCGGGTACGGTTGTTGACGAATAATCCCGCGAAGCTGGAGGGCCTCTCCAAAGCTGGCATCGACGTATTCGGGCGCGTTCCGCTGCAGGGTCCGGTCAATTCGGACAACCGGCGTTACCTCGCCGCCAAAGCGGCGCGTGCGGGCCATCAGCTGGATCACCTTCTGGGAAACATCACCGAGCTCGGGAAAGGGGGTCCGCAAAGCGTCTGACCCCACATGGGCTCAGCAACACCACCGAGCCGGTGCCTCGGCGAGCTCACGTTTCCGGACGTGCGCGCACGGCTGCGTGAAACCTCGATCCTATGCCTGCCGATGGGCGCGATGGAGCAGCATGGCCGGCACCTGCCACTCAACACCGATGCAGTGATCGCCGAGGAGCTTGCGCGGCGCATTATCGCCCGTTGGGGCGACGAATTTGATCTCTGGCTCCTCCCGACGGTTTTCATCGGCCTTTCGCCCGAGCACGATTGGGCGCCCGGGACGCTATCGCTCAGCATGCAGAACTTTGTCGCACTGTTGAAGGAGCTCGCGCGCGAGATCGCGCGTTCGCTCCCGGCCCGCAATGTTCTCCTAGTCAACGGCCACGGCGGAAATCGGGGCGCCCTGGAAAATCTTATGCACGAGCTCTACTCGGAGCTGCGCCTCAACACCTGCGTGATCCACCCGTTCGATCTCGCGCAGGCAGCGCCATCGAGTTCAGGCACGGACGTTCATGCGGGCAAAGACGAGACATCGGTGATGCTGGCCATCGCACCGCATCTGGTGCGCCGCCAATTGATCGCATCGGCCGGCAAAGCGACAGAACCCGCACACCTTGCCAGCATGATCTTCGACCGCGGGGTCAGCTTCCCCTGGCGGACCGACGACGATCGCCTGGCAAAGCGCGGCGTGATCGGGGACCCGAAAGGCGCTTCCGCGGAGCTCGGTCACGCGATCATCGAGAGCGTCATCGCGCGGACCCGTGCAGTTCTTGCTCAGTTGTTGGAGAACCAGCGCGGCGCTCGTAGCGCGCAAGAACAGCGGCGGGCGCGGCGGCGAGGGTCGCCAGCACGCACCAGTAGGCGTACCGGAAGTCGGCGGCAACGCCGACCGCGAAAAAGCTCATGACGTAGACGGCACCGCACGAGGTTATTCCGACAGCGAAGGCTCCGGACGGCGTCTCCCTGAAAGGGAAGGCGAGGGCGCCGATAACGATGCAGCTTAGCAGCCAGAGCCCGGGGCGAAAGAGCAGGGTCTGCTCTAATGCGTTGTGCAGTTTCAGCAAGGGACGGAAGTAGGAATTATGGCCATAGCTCGAGTCCGGAGCGGCCCAATCCCACACGGGCAGAACGAGGTTTGAGCGCGCGAGAAACTGCCACATGAACGTGGCACGATGCGCTAAATACGCGAATGGATGTGCGATGAGCGCATGCCACCACGCGTGGGTAAGGCGGGAGGTGCCGAAGATCACGTCATCGGGGCGCTCAAGCCGGCGCATCACGAACGGGCAGGGTGGCATATGCCAGAAGGTGTCCCAGCGCGCGGGGTCGTAGCACGTGGTTTTCAGCAGTGCGGTCTCGTCGGGGCTCCACCGCACGGGAAACTGATTTTCTGTGCTGAAATGCGTGATGCCGCCGAGATCAAATACCAGGATCGAGTGCAGCGGGTTCTGCCTCTGGGCGCCGAGGAGGCCGTAATAAACAAGGGGAACGAGCGCAGCAAAAAGAACAGCTGCGGGAAGGTAGACCATCGCCGTGCGTTTGACCGTAAGCCGCATTGGCCAGGCCGCATACGCTGCCAGGATGGGTGCGGCAATGATAGCGTTAGGCCGCAACAGCACTCCGTACGCGACGAGGCCGAGGGCGAGCGCCTGCAGGCCAACACGGACGCGGACAGCAAATTCTGTCGCCGCAAAGGCGAGCACGGCGGCAACCAGCCAGATCACGGCAAACTGGACGTCCCGCCAGATCATTCCGGTGAAGAAAAAAGCTGGCGGTACTAATGCGAGAACTGGTGTGAGAAGGCCAAGCCACATCGATCTGCGCAGCGCAAGGAATGCGAGCAACCCGAAGCTCAGCCAATATAGGGCGGCGGTGAGCAGAAACATGCTCAGCGCCCCAGGTGCGATCGGGTCGATGATCCGCCAGAGGAGCCCCATCGCCGGCGATTGCCAGTCGCCGAAGTGCCAGGCTTGAGCTTCGGCGTAGACGTAGCGGGCGTCGACTGTGATGTAACCGGGATAGAACACCACCAGGGTGAGGCCAAACCCTGCCGCCAGGATCAGAGCGAGCGCGTATGCTGCTCCACGATGGGTGGAGACATGTTGCAATGTTGCCATCTCAACTGCTCTAATTTCGTGTCCTCGGCGCTACACCTGAAATTATAGCGCACGCGTGCGTTGATCTCTCGCGCACCTTTTCTCGCGGAACAAATTTTTGCCACCCGCTCTCGTCAGCCATGAGCGGCGCGGCGGTTGCAGATAACTGTCGGCCTGCAAAGGCAGTGGGGCGTAGAACAATGAGCAGGGGCTGGCTGTTTCGCGTGCTGCTCGCGGTGGCGCTTGCCACCGCGACCGGCATTGGTGACGGCCGCTCTCAGGTCGCGCCGCCTCCGCCCACCCCCACGCCCACCCCCACGCCCACACCTACGCCAACACCAACACCCATCATAGCGCCCACGATCCCGATCACTACTCCGGCGCCGGCCGATAATCTTCGGCTCGTCATGCCAAGCCCCGTGTCGTCGCATCGAGACAATTCGGGTTGGTATGCGCTCGGCGGCGTGGTTACCACCGTGGTGATAGGGCTTGTGGTGAAGAGCATCTTCAACAACAGCACGGAGGCGACGTCTCCTCAGCGCACGTTGCCGTCGCGGCAGACGGTTACGCAGTTTCAAGGCAATTTCCCCTCCCTACAGGGGCTTCGCCAGACTGGCGGCGGAGGTGGTGGTGCAGGCGGCGGGGCAGGTGGTGGAGGCGGTGGGGCAGCGGGCGGCCCGGCGCGGCTGCGTACCGGGTTCAATCTGCCACCCTCGGGGGTCACCCAATACCAAAACGACCGCGTGATCTGCGACATTCCAGCCAATGTGTCGGCGGCGGACCTCGACGCAATCGCGGCGCGCCATGACATGACGCGGCTGGAGAGCGTCACCTTGGCCCTGACCAGCCGCACGCTCCACCTCTGGCGCATCAACAGCGGTGTCTCGGTCCCTTCCATGATCACCAGCACGGCATCCGAGTTGCAGGTCGTGGGCATGCAACCGAACTATCTCTACCGCCTTGCCCAGGCTGAGCAGATTCCCATTGCTGCCGATCAATATGCGCCGCAGAAGATCGATCTTCCGGAAGCTCACCGCCTGGCCCGCGGTAACCGAATTCTGGTTGCCATCATCGACTCCAAGATCGACGCCTCGCATCCCGATCTTGCCGGCGCAATCACCGCCAGTTTCGATGCCGCCGCTGACAATGAGGCGCCGCACTCGCACGGCACGGGAATGGCGGGTGCAATCGCGGCCCACCGCAACATGCTCGGTACGGCCCCCGGGGTGGGGCTGCTCACGGTGCGCGCATTCAGCGCGCAGGCAGGCAGCGCGGAAGGTACCACGTTCAATATTCTCAAGGGTCTGGATTGGGCAGCAAGCCAAGGCGCACGCGTCGTCAACATGAGCTTTGCCGGCCCGCCTGATCCTCGCCTGCGCGATGCGCTGGCCAAGGCGAACAATAAGGGCATGGTGCTCATCGCCGCGGCGGGAAATGCCGGTCCGAATTCTCCGCCGCTATTTCCGGCCGCCGATCCGAGCGTCATCGCCGTGACAGCGACCAACGCGAATGATGGGCTGTTCGAAGGGGCGAACCGCGGCAACTACATTGCTGTCGCCGCACCGGGCGTGGATATCTTGGCTCCAGCTCCGGACGGCGCCTATCAGTTTACGACAGGAACATCGGTGGCAGCCGCGGAGGTCAGCGGGGTCGCAGCGCTGCTGATCGAGCGCAATCCTGCGCTCACCCCGGCGGAGGTCCGCAAGATCCTGATGGATACGGCCAGGGATCTAGGTCCCAGGGGCCGCGACCGCGATTTCGGGGCGGGCCTGATAAACGCGTTCAAGGCTCTCACCGCCATTCGGCCGAGATAAAGCGCGTCAGGCTGCTCGGGGTCGGGGCCCTGGGACGAGGCTGGCAATCAGCACGGCCACGATCCCAATAAGGAAAATGCCGTCGAACGTTCCCGCCCCGCCGATGGAAGCAACGGGCGCTCCGAGCCCACGGATATTTCCAAGGTTGAGCAGGTCTGCGCCGATGAGTGTGCCGAGGCTTCCGCTGATATAGGCAAGGGGCGCTGCGTTTTCGCGCGAGAGCACAATGGCGACCACCGCAGTTGTGATAGCGGGCACGAATACGGGTTCAGCGATCCCAAGTCCTGGAACCGGCTGAGACAGCCAGTAGCATACGAGCGCAACGACGGCCGTGGCCAATGCGCCTTGAACCCACAACGCGTTCCTGATCAGGAGATAGATGGACATGAGGGTGGGAATGACGGCGCCGCCGACATTGACCGCAATCAATGTGCCCGGCCACTGCATGACGACCGGCACGGCATAGCGCATTCCGAAGAACTCGATCTCCTGCCCGGACACCACCTGCTGCTCGGGCAATTCCACCAGTGGAATGTTGAAATAGCTGCCGAGCAATGAAGCAAACAGAAGGACCAGGGCGCCGCGGGGGCTTACACCCAGTCGCATATAGGCATAGCTCAATGCTCCCAGCTGGATCAACACCAGCAGGATGACGAACAGTCCAACGAGGATGAAAAAGAACGGCGGCGCCAGCGGCAGATAATGATATGAGCTCATGGCAATGCCGCCTCCTCGCCGTCTGCGCTATCGTATCAAGCAAGGGGCACGCGGCCCAGGTCATCATACCCCTTCCAGCCGAAGATCAGCGCTGAGCCGGCCCAGCACACTACGAAAGCTGCGATCACGAGCAACCCAAAGGTGCCGAGGGACTCGTTCAAATGGCCGACCGCCGTCCAGAATCGGCCTTCCATTCCGAACCTGTCGGCCAGAAGCCCCAGTGCTTCGATGCCGCCGATGAGAAGCGCGATCAGCACGGACATCGCGGTGATGGTCAGGTTATACCAGAGCTTGCGAACCGGGCTGGTGAACGCCCAACCGTAGGCACCGACCATGAACAGCCCGTCCACCGTGTCGATGAGCACCATGGCTGCGGTGAACAGAGCCGGAATGATGAGGATGGACCACAGCGACATTCCCTGGGCCGCTTGCGCTGCAGAGAGGCCGAGGAGACCGATCTCGCTTGCCGTATCGAAGCCGAGCGCAAACAGCAGTCCCAACGGATACATATGCCAGCTTCTGGATATGATCTGGAATAATCCCCTGAACAATCGAGCAAGAAAGCCGCGTCCGGCGAGGAGCGCCTCCAGGTGATCAAGCTCGATCCGACCACCGCGGCGGACATGCTGGAAGCTCCGCCACACACTGGACAGTATCATCAGGTTTACGACCGCGATCGTCAAAAGGAAAAACACGGAGACGCTGCTGCCAATGATTCCGCCGAACGCCTTGAATGTGGCGAACCTGCTTTGCAGCGCAGTGGTGGTTGCAGCGATACCGATCGCTGCAACCACGACAACAGTCGAATGACCGAGCGAGAAAAAGAACCCGACGGAGACCGGTCGTTTCCCTTCCTGCATCAGCTTGCGCACGACATTGTCGATCGCCGCGATGTGATCGGCGTCGACGGCATGGCGCAAGCCGAATGTGTAGGCCAGGAACGCGGTCGCAAATAGCGCCGGACGATCCGCCAGCTCTACAAGTGCCCATGTCCAGGCGAGCGCGTTCGCCAGGACGAGCATCGCGCAGATGGCGATGGTTTTGCTCCTGTTCTGGCTTGGCTCGTCGTTGAACAGTTGCAGAAAGGACATGCGCTCCGTGCTCTTCCGATAAGGGCTCGCTTTTGCCTACCAGTATGGCTTGGGGGCTTGCAATCCTCGGGCTTGGGAAGTGGTTCTTCTGCACCTTTTCTCTCAACCTCCGCGCCTATAACGTGCATATGAGGGAGCGTCCATCACATCATATCGATGGCGTATACAAGGTTGTATCGTCAGGGTCATTTCGGCGCGACATGAGCCGTCTTTCGATCACCGTTGCTACCTGGGACTATGATCGCGTGCGCGCCATCTTCGACGGGCGTGTGCGCGTCGAAGGATGCGACGTCAACTATCTTACCATGCCGGTGGAAGAGTGCTTTGAGCGGGCTTTTTTCCATGGCGAGTTCGAGGTGGCGGAGATCGGCTTTAGCCCGTATTTGATCGCCTTGTCGCGCGGCGAGGCGCCGTACGTCGCCGTCCCCGCTTTTCTGTCGCGCACCTTCCGTCACTCTGCGATCTATGTCCGCAACGATCGCGGCATCGAGCGGCCACAGGAGCTGTGCGGTAAACGCATCGGGGTGCCGGAGTATCAGATGTCGGCGGCAATGTGGGTCCGCGGTTTCCTGCAGGACGACTTTGGCATCGCCGCAGCCGAGATCAAATGGGTCCAGGCCGGCCTTGAGAATGCGGGTCGGCGCGACAAGTTTCCGCTCAATCTGCCGAAAGGATTTCCGCTCACGACGGGGGGGCCTGGAGAGACGTTATCCGGCATGCTGGCTGAAGGTTGCCTGGATGCGGTCATATCCGCACGGCCCCCGTCCTGTTTCATTTCCGGACACCCTAATGTGCGGCGCCTTTTTCCGGATTACCGTACCGCCGAGCGCGACTATTTTGTTCGCACCGGGCTGTTCCCGATCATGCATGCAGTCGGTATTCGGCGCGACGTGGCGCAGCAGCATCAGTGGCTGCCCGCGAGCGTCTACAAGGCGTTCGCACAAGCCAAGCGCATGGCGGATGCCGACCTGGAAGAAACGACTGCGTTGAAGGTTGGGCTTCCCTGGGTAGCGGCGGAGCTTCATGCAACCCGGCAGGTCATGGGCAGGGACTTCTGGCCATACGGAGTAGAGGCCAATCGCAAGACGCTCTCCACGATGGCGCGATATTCCTACGAGCAGGGGCTGATGGTACGCTTGTTGCCGGTGGAGGAAATGTTTGCCGAGAGCACGCTGACCGAAACGCGCGTCTGAGGAGGAGAGCATGGCAGTCCAGCTCATCTGCTGCTCCCATAGTCCATTGATGACCACCGACGTGGAGGAGACGGAAAAGAACGTTCACGCGCAGTTCTTCAAGCAACTCGAATCTGCGTCGGCCGAACTCCACGCCTTCAAGCCCGAGCTCGTAGTCGTGTTCGGTCCGGACCATTTCAATGGCTTCTTTTACGAGCTGATGCCGGCGTTCTGCATCGGAACCTCGGCCGAAAGCAGCAAGGATTGGCACCTCGAAAGCGGCCCGTTGCGGGTGCCGCGCGAGCTCGCGCTCGATTGCGTCCGTTTCCTGCAATCCCGCGATTTCGACGTGGCGGTTTCCTATCAGATGAAGGTGGATCACGGTATCACGATTCCGCTGCTCAAGCTTACCGGCGCCCTGGCGCGCTATGATGTCCTGCCGATCTTCGTGAATTGCGCGGCCGATCCGCGGCCTTCCTTCCGCCGCGTGCGCGCATTCGGGGAGGCAGTGGGAGAATTCTTGGGCAACCATGACATGCGTGTGAGCATCATCGGCTCCGGCGGTCTCTCCCACGACCCGCCGACGCCGCGCCTCGACAGGAGCCCGCCCGAGGTCGCGCGACGTCTGATCGTACGGCATACGCCGACCCAGGAAGAATTCGATGCCCGCGAGAGCCGGGTCATCCAGGCGGCGCGGGACCTGCTGGTCGGCAAGGGGCCCTGCCTGGCGCCGAGCGAGGAATGGGATCGCAAATTCCTCGAAACTTTCCTCGGACCCAACCACGAGGACTTCGACCGGATGTCCGATGCCGAGATAGATCGGGTGGCGGGTTTCGGCGCGCACGAAGTCCGCACCTGGGTCGCGGCCGCTGCAGCGGCGCGCAAGGCAGGCAAGCTGCAAAGCGAACTGCGCTACTACCACCTTGTGCCCGAATGGATCACCGGGATGGGCATCGTCGTCGGCCAGGGCTGATGAGGGTGACGCTGGAGGGGGTCGATGTTCTGGCTGGCTTCACTCTTGCTCCTGGGAGGCTCCGTCGCATTGCTCCTTCCGCAGCATGCTTGTGCGGATGATCTGCTCAAGCTTGCCACGGGCGCAGCGGCGAATTGGGAAAATCAGCCTGCGCCACTCGGACAGCAGGCCGGGATCTTCAAGAAGCACGGGATATCCCTCGAAATTCTCGCCACACAGGGCAGCGGGGAAACCATGCAGGCCGCGATTGCCGGAAGTGTCGATGTCGGGATCGGGGTTGGTACGTACGGCGCCTTCGCCGCCTTCGCCAAGGGAGCGCCGATCCGCGCCATTGGGAATCAGACCACGGGCGCGCATGATCTCTACTGGTATGTACGGGCGGATTCCCCGATCCGCTCGCTGAAGGATGCGAACGGCAAAAGCATCGCGTTCTCGAGCACCGGATCATCGACCAACATGATCGTGCTCGCGTTGATAAAGCAGTTCGGCGTGGCCGCGGGCCCCACCGCCACCGGCAGCCCGGCCAGCACCTACACGGCGGTCATGTCCGGTCAGATCGATATCGGCTGGTCGTCGCCGCCCCTCGGGGTCGAGGCGCTCGAACAGGGGAGGATCCGCATCGTTGCTCGCGGCAGCGACGTGCCGTCGTTGCAGGACCAGACGGTGCGCGTCATCGTGGCAAACGCGGATGCCCTTGCGCACAAGCAGGACGCCATCCAGCGCTTCATGCAAGCCTATGCGGAGACAGTGGATTGGATGTACGCTGATGATGCGGCGCTTCGTATGTACGCCGCCTCTGCCAAGATACCGTTCGAGGTGGCGAAAAGGGCGCGCGACGAATTCTACCCGAAGAACAATCTACGCCCCGACCGGCTGTCAGGAGTTGATCAGGCCATGGCCGATGCTGTGGCAATGAAGTTCCTCTCGATCCCATTGACCAAGCAGCAGCTCGACGCGTTCTTTCAGTATCAACTTCCGGCAACGCCCTGAGCAGGCTGAGCGGTTTGCGCAGCGCGCGGCTTGGCATCGGACAACGCATCGTCGGCCTTGGCGTCGAGGCGGCTGTGTCCCGCCTTCATCAGTTTGCCGAGGTAATGCTCCGCCACCGTGATGGGCGGATATTTCGCCGTCTCTCCCGGTCGCACGCAACTCTCGAAACAGCGGATGACCGCATCGGGATTTGGATTCTGAAAGAACACGAGCGAGATGCGGTCGGTCGGCACCGCATCGGGCGGCGGCACCGCGACGCGATGGAGCGTCGACACCCAGCGGTCATTCGACCAGCGAGCCATCAGGTCGCCGATGTTGCAGCAGAACCCGTCGGACGGGATATGGACGTCCACCCATCCGCCCTGCCGGTGTTTGACCTGCAGCCCCCCGGCCGTGTCGTCGCCGCGCACGAAGGTCATGCTGCCATAGTCGGTATGCGTGCCTGCGCGCAGCTGTCCCGGCAGCGGCGGTCGGGTCACCGCCGGATACCGGATCACGCGCACCACACTCGCCTGACGATCGAACTTGTCGCTGAAATACGCTGCGTCCATTCCAAGCGCGGTTGTCATGGCAGACAGCACCTGCCACGCCAGATCGGACATGGCGCGATAATAGGCAAGCATGATTTTCTTGAGCTCGGGCGGCCGCTCCGGCCAGATGTTGGGCGCGTACATTTTCGCGCCGGGCCCGTCCACGTGGGATGGGACATCAGGCACACTCTCGGGGCCGAATGCGAAGGCCTCCTGGATATCGGGGGGCGCCGTCTGGCCCATGGAATATGCAATCGAGCGATCTCCTACCCAGTTGTAACCGCGGCTGATCTTGGCAGGAGGGCGCTGCACCTTCATCTTCTCGTTTTCGGGGAGCCCAAAGAACGCGATCGCCTGCTCGCGCGCGTCCATGATCAGATCCTGGGAAACGCCATGTCCGGTGACGATGAAAAACCCGATCTCGGTCAATGCAGCGTCGATCCGGCGTGACACTTCGCGTTTGTCGCCCTCGCTGCCGCGCCGCAGCGGTGAGAGGTCGATTGCAGGGATCGTATTCTCAGGCGCCATGGCGCAACCTCCTGGCCGTGTGGCGGGCCATTATCCCTCGACCATAACTGCATTGATCGTGCCCGCAAGCGCAAAAGAGCGGAGCATCTTTGAGGAGATGTCATGAATCGGCGCGACACCGTAAGATCGCTCATCGCGGCCGCGGGCGCAGCGTTCGCGCCAGGAGCAGCGCGTCCGCAAGCAGGGTTTCCCAACCGCCCCATCCGCATGGTCGTTCCCGTGTCGCCGGGTGGAGGGGTCGATACCTTCGCGCGCCTCATCGCCGCCAAGGTCAAAACTCAACGCGACGTTCATTTCTTTGTGGAGAACCGCACGGGCGGCAACAGCACGATCGGCGGCCTCGATGTGCAGCGCGCGGCGCCCGACGGCTGCACCGTGCTGTTCCACGCTTCAACGCACAATGTCGCGCGTCTGGTGATGCGCAACGTGCCCTACGACCCCGCGGCCGATTTCACCCCGATTGCGCTCGCCGGCAACGCGCCGCTGTTGCATATCGTTGCGAATAGCCGGCAGGAAAGGACCGTGGCGGAAATCGTCGCCGCAGCCAAGGCGAACTCCGAGACATGGTCTTTCGCCACGGCGCAGCTCGGCGCGCCCGGTCATCTCGCGGCCGTTGCCTTCAACCAATACACCGGGCTCAATCTGCCGATCATCGTTTATCGCGGCACTGCGCCGGCTGCGAACGACGTTGTAGGCGGGCATGTGCCGACGATGATCGAGGCCATTCTCTCCCTGCTGCCACTGGTGCGCACCGGAAGCGTGCGGGCCGTCGGGCTGAGCAGCAGACGGCGCAGCTCGCTTGCGCCGGAGATCCCCACCATGGCCGAGCTCGGGCTTCCCGCACTGAATTTCGGTGCGTGGTGGGCGATGTGGGGACCGCCCGGCATGCCGGACGATCTCGTCCAGACGATCAATGGCTGGGTGAATGATGCGGTGAAAGAGCTTGGCAGGGAAGGCCGCCTTACGGCGCTCGGCATCGAGCCCGCCTCGGAGACCCCGCAGGCTTTCGCGCAATTCATCGCGGACGACTTTGCCCGCAGCGCCAAGCTGCTCAAGGCTGCGAACTTCCAGCCGGAATGACGGGGGTAGTTGCGTTGTACGGGCCACCACGCGGTCGCTTTCGCTCCCGTCGTGGTTGGCCGGAACCATTCCGATTATTTGCCGTTGGCCTTTCAGCCACCCCCACCAAGGACCGTCCCATGCGCTCACTTTCCTTGCAGGCCGGCGTCGCAGCCATCGTTCTAGCGCTTAGCATCCCTCTCGCATTCGCCCAAGGCGGAGGCGGAGGGGGCGGCGGCGCAGGAGGTGGAGCGGGCGGTGCTGGCGGCGGAGCGGCAGGGGGAGGTGCCGCCGGTGCTGCGGGGGGTGCCGGCGCGACAGGTGGTGCCGCGGGGGCTGGCTCTGCTTCTCCCTCAACGGCGACGGCCAGCCCGGGAACGGCACCTTCCTCTGTTACTGGCGGAACGACGGGAGCCGGTGCGGCGCCGCCTTCCTCGACCGGAGGGACTGCAGGAAGTGCGGTTCCCAGCGGTACGGGACCTGCGCCTGAGCGCACGCCTGGGCAGTCGTCCAGCACACCAGCCCATAACGTGCCCACCACGGGAGCGCCCGCTGGCGTTCCTCGTGCAACAGCGCCGACGCGCCCGCCCAGCGGTCAGGCAACCTTGCCCACAAGCCCGCCTGCCGGAGGAAATGCCCCGCCGCCCGGCACTTCGGGTCGCGGGGGAGGCGCAAGAAGCACAACCGATCGGCCTTTGGGGGGCATGGATGCGGGCGGAACGCCGAAGATCATGAACGATCCATCACTTGGGCCGATCCGTTGAGAATTGACTTCAGTAGCTGGTTGTGCCCGTATCCCGGATTCCATGCAGGAGCAATCGGGGAAAGCCGTTCCTGAATATCCCAGCGTGCGCGCTTTATCGCCACGATAGAGCGTTGTGCGGTTTCGGCCTGCTGCGTACTTGCGCACGCGCTGCTGCCTGCAAGCGTGCTATAGGCAGGACTATTCGTCATCGGGTTCAGGCGCACCGTCATGGACATGACCATTGCGGCCATTCGCACCACGCTCCTGCGGGTGCCGTGGCCCGATACGCCGTGGCTCAAGGGTCATGCCTTCGGCGATGCCCGCAGTCTCCTTGTGCTCGAAGTGGAGACGAAAGCCGGCATTGTCGGCATGGGCTATCTCTTCTCCTTCCGGCCGGGGCTGCGCACCATCGCCACCGCGCTGGAGGAAACGATCGTTCCCCGCGTGATCGGCAAGGACGCGACCGCGGTCGAGGCCATCTGGGACGATCTTTGGCGTGCGACAGTGACCTACAATCGCGGCGGCATCGTCACCATGGCCATGTCGGCGCTCGACATCGCGTTGTGGGATGCGCTTGGCAAGCGTGCAGGGCTGCCGCTCCACCGGCTCTGGGGGCACTTCCGCTCGCGCATTCCCGCCTACGGCAGCGGATGCTTCCGCGGCTCCGGCGGGGACGGCATGATCGCCAAGGCGCTGCACTACAAGTCCCAGGGCTACAAGGCGATCAAGATGCAGGTGGCGCACACGGATGATGTGCGCCGGGATGTCGAGAACGTGCGGCGCATGCGCGAGGCGCTCGGTCCCGACATCGAGATCATGATCGACGTCAACCAGGGCTGGACTGCCGATGTCGCCATCCATATCGGCCGCCGGATCGAGCCCTACGACATCTACTGGCTGGAGGAGCCGGTTCCTGCCGACGACTTCAAGGGCTACATGCGCGTGGCGGAGGCGCTGTCGATGCGCATCGTCGGCGGCGAGACGCATTTCACCCGCTTCGACCTGCGGCCGTTCTTCGAGAATCCTCGCATCCCGATTCTTCAACCCGATCCGATGCGCGGCGGATTCACCGACCTGCGCAAGACCGCGGTGCTGGCCGATACCTGGGGCATCACGATCGCGCCGCACCTCTTTCCCGAGCTCAACGTGCAGCTCCTCGCCTCGATTCCGAACGGGCTGTGGATCGAGGACATGGGGCTGTCGAACGATCTCTTCGTGGAGCCGGTGCCGGTGGTTGACGGGATGATCACCGCGCCCGAGCGGCCCGGCCATGGGCTTGCATTCAAGCCGGAGATTCTGCGGGACTGCCGGGTGTGAGCCGTCCAGATGCGAAACCCTTCGTAGGGGCGACGCATGCGTCGCCCCTTGCCGGTAGCGCAGATGTGGATAGAGGGGCGAGGCATGCCTCGCCCCTCCGCAAGCTTACCGCTACTCAAGCAGCCCGAAGCAGGCTTGCGATGGAGATGTCCTCATCAACCTCGGGCCAGTGAATGCCGTGTCCGCGCCCGATGAGCCGCCATTTCCGACTTTGCTCGGCGATAGCGTCCGACAGACGCGGAAACCAGGCAAGCGGCGCGGACAACTCGCGCCCGTCCGCCAGAGCGACGATGATCCGATCGTCGGTCCGGTCACGTCGATGGCCGTGGCGTCGAGCACAACTTTGGTCTTCATCCAGCCCGGCCTTCGTAGGGGCGACGCATGCGTCGCCCGTCTGCCTATAGCGTAGACGTGGATATAAGGGCGAGGCATGCCTCGCCCCTACATAAGCGTCGGCAAGCCTGCTTCAGCTCACCGGATCGATGGGCGTCAGAAGGCCCGCGCGCTTCTCGATGGCTTCGGCTGCGTCCAGACAAAGATCTTCGCGGAAGCGGCCGGCGACAAGCTGCACGCCCAGGGGTCCGTCGTCAGAGACACCGGTCGGTACGGCAACGCACGGCAGCCCCACTACAGCGGGGGCAAGGATGGGTGCCACGGCATCGAATATTCGCGCCATCGCGGCGGCATCTTGCTGATCCAGTCCCAGTGGGAACGCAGGTTCTCGGCACACCGGCATGAGCATCAGCGGATAGCGTTCAAGGAACAGCTGCCATTGCCGCACGAGGCCGGCCCGGCCACCGAGCGCCTTCCAGAAATCCTGAAAGTCGCTCGGAGGAGCTCGCTCGATCATCAGCGCGCCAACCTTCCGAATGGCGGCGCCGCCGTACTGATTGATCTGAGAAAGCATTCCGAGCTTGGCCTCATTGAGCACAAGCCGGGACCAGAGAGCTGCCGCCTCTTCGATCGAAAGTGCGGCTGCTTGCTCGACGACATAGCCGGCGTCCTCCAACCATGTCGCTGCCTGCTTCAACGCAGCGGCGATGCCGGGATGAAATGCTGGGCTTGGAGCGGTCTCGATCAGCGCGACGTGAATGGGAGTTGAGAGCGGAGGGCCGGCAAGCGGCGCCGGCACCCACCAGGGGTCGCGTACATCGTGGGCCGCCATGGCTGCGAGCGCCAATCTGAGATCACCAACGCGGCGCGCGAGCGGCCCATGCACGGCCATGAATTGCGCCGTGATCGGCCGGTCTCCGGTCGTGGCATTGTAGGCTGGCACTCGGCCCAGTGTGGGACGCAGTCCTGCAATTCCGCAGCAGAAGGCCGGATGCCGGATTGATCCGCCAAAGTCGGTTCCCTGCGCGAGCGGGCACATCCCGGTTGCGACTGCGACCGCTGCACCGCCGCTCGATCCACCGCAGGTGCGTGCGCGATTCCATGGATTGATGGTTTCGCCATGGAGCTCGTTGTCCGTGAACCAGCGCCAGGAGAATTCCGGGGCGTTCGTGCGCCCTATCACGATCGCCCCGGCACGGCGAAGGTTGGCAATCGAAGGGCTGTCTTCCTGGGCAACCAGGTTTCTGAAAGCGGCAACGCCGTTCGTGGTTGCGCAGCCTTTCTGATCGGTGTTGATCTTGGTGGTGACGGGAATGCCGAGCAGCGGAGCGGTTGGGCCACTCTTTGCCAGATCCCGATCTGCCGCATCGGCACGGGTCAATGCCTCGTCAGCGAGCGTCTCGACGACGGCATTCACCCGTGGATTGACCGATTGGAGCCGCGCAAGACACGCCGCAACAGCCTCCCTGCTCGACACTGCGCGTGTGCGAATTGCCTGCGCCAGTCGCGCCGCATCCCACTGCCACATCTCGTCTGTCATGCAAATCTCCCCAACTGGCTATGGACTCGATTCGGATCCTCGTAGCAGCATCATGAGAGAGTTGGATGCAAGTTGCCGCTTCGGAGGGCGAACAGGCCGTGATGCGCGGAATTCTGGGTTGGATAGTTGCGGGGACCGCCCTCGCTTTCAGTGGGAGCGTCCTTGGCGAAAGTTATCCGTCCCGTCCCGTGACCCTGATCGTGCCATACGCGGCAGGCGGCGGCGTGGACGCCGTCGCGCGCGTCATTGCGGAATCGCTCAGTGAACGCCTCGGTCAGAGATTTGTCATCGAGAACGTCACGGGAGCTGGCGGGGTCATTGGGACCCAGCGCGCGGCGCGGGCCCAGGCCGACGGCTACACGTTGCTTTTCGCAGTCGAAAACACGATGGCGGTCGCGAAGCTGGTGCAGCCCACTGTCGTTCAATACGACAGCCAGAAGGATTTTCAACCGATCAGCCTGATCGGCACTGCACCACTCGTGCTGGCGGGCAAGAAAGACCTGCCCGCCAATAATATTGCTGAGTTGATGACGCTGCTCAAAGCCAATCCGGGGAAATACAGTTTTGCAAGCTCAGGCGTCGGCACCTCGTTGCACGTCCTGGGTGAGATGATCAATGTGGAAGGCAAGGTGAAGATGGTGCATGTGCCCTATAGGGCCGCGCCGCAAATCGTAACTGATCTGATCAGCAACCAGATCGATCTGGCTATCCTCCCGCTGAACCTCGCCCTGCCGTCCTACCGCAATGGTTCCGTGAAGATCTTCGGCACCAGCGAGCGCACGCGTTCGCCGCTCGCTCCGGACTTGCCGAGCCTGGCAGAGCACCCGGACCTCAAGGGGGTAAACATGACCGTCTGGTACGGCTTGTTCGCGCCCGCCGGTATCGATTCAGCGATCGTGGCTCGGATTTCCGGCGTATTGGCGACGGTTTTGCGCGATGCGACCATGCGCGCCAAGCTCGCGGATGTTCATATGATCAATGCCGTTGGAAGTACCCCCGCGGAGCTTGCCGCCTTTCTTGCCCAGGAGATCGAAACATACTCTGCCATCGTAAAAGCGGCCAACATCAAGGCGGAATGAGGCGTCGAGGATGACAGATATCACCGACCCTAAGCGTCTCGTATTTCCTTTTGTGGCCCCGCTGTATCGCGTCCTAGCGCCCTATGTGTACCCGCTCGTGCGCATCTCGCTTGGGGCAATTCTGATGCCGCACGGATATGATAAGCTTTTTCTCGGGGGCGCAGCGAATACTGCGCGCAATCCGCTTCTCATCAAGCTCTTCGGAAACGGGATGGTGGGAGCCTATTTTATCGGGTGCGTGGAATTCCTTGGCGGCCTGCTTCTGGTATTCGGACTGCTCACACGACTGGCGGCAGGCGCGATTGCAATCCAAATGTTTGTAATCTCCTTTTTCATTCTGTGGCCCGTATGGGGCTGGACGCAGCGCGGCATGGAGTACGCGATATTCATGATGCTTATCGCCGTTGCGCTTTTCATCGGCGGCGGTGGCAAATGCTCGATCGACAGATACTTGCCCAAGGAACTGTAGCTGCGGCGTTCCCCAACCGGCATGCACTCGTTAGGCGCAAATCTCCCAAGGCCACGCCTGGGTAGAAAATTCGGGTCTTTAACGACCCCTTAACCCTGCCCAGCGCTTAATCCGCGTTACCCCCACCGCAGGATTCAGGTCTGCCGAGGAGCAGTCGGTGACAAGCGCGAACGGCGATAAACCGCAGGAGTCCATGCGATTACGCGCTCGCTCTTTCATGGCGTTCGTTCTTACTCCCGCGCTGCCGATCAGCCCCTGGCTGGCGCAATTGGACAAATGGAGCAGCAACTCACCCGATTTCTTCAGGGGCAGGCCGATAATCCTCGACCTTGCGGGTTCTACTCTTCAGGCTTCCGAAACTTCGCAGCTGATTACGCATCTCGCGGCGCGCGGCATTCGCGTCATGGCGATCGAGGGAGCAGAGGCGAATCAGCTCGACCCCCTGCTGCCACCGCTCGTGCAAGGCGGGCGGACAAGCGCAGCCGGCGAGGCGATCGCCGGGGACGGAGCCGTGATTGCGGGCCGGCGCAGTGAGCCGAGCTCGCTCTTGATAGAGAGCCCTATCCGCTCCGGCCAGACGATCGCTTTCCCGAATGGCGATGTGACCGTACTTGGTTCGGTCTCCTCAGGTGCCGAGATCGTTGCCGGCGGCTCGATCCATGTCTACGGCGCGCTGCGGGGGCGAGCGATGGCAGGCTCGACCGGCAATACGCGCGCGCGAATCTTCTGCGCCAGGAACGAAGCCGAGCTCATCTCGATCGACGGGTACTACCGCACTGCCGAGCAAATAGACGCAAATCTTCGCAGCCGTCCAACCCAATGCTGGCTCGAAGATCGCGTCCTCTCGATAGCAGCCCTGAACTGAAAGCGACGGGGAGAAAGCAAGATGGCGAAAGTTCTCGTGGTCACATCGGGCAAGGGGGGCGTGGGCAAAACGACGTCGACCGCCGCACTGGGAGCCGCCCTTGCGCAGACGGGGCAGAAAGTTGCCGTGGTGGATTTCGACGTGGGGCTGCGCAACCTCGATCTGGTACTGGGGGCCGAGCGCCGCGTGGTTTTCGACCTGATCAACGTCGTCCAGGGGGTTGCGAAGCTTTCCCAGGCTCTCATCCGGGACAAGCGCCTTGACACCCTGTGGCTCCTTCCAGCCTCGCAAACGCGGGACAAGGATGCCCTCACCGAGGAGGGTGTGGCGAGCGTGATCAAGGAGTTGCGCAGCAAGTTCGATTGGATCATTTGCGACAGTCCGGCCGGCATCGAGCGCGGCGCCACCCTCGCGATGCGCTTTGCCGATGCCGCAGTGATCGTGACCAATCCGGAAGTCTCCTCCGTGCGGGATGCCGATCGCATCATCGGCTTGCTCGACTCCAAGACCGAGAAGGCGGAGCGCGGCGAGCGCATCGAAAAGCACATCCTGATCACGCGCTACGACGCACAGCGCGCGGGGCGCGGTGAGATGCTCAGCATCAACGACGTGCTCGAGATCCTCTCCACGCCGCTGCTGGGCGTCGTCCCGGAAAGCCAGGAAGTGCTGCGGGCGTCGAATCTCGGCCTGCCGGTAACGCTGAGCGATCCGGTAGCCGCGCCGGCGCGTGCCTATGTGGATGCCGCACGCCGCCTGAAAGGCGAGAAGCTCGCCATGACCATCCATGGCGAACGCAAGCGCTTCATCGGCAAGCTGTTCGGGAGAGCGGCATGAACCTGTTCAATCCGTTCCGGCGCCGGCGCTCGGCTCCGCTCGCACGCGAGCGGCTGCAGATCCTGCTCTCGCATGAGCGCTCCGCCCATGGGCATTCCGACCTGATCGGGATTCTGCGCGAGGAGATTCTTGCTGCGGTGGGCAAGCACATCACCGTCGATCAGGACAATCTCGTAATTCGCATGGATCGCGGCGCAAAGCTCTCCACACTGGAGATCGAAGTCGCGATCCCGCACGCCGTAGCCCGCATGAACGAAGCAATATCCGGGCACAGCGTCGCGGCATGATGCGGCATCTCGCTGCGCTCATACGGGCTACTTATGAGATGGCGACCCAGGCTGACGGGGTGATCCGCGGGCGCGATCCAATCTCCAGTTTTGCGGTCAATCGAGCGCGGGAAGCAATTTTGTAATTCAACCTGTAAAAACAGGTTGAATTACGGTTAAATGGCTAAGCCATGACGGCTCAGTCAGCCGTAAATATGCCAGCAGTCGCCAGTCTGAAGGCATCGGCTGATCGCTTCGCCAAGAATGCCGCACCGATCATTCATGAAATTCAATCGAGCGGCGTTACATCATACCGTGGGATTGCACGCGCGCTCAATTCTCGCGGCGTTGCGACCGCTCGCGATGGCGAGTGGACGGCGGTGCAACGCGCGGCGATCTTGCAACGTGTCGCCGCGTGATCTTGGGCAACGCAAGCGACTGCTGGGAAAGCATCCCAACTGCCGCTAAAGGAACAAATGCTGTGGCTTGTCGCATCGCTGAACTCGCCCCATCCTGATTTGCAATGCCCTTTTCTCCTGAATGGGACGCATTGTTTCGTGCTGGCCGCAATGTCGGCGAGTGGCCGTGGTCGGATGTGGTCTCGCTGGTTTATCGCTACGCCAAACCCAGCGATGGCTATCGGCGCGTGCTCGAGCTCGGCCCCGGCAACGGCGCCAACATCCCGTTGTTCCTCGCGCTCGGTGCCGAGTACCACGCAGTCGAGGGCAGCGCGTTTGTCGTTGCGCACCTGCACGAACGATTTCCGCAACTCGCGGAACACATCGTCGCAGGCGACTTCACACGCGAGATCCCGTTTACCGGCCCTTTCGATCTTGTGGTTGACCGCGCCTCGATCACGCACAACACAACAGAAGCAATTCGTCGCACCCTGGCGCTGGTGCGGAATGTGCTGCGCCCCGGCGGCAAGATGATCGGCGTTGACTGGTTTGCCGCAGATCATTCTGCCGCGAGCACGGGCACGTCACTGGACAGCCACACCAGGATCAGTTGTCATGGCACGTTCGAGGGCGTGGGTGCGGTCCATTTCTCCGATCGCTCGCATTTGCTCGAACTGTTGGCAGGCGCTGAACTTTCGATCGAGTATCTCGCACACAAGCAGGTCACAAGCGTGGATGAGCGCATGTGCTCGTGGAACTTTGTAAGCGCTTCGATTTGAAGCTGCGGCGACTCGACTCCGCGTCGAGTGTGCAGGTGCGCCGCCAAGGCCATCCCGTGTCATGAATAACGCGCCAGCGGCCGTCCTACGGCTTCCTGCGCCCGTTTCGCACCGTTCCCGGTTTTTCCCGGTTTACCCACAACTTCCGCGAAGGCGCTCGGTGTGACAAGCTCGAAACCGCAAACGAAAGTGGCTAACCTTGCGACCGGGTTAGCCAAACAGGAGAAAAAAGGATGAGCAAAAGATGGCACACTGAGATGGCGACCCCGGCTGTTGTGCAATTCTGAACCGGCACAACGACTTAGATTGTCCTACCGCTGCAAATGCGGCCTTTGAGGCCAAGGGGCTTTTCGGGGAACTGTCCAACCACACGGATCCGCCCGATAAAAGTAGAAACCCCGCGGACCAGAAGGACCACGGGGCTTCAAAAGAAGATCGGCTTGGCAGCACGATCGAAAATATAAATACCGCCCCGAGCCAAAATACACAAGCCCGCACCTGTGAGCATTGCGGGGATAATTTCCAACCCCGCAAGCGCAATGGCGGCAAGGCCCAACGGTTTTGTTCGGCCGAATGCCGCTCGGCATTTCACAATGCAGAGCGTGCCAACGTATCAGACACCCCCAACGTATCACCGCCGGTCGCCAACGTATCAGTTAACGTATCAAGCGCCGGCGCGCAGTCTCAGAAGGATGACGACGAATTCAACTGGGGCAGCGATTCCAGCGTGGCACTGCGCGGTCAGCGCGCCACGGCGGTCTACTTCAATCGCTTCGATGAGCTGGTAATCCGGCAGGAGGCGGGAC
>Ga0209331_1000013_pt1 | contig 56834 bp, 58 predicted proteins | sample JacPinW_OM3H0_M3_FD_187971 | JGI IMG/M metagenome (GOLD analysis project Ga0209331, IMG submission 187971) | Forest soil microbial communities from Algoma, Ontario, Canada - Jack Pine, Ontario site 1_JW_OM3H0_M3 (SPAdes) (version 2) | ecosystem: Environmental > Terrestrial > Soil > Boreal...
GTTCTGCGCCTGCGTGCGCAACGCGATGACCTTCGCGACGCTCCCCTGCCAGTTTGCGCAGGAAATGCGCCGCATTCGCGTGAGGAGCACAAGATGACCGACAACTTTTCAGGAGATACAGCGATGCTGGAAACTAGTTTTGCTTTATCAGGATCGGCGGCGGTTTCCGAACGCTTGCCAATGGCAGACGCGCCATTGTTGGACAGATTGAATTCCGACTCGAGCTCTGACGTAAGACGCTCCGTCCAAAGTCCGGATGCCAACCAGCTCAAAGCAGGCAAACGTGCCGGCGCAACCGGAGATGGAGCCTGAACTCGATGCGGTGGTGCGCATACTGGTCCAGAACCGCTGGCCGTGGCGGCTGCACGCCACCTACGACGAGGCGATCAGCCAGGGCCCTCGATGTGTTCGAGCGCGTGAACCAGGACATGCCGCTCGATGGCCTACGTATCGACGCACCATGCGATCCCCCGTTCAGGGGATCGCATGAGAGGCGAGATCGTACGACCTATTTTCAGCACGCCTCCGCAGTCCGGTGACAAGCTACCAGAGCTACGCTCATGTTGCGCATCATCATTTTTGCCTTCGCACTTCTGATCGATCCAGCGATAACCGCCGCGGCCGAGATGCCGGGTTGCAGTCAACTCTCCGATCTCTCCGCGGATTGCCTTCGCTGGGCGGCAGTGCGCAAGAAGCCTCTCAACCCTGCTCATAATGAGGAGAGTTGTCGCTCCTATGGCACGAATTTCTTCGAGGCGGTGACCACGCGCCAAGCTGCGTCCTTCTGCAGGGACAGTATCGACCGGCAGCGGACCCTCGAACTGCTCGACTCCGAGATCAACGCCTTTAACGACCTCATCGCCAGGCAGTGCAGCGGCACGTCAAACGAATCCTTTTGAAGCAGGCGGTCAGCGGTCGCAGCGAGGCCGTATTTCGAGCTGGACCGCTTAGGCTAACGCGAGCTTGGAAAGCTACGCCAAAAGGCGGCCGATCGCACGATCGAGGTGATGGGGACGTCATGGTGTCGGATCGATCCTGATAATCTTTGCCTGTAATGCGACCGGCGTGGTCAAACGCCGCTTCGCTAGCTGCCACAGCTCCCCCAAACAGCACAGCGACTCCCCCCATCCGGGGGATATGTCGAAGCGTGCTTTCAGCGCAAATCCAGCGAGTGGACCGCCCCAATTCGAAGGTGGGGCGGAAGGGCCAAGCGACAGGTGAGGTTCCGCGATGGGTAAACGAGTGGCCGATCTATTGGTCGAGACGCTGCAAGCGGCCGGCGTGAGGACATGCTACGGGATCGTCGGGGACACGATGAACCGCATCGCCCATGCCATCGACCGCAGTCGGATCGATTGGGTCCATATGCGGCACGAAGAGGCCGGCGCCTTCGCGGCGGCTGCCGAAGCGTCGCTCACCGGGCGTCTCACAGCCTGCGCAGGAAGCTGCGGCCCCGGCAGTCTCCACTTCATCAATGGCCTCTACGAAGCCAATCGCAATCGCGCGCTGGTCATCCTGATCGCAACCCAGATCGTGCGGCAGGACCTGGGGTTCGAGTCGATTCAAGAGATCGATTACGGCGACGTGTTCAAGGGCTGCAGCGTCTATTGCGAGATGATCGTGACGCGGGAGCAGGCCCGTCGCAAGACAGTCGCAGCCTGCCAGGCAGCCTTGACGAAACGCGGTGTCGCCGTGCTCGTCGTGCCGGCGGACGTCGCCAATGCCCCGTCGCATGAGGAACCCCCATATGCGGTCCATGCGCGGCGTCCGCTCATTCGCCCGAGCGACGCGGACCTCGATGAAATCGCGGCCATTCTCAACAAGAGCGATGCGATCACGATCTACGCGGGTGCCGGGTGTGCAGGTGCGCATGACGAGGTGGTGGCCACCGCAGCGCGTTTGAAGGCACCATTGGCTCACACGTCTCGTGGCAAGGACTTCCTCGAATACGATAATCCCTACAATGTCGGCATGACGGGCATCATCGGTGGGCCCGCCGGCTATCACGCCGTGCTCGACTGTGATGTTCTGCTCCTACTTGGAGCGGATTTCGCCTGGAGCCAGTTTTATCCCAATAAGGCAACGATCATTCAGATCGATGTCGATCCGACCCATATAGGCCGACGACATCCCGTCGCAATCGGGGCGGTCGGCGATATCGAGACGACATTGGCGGCCCTGCTACCCCGCCTTGAGCAGCACGAGGATGGCAGCTTTCTGACAATCCATGTGGAGCGTCACCAGCGGGACATCTCGTCGGCGAATGCTGAAACCGTGTCGGGCCCCGACTCGGCCATTTCGGGTACCCACCTCACCAAGATCATCAATAGGCACGCGGCCAAGGATGCGTTGTTCGCAGCGGACGACGGGACACCGACGGTCTGGATGCTTCGCCACATCGAGACCAACGGCAAGCGTCGAACCTTTGCCAGCTTGCTCCACGGCACGATGGCGGGTGGGATGGCATCCGCGCTCGGACTGCAGAAGTGCCAACCCGGCCGGCAAGTGATTTGTCTGGCAGGCGACGGCGGGTTCGCCATGCTGCTCGGCGATCTGCTGACGACCGTGCAGGAAGATTTGCCGATCAAGATCGTCGTCTATGACAACGGCAAGCTAGGGTTTGTCGATATCGAGCAGAAGGCAGCCGGCTTGGTGCCGGTGTACACGGACTTGAAGAACCCCGACTTCGGCGAAGTGGCGAAGGCAATGGGCCTTTGGGGACACAGCGTCTCGAAGGCAGGCGAGCTCGAGGAGTCCGTGCAGACCTGGCTCGCGCAGCCCGGTCCAGCGCTGCTGCATGTGAAAGTAAACCCGATGCAGTTGGTGATGCCGCCGTCGCCTCTTGTTGCGCCCGAGGCCGTGGTCGGGATGGCGGTCTATAGCGCCAGGGCCATGCTGCACGGCAAAGGCTACGACGTCTGGGAAATGATGGTGGAGAACATCCCCTGATGGCATCTGGCGAGTACAGGGCCGCATACTCGTCATGGGCGCAGCAGCAGCTAGTGTCCCGGTTCCGACGTTCGTATCACTTTGCAGCTCGCTCGCCTACGAACGTCGGAACCAAAGGGACACTAGCAACTATATGATTCTAGTGTGGCTTTGGATTTGACGTTCCTACAAATGACTCGCGGCAATGCTGGTAGGAACGTCAAATCCGCCACACTAGCCTGAATGCTCCGGACATTCGGCCGTCGAAAGGAACCGCAGTCAGTGATGAGTGCCTGCCAAACCTAGAGTTTGCGCCCTCGACACGGCCTGCGCCCGCTTCTCGACGTTCAGCTTGGTAAAGATGTGTTTCACGTGCGACTTCACCGTCTCAGGAGCGATGGCGAGGTTCTGGGCAATCTCCTTGTTGGATAGCCCCCCAGCAATCAATTTGAGTATGTCGCTTTCGCGCTCACTCAGCGACTCAACAACCGCAGAGATAGGGGCGTGCTGCGGCTCAGATCGATAAAGCAACCTCCAAGCGGCGGTCAGGTTGGAAACGTAAGATATGAGCTCGCGAGAGCTTCCTGTACGCTCTGCGTTATCCTGAAAGGTTGCAAGCAGAGGTCCTACCTCAGCACCCTCATCCAAGATAGTCTGATAGATACCTGCCTTTGCGAACGCGGCGACAATACCACCGAAAGATTTTAGCGCTTCGTCGATCTGTTTCGCCTGGAACCTCACGGTTGCAAGATGCGCCTCCACGCGGAGCGCGAAGTGAAGATTGTGCACGTTCTCCAACTCGCGCCGCAGCGCGCTCAGAATTGAAATAGCGTCGTCAAAACGTTTCTCCGCCGATGCAACGTAAGCGCGCCCCAGTGCAGCATATCGATGAATGTCCGACCAGGCAGAATTGGTCGGGGCCGGATATTCCGCCACAAGGCGCTCCAGTCGATTGAGGCATTCAGCGCCTTCATCGATTCGGCCGTCATTGAGACATAGCCGCGCCCGCTCCAACACAGCAGCGGCGCTCAGACGTCCCCAGCCGCGCGCGTTGCCCTGGCTCTCAGCCCGTTCTAGCAATGTATGGGCGCGATCCAAGTTCATTCTGTGTACGGCGATCCTCGCCATGACGAAGTACGCGCTCAACACGCAGTCTAGCAACGTACCGGCGTTGATAAGTGGCATGCGGTCGATCAGCATGGCCTCTGCCTCGTCCAGTCGACCCTGCTCGTATCGAATGCGGGCGATCAGGCTTGCGGGTAACGCCGCCGCGACTGAATTCGGGCCGACGTGCTGGTCTGCGAGTCGCAGCGCATCAAGGTAATAGCGATCGGCGGCGGCAAAGCGTAGTTGTTGAGCCTCTGCCATCCCTTGAATACAGCGGTAATATACCGACGCGAAGACGTTCCTCCGGTCCTCATCGAGCGAGTAAGGAATCCAAGGCGTTGCATAGAACTTCTTCAGATCGCCTCTTTTCAAGCGGCCGAAACGAACGACGTTCGAAGTAACATTTGCGGTCCACGGATCTGCTGACCGGCTGAGACCGTCTTCTGCGATGGACAATGCGGCCTCGCTGTCGTCTTTTAGCGTCATCGCAACAGAGCGTATTGCCTCACATTCCTGATGGAAGACTTCCCGATCGGACCCAGGACTGGCCTCGATATCCCGCTCTATTTCACCCAGCAGTTCGAGCGCCTCGTCATAACGTACAGCAAGGGCCATCCCCCACGCGATCGCAAGCGTGACTTCGGGTTGGCTCCGCATCAGTGCGGTTGGAAAAAGACGTTGCCAGCCCAACAAGGTGAAAAGATCACCTCGCCTGACCAAGGGCATTGCGCAATTTTTGATCCATTCCAGCGCCCGAACGGCATCGCCCGCTGCGATCGCATGTTGGACGGCGTCCGTCCATAGTTCTTGAGACGCATACCAGAGCGAGGCCCGTTGATGAAGCCCGGGAATTTCATTGCCAAGCTCTGACTGCAACCTCTTCGTCAAGTATTCGGCCAGGAGCGGATGGTAGCGATACCACCGGCCTTCCTGATCGAGAGGCACGAGGAGCAGTTGACGTTGCTCGATTGACCCGAGCAATTCCCCGCCTGAGCTCGCTCCAGTTACGGCCTCACACAGCGGCGCGCAGAGCCGGTCGAGTATCGCCGTGCGGAGCATGAACTCGACCATTTCGCGCGGAAGGCCATCGAGTAATTCCTCGAGATAAGCGCCAATCGGACGCTGCGTGCCCGAGAGATTACGGACGTACTGCCCGAAATCCTGCCTCGACTGAATCGATGTCGACGCCACAATCCGCAGGGCGGCCGGCCAGCCTTCCGTCTTCTCGTGCAAAAGCCTCAGGTCGGAAGGAACGAGCGTGCCGGACCTCTCGATCTCAAGAAAATTCCGCGTTTCCTGCACATCAAATCGCAGGGCCGAGGCATCGATCTCCATCAACTGGTTCTGAGCGCGCAGCGATGCGAGAGGCAAAGGCGGCTCTGTTCGGGTCGTGAGCACCACATGGCAATGAGATGGGGCACGTCTTAGGAAAAATGCTAATGCTTCATGGATCTCAGGATTGGTGACCCAATGGTAGTCCTCCAACACCAGGTACACATCGTCATCGACGTCAGCCAAATCGTTCATCAAAGTCGATACGATCGCACGTGGATTGATCAGGAAACTCTCCTGGATCAGGTCGATCGCGGCGGTGCCCACTCCTTCGCATGCGCGCTGCAAAGCGTGAGCTACATAGAAGAAGAAGGTCGCGGGATCGTCATCGTCAGGATCGATGGTGAACCATGCGACTGCATTTCCGCTTTGTTGAAGTCGTTGCAGCCAGGCCACGGCCAGGGAGGTCTTGCCGAACCCTGCAGGACCCTTGAGCACGGCCAGTCGCTTTTCCGAAAGCTGAGAGGTCACGCCCACGAGCCGTGGACGCTCGATCAGCCCGGGACATCGCGGCGGAACCACCTTGGTGGTGAGAAATTGGAGCTGTTTCCCGCCAAGCGTTGAACCCTTGAGAGCGGATGGCCCGCTCACCGAGCCCGTGGAAAGCGGCTCTGCCAAGGGCGCCCTCCCATCGGAGCGTCGCGCGATCCCCGGCTCGGGGATCGCGCCTCAAGCCAAGACTATACGACTTATATGAATGCCGAAAAAGCCATGCGGCGGTTGCCGGCCGCTCGTCCGCTTACCCCGCCCCCCCTTCGCATCCCCCTTCGACCCACCGCGCGCTCCCCCATTTGGGGGATCGCATGAGGGGCGAGATTGTACGACCTCCATGCGCGAGAGAAACGACGGCGCCCGCCCGTCTCAGCATCGAAGGAGCAGTGACGCATGGCAACGGCAACAGCAGTGGCAGCACCCCTCGGAGCGGCAGCGAAATCAGAAAAGAAAGCGCCGAAGCAACTCCCCGCACCGAACAGCGACTTCTACCAGCTCGTGGACGTCTTGACCGCTGAGGAAAAGGCGATCGTCAAGAAGGTGCGCACCTACATGGAGACCAAGGTCCAGCCGATCATCAACAAGTACTGGTCCGACGATGCGTTTCCCTTCGAGCTGCTGCCGTCATTCAAGGAGCTGGGCCTCGGCGGCCTCGGATACGAGGGCTATGGCTGCGCGGGCGGCAGCCAGAAGCTTTTCGGCTTCGTAGGCATGGAAATGGCACGCGTCGACGCTTCGTTCTGCACCTTCTGGGGCGTCCACAGCGGCCTGGCCATGGGCTCGATCTATCCCGACGGATCGGAGGAGCAGAAGCAGAAGTGGCTGCCGCCGATGGCGCGTTGGGAGAAGATCGGTTGCTTTGGCCTGACCGAACCTCTGGTTGGCTCGGGCGCAAGCCGCGGCCTGCAGACGACAGCGAAGCGCGAGGGCGACACCTGGGTGCTCAACGGGCAGAAGCGGTGGATAGGCAATGCGCCGTGGTGCGACCTTACAATCATCTGGGCGCGTGATCTCGCCGACAATCAGGTCAAGGGCTTCATCGTCGAGAACAAAAGCACGCCCGGCTTCAGCGTCGAGAAGATCGAGCACAAGATCGCGCTCAAAGTAGTCCAGAACGGCCAGATTACGCTCAAGGACGTTCGCGTGCCGGAAGCCAACCGCCTGCAGGCCGGCAATTCGTTCCGCGACACCGCGCGCGTGCTGCGCATGACCCGTTACATGGTCGGCTGGATGTCGACCGGCGTGCAGATGGGTGCCTTTGAGCACACACTAAAATACGCCCAGGAGCGCCTGCAGTTCGGCAGGCCGATCGCCTCGTTTCAGCTGGTGCAGGACCTGCTGGCCAAGATGCTCGCCAACGTGACCGCCTGCCAGTGCATGATGGTTCGCCTAGCGCAGATGGATGATGACGGCAAGCTTGGCGACCATCACGCGGCGCTCGCCAAGGCGTTCGTCACGGCCAAGTCGCGCGAGACCGTTGCGTGGGGCCGCGAGCTCCTCGGCGGCAACGGCATCGTCGCGGATTACAACGTCGCGCGCTTCTTCGCCGACGCCGAGGCACTCTACTCGTACGAAGGCACGTATCAGATGCAGAATCTGATCGTTGGCAAAGCCATAACCGGGCTTGGCGCCTTCGTGTGAGCAAGGGCGGGCCAGCGGCCTCCTCGCCCCTCCCCCGCTTCCGTTGGCTCGCCCCCTTTTCCCAGACAGGAGATGCGAACATGGCTTCGGCAACTGCAACTCTTTCGGCCTCTCCCGCCGTCGTATCCGTGGCTTCGCCGACGGCATCACTGATGCTCACGAATGTACTGTACGAGAAGAACGGTGCCATCGCCTATGTGACTGTCAATCGGCCCAAGGTGCTCAACGCCCTGAATACGCCGACGTGGAAAGATCTGCGAACGGCATTCGAGGATGCGCGGGACGATACCGCGGTGCGTGGCGTCATCCTGACGGGCGCCGGCAAAGCGTTCATTGCCGGCGCTGACATCAGCGAGCTCGCGCGGGTCACGGCGTTCGAGGCGGAGCAGTCGAGCCGCTTCGGACAGCGGGTGCTCGATCTCATCGAGGATCTCGGCAAGCCGGTGATTGCAGCGGTCAACGGGTTTGCGCTCGGCGGCGGCTGCGAGACGGCGATGGCCTGCACCATCAGGATCGCTGTGGAGACCGCGAAATTCGGCCAGCCGGAAGTCAAGCTCGGACTTGTTCCAGGCGGCGGCGGAACGCAACGGCTGCCGCGGCTGATCGGCAAGGGTCGCGCCCTGCAGCTCATTCTGTCCGGAGAGATGATCAGCGCGCAGGAAGCCTATCGCATCGGGCTCGTCAACGAGGTCGTTCCGGCCGCCGAACTGATCACGCGCGCCGAAACGATCCTGAACAAGATCGCCTCCAACGCTCCGATCGCCGTCAAGCTCGCGCTCGAGGCAGCGAACAAGGGGCTGGAGACGAGCCAAGACGAAGGCTTGCTGCTCGAGGCCTCCTACTTCGGCCTGTGTGCCGCGACCGAGGACAAGAAGGAGGGCACGACCGCCTTCCTCGAAAAGCGCGCGCCCCAGTTTCAGGGGCGTTGAAGAAGCCCGCAGCTCACGACGATTCGGGAGATACCCAATGGCAAGCGACAACATCTTTTCCGGGCTCAAGGTGGTGGATTTCGCGAGCTTTATCGCGGGACCCAGTGCCGCCGTGATCCTGTCCGACTTCGGTGCCGACGTCATCAAAGTGGAGCCGCCGAGCGGCGACCTCTGGAGGCATGGGCACCAGATCCCGCCGCAGCCTCAAGCGAAGGATGCCTATCCCTGGCACCTGGCCAACCGCAACAAGCGCGGCATCACGCTCGATCTGAAATCCCCAAGCGCTTCGCAGGTTCTCGAGAAGCTCGTCAAGTGGGCCGACGTGCTCATCGTCAACACGCCGCATCCCGCACGCAAGAAACTGAAGCTCGAATATGACGACGTGGTGCGGTGGAACCCGCGCCTGATCTATGCGGATGTCACGGGCTTCGGTGAGAAGGGCCCGGACGCCGGTCTGCCGGGCTTCGATATCACGTCATACTGGGCACGCAGCGGCTTGCTGTCGATGACGCGCGATGCCGGCGCGCCGCCGACCTGGCCGGTGGCCGGGAGCGGCGACAATGCGACCGCCGTCGGCCTCTATTCCGCGATCGTCACGGCGCTCTATCGTCGCGAGCGCACCGGCAAGGGAGCGAATGTGACGACCTCGCTGCTCGCCGAGGGCGTCTGGTCGGCGAGCGTCTCGATCCAGGCGGCGCTGTGCGAGGCGAAGTTTTTCGCCCCGCACGATCGGAAGAATCCTGCAAATGCGGCGCTGAACGTGTACCGGGCTTCCGATGGCGCCTGGTTCGTTCTCATCGTCACGCCGGACAAGCTGGCTGCCGTGGCGAAAGCGATCGGCCGCGCGGATCTCTTGGCGGACCCGAGATTTTCCGATCCGGCGAAGCTCATAGCGAACATGTCCCAGCTGACGGAGATTCTCGACGAGGTCTTCGGCTCACACCCGATGGCGCATTGGTACGAGGTCTTCAATGGCGTCCACGTCACCTTCGGCGTCGTGCGCGAGCCGCAGGAGGTGATCAACGATCCGCAGTTGCGCGCCAATGACATCGTCGTTCCGCTCGAAGGCGCCGGCGGCAAGCTGACGTCGACGATCAGCAGCCCGATTCAGGTGCATGGCGTCGCCAAAGTGCCGGCAAGGCGCGCGCCCGCGCTTGGAGAGCACAATGAGGAGGTTCTTCAACAGCTGGGCTTCAGCGCCAGCGACATCGACGGTTTGCGCGCGAGCGGCGCCACGCCGAAAGCGAAGGAACGCGCAGCGTAGGCTTCTCGATAATCCTTGCGAGGACTCCGAGGAAGCTTGGGATGAGTGCAAAAACAATGAGAGCCGCACAAACCGGGCTGCTTTGGCGCGTTGCGTCCACCCGCATGCCGACCAAGTGGGGGATGTTCGATGCCATCGGATACGAGCGCGATGTGTCGAACGGCACGCGACGCGTCGAATCCGCGCTCGCGATGGTCATGGGCGACCCGACCGAAGGAGTTCCGTTGCTGCGAATCCATTCGCAGTGCTTCACCGGAGAAGTGCTCGGGTCGCTGCGCTGTGATTGCCACGACCAGCTGGAAATGGCCATGCAGGCCATCGCGGAAGAAGGCCGCGGGCTCGTGATCTATGAGTATCAGGAAGGCCGCGGCATCGGCTTGATGGCGAAGTTGCAGGCTTACGAGCTGCAGGATGCCGGTATCGATACGGTCGAGGCCAATCATGCCCTCGGGTTCAAGGCCGATTGCAGGAACTTCAGCCTGCCGGCTGCGATCCTGCGCGATCTCGGCATCAAACGGGTTCGTCTGCTCTCCAACAATCCGCGCAAAGCCAGCGCTTTGGTGGAGAACGGCATCGAGCTGGTCGTCCAGCTCAGCTGCGAAGCTGCGCCGAATCCGCACTCGTTTGCCTACCTGCGGACCAAGAAGGAAAGAATGGGTCACGCACTGAGCCTTGGGCGGCCCGAAAGCACCGACCAAACGAGAGATCTGCGTGCGGTGTCATCGCATCTCATTGCGAGCGACATGTCCGGATTTCATGGCGGCGATCATAACCGAACGTGCGACGTCGCCTGGCGAGCGCACGGCATCGAAGCCCAGCTCTGAGCTCATCAGGCAAATTAAAGGAAATAGACCATGGATGAGATCATTACCGAACGCTCCGGAAGCATCCTTCGCGTTGAATTGAATCGGCCGGCAAAGAGAAACGCGATGACTTCGCGCATGTACGTAACACTCGCGAATGTCCTCAATGACGCGGCCAAGGACGAGCGCATACGTGTCGTGCTCTGGCATGGCGCAGGAGATTCTTTCTGCGCGGGTAATGATATCGAGGACTTTCTGAAGAATCCTCCGGGGCCCGGAGAATCTCCGCAAGCTCGGCTGATGCATGCGCTGCTCGATTTCGACAAGCCGCTGGTCGCAGCCGTGCAGGGCGCCGCCATCGGAGGCGGAACCACGATGCTGACGCACTGTGACTTCGTATACGCAGGCGGTAGCGCGAAGTTCCAAATGCCTTTCATCAATCTTGCCGTGGTGCCGGAATTCGGATCGAGCTGCTCGATTCCAGCGAGGATCGGGCACATCCGCGCCGCGGAGTTGATCTTGTTGGGACTGCCTTTCGACGCCAGGCGTGCTGCGGATTTGGGATTCGTCACCCAGGTCGTGCCCGATCAGAACCTGCTGGGGACGGCAAGCGAAACCGCGCGGGAGTTGGCAGCGAAGCCGGCCGGCGCGCTGCAAGCCTGCAAGCAACTCATGAAGCGGCCTTTTCGCGAACAGATCAAGGCGGCAATGAAGGCCGAGAACGAAGAGTTCAGTGCGCACGTTCGCTCTGCAGACGCAAAGGAAGCGTTTACGGCATTTTTAGAGAGACGCCTGCCTCACTTCACCGGGACCACTGCAACGGCCGCGTAGCTCTTAGCAACGTACGGATTTGGAGAGATGCCACGGGAATAGCTCGGCATCGGACTCCAAGGGTAACGGGAGAACAACATGACTGACGCTCTGACAACGAATTCGAAATCGAAACCCAGATCCAGCCGTAAAGGTGCGATTGGCCGGCTGTTCGTTCTCGAGCTGAGCGGTGGTCGTATTCACTCGATGAGCCCGGACGGCTCCGACCGGAAGGTCGTTGTCACCGATTGTCATTTGCCGGATGGCATCGCGGTCGACCCCGCAGGCGGCCATATCTACTGGACCAACATGGGCGTGCCCAACCTCGACGATGGCTCCATCGAGCGCGCCGATCTCGACGGAAACAATCGCCGGGTCATCGTTCCGCCGGGTGCCACGTTCACGCCGAAGCAGATCCAGCTCGATAAGAAGAACGGCAAGCTCTACTGGTGCGACCGCGAAGGGATGCGGGTCATGCGCTCGAATCTCGACGGCTCGCAAATTGAAACGCTCGTCGAGACGGGCCGTAGCGACGCCGATCGGCGCGACCAGACCAGGTGGTGCGTTGGGATCACCATCGATCCCGTCCGCCAACACATCTACTGGACGCAAAAAGGCCCGGACAATGGAGAGCAAGGCCGAATCTTTCGCGCCGGGATCGAAATCCCCAAAGGTGAGACGGCCGCCAAGCGCTCCGATATCGAGGTTCTCTTCGACCGCTTGCCGGAGCCGATCGATCTCGAGCTCGACCGCAAAAATCGTGTGCTCTACTGGACCGATCGCGGCGATCCCCCGCGCGGCAACACGGTGAACCGCGCATCCATCGATGCAAAGCCGCAAGCGCCGGAGATCGTGCTGACGCATCTGATGGAAGGGATCGGCATTGCGCTGGATGTCCCCCGCGATCGGATGTTCGTGACCGATTTCGCCGGCTCGATCTATTCCGCCAAGCTCGACGGATCGGGAGAGCGCAATTTTCTCTACGCGCAGGGCAATCTCACCGGCATCGCTTACACGGAAATCTGAAATCCGATCAAAGGAGAACCGACCATGTCCAACAACAAGCCTATTCGCCGAGTCGCCATCATCGGAACGGGCGTCATCGGCGCGAGCTGGACGGCGCTGTTCCTGGCGAAGGGACTGGACGTCGTCGCCACCGACATTGCACCGGATGCCGAGACGGCGCTCCGACGCTTCGTGAAGGCGGCCTGGCCGGCGCTCGAGCGATTGGGTCTCGCGCCTGGCGCATCACAATCGCGTCTTTCGTTTACGCACGATATGCCGGCGGCGGTAAAGAGCGCGGACTTCGTCCAGGAAAACGGGCCCGAGCGGATCGACTTCAAGAAGAAGCTGTATCAACAGCTCGACGAGTTGTTGCCGGCCGACGTGATCATCGCTTCGAGCTCGTCGGGCCTCACTATGAGCGAGATTCAATCGGCTTGCCGCCAGCACCCCGAGCGCTGTGTCATCGGCCATCCGTTCAATCCGCCGCACCTGGTCCCGCTGGTCGAGATCGTTGGCGGCGCGAAGACCTCGGAAGCGACCATTGAGCGCGCCGCGGAATTCTACACAGGATTGGGGAAGCAGGCCGTACGGCTGCGCAAGGAAGTGCCGGGGCATGTGGCCAATCGCCTGCAGGCGGCATTGGCTCGGGAGGTCTACTACCTCGTTGCCGAAGGGGTCGTCAGCGCTGCGGACGTCGACACCGCGTTGTGCTGGGGCCCTGGCCTGCGTTGGGGCATCATGGGCAACATGATGCTCAACCACCTCGGCGGCGGCCAAGGCGGCATCGAGCACTTCTTCCAGCAGTTCACCGGCCCTATGACGGCCTGGTGGAAGGTTCTCGGGCAGCCGGTATTGACGCCCGAAGTCCAAAAGAAGCTCATCGACAGCGTTCACGCCGAGGTCGGCTCGCGCTCGATTGCCGAGCTGGAGGCGCAACGCGACGAGGTCCTGCTCGGGCTGATCGAGCTGCGCGCCAAGGCGGAGAAGACGCCTGCCACGCCCAAAGCGGCTGCCCGCGCCGGCTAAGGGGAGGCGGACTTTCCGATCTCTGGCACTCGCAACGCATGATGCACAAGGTGACCTAATGACTGCAGCCTTGGAAGAGACTCGCCCACGCGAGACCCTGTCGCGCCCAGAAGCAGCACCAACGAAGCAGAAACGCGTCGTCATCATCGGCGGCGGCTTTGCCGGGATCGCGGCGGCGCGGGCCCTGAGACGGTGCGATGCGGAAGTTATTCTGATCGATCGGCGCAATCATCACATCTTTCAGCCCCTGCTCTACCAGGTGACGACCGCGGTCCTCGCGCCTGCCGAGATCGCCGCGCCCATTCGTCAGATCGAGGAGACGCAGCAGAATCTCACGGTGATGCTGGCGGAGGTCACGGCCGTCGATTTGAGCTCGCGTTCGGTCACCGTGTCCTACCCGGCGTCCGGAGCTCATAAGATCACGTTCGATTTTTTGATCATCGCCGCCGGGATGCAGTCCAGTTATTTCGGCCACGACGAGTTTGCCAGGTATGCGCCGGGGCTCAAGAACCTCAGTGACGCAGAGAGGATCCGAACGAAGATCTTGGACGCCTACGAGCTGGCGGAGCTCACCGACGACGAAAGCGAGCGCTCCCGGCTGATGACGTTCGTGCTGGTTGGCGGAGGCGCCACCGGCGTGGAGCTGGCAGCCTCGATGGCGCAAATGGCTACAATTACCCTGCGTGGAAACTTTCGCCGCATCGATCCCGCGAAGACCTCGATTGTTCTGCTCGAGGGCGGCAATCGTATTCTGCCGACGTTTGCCGAATCGTTGTCCAGGAAGGCCACCCGACGGCTTGAGAAGCTCGGCGTCAAAGTCCTGACCGGAACGAGGGTGGAAAAGGTCGACGAGCAAGGCGTCGTCGCCGGAGGAAAGAGGATTCCGAGCGCGACGGTCTTGTGGACGGCAGGCGTCACGGCTTCGCCGGTCGTGCGGACGCTCGGTGTCCCGACCGATCGAGCCGGAAGGCTCCCGGTGGATCCGTTCTCGACGGTGCAGGGCGCCGATGGCGTTTTCGCCGTGGGCGATGTGGCTGCCTTGAGCCAAGGCGGAAGGCCGTTACCCGGTGTTGCCCAGGTTGCGATCCAGCAGGGACACTATGTGGGCCGCCTGATTTCACGGCAGCTCAAGGGCCGAGCACCGCGGCGTCCGTTCCGATATTTCGATAAAGGCAACATGGCAGTCGTCGGCAAGAACTTTGCGGTGCTGGAGCGCGGTCGGATTCGAACGAGCGGGTTCGTGACCTGGCTCATCTGGGTGTTCATCCATGTCATGTTCCTTCCGCAGCTTCAGAACCGGCTGCGGGTTCAAAGGCAATGGTTGTGGTCATACTGGACCGGACAACGCGGCTCGCGTCTGATTTCTGAGCCGCCGCGGGGCCAGTGATCACCACCGGACCGGACAACACCAACAACGTACTGGCGCTCGCGTTTGGCGTGCTCATCGTCACTATCGTCGCCGCCGGCTCACTCTGGATCATATCCAACTTGAACGACAACATGATGCCGCCGGCCGAGCTGATGAATATGCATTTGCAGCACTGAGCAGCTGTAAGGATGGCCACTCATGAAAACTGCTGTCGTGAGTATGCCGTTGCGCGGCTGGCTGCTCAAAAAGCCGGATTGGCTCGATCATCAGACAGCGGTCGGACTGACTTTTGCGGTCAAGACATTTGCGGCATCCTTGCTCGCACTCTACATCGCATTCTGGGCTGGCCTCGACGATCCACGATGGTCCTTTCTGACCGTTTTCGTGGTCTCGCAACCGGACAGCGGACTCGTTCTCGCCAAGAGCTTCTATCGCATCCTTGGCACCATCGCGGGGCTGCTCGTTGCGATCGCGCTGGTATTTGGTCTCGCCCAGTACGGCGAGCTCTTCGTGGCCGCGGTAGCCGTATGGATCTGCTTCTGCAACTTCGCCGCCCGGGCGGTACGCAATTTCGCGTCGTATGGCTTCCAGCTCGCAGGCTACACGGTCGCAATCGTCGGCATCCCGGCCGCCCTCGCGCCGACTGGAGCCTATGATTTGCTGGTGGCGCGGTGCACGGAGATCTTGCTCGGTATCATTTGTGCGACGCTTGTCAGTAGTTTGGTCCTTGTACGCGATCTCTCACCGAAGCTGATCGAGCTCGTGCGCGATCTGACTCGCCGCGCCGACAGCTTCGCGACGGTCCTGCTCCAGCCCGATGCCGACCACGAGCGCCTTACCGCTGAACGGATCGAGCTCGCCAAGGCTTATCTCGAAGTCCAGGCCATGCAGCATTCGACGTATTTCGAGAGTGCGGAGGCGCGTGTTCTCGACCAGCCGCTGCGCAGGTTGACCCAGGCCGCGGTGGAGCTTTGTACCACGGCAGAGGCAGCGGCGAGCCATCGTGCCGGTTCGCTGCCGCATCCGGAAAAAATCACATCGCCCGGCATCGGGATCGCCCATACGAACGAGTCCCCCATTGGAGACGGACCGATCGTATCTGCGCTGGTGCGAGCAGCGGATGAGCGCGACGTCGGGCTTGCGCGCGCCCGGCTTCGGGAGTGCGTGGGAGCCTTCGACCGGGGTGAGGAATTGCCCGAGCCGAACACCGCGGGCAGGCTTTGGTCGGACCCGGTGCCCGCGGTTCTGACGGGGATCCGGTCCGCACTGGCAGTCGGGATCACCTCCGCCTTTTGGTTCGCGACGGCCTGGCCGGACGGCCCCATCGCGGTCATCGTTGCCGCGGTCGTGTGCAGCCTGCTCGCTTCCCTCGAGCAGCCGGACAAGATCAGCATGGGTCTTGCCGCCACCGTGCTCGTCGCAGCGGTCCCGGTTTTCGCCACCCAGTTCTACCTGATGCCGCTTGCCGTCGACTTTCCCTCGATGGCGGTAGCGCTCGCACCGCTGATGCTGACTTGCGGTTTCATCATGGCGCAGCCGCGCATCGGCGCGCTCGGCCTCTTGTCTGCCGCGTACTTCGCCTTCGCGTCGAAGATCGACAATGTCATGACCTATGACGCCATTGCATTTCTGAACTCGTCCTTTGCAATCCTCGTAGGCATAGGGGTCGCGGTGGTGCTGTTTGCAATTTTCTTCCCCGAGACCCCGGCTTACGCAGGTCGTCGCTTCCGCAGGCAGCTCTTCGTGCACCTGAGCTACCTTACCAGTGCTTGCCCTTGCAGCCCTGCTCTTCGATGTTATCAGCTTGCTCTGTTCGAACAGCTCGGGGCCACGCTAGCGCGGGTCAAAGATGAACCAAAGCCGGCGCACGAATGCTTGACGAGCGCGCTGGCGGCGCTGTCAGCCGCGCAAGCAATCGGCCGTCTGAAGAACTCCCTCGACAGGACGGCGCTGGCGCATGCAATCTTCGCCGAGGGCTCGCGTCTGCTCGCTCGGCTGTCGCAGACGCTGCGCAATCCCTCGACCTGGAAACTCGGCAAGCGGGCAGCAGAGGCACATGCCCTTGGCCGCCATGCTCTCATAGCCGCGTGCGGTTCAGCTCGGGCGGACGAAATCAAAGCACTGGACGGGATCATTGTCGGAGCTGCAACGCTTGGCTCCGATCTCATGCGGGCGCGAATGATCCTGCAGGGGAAGTCGAATGCAATCCCAATTTGATCTTTTGGGCGCGTTTGTGCCGACGATCGCCGCCTGGTTCGTGTTCTCGCTGGCAGTATTTGTTCCAGTTGACGCATTGCTGACCCGGCGCGGCCTTTACCGGCTGTTCTGGCACGCGCCACTCGCCCGTTTCGCTCTATTCGTTTGTCTCTTTTGCGGCGGCGCGCTGGTCGCGACCAATCACTGAGGAGATACCCATGCGCGCCGTCGTACGTGTGTTGCTTACTCTCCTTCTACTCATTGCAGCCGGTTTGCTCAGCTACGATTTGGCGAGCTATTACCTCTATTCGCCATGGACCCGAGACGCCCGGATCCGCGCCAATGTGGCTTCAGTCGCGCCCGACGTTTCCGGTTATGTCGACGATATTCGCGTGCGGAATGATCAATTCGTGCACAAAGGCGACGTGCTCTTCATCATTGATCGGGATCGCTATACACTCGCGCTCGCAGATGCCGAAGCTACGGTCGCGGCACGACACGCTCAGCAGCTAATGACGCTCGCGCAATACCAGCGGCGCTCGAAGCTGTCTGCCGGATACAGCATCACTGTCGAGGATCTCGACAACGCCCGCCGACAGTCGGAAACAGCAGCCGCCAACTACCAGCAGGCGCTTGCTTCGCGCGACACCGCTGCTCTGAACCTCAAGCGAACCGAAGTACGCGCGTCAGTCAATGGGTTCATCACCAATCTCAATCTTGCAAAGGGCACCTATGCCTCGCAGGGAAAGGCGGTGATGGCGCTCATCGACAGCGATTCATATCGGGTCGAGGCGTATTTCGAGGAAACCAAGATCCCGCATGTCAAACCTGGCGGAAGCGCCGAGATTTACCTCATGGACGGATCGCCTGCGCTGCAAGGGACCGTCTCCAGCGTAGCAAGAGGCATCACGGACCAGGACAACAAGGATGGTCCACAGCTCCTCTCTTCCGTCAATCCCACATTCACCTGGGTCCGGCTGGCGCAGCGCATTCCTGTCACGGTAGACCTCACGCACGCTCCACCCGGCGTGTTGATCAGCGCCGGGATGACCTGCACCGTCGTGATGAAGGAACGCGCGGCGCCCCAAATCGGGCTCGGGATCAGGAAGGTTATGGCAGCAATTTTTGGAGCAGCTTCGAGTTAGCGCGATGTCAGTCGCTGACGCGCGTGGACGCCCCGCACAGATAACAAGGTTAGATCCAGGGAAAAGATCCTTGGCAAGGATTTCTCAATGTCAATCAGTGTGTTCCCGATATTCTGAGGTGCCCAGGGGCGGAATTGAACCACCGACACCTGCATTTTCAGTGCAGTGCTCTACCAACTGAGCTACCTGGGCAAGCTGGCGGCGCTTATAGAGAGTCGCCTTTTCTCTGTCTAGACGAGGGCGCCTGGGACGAGCACGCGTCGGTGCGTCAGAGGAGTGCTCACCCTTCTGCGAAGCATATCGAAACACGAGGCTCGTGGGGCCGAGCAGGGCCCGGCCGTCGCTTTGTGCGGTCCCGGGTCTGCAGCGCATCATGAGCAGCGCAGTCGAGGTGTGCGCGGATGGAACGGATTGTGTAACGCTGCTCACGCTGCGCGGCGCCGGGACACACCCCTGTGTTAACGCGTATGCGCCTCCCCGCTACCGCTCCTGCTCCGTCTCCTGCTCTCCATCCGTGCTGTGCTGCCCCGTCCCGTCCTCGTCTGCCTCCTCGGTGACCGGAACCGCATAGACGCCGCGGAGCCAGCGGTTGAGATCGACGTCGGCGCAGCGCCGGCTGCAGAACGGACGAAATTTCTCTGCCACGGGCTTGCGGCACACGGGGCATGCAGCGGCGCCAAGCCTATCGCCGTTTTCGGACATGACCTGCATATGGGGGCGCGCAGCGCGCGGTCAAACGGCGCTGATCCAGCCGAAACGGATGGGATACCCCTCGCCCGCCAACAGGGTCGTCACTTCATAGAGCGGAAGCCCCACTACGTTGCTATAGGAGCCGACGATCTTGACAATGAAGCTCCCCCCGATGCCCTGGGCGGCATAGCCGCCCGCCTTGCCGCGCCATTCGCCCGAGGCGAGATAGGCTTCGATGTCCTCCTCGGAAAGCCGCTTGAACCGCACGCGGGTCTCGACCAGGCGCTGGCGATAAGCCTCGTTCGGTGTCACCAGGCAGACGCCGGTATGGACGCGGTGGTTGCGGCCGGAGAGCAACCGCAAACACTGCGCGGCCTCGTCGAGAAGCTCGGGCTTGGGCAGGATCCGGCGCCCGACGGCTACAACGGTATCCGCGGCGAGAATATAGGCGCCGCTGAGCTCCTCGTCCTCGCGCACAAAGTCGAGCGCGGCGTCCGCTTTTGCCCGGGCGAGCCGATTGGCGCAGGCGCGCGGGAGCTCTCCTCGCTTTGGGGTCTCGTCGACGTCGGTCGGACGCAGCGCATCGGGCTCGATGCCGGCCTGATTGATGAGCGAGAGCCGGCGGGGCGAGCCGGACGCGAGCACGAGCTTCGGTCGTCCAATCATTTCCTGAGGTCTATTTAAATCGATAGGTGATGCGGCCCTTGCGCAGATCGTAGGGCGTCATCTCCACCAGCACCTTGTCGCCGGCAAGCACACGAATCCGATTCTTGCGCATGCGGCCGGCAGTGTGAGCGATGATTTCATGTTCGTTTTCAAGCTTCACGCGGAAGGTGGCGTTCGGGAGCAGCTCCGTAACGACACCCGGAAACTCCAAGAGCTCTTCTTTTGCCATTCGGGTCCAAGGGGCGGAAAATCGCGGCGGAACCTAGCGGAATGCTTGCCTCTGCTCAACCGGTGCCGCGAGCGAAGACGCGTCTCCCGTAGCCGACCCCTGCAGTTAAATTCATCATTCATTTACCGCCGCGGGAGCGACGAAGCGCTCCCGGATCTTCTGTACGAGCTGATCGCGAACCACGCGATACGCATCGAGGCGCTGCTCGCGACTACCCTCCACAGCAGTCGGATCCGCCGTCGGCCAATACTCGACGTCAGCGGCAAGGGTGCGCGTGAGCTCGATTGCCTTGTGATGAGCTTCGGGCGAGAGCGTGATGATCAGGTCGAAGTTGAGCCCTTCCAGGTCTTCGAGCTCCTCGAATGTGACCGGCCCGTGCGCGTGAATGTCGATCCCGATCTCTTCCATTACGACGGTTGCAAAAGGGTCCAGCTCGCCTTTGCGCACGCCGACCGAAGCGACGTAGATCAAACCGCCGAGCATCTGCTTGAGCAGCGCCGCAGCCATCGGAGAGCGCACGGCATTTAGCCCGCAGGCGAACAACACCGCTTGCGGCCGTGATGCAATCCCGCGCGTCATCCCTTCCAATGCAACACGCAGATCAGCGTGAACAGACGCCGCGCCGTATCGAAGTCCACGGTGACTTTGCGCTTGAGCCGCTCCATCAGAATGTGGGAGCCCTCGTCGTGGAGGCCGCGGCGCCCCATATCGAGCGCCTCGATGCGGTCGGGCGTGGCGGTACGGATCGCGGCGTAATAGCTGTCGCAGACGGTGTAATAATCTTTCACGATGCGCCGCAGCGGCGACAACGAGAGAAGATGCGCGATGACGGGGGTGCCGTCAGGGAGCCTGATATCGAACATCAAACGGCTGCCCGTGATGCTCAAATGCAGCGCAAACGGCCCCTGGTCACTGTCATTGGGAAAAAACGTATTCTCTTCGAGCAGATCATAGATTGCAACGGCGCGTTCGTGATCGACATCGCGGCTGGAGCGGCCAATCGAATTCTCATCGAGGGTGACCGCAACCAGGCGCTTGCTGTCTTTCTGGGGAGGCCGCTCCTGGCTCATCGCGGGGAAGCCAGGCGCTCTCAGCGCGGATTGAGTCGCATCGCCACCGAGCGGGCATGCGCGTCGAGCCCTTCGGCCTGCGCCAGCAGGATCGCCGCCGGACCAAGTGCGCCCAATTGATCAGGCCCGCACTTGAGCAGGGAGGTGCGCTTCATGAAATCGAGCACGCCCAGCCCCGAGGAGAAACGCGCCGAGCGCGCGGTCGGCAGAACATGATTGGAGCCCGCAACATAGTCGCCGATGGCCTCGGGCGTATGCGGGCCAAGAAAGATCGCACCCGCATTGCGAATGCGGGACGCCAATGCGTCGGGATCCTCGCTCGCGATCTCGAGGTGCTCGGGCGCAATGGCATCCACCAGCGGTACGGCATCGGCTAGTTTGCCCACCAGAATAATGGCACCAAAGTCGCGCCAGGACGCAGCGGCAACCGAGCCGCGCGGGAGTGATTCGAGCTGAGCCGCGACCGCCTTCTCCACTTCGCCCGCGAGTGCGGGATCATCGGTGATCAGGATGGCCTGCGCGTTGGTGTCGTGCTCGGCCTGGGCGAGGAGATCGGCTGCAATCCAGTCGGGATGACCGCTCCGGTCCGCCATGATCAACACTTCGGAAGGACCGGCGATCATGTCGATGCCGACCTTTCCAAAGACGAGGCGCTTGGCCGTCGCCACATAGGCATTTCCCGGCCCCACGATCTTGGCAACGGGCGCGATGGTCTCGGTGCCGTAGGCGAGCGCGGCCACAGCCTGCGCACCGCCGATGCGATAGATTTCATCGATCCCCGCAAGCTTTGCTGCCGCTAGCACGAGCGGCAGGAGCTTGCCCTGCGGGGCCGGGACGACCATCACCACGCGGGGGACGCCTGCGACCTTCGCGGGGACCGCGTTCATCAGGACCGAGGACGGATAGGCGGCAGTGCCCCCGGGCACGTAGAGGCCCACAGATTCGATTGCAGTCCAGCGCGATCCAAGCTCGACCCCGAGGGCGTCGGTGAAGCGGTCGTCCTGCGGGAGCTGCCGGCGGTGATAGGCTTCAATCCGGTCGCGGGCGAGCGTGAGCGCATCGAGGGCTTTCGGATCGCACGCGGCAAGAGCGCTGTCGATCTCTTCGGCCGCAACCTTGATCCCAAGCTCGCCGAGATGCACCCGGTCAAATCTGCGGCTCAGCTCGACCAGCGCCCGGTCGCCGCGAAGCGCAACGTCCGCAATGATGGAGCGCACAGCGGCCTCTACCTCGGCCATTGCCTCGCGTTTTTGAGCAAGCAGCGTGCGGAACGAGGCAGGGAAATCGGCAGCGCGGCTGTCGAGGCGGACCGGCATGACGCTTGCTCCACCGGACCAGGCGGGGCCGGGTCACCGCTCAATGGCGTGGGGAGTAAATGCCGTCAACCCCGGGGGTCGGGAGCATCATCCATGTGCACGGGTCGTGCCCTTGCGGGCCAGGAGGGGCCAAGATCGCACAACTCTGCCTCCAGGCATTCGACCTCCGCGCGCAGCACCCCACCCCCGGAGAACGTCAGCGTCACCGCACCCGCAGGTGCATCGGTCTCGGCAAACTCCACGGCAAGCAAGTTGAGGACGGCGTCTTTTCCTGCCGGATTGACACAGCGGCATTTACAGCTGTTGACCCGCTCGAAACGTAGAGCCGATTGGCAGCGCCGCAGCTGGGGCCTGCTCCCTTCCGCCGACGGCCAGTCGAAACGGCTAAGCGTAATGACCAGACGTTTTTCCTGGGGTCGCCAGACAATATCCGCAACCTTGACCAGGGCATCCTGCAAATGGGTGGATACGACCTCGATATCGTCTCGGTCGAGGGCAACGAACTTCACCGGCTCCATGACGCGCGCTCCCTGCCGTCCTTGCGCTCGCAACCCGCATTGTCCCCCAAGCCACGCCGCATTCGGGCTTGCAGCTGCAAAGCTGAATCGTAGTTAGGACCGTAATTAGGAAGGGGCGATTGCGGGCGCAAGCGGTGAACCCTATCTAAAATGAGACGCAAGCCGGCCGCAGGATCACGCCTACGGACGGCTGGCTGAAACGGGTCTTGTAGGCTTGCGCGATCTCGTAGATACGCGCGAGATCCTCGGTTTTGCCCGGGAGCACGATCAGCACGATCTTGCTCGGCTCGCGGACGATCTTGTTGGTGACGTGGTCGCGCCACTGCCCGGCGGCGCTGAAGACCGTGAGCCCGTCCGGAAATCGCGGCGTGATCTCCCGATCAACGAATTCAGCCCACTCATCTTCCGTGACCGCAATCCGATCGACAATCTTGCGGCCAAACATCAATTCGGCGACCTGCTGCTGCTTTTGGGTACCGCCGCATGCCAGACCCTGCGCCTGCACGTGGGTAACGAGCGGCAGGAGCAGCGCAATGGCTACGGACGGAAAGATGTGCATTTTGCCCGTCGAAACTCGTCCCCGCCCGAGCCCCAGGTCGGATTAGCGTAAGGGTAATCCGCCGGGTCATGGAGGGTTACGCCACTGATCTCGGGTAAACCGAGATCTGTAGCTAACCCGCCCTACGGCACGTGATCCAAAGCTCAACCGCTCACCCGCTGATGCGCTCGATCGCGGCACCGCAGGCCGAGAGCTTGTCCTCCAGCCGTTCGAAGCCCCGGTCGAGATGATAAACGCGATTAACCATGGTTTCGCCCTCGGCCGCGAGCGCGGCAATCACGAGCGAGACCGAGGCGCGCAGATCGGTAGCCATCACCGGCGCGCCTTTGAGCCTCTCAACTCCCTCGATAGTGGCCCGCTCGCCATCGAGACGGATGCGCGCCCCAAGCCGCACCAGCTCCTGCACGTGCATGAAGCGGTTCTCGAAGATGGTTTCCCTGATCTGAGACGTGCCTTGTGCGCACGTCATCAACGCCATGAGCTGCGCCTGCAGGTCGGTCGGAAATCCGGGAAAGGGCGCGGTCGCGACTTCGACCGGGGAAAGCCCTGCCCCGTTGCGCGCCACCCGGACCCCCGCGTTGGTGACAGTGACCTCGACACCCGCCTGGCAGAGCACGTTCAACGCCGCTTGCAATAGCTCGGCCCGCGCGTTCTCGAGCAACAGATCCCCACCGGTCATGGCGACCGCCATCGCATAGGTGCCGGTCTCGATCCGGTCCGGCAGCACACGATGGCGTGCACCGTTGAGCTTGGGAACGCCGTCGACGACAATACGGGCGGTCCCCGCGCCGCTGATCTTGGCTCCCATCTTGTTGAGGCAATCGGCGACATCGGCAATTTCCGGCTCGCGCGCGGCATTCTCGATGACGCTCGTCCCGCGGGCGAGGGAGGCCGCCATGATCGCAGTGTGGGTGCCGCCGACCGTCACCTTCGGGAAACTGATGGTGCCGCCTGTGAGCCCCTTGGGGGCACGGGCAATGACATAGCCGCGATCGATCTCGATCTCGGCGCCCAAATCGTTCAGGGCCATGATCAGGAGGTCAACCGGACGCGTGCCGATCGCGCAGCCGCCCGGCATGGATACCCGCGCCTCGCCCATGCGCGCGACCAGAGGCGCGATGACCCAGAAACTCGCCCGCATCCGCGATACCAGCTCATAGGGCGCGGTGGTGTCGATGACATTGGCGGCGGAGATGTGCAGCGTTTGCCCGTCGTACGCCGTTTCACCCGGGCGCTTGCCGCTCACCATGATGTCGACGCCGTGATTGCCCAGGATGCGCTGCAACAGCCCCACATCCGCGAGCCGCGGCACATTCTCCAGAATGAGCGTCTGATCGGTCAGCAGGCTCGCGATCATCAAAGGCAGGGTGGCGTTCTTGGCCCCCGAGATGGGTATGGTGCCGTTGAGCCTTTGGCCCCCGGTGATGCGGATGCGATCCACTGCCCCTGCCCCCTTTTGGCTCGTCCTGGCCAAGCTCGCCGCAGCCAAGTCCGACTTCGCTACTGCACCGGCACGTGGGGCACGGCGCAAAAAGCGAGGCAGGACGGTGCGGGACGATACCCCCAACCGAGCGGTCTAAGCTTCTTCCTTATCTTTCTCGCGAATTCCGGCAGAATCGTGGGCCGGTGCGGCATCCGAGGTCCGCGTGTCGATGGAGCGAGCCCTGGCCTGCACCTTGCGGCGCTTGAGATTTTCCCGCAGGGCCGCACTCAACCGCCGCTCGCGGTTTATCCTCGCCTTGTTTTCTGCAGCCTCGTTCACGATGACAGTCCCGCGATGCTCCACGCGAGGAGTGAACGCGCACGTGGCCTCCGCGCTTGCCTGCTTTTGCCCCGTATGGCAAGCATCGCCCGCATTTCGGTTCAATACACGCTGCCGTAGCTCAGTGGTAGAGCACCCCCTTGGTAAGGGGGAGGTCCAAAGTTCAATCCTTTGCGGCAGCACCACTTTAACTCAATAAAATCAAGGGTTGTTGAGACTGAGGCTAATTCGCTACGAGGCGAAACAGGGGGTCAAAACAGCCAAAAAGGGGGTTAAGACTTACCCCAGGATTACCCCGACAAGCCGTGAAATGACTACCCCCTTATGATAAATGGGGATGGGGGGTGACTGATTAACTTGCCCAGGTAAACCTCCCCCTTTCATCGTGTGCAGGTTGTTTGCGCCGGTTTCGGTTCTGCTCACTCTGTGTTGCCCAGACCACCTTTGTTGATATTTTATGGCCGTCATGGCGCAGATTTATGGGCTCTACTCTGCTCGGGACGGACGGGTTCGATACGTCGGGGGAGTCGTTCATTGACCGCGCACTCAGGTTTGAAAGCCATCGCTACGGACCAGCAACTAAGCCGCTCTATAGGTGGTTTCGTGAAGAATGGACGGATGGCTTTCCGGTCCAATCTGCGCTCCTTCAAACATGCGATCAGGCGATGCGCTTTCGTATTGAGAGCAAGTGGATCCTAAGATTTCCCGACTTACTGAATGAAGTAAGCCCCTTGGTGTGGGCAGAGGCGCAATCGGCCAAGCCGCCGCTTGTTCGTGGAATTGCCACCTACATGCGAGGGCACGTCTTTAATGTCGATGGATTTCGGGGTGTCCATTATCAGAAACGATGGAGTCGGTATTTTGTTTGGACCTATTCGGCACAGAGGACAGCTCGGTATCTCAACAATGGTGTGATCGCCAAAAATATTTGGTTCCATGACCTCGCCACTGCTGTCGACGCAAGGGACATACACAGGGAACGGGAACCCACGGCGATGCGTCCCGATGATAGACAGTAACCAGCAACACGTTCCCCTCCGTCGCACCGTCGCACTTGTCGCTGAGGGCTAATAAGACCGGCATGACCGCATTGCGGAGAACGCGGATGACGGTCGACGAGTATCTGGCCTGGGCCGAGGGGCAGCCGGGGCGCTACGAACTCCTCGATGGAGTCGTATTTGGGATCTCCCCGGAAGGCGCAGGCCACGCAGAAAGGAAAGCAGCCGTTCATGCAGCCTTGCTCTCAGGCATTCGAGCGCGTGGGGTTCCCTGCTACGCCCTCCCGGACGGCATGACCGTTCGTATCGACAAAAGCACTGCTTATGAGCCTGATGCGCTTGTCTACTGCGGAACCAAGCTGGCGCCCTCGGCAATCGAAGTCGCGAATCCGGTCATCGTAGTCGAGGTGCTATCGCCTTCAACGCGCCACATCGATCTTTCCGCCAAGCTCGCGGATTACTTCCGACTGCCCTGGATTGCGCATCACCTCATCGTGGATCCGGAAAGACCGCGCGTGATTCACCATGCGCGCAGCAGCGGCGAGACCATTCTCACGCGCATCGTGACGGAGGGGAGCATCAGGATTGACCCTCCCGGCATTACCCTCGCGATGACGGATATTTATCCGCCCTAGCGGCGGACAGGTTCGCGATCTAGCCAATCCACTCCGCGATGCCAAAGCCGAGAGTCGCGCCCACAACCGCCTCGATCACGTTGAACGGCAAAACGGGGACATCGAGATACGGAAAGAGAAGCGGTCCGAGTGGCAGAAGGAGGCAGCCGACCAACCCGGCACAGAGCGCCTTCAGGATGACTGGATGGTTCGGCATGCTGTTCCCCTCAATTACTTCCAGGTGCTCGGCTATTATGCAGCCGGTTCGGAGCCGGTCAATTCCGCGCAGGGCGACCCGGCTGAAATTCTTGAGAACAAAGGACAAACGCCCAGGATTGGAAGGCGCTCCGGTCCCCCTTCCTGGCGCGCATCTCGCGGCGGAGGGAAAAGCGTTGAAGGCGCCTGCGTGTGAGCGGGTTCACACTTCCTTTGAACTTTGTACTAAAAAGCGCATTTTTGTGATGCCCATCACATTCTGAAATGAACCTCCGCGCTAGCCTCCCGTGCATCGACGCAACTTGATCGGCTCACGGGAGATCACCATGACCATGTCCGTCTTGTTTGCCTCCGCAGACGCGGACCGAGCAGAACAGAGCACGAGCAAGCGTTCCCTCTGGCAGCTGTTCCTTGCGAGATATGCGGAAGGGCGAATGCGCAAGGCCGAGCGCGAGATTGCTGAATATCTCGCGCGGCACGGCCGCGAATTGCCGCGGGATCCGTGGCGTTGAGGCGCGCCGAAACCTGCAAACCCATTTTGCTGCAGGACGCGGGATATGGCAGCCATTAGCTCGAGTCAATGATCGGTGTCGATCGCAAATGGGGGATCCCAATGACAATCATCCTCTCCATTTTCGCGCTGTTGCTGACGAGCCCTTCCGCTTACGCCCAGGCAGCGCTAGTCGAGCGCATCCGCTTTACGGAATACGGGATCTACACGGTAGACCGCGACGTCCAGGGAAGGGATGTACTCGGCATCAACAGGGCTGCGGCGTCGAACGTGCGGCATGCGGCAACGCTGCGGACCATTCCCGCTCAGATCGGCACGACCTTCGGCTTTCGGTATGAGGTCGTGGGCAGGGCCCATGCTGCGCCGGTCGAGCTCAGGCAAGTTGTCATCTTTCCTTCGCCCGGACTGACTCCTTCCTCGTCCTCCAAGCCGATAAGGCAGGATGAGTTCGTGCTGCAGGCCAGGATCGGAGAGACGAGCTATGCGTCCTATACCCTGGAAGACGCTTTCGAGCTCGTGCCTGGAGACTGGGTTTTCGAGATCTGGCAGGGCAATCGCAAGCTTGCGACGCAAGCCTTCAGGGTGGAACGGATGTCCAACGCGTGCGACCCCTGCGAGGGCTTTTGAGATCTTCGCCCTCCTACTGCAGCGCGTTCCGCTCGAATGGACTTGTTGGGGGGTACTGCCTTTTGTCGGCCAGTTTGGAGAATGTGTCCGACTCGGTCCACCGAGTTCAGGCGGGCGTGAGGCCGCTGCGTTACCCCATGCGGCGTAACCTCCCTACTACCTTAGCGACAATAACCCCCGCGCAGCAGCAGGCATGCCTCGGATATCTGCGCGCGTTTTGCAAACAAAGCCTCGCCCCTTATATTGCCACCTGTGTCTCGACAAGAACCTATGAAGTTGCGGCCCCTCGTGCTGCTGATGGCCTCGCCGATCGTGGTTGCAGGGTCGGCCAGTTACGCCCAGCTGTTTTTTTCTCACGATCCGGTGACGCTGGACAACCTCGACGGCGATTATCGAACAATCGCAGCCTGCGCCTACCAACACCTTGCGCCGCGGAAAAGTGGATTATCCAGGACCGACTATCCTGAACAAGGGGTTGTGCGCATCTCATCAAATACCCTGACCGAGCGCTGGGAGCTTTCGTTGGTGAAGGACGACGGCGGCAGGCAGACGCGGCTTGACTGGACGGGAGGGGGATATCCCAGCGAATTCGTCCTCTCGACGGTGCGCGCCTGTGCCGCCTGAAGTGACTGCTCTGTAGAGGAATCGCATGCGTGAACAATCTGTAGTGCGTAGGTCGCAGCCCTGGAGGACCGCTCTGGCGCTCGCGGGCATGGTGGCGCTTACAGGATGTGCCGGCTCGAGCGGAAGCGCAGGAAGCGTCACGGGAAACGAGCAAGGCGGCAAAGTGCCTTATGCCGAAGGCGGGATCCAGAGTGCGATGGACGCGACGCAGGCGCACTGCCGTCAATTCGGCAAGAAGGGGCAGATCATTCAGATGACTCCCTCCGCCGAGGGCGGCGGGGTCATCGCATTTCAATGCCGCTAGAGCGAGCGCAGCGGTTATCCTCGAGCGCCGCGATCTCCCTGCCGATGGAACTCACGCGGGACCGGATGCTGAAGGAAGGCGCACGCCCCGCAATCATCATCACAGGCGCTACGTCCGGAATAGGCAAAGAGATCGCACGCCTCGCCACGCTGGAGGATTCGTTTCTTCTTCTTGTTGACGACCGACGCCGGCAACTGGATGAGCTTGTCGCCGAGCTTACTGCCCAGGGTGCGCGAGCCGCCGGTCTCGCGGTCGACCCCGCCGGTACCGACGCGCTTCAATCAATCGAGCACGTCTTGGCTGAACATGACCTTTACTGCGACATCCTTGTGAACAATGACGCTGGCGCTTTGTTCGGGCCCGCCGCCGGGCTCGCCACGAGCGAGCAGATAAGCCTCATCGATCTCAATGTCCGCGGCTTAGCCGAATTGACCCTGCGGTTTGTTCCCGAGATGGTCATGCGCGGACGCGGTGGTGTCCTCAACGTCGGATCAATTGCGGGTTACATGCCGGGAGCGAACATGGCGGTCTATGCCGCCTCCAAAGCGTTTGTAAATTCGTTCACCGCGGCCCTTGCGACGGAGCTTGCACACGAGGGCGTCTCTGTCACCTGCATCGCACCAGGACTTGGCATCAGACAGTTTTTGCAAGGCTCTTCAAGTGCGCCAGCCTGGTTGTTGAACGTCATCCCGCCATCGAATGCGTTCGACGCTGCGCTCGCAGCATGGCTGGCCTTCAAGACCGGACAACACCTCGTTCTACCGAAATTGACAATCCGGCTTGTGGTGATTGCGAGCCGACTCCTACAGGACAGCATGCTCCTGCGCTTTCTCGGCGCGCTGCAGCGTCCTGCTGAAAGAGCGTGAGAGCAACTCACATGCGCGCGCGAGAGAACGCTCGGTGATCCCAAGCCGCGCAGGTGTCTCCCCCTGATTCCCGGCGCATTTGGATCCCCACTGTGGCTTTTAAGCACTAGAGAAGCAGTAGGGATTCGTGGTGCACTCACGCTCTATTAACCAGGGACAGCAACATAGGGGATTGCAATGAAAAAGCTTCTGTTTGCGCTGGTTGCCACTCTCGTGGCGGTAAGCGTGTCCGGCTGCGTTGGGGTGGGCAAAGGCAAAGCTCCTCCTCCCGTCGTGACGAAGGGCTGATCTGAAACCTTGCTCAGGAGGGCCGGCTTGCGCCGGCCCTTTTGGGTTTCTTGGCAACTCGGAAATTGGGGGCCGACCGCCCTCGCCGGGCTTGTCGATCCTTTTGGTCCGCCTGACGATCGTGCCCGCGCAAAAGAACGCAAGTCCGCGCGGCACCATCGAAAGAGCCGTATTACTCGTCGCTGGCGGCTGGCTTGTGGCGGGCCTGTTGCTGTTCGCGATGGTGTTTTCCACTCTCGCGCAGCAATATCCTTCGCGGCCCGTGCGAATCATCGTTGGTTTCGGCGCCGGCTCGACCGCCGATGTGCTGGCACGCTTGATCTCGCCGCGGCTTGCCAAAACGCTGGGCCAGCAGTTTGTCGTCGAGAATCGCCCCGGCGCTGGCAGCATGCTCGCGGCAGAGGCGGTGGCCCGCGCAGCAAGCGACGGTCACACCTTGTTCATGGCGACAATCGCCAACGTTATTGCCCCCGCCCTCGGCGCAAAATTCGCTCTGAGCGAGGACTTGGCGCCGATTGTTCTCATCGGCAGCACCCCGAACGTCTTCATCGTGCATCCAAGCGTGAGCGCGATGAACGTGCAGGAGCTGATCGCCCTGGCCAAGGCAAATCCGCAGGGTTTGACGTTCGCGTCATCTGGAGCCGGCACCGCCGGGCATCTTTCCGCCGAGCTCTTCAACCAGCGCGCGGGCGTGCACGTCGTGCACGTGTTCTATTCCGGGGGGAGCGCCCAGATGGCGGCTGATCTCATCTCGGGGCGGGTCAATCTGACCTTTGCGGTCGCATCGACCATGTTGCCGCAGATCCAGGAGGGAAAGCTGAGGGCATTGGCGGTCGCGCAAGGCAGACGCGCGGCACTCCTGCCGAACGTGCCGACCATGGCGGAAGCGGGGATGCCGGGATTCGATGCGAGCATCTGGATCGGGCTGCTTGCGCCGGCGGGAACGCCCGCGGGTATCACTGACCGGATCGCGTACGCGGTAAACGAGGCGCTCCATCTCGATGAAGTGCTAGTTCCGATGCGCATGCAAGGTTTCGATCCACTGGGCGGCACGCCCCAGGAGTTTGCGACCTTCATCAAGGCAGATATGCAGAAGTGGCTGGCGGTCACGAACGAGGCGGGGCTGCGAAAGTGATCTGCGTTGCTCGCCTCAGCGACTGGTCGACAGGAATCGGGGTGCCCGTTTGCCAAGGGCCACACACGTGAGCTTGTTCGTCACATAGGCACCCGTATCGACGTTGATGCGATTCGCGAGCACTTCCGGCTGTTCCGTCGGAGTGTGCCCATGCACCACAATCTTTCCGAAATTCGCTCCGCTCGCGAGAAAAGGCTCGCGAATCCATAAGAGATCGTCCTCGCTCTGGCGCTCGAGCGGAACACCGGGACGCACTCCGGCATGGCAGAGAAAGTACGGCCCGATCGAAAGCGAAGTCCTCAGCGAGCTGACGAAATTCAGGTGGGATTGGGGAACCGCCGCCTTGAGCGCTTCTGCAGCTTGGACATAGCTCTGTCCGCGCATCAACAGCTGCACCGGCACGCCGTATGAAGCGAGGGTTTCCAATCCGCCCAGCCGGCGCCAGTGTTCGGCAACAGCAGGCTGACGCAGAAAGCTTTCGAATAGGAGCTCGTGATTTCCCTTCAGCGGGATAAAATCTGACGGAAACGGATTGCTGAGCAAGCGCTCGATCACGCCGCGCGAATCGGGACCCCGGTCGAAGTAATCGCCGAGCGTCACGGTCACGCAATTCTCGACCGGATTTGCCTCCAGATCGCTACGAATGGCCGTGATGATGCGGTCAAGCAGGTCCGAACGACCGTGAATATCGCCGATGGCGTAGACGCGTCCCCGCTCCAGAAACGAAGGTCCGAAATCCATGCGGTTGAAGGATCCTCCAGGGCCGATCGAGTCGACGACTTTGCGTCTATTCCTGTTGCGTCACAAGAATACTCACATTGCATCGATTGCGGTCGAGCCTGGATCAACTCCTGGTTCATCGCGGAGCCTAAAGTAGCCCGCATGGGCGAAGCGACATGCGGGACGCGGCGTAGAGCCCACATATCGCTTCGCTCATCCGGGCTATGAATAGGACGGATTCCGCCGACAGAACCCGACCGCCTCAATACCGTCCTCACGTGCCTGCGTTCCCCGCATCTAGGCATCCCGCCCGCCCGCAGCTTACACTGCGGCCTGATCTCATCGCTGCCGCCCGAATTCGTCGCGCCCAATCAAAGCGCGGCCGGTCGCAGAGCCCGGCTGCGATTGGAACGTGGCTGACCGTGAATTCTGCAGGGAAAGAAAACAATGGCAAGGAACATGCTCGATGGCGGTCAGGTGATCGTCGACTATCTGATTCGCGAGAAGGTACCGTACGTGTTCGGTTTGTGCGGGCACGGCAATATCGGGTTCATCGACGCGCTGTATGAGCGCTCCGACGAGATCAAGACCATTTCCGTCCATCACGAGAGCGTGGCTGGGTTCATGGCCGACGTGTACTACCGCGTCGCCGGACGGCCGACCGCGACCTTTACCTCCTGCGGCCCCGGTTCCGCCAATCTCCCCATCGCACTCGCCAACTCGTATCTCGACTCTGTCCCGTTCCTCGCGGTGACCGGAAACGTACCCACGAGCCAGTTCAATCGCGGCGCCTTTCAGGAGCTCTATCGCCATTATCAGGCTGATTTTCCTTCAACCGTGCGGGCCTGCTGCAAACGCGTCTTCCAGCCCACGCGCGGCGACATGGTTCCACTCGCCATCCGTCAGGCGTGGAAGACAATGGTGACCGGAAGGCCCGGACCGGTCGTGCTGGACGTGCCTTTCGACATCTTCAAGGAGGCTGCCGCCGAGGAAACCCCCAAGCCGGAAGATTGGAATGCCGGTATTTCCTGCCGCTGCGGGGCGGATCCGCACGGAGTGGCGCGCGCCCTCGATATGCTGCTCGCAGCCGAGCGTCCGGTCATCCTGGTGGGTCAGGGCGTGAAATATGCCGGTGCGGCGGCGGACTTGCTCCGCCTTGCAGAGCGGCTGCGCGTTCCCGTCGCCTGGTCCGCGAGCGGCACGGGCGCCATCGACACCCATCACCCTTTGGCGCTTGGGCTCATCGCCCGTAACGGTCCCTACCAGGCCAATCACGCCGCCCGCACCGCCGATGTCTTGCTCGCGCTGGGAGTGCGCTTTGACGACCGCACATCGAGCTCGTGGCTCCCGGGCTACTCGTTCACCATTCCGCCAACCAAGCTTATTCATGTGGACATCGATCCCGACGAGATCGCCCGCAACTACCCGGTCGCTCTCGGCCTGATGGCGGACGTGCGCACGTTCCTGCGCCAGCTTCTCGCTGAGCTCGACTCCCGCCGAGATCGGAGCGACCGCGACACCTCTCGTACGCAGTGGCTCGAGACGATCGACGGATACCGCAAACAATGGAATGCGTTCATCGCGCCTGGACGGAGCGACGACAGCACCCCTATCCACCCGCAACGCGCAGCGCACGAGATCGATAAGGCGCTTCCCTCCGACGCCATTCTGGTGAGCGACATCGGCGTCCATCACAACTGGCTCATTCAGTTTTGCAATCCGCGCCGACCCGATTCGTTGATCGGCTCCATGGGGTTCGGTCCCATGGGGTTTGGCGTTGCTGGGGTGCTTGGGGCACAATTTGCTGCGCCCGATCGGCCTTGCGTTTCGGTTTGCGGGGACGGCGCCTTCTTCATGCACGCCAGCGTTCTCGGCACTGCTGTGGAGTACAATCTTCCGGTCGTCTGGGTGGTGTGGAACAATTTCTCCTACGCTTCCATCCGCGGATTGCAGCGCGGTTATCTCGATGGCCGGGAGCTTGCGACCGATTTTCGCCACCCCGAGACCGGCGCGCCGTACAATCCCGATTTCGCTGCCATGGCGCGATCGGCCGGGATCGAGGGCGTCAACGTCGATCGTGCCGGCGATCTTGCAGATGCGCTTCGTGCCGCTATTGATGCGAGACGTCCCTCCCTCATCAATGCGAATATCAGTGCAGATAAAAACCCCGGCGGCGCGGGCGTATGGGAGCTGCCGGGACTGGGCCAGAGCCAGCCCGCATTCGGCGGCCGCTACAGCCCTGAGACCGTAAGGTAGGTGGGCGCAAGATGAAGCGCATCGGCGCATTCCTTGCTGCTGCGAGCACAAGCCTGGTCCTTGCGACCACTCTCCTTGCGCAGTCTGCCTTTCCCGTTCGGACCGTGAAGATCATCGTTCCGTTTCCCGGCGGCGGCATCAACGACGTGCTCGCGCGCATTCTTGCCGAAGACCCCATCCACTTTGACATCCGTCATCGCCAATGCGGCCATTGACGCCATCCACATGCCCGACGTTCAGGAGAAGCTTCGGGCTACGAGCGTCAATGCGATCGGCAACTCCCCTGCCGAGATGGCGGCTTCATCAAGGACGAAGCGCAGCGCTGGGGCGCCATTATCAGGAAGAACAATATCGTGGTCGATTGACCCAGGCTTCATAGGGGCAGGTTTCAAACCTCTTCCACGTATCTACCGAATCGTAGGGTGGGCAAAGGTGCGCCCGTCCAAGATCTCTGCGCGTGAGAAAATCTCGCGCGCCGTGCCCACGCGCCCCCGGTCGATGGTGGGCACGGCGCAGGCGCAGTCAAGCTTGCGCAGACTGCGCCGCGCCTTTGCCCATCCTACGAGCTTGATTTACGGCTGTGCGCGGAAGTGCTTGGAGAGCTTGAGCCCCTGCGCTTGATAATTCGAGCCGAGACCATCGCCATAAAGCGTATTCGGTCGCTGCAGCATGCTTTCATAGATCAGGCGGCCGACGATCTGCCCGTGCTCGAGAATGAAGGGCACCTCGCGCGAGCGTACTTCCAGAACGGCGCGGGCACCGCGCCCGCCCGCAGCCACATGTCCAAAACCTGGATCAAAAAATCCCGCGTAATGCACGCGGAATTCTCCGACAAGTGGATCAAACGGCACCATCTCGGCGGCATAGTCCGGCGGCACCTGCACCGCCTCCTTGGAGGCCAGAATATAGAATTCGTCCGGATCAAGGATGAGACTGCGGTCGCTGCGGGAATAGATTGGTTCCCAGAAATCACCAACATCATAGGCGGCGCGCCGCTCGATATCGATCAAGCCCGTATGATGCTTGGCACGAAAGCCAACAGTGGCTCCTCTGCCTGTCGCGCCCGCCGGGGTGAAAAGAGAGGGAATCGAAGCCGAGAGATCCACGCTGACGGCAATGCCCTCGCTCACGTCGGCACGGGGGTCGTCGACCAGAGCCTCGCGCGCATGCAGGGTCCGCAAAGCATCGGAATCGAGCTGCGCGTGGCCGTGGCGAAAGCGAAGCTGTGACAGCCTGGAACCGGTGCGCACCAGCACCGGGAATGTGCGCGGGCTGATCTCGGCATAGAGGGGACCATGATAACCGGGCTTGATGCGGTCGAACCCCCGCGTTTTGTCTGCAATCACACGGGTGAAGACGTCGAGCCGTCCCGTGGAGCTCTTTGGATTGGCTGCCCCAGCAACGTTGTCCGGCAAGGCGAGACTCTCGATCAAGGGCACGATGTAGACGCATCCTGTCTCGAGCACGGCGCCATGGCTGAGGATGATCTCGTGCAGTTTGAGCTGTTTGATTCGTTCTGCAACCGTTGTTTCCGGACCCGGTAGGAAGCTGGCCCGCACACGGTAGGCAACCTCGCCAAGCCGCAAGTCCAGACTCGCCGGCTGGATCTGATCGGGTTGGAACTCTTGCCCGGGCACGATTGCGCCATCCCCCGCCAAAGCAGCGATCATACGGTCGGGCAAAATGCCTGTTTGGTCGATGCCGAAGACGAGCGGCAATGCACCTTCCCTTTCAATACGCGTGTCACAGGAAGCGATCCGGTGCCATGAAGCTCTGCCGCGACCGAGCGCGGCTGCGAGATTGCATGCAGCTGGAGAGCGGACGATATCTTACCCCTAGCTCAGGATCGTCTTGACGGAAAGCTGGGCTCAGCGCTACACGGGACGTTATCCCGTGGTCATTTTGAGCCGGCCGGCTTGCAGCCACGTAAAACAACTCGCTAAAAGGCCGGGGACGCGTAGGACCCGGCGGAGCTTTCCAGCCGGGTTTTTTGTTGGGCAGAGGAGACCGTAATGTCCGCCAAGAGAAGCTATCGCGCGGAAACCGAGCTCGTGCACGCCGGTATCCTGCGCTCGCAGTTCGGGGAAACCTCAGAGGCGCTGTTTCTGACCCAAGGCTACGTCTACGAGAGCTCAACCAGCGCGGAGAAGCGGTTCAAGAACGAGGAGCCGGGCTATCAGTATTCCCGCTTCTCCAATCCGACTGTCACGATGTTCGAGCAGCGGATGATCGCGCTCGAAGGCGCAGAGGCTGCGCGCGCGACCGCGACCGGAATGGCGGCGGTCACCACCGCCCTGATGGGGCAGGTGCGCGCCGGAGATCACATTGTTGCCTCGAAGGCGCTGTTCGGCTCGTGTCTCTACGTGGTGGAAGAGCACCTGCCCCGCTACGGTGTAGCCTCGACCCTGGTCGACGGTACCGATCTCGATCAATGGCGCAAGGCGGTACGTCCCAACACCAAAACCTTCTTTCTCGAAACGCCGACCAATCCGGTGCTCGAGGTGATCGACATCCAGGCGGTCGCCGAAATTGCGCATGCGGCCGGCGCAACGCTCGTCGTGGACAATGTGTTCTCAACTCCACTGCTGCAGCGGCCGCTCGAGCTCGGTGCCGACTGCGTCGTCTATTCCGCAACCAAGCACATCGATGGTCAGGGTCGCTGCCTAGGCGGCGTTATTTTGGGTTCCGAAAAGTTCATCGCCGACCACGTGCACAACCTCATTCGCCAGACGGGCCCGTCGCTTTCGCCCTTCAATGCCTGGGTGCTGCTGAAGGGACTGGAGACTCTTGCCGTGCGCGTGCGGCGGCAGACCGATACGGCCGCAACCCTCGCGGTGGCGCTCGTCGAGCACCCCAAGATTGCCCGGCTGATCTATCCCGGACGTCCCGACCACCCGCAGGCAGCGATTGTGCAACGGCAGATGCGCGGTGGTTCCACGCTGCTTGCCTTCGAGATCAAGGGCGGCAAGGCCGCTGCCTTTCGTTTCCAGGACGCTCTCAAGCTGGTGCGCATCAGCAATAATCTCGGTGATGCAAAGAGCCTGATCACCCATCCCGCAACCACGACCCATCAACGGCTCACCCCCGCCGCACGCGCCGCGCTCGGGATCAGCGACGGCCTTGTGCGGCTGTCATGCGGACTAGAGCACCCCGACGACCTCGTCGAGGATGTGTTGGCGGCGCTCGAGGCTGTGTGAGCGGTCCCTATCGCGAAAGCTGAGGTCCCACCGTCGTTGCGGACGGACGAACCGGTGCGCCACCGGCAATTGCGGTCGTACGCAAGGCCGCTTCGGAAATCGCCATGCCGAGCGCCTTGGCCAAACAGGCGTAGCTCCAATCGTTCATGTGCACGCCGTCAGCTGACACGAATGTTTCGAATGCCAGGTGACTTGCCGAATACCAGCGTCGCATCAGCTCAAAACGATGAAATACATTTATGTGCTCCGCCTTCGCACTGGCGGAAATAAGCTTGACCATGTTCTCGCAGTTGGGCTTGGCAATGACCCGCGGCGCGTATTGCGGGTCGATGAGCACCACATCGGCCCCGCTCGCCTGCAGGCGCCGCAGACCTTCATGCAGCTCGCCCACATGCGGCGGCAGAGCACGGTCGCGCAGCACCGAGTTCGTGCCGACCTGCCAGAGCACGAGGTCGGGATGCTCGGCGAGCACCGATGTATCGAGCCGCTTGAGCATGTCGGTGATTTCCTCCCCGTTCACGCCACGGTTCAACACCGTAAACTCCTGTCCCGGAAAACGCCGGGCGAGCTCCTGCGCGAGGCGATTGGGATAGGCGGCTGCCGACGAGCTTGCCCCGGCGCCGTAGGTAGACGAGGAGCCCAAAGCGACGATCTTGATAGGCTTGCCGGCGGCGAGAAGTCGTGCCGTGTGGGGAAGCGGATAATCCAGCCGCGCTTGGTCGGGGGGAATGATGCATGCAGGAGGAACGGGGCTCCCGGAAGCTGAAGATGGGGCAGAGAGGCTGCCTGGGGTGGCCATTGGGCCAGGTGCCTGCGCGGCCGCCGGCAGCGAGACAAATAGACCTGCGATCACGAGCGCGCCGCAAACCTGCGCCCGCCGCAAAAAACTCCGGTCCTGCATGATCTCCGTTCCGTTCCCTGCTGGAATGCTTTTGGGCTTATTGCACTGTTTTCTGTTCGTTCCCGCGCAAGTGCGCGGCATCCAGGATCATTGCCGCCATCCCGTGGGCAATGCAATCATGGACCTTCGAGGCAAGGACGTTGTCATTGCCCGTGGCAAAAAGATCGAACGCGCCCGTATCCGACCAGTTGTGCATGATCGACAGCCGGTCGAACAAGGGCACCTCGCGTTGCTGAGCAACCACTCGCATCGTATCCGCATATGGCCCGAGCGCAACCATGATCTCGGTGCGAGGGCTGTATTGCATATTCATCAAGATGACGTCTGTCCTGCTATTTTGCAATATTTCAATGCCTTCGTCGAGAGCTGAGCGAAATTCCTCCGGTTCCACCCTCCGAATCGCATCGATCGTGCCGGTCTGCCACACCACCAGATCCGGCTTCTCATCGGTGATAATCTTTTCCATCCCCTTCGCCATGTCCTCTGCAGTCTGGCGGCTTCGGACCAGAGGCACGACTTTGACTGCTATGCCCGGAAGGCGCTGCTTGAGGATGGCTTCCAGGCGAGCCGGATACGCCGAAGCGGGGCCGTTCGGGCCGGCAAGGGCCGAGGACCCCGTCCCAAACACCGCGATAGTCAGCCGATGGTCGTTCTTTACGACCGCGGTGACACGCTTCAAATCGTTGTTGGCAGACAGTAAATAGTCCGGGATGTCGCAGCTGTGGTGTTCTGCGGCGGATGCGATGACCAGCGCGGAAAGCAGCGCTGCAAATGTCCCAACCAGCATTCTCATGCCTCGCCTCCCGCGAGGTCCGCGTCTGGCGGCTTCTTCGGTCCCGAGGTGGGACTTCGTCCTTCTGCCCGCTTATACCATGTGAGCAGCCCAGCAGCCGCAATCATTATGAGAATGCCTAATGCGCTTGCAAGCACCTGCATCCAAAGCGCGGGCGACACCTCGGTCATGGCGAAATGGGCTGCGAACGAGAGAAATACGCCGAGGCAGAAGATTTCGAGCGAATGCTGGCCGCAGATGATCGGCGGCTGCAACCAGCGGGACCTCAGGACCGGCCAGTCCCGCGGCACAAAACGGACTATTACGACTGCCAGAGCCAGAAAATGCGCAAATCGCAGAACATCGAGATTGACCTTGTCGATCGGGTAGATCAATTCCTCGAGCCACTGTGGCACGTACGGGCTCGCCGCGGGCAGATACCACGTGAGCGAAATCAGAAACGCAAAGACGAGGTACGCTGCAGCAACGACCAGAGTGGCGCGTGACTCCAACACGGTGGAAAGGCGCTGGGCTCCCCCCAGCGCGCACCACGCACCAAAGACGAACAACAGCTGCCAGGCAAACGGATTGAAGAACCAATGGCCGCTCGGATAGCTCGGTAGGTTCCAGTTGAAATGCCAGGTCAGCACATACAGCAGAACCGACGCTGCCAGCGCCTGGCTGGGTTGACGCATCAGCAGCCACAGGATCGGAGGGAACAGCAGCAAGAGCACGATATAGAGCGGCAGCACGTCCATATTGGCGGGCTTGAACTTGAGCAGCAGCGCCTGGATGATCGTGGCGTCGGGCTGCTTGAGAAAATCCAGGATGTTGGTTTCCTCTGCATAGAGCGGGTTTTCGAAGCTGTTGGCGAGATAGGTGATCTCGGCGAGATAAATTGCGAAGAGGAACACATGCGCGACATAGATCTGCCAGGCTCGGCGCAGGATCTGCGCACCCGCTATCACAAAGCCGCGCTCGCGCATTTGCCGGCCATACACGAATGCCGCGGTGTAGCCCGATACGAACACGAAGATCTCGGTCGCATCGCTGAACCCATAATTGCGGATGGTGACCCAGGCAACGAGATTGGAGGGAATATGGTCGAGGAAAATCAGCCACAGCGCGATCCCGCGGAACAGATCGAGCCTGAGATCGCGTCCGGTGGTGATCACAGGAGCATGCATCGCGGGAATCTTGCCTGACTCGGGCGGTCTTCGAAACTTGTAAGGTGCCATCGGCCGCATTAGCAGTGGCAGAGGACGAAACTATGGAAACGGTCAAATCACCTTACCGTGCCGTGACACGGCAGATCGAAGTGAAGGTGATCCCGCGTTTCCTGCCGGAACGCTCCTCACCGGAAAACGGATACTACTTCTGGGCTTATACGATCACGCTTACGAATTTGGGAGGCGAAACCGTCCAGCTCAAGACGAGGCATTGGCGGATCACGGATGGACAGGGACGCCTTCAGGAGGTGCGCGGGGCGGGTGTGGTGGGCGAAGAGCCCGTGCTTAAACCGGGCCAGAATTTTGAATACACCAGCGGCGTGCCGCTTCCGACCGCGTCCGGCTTCATGACCGGCACGTACGGCATGATCAGCGCTGCAGGCGAGGCCTTCGACATCAAGATACCCGCTTTTTCGTTGGACATCCCGCAGCGAAGGCGCACGATCAACTAACGGCTGCATTTATTCCGCTTATTCTACCCTGTCGTGGGCGGGGCGCGGCCATGACGACGCGTCACGTCGCATCAGGATGCCGTCTCGCGCACCTCCGACGGGTCAAACGCATAGGTCGAATTGCAGAACTCGCAGGTGACAAGGATTTTGCCGTTTTCCACCATGTGATCGCGGTCTTCCTGGGGAAAGCTTCGGAGCATCTGTTCTACCCTCTCACGCGAACAAGAGCAGCGGGCGCGCAGATCCCTACTGCGAAACACCCGCACTCCTCGTTCGTGAAAAAGACGATAGAGAAGCTGCTCGGACGACAGCTCCGGGTCCAGTAATTCGAGGTCCTGGACCGACGCCACAAGCGCGCGGCCTTCGAGCCAAGCTTCATCCTCGGGCGACTCGCCCAGCTGCATTCCGGGCGGAACGTCGCCGGGGTCCAGATCAGGCCGGCGAGCCCGTTCCTCCGATGCAGGCAGGAATTGCAGAAGAAGGCCCCCGGCCCGCCAGCGGTGCCGGGCGCCATTACCATCGGCTCGGAACTCCTCGGCTACGGCCAAGCGTACTCGCGTCGGAATCTGTTCCGAGCGCAGAAAGTATTCGTGCGCGGCATGTTCGAGGTCCTTGCCCTCCAGCGGCACGATTCCTTGGTATCGTGCCGTGTCGGGGCCCTGGTCGATGGTCATTGCCAGATGGCCTTGACCAAGCAGTGCGCCAGGACCCGCACTGCCCGATGCGATCGCAGCAGCGACCCGACTCGCATCGAATCTGGCGCAGGCGCGCACTTGGTCCGGAGTAGTGTAATCGACCACCAGCATCCGCACCGGACCGTCGCTCTGCGTCTGCAGAATGAAGCGGCCCTCGAACCTAAGTGTCGAGCCGAGCAGGACGGTGAGCACGATCGCCTCGCCCAGGAGCCTTGCGACCGGCGCGGGGTAGCGATGCCGTGAAAGAATGCTATCGATCGCTGGACCGAAGCGCACCAGACGGCCCCGCAGATCGAGCGCTTCGACCTGGAAGGGCAGAATCGTGTCGTCCGCGGAAGTCGCCGCCGGCGCACGCGTCGGAATGACAACATGGGGTTCTGGCATGCCGCTTGAATATAATGTGCAGCGAGAAAAGTGACACCGCTCGCGCGCGCCGATGACCCGAACTCGCGCTTACAGCGCTGCGGGGGTCGCTTGCCCGAAGCACCATGCCAAGATGCCTTTTTGGGCGTGCACCCGGTTCTCGGCCTCATCGAACACGATCGATTGCGGCCCGTCGATCACCTCATCCGTGACCTCTTCGCCGCGATGCGCAGGCAGACAGTGCATGAACACCGCACTTGGCTTTGCTTGGGACATCAGGGCGACATTCACCTGGTAGGGCTTGAGCAGATTGTGCCTGCGCTGGCCATTCCTGTCGCCCATCGAAACCCAGGTATCCGTCACCACGCAGTCGGCACCTTTCACCGCTTCTTCCGGATCGCGGCCGACGCGGATAGAGGCGCCGGAACGTTCGATCCAGTCGACCAGCGATTTCTTCGGAGCGAGCTCAGCAGGTGTGGCGACCCGCAGATGGAACTCGAATCGCTCGGCCGCATGCATCCAGGACACGAGCACGTTATTGGTTGCGCCGCTCCAAGCCACGGTCTTATCGCGGATGAGGCCGCGGTGCTCCTCGAAGGTCATCACGTCCGCAAGCACCTGGCACGGGTGCGATTGACGCGTGAGCCCGTTGATCACGGGCACCGTAGCGTGGCGCGCGAGCTCGACCACCATGGCGTGGTCGAGCTCGCGAATCAGGATGGCGTCTACGTAGCGCGACAGCACGCGCGCTGTGTCAGCCATGGTCTCGCCGCGACCGAGTTGCATCTCCTGTCCCGTGAGCACAATGGTGCCGCCGCCGAGCTGCCGCATGGCAACGTCGAAGGAGACGCGCGTGCGCGTCGAGGGCTTGTCGAAGATCATGGCCAGGGTTCTTCCCTCGAGCGCCACGCTGCTCCTCGAGGGATCTTTCTTCATCGCTTTGCCGGCCGTAAGGATTCCGCGCAGCTCCTGCGGCGAAATGTCGACGAGATCGAGAAAATGCCGAATCGCACGCACGCTCACACGGCCGCTCCCTCGGCCGTCTGCTTTTGTGCCTGCGAGAGGCGCGCGCAGGCGCGGTCTATGCGCCGCACCCCTTCGGACAGTTCGTCGTCTGTTACGGTGAGCGGCGGCAGCAAGCGCACCACATTGTCGCCCGCCGCAACGGCAATCAGTTTCTGCTCGCGCAGCTCTTTGACCAGATCGCCGCTTGGGACCACGAGGCGCAACCCAACCAGCAGCCCTTCCCCGCGCACCTCCGCAATGAGGGCGGGATAGCGGTCCTTGATCTCGGCGAGCTTCTGTTTGAGCAGGAGCGCGCTGCGGCGGACCCGATCGAGGAAGCCGTCCGCGAGCATAACGTCAAGCACGGCATTTGCTGCCGCCATGGCGAGCGGATTACCGCCGAACGTCGAGCCGTGAGTCCCAATAGTCATGCCCTTGCCGGCTTCGCCGGTGGTCAAACAGGCACCGAGCGGAAAACCGCCGCCTAGCGCCTTGGCCAGCGCCATGACGTCGGGCTCGACCCCGTAGCGCTGATATGCGAACAACTCGCCCGTCCTGCCCATTCCCGTCTGCACTTCATCGAACAGCAGCAGCAGCCCATGCTCGTCGCAGAGCTGTCGGAGCGCCCGCAGGAATTCGGGCGGCACCACCCGCACTCCGCCCTCGCCCATGATCGGTTCAATCAGGATCGCTGCGGTCTGCGGCCCTACGGCGCGTTTGGTTGCGGCCAGATCCGCGAAGGGCATTTGATCAAAGCCTTCGACCACGGGACCGAACCCATCCAAATACTTCTTCTGTCCGCCTGCCGCGAGCGTTGCCAACGTGCGTCCGTGGAAGGCACCTTCATACGTGATGATGCGGTATCGCTCAGGCCGGCCGCATGCGGATTGGTATTTGCGCGCCGTCTTGATCGTGCATTCCAAGGCTTCGGCACCTGAGTTGCAGAAGAAGACGAGATCGGCGAAGCTCGCCGCGCATAGACGTTCGGCTACCCGCTCGGCCTCCGGAATGCGGTACAGATTCGAGACGTGCCAGAGTTTCTTGGACTGCTCGACGACCGCCGCGACAAGATGCGGATGTGCATGGCCGAGCGCGTTCACCGCCACACCCGAGGTGAAGTCCAGATAGCGATCGCCATTGATCGCAACTAGCCAAGCACCCTCCCCGCGCTCGAACGCGAGATCGACACGCGCATAGGTCGGAAGCAGCTGCGAAACCGGACTTTGGCTCATGGGACAGGCCGACAAGTGTCGCAAATGAAATGTGCCGCCTTTCCAAGGCGGCACCGGGGCACATTGTAGTCCCGCAGAACAAACTGTCAACAACACGGATTCCCGTGCTCCGTAGCCCGTTGGAACACAACCGACCTGCGGAGGAATGGCCCGCTAGCGCGTTCGCTACGCCCGATCCGGGTAGAGAGAAATTTGTAATCCGTAGCCCGGATAAACGAAGCTACACCCGGGTACCGACTCCTCACGCGGGCCTCATGTCGCCCGTGACGCGCCCTGCGAAGGCGTGGCGTCTCGTGCAAATAGGTGTGGATGCCGGCGCGTTTGTGGTTGGAACATGTGGACGCGAGAGTGCGGACTCTTGCGCCCGACTCTCGCCATATTATAGTTCTCGACTGTCGAATACGACTATCCGTGCGGCGGACCAGTCAGCGTAAATCGGTATCAGGAGTGTGCGTCGGGCAGCAGTTGTTGCCCAGACCCGTAGTCGGATTCTGTCCAGAGTTCGGCGCGGCGACCACTGCCGAGGAAGATGAGGCATGAGCTGGAATGACGAACGCGTCGAGACGCTGAAGAAGCTGTGGGGCGAGGGATTTTCGGCGAGTCAAATTGCCGCACAGCTGGGCGGCGTCACCCGTAATGCCGTGATCGGCAAGGTCCACCGTCTGGGGCTCGCTGGCCGCGCCAAACCCGCTGCGGCGAGCGGCACGAGTGCGGCCCGGTCACGCAAACCGCGCGGCGTGTCGCCGAGCTTGCGCGTCTCGCGCGGGGTTGTGCGCGGCAACACGGCGCTCGCGCAAGCTTATGATATCGAGTTCGAACCCGAGCCCGAGTTGTCCAACAATGTGATACCCCTAGGCCAGCGCCGCAGCTTGCTCGAGCTCACGGAGAATACGTGCCGCTGGCCCATCGGCGATCCGGGTAACCCTGATTTCTTCTTCTGCGGCGGACAGACGATCAGCAGCCTGCCGTATTGTGCCTATCACGCCCGTCTTGCCTACCAACCACCCAACGCGCGGCGCGATCGCCGCGCGTTCAAGGCTTAGCGCGACCGCGGCACAAGCCGCATCATTGCAAACCAAGCTTTGAGAGTGTCATGTACGGGCGGGTGTGAAACCCGCCCGTACGGACACATGAGATGGACAAGGTCGTAAAGAGTAACCACAAGCCCAAAACACGTCCCGCCGCCTCCCAGAGCTCAGGGCCCGTGCGGCCCTCGCGCGATGAAGCCGAAGCCGCCGTGCGCACCCTCATTCGCTGGACCGGGGACGATCCGGACCGCGAGGGGCTGATCGGAACACCCGCCCGGGTCGTGCGCGCATATGAGGAGTGGTTCTCGGGCAATTTCGAGAATCCGCACGAATACCTGCAGCGTACATTTGAGGAAGTCGCCGGTTACGACGAGATCGTGCTCCTGCGCGACATTCGCTTCGAATCCCATTGCGAGCACCACATTGCCCCGATCATCGGCCGCGTGCATATCGGCTATCTCCCGCGCGAGCGCGTCGTCGGAATCTCCAAGCTCGTGCGCTTGGTAGATGTGTACGCCAAACGCCTTCAGGTTCAGGAGAAAATGACGGCCGAAATCGCCAAATGCCTCAATTCCGTCCTCAAACCGTTCGGGGTGGGGGTGGTGGTGGAAGGTGCACATGAATGCATGACCACCAGAGGCGTGCACAAGCCTGAAGTCACCATGGTGACGAGCTGCATGCTGGGGTCATTCCGAACGCGGGCGGAGACACGACACGAATTTCTGTCGGCAATCAATCTGAAGGGAGCAGCGCGCAATAGCGGCGGCATCGATTGACAATAACGGTGTTTGACGGCTTCCGGAAATATTATTGATAACAGCCGGATCCGCCAGCGGCCTAAAAATAACTAACCAGATCCTGACAAGCTTGCGCAATATTTGTGCCAACGCACCTATTTGACTTGTTCCCAAGTCCGGCTTATTTGGATAGCGCTGCAAACAAAGATCGGATGACCTATCGATCTTCTACCCGCAGGCTCTGATTGAATTGGAGAGAACATGGCAAGGAAGACTTCAAAGCGACGCCAATGGACCAAAGACGACATTCGCGAGCTGAAATCGAGCGCTCGTCAGAAAACACCGGCGCGAAAGATTGCACGCTCGCTCAAGCGCACCGAGGGCGCCACCCGACAGAAAGCTTTCAGCCTGGGTATTTCCCTGGACTCGCGAGCATAAAGAAACCTCTCGCTGCCATAGAACTCGAATCTTAAGATCGCATCGGTACGCCGGGCCGTCATCTCCGCACAAAGGCAGGGAAAAGCCGATCCTAGGTCCTCGCTCACGTAGGGGCGGATTTCAAGCCCGCCCCTTACGTGGCATTCACGGCTTTCAAATTACTACCGGCTGAGCGCGGCAAGGACCGTATCATCGCCCTTGGGCCGCGTTTGCGGAATGGTGCGGCCCTCGACCAGATAATACACGGTCTCGGCAACGTTGGTGGCGTGATCCCCTATGCGCTCGATGTTCTTGGCGCAGAACAGCAGGTGGATGCACGATGTGATATTGCGCGGGTCTTCCAGCATGTAGGTCAAGAGCTCGCGAAAGATCGAAATGCACAGCGCGTCGATCTCCTCGTCGCCCCTCCATACCGCAAGCGCCTTTTCCAGATCATGCGTGGCATAGCTGTCGAGCACTTGCTTGAGCTGTGCCAAGACTACGGCGCCCATATGCTGCACGCCGCGGCTCACCCGCAGGGAGTGCGACTCCCCTTCAAGCAGCGCCGCGCGCTTGGCGACGTTCTTGGCGAGATCCCCGATGCGTTCCAGATCGTTGCACAGCCGCAACGCGCCGACGAGCTCGCGCAGATCAACCGCCATCGGCTGCCGCCGGGCAATCGTCAATACCGCCTTGTCCTCGATCTCGCGCTGAAGCGCGTCGATGCCGAGGTCAGCGGCGATGACCCGCTGCGCCCGTGCCGCATCATGACATTCCAACACACCGAGGGACTCCATGATCTGCCGCTCGGTGAGCCCGCCCATCTCGGCGATCATCTTCCTCAGCTCTTGCAGGTCGAGATCGAACGCCTTGGCGGTATGTTCGCTCATCGTCACGTTTGCCGCTCCAGATCAGGTTTCAATAGAATTGAAAACGCGCGGACCGAACGGCGGACAAATCCCTCACCACGAACAACCAGTTTGTGGGACCGTTTAGGGCGATTTTGCCCGCCCTACAAGCCGTGGCGGAGCAACAAGGGCAAATGCACGGTGAATGTCGCCCCTTGCCCTGGCGTGCTCTCGATCGTGAGCCTGCCGTCATGCCGGTTGAGGATATGCTTGACCAGCGCGAGACCCAGGCCGGTGCCGCCCTGGGCCCGGCTTTCGGCCACATCGACGCGGTAGAATCGCTCGGTCAATCGCGGCAAGTGCTCGGCGGCGATCCCCGGGCCATGATCCCGCACTGCGACTCGCGCTTCCTGCTTTCCGCTTGCAATCTCAGCACGTGTGAACGCGATCTCGACGCGCTTGCCCGAAGCAGCATATTTGAGGGCATTCTCCACCAGGTTCTCGAATACGCGCATGAGCTCGTCACGCTCGCCGAGCACGATCAGCGGACTCGATGGACCCGTGATCGCGATCTCGACCGCGCGCTCGTTCGCCAGCGCGTGCAGGCCATCGGCAACCTCGCGTACGATGGCAGCAACATCGACCTCCTGATCGGGCCGCAGATGCTCCCGCAGCTCAATGCGCGAGAGCGAGAGCAAGTCATCGATCAGCCGCGCCATGCGATCGGCCTGGACGTGCATGATGTCGAGGAAGCGCTCCCGTGCCGCGGCATCGTCGCGCGCCGGCCCCTGCAACGTTTCGATGAAACCCGAAAGCGCCGCGAGCGGCGTGCGCAGCTCATGGCTGGCATTGGCCACGAAGTCGGCGCGCATTGCCTCCACCCGCCGCAATGGCGTGCGGTCCTGGAACGTGAGCAGCACCAGGTCGCCGGCAGACATCCTGTCCGGCAAGGATATCGGAACGGCCATGACTTCGTACCAACGCTCGACCGGAACGCGCTCGAAGAGCTCCGCGTGCTGCGCACTGCGACTTGCGCGCGCGCGGCGCATCACTTGCAGCACCTCCGGCGCGCGCAGCCCGAGCAGAACCGATTGCCCGCGACGCAGCGCGGGAGCAATTGCACTCGCCTCTCCGTTAAGGGCGATCACCTCCTCACGCCGGCTGAGAGCGATCACGGGAAAGGGTAGCCCGGAAAGCACGGCCTGCAATCCGCCTGGGTCGTTGCCAGCGGCGGAGCGCGCTTCCTCGCGTTCGTTGCCGGGAGCCGCTTCACGCCTTCCGTTTTCGACCAGGGCGGCAGCTGCGATCAGAGCGAAGCCTGCAAGCGCCGGCGCTGGCGCGATCGCCCCCAGCAGCCACAAGCCCGCAAACACGACGGCCGCCGCGAACGGCACCCGCATGCGCCTGAGAGCTCGCAATCCCGGACCGAGGAGCATCCGTTAGAATCAGAGGACCGGCTCGGCATGCGGCCTCGCCGCTGCGGAAGCGATCCGGCCCGAAGCTGTGGCTTCCGTCCGTGCAAGGAGCGGGGCGAGGATTGATCCGTCGAGATCGAGCGTGACTGGCTCAAGGGCGCCGCGTGGCTCGCACACGACTGCGATAATGCTCGCATCCCCATAGCCGGCAGCGCGCAGGGCATCGACGCAGCTGCGCGCGCAGTCGATCGGCACCGCCACCAACAGCCCCCCGGCGGTCTGCGGGTCGAACAGAAGTGGAAATAGCGGGTGCGCGGCAGCCTGTTCAAGATTGCGAATCGCGCGGCGCAGCCGCACATTTTGCGGCTGCAGCGATGAGAAGATCCCCATCTCGATTGTCTCGGATGCGCCTGCGAGCACGGGAATGCGATCGAGCGCGAGCGTCACATCAACGTCGGAGGCCCGCACCATCTCAACGAGGTGGCCCAGCAACCCAAAGCCGGTGACGTCCGTTGCCGCGTGCGGCGCGTGCTCCCGTACGATCTCGGCGGCCCGCTGATTGGATTGCAGCATGTGGGCGAACGCTCCCATCAGCCAGCGCGCCCGCGTCTTTCCCCGCATTTCCGCGGCAAGGAGCGTGCCGGTGCCGAGCGGCTTGGTCAGGATGAGGGCATCGCCCGGCCGCGCTCCGCCCTTGCACAAGACGGCCGCCCGGCGAACGAGGCCGTTGACCGCAAAGCCCAGCGCGAGCTCCGCGCCCTCGCTGGTGTGACCGCCCACCAGCGCACAATTGGCCGCGCGCAGCACCTTGTTGGCGCCCAGAAGCATGGCGGAAAGATCCGCTTCGACCTTGGTTTCCAAGCCGAAGGGCACGGTAGCGATCGCGAGCGCGGATTGCGGCTCGCCGCCCATGGCATAAATGTCGCCGAGCGCGTGGTTGGCAGCAATCTGACCGAACAAGAACGGGTCATCCACCATGGCGCGGAAATAATCGACTGTCTGGACCGAGAGCTTCTCGCCTCCGGTGTCAACGAGAGCCGCGTCGTCGGGGGCATCGAGGCCGGCGATCACGTCCTTGCGCGGCGCCGGCTCGATCATCGCAAGCGCACGCGACAGCACGGTAGCCCCAATTTTGGCGCCACAACCGCCGCAGCGCATGGCCAGCGCCGAGATTTCCCTGAGCGCCGAGGCGTCGGTGGGAGAGATTACCAGCGGCTGCGCCCCAACACTTCCCTCCCCTGCACGCCCACGAGCGGGACCCATTTGCGGCAGCTGGTTGAAACGGCGCATGAAGCGCCGGTCGATCCAGTCCTTCCAGCGCCAGACCCATGCGCCTTTGAACACCAGCCCGTTGCGGGTTCCCACGGCATAAGCATCGCCGGTCGAGACCAGATACATCGCCTTGCGCTGTGGTCGGAAGGGCCGCAGCGCCCGGCCGGTAAGAGAGCGGCGGATGTTGTCGGCGAGAATAGGCCCGGCTCGCACTGCATACACGCCGGACTTCGGCAACTCGCGCGCTGCAAACGAGATCACATCTCCGGCAGCAAACACCTCATCGTGCCCTTCCGCCAGGAGCGTCGGGGCAATCCGGACGAAACCCTGCGCGTCGAGCGAAAGGTCGGTCTGCGCCAGCCAGGGGGGCGGCTCTGCTTGCGTGGTCCAAAGAAACTCGTCGGCCTCAACCGAGCGCCCGTCCTCGAGAACGAGCCGTCGAGACTCGACTTGGGTTACCGTCGCACCCGCGATCAGGGCGATGTCCCGCGCGTTGAGGATCTCGCGAAAAGCGGCACGGAACGCCGGCGGAAATCTTGGCAGGATCTCCGCCCCGGCGGTAACGAGAATGAAGCGCAGATCCTTTGGGTGGAGCCCTGTCTCGGCAGCTTCGCGGCGCAAGCGGTGCGCGACCGAAAGCATGAGCTCGACCCCGCCCGCGCCGCCGCCGATGACCGCGATGCGCGCGCCACCCTTGCGTGCAAGCACGCGTTGTTTCATTGCCATGAAACGCGCAAGGAAACCGTCGATCGGCTTGACCGGGATGGCGTGCTCGACTGCCCCAGAGATTTGCGCCGTGTTGGGCGTTGAGCCGATGTCGATCGAGAGGAGATCGTAAGGGACCGGCGGACGGTTGCGGCAAATAACCCGCCGGTTTGCGAGATCAAGGCCGATCGCTTCATCCTGGTAGAGCCGTGCGCCGGCAAATCGTGCGAGCGGAGCGGTATCAATGTGGGCATCATCGAAGCGGTAGTGGCCCGCGATCAGCCCCGGCAGCATGCCCGAATAAGGGCTGTGCACCTCCCGCGTGATCAGCGTGAAACGCGCCCCAGGAAGCGGTGCCATCCCGAACATGCGCAGCACGGCAACATGGGCATGACCCGCACCAATCAGCACGACATCTTTGAGAACGGGCTGTTTCAGGGGCTGCATCTCAGACCGCACTCCGTGCTTGCCGATGCACAAACGTGTCGCACACTTGCTGTGCTCCGTCAGCGCTGTGGCACATGTTCCACAAGGCGCAGGTGCGGAACGACGCGATCACGTCATTGCGCTCGGGCGTGAAAAAATTGCGGTAGCCGGGACGCGCGATCCTGGCGCTGGTCGCGAAGCTTCCTCCGCGCAGCACCTTGCGGCTGTTGAACCACGGCTGCGAATAATCTTCGTAGGGATCCGGCGCGAACCCCTTAAACGGCACAAAGTCCGATGCGGTCCACTCCCACGCATTACCGATCATCTGCCGGCATCCGAACGCGCTGTCGCCGGCGGCGCAGGCGCCAACATCGATCTGCCCCGCGTAGGCAAAGTCGAGGTTGGCACGCGCGGCGTCGGGCGGCGCGTCACCCCACGGCCACCACCGCTTGCCCTCGGCCAGCACCGAACCGGAGCCATTCGGTTGCCCCAGCGCGGCCGCTTCCCATTCCGCTTCGGTCGGGAGCCGGCGCTTTGCCCAGCGGCACCAGGCTTGCGCCTCGTACCAGTTGACGAACGTCACCGGTGCATGTGGCGCGAGAGGCTCCACCTCATCATTGCGCCGCCAGAACCAGCGCTCGCCATCGTTCTCGAGCCAATAGACCGGCCGTTGCGCGCCCGCGCGTTCGCGCCAGAACCATCCCTCGGCGGTCCAGAACTCTCTGCGACGATAGCCCCCCTCTTCCACAAACGCCGCGAACTCGCTGTTCGTCACCGGCGCTTTGGCAATACGAAAAGGTGCAAGGGCGACGTCGTACGCCCATTTCTCGTTGTCGAAGATGAAGCCGTCATCGGCGGTTGAGCCGAGACGCCACCCCCCACCCGGGATGTCCACATCGCCGGGCCAGGCGCCCGCAGCCTGGAGCGGGAGGCTGCTGCCGAGATCCTGCGGGCGGGCGTAGGCAAGCGTCTGGCAGGTATAGGCCAGCGCCTCCACGTGCATGTCCTCATGCCGGATCGACAGCTCGTAGAAATACCGCGCCGGCAGATCGACTGCGCCGCCGAGGCGATCGAGCTGCCTTTCCAGAACGTCCTGCATATAGCGCAGCACCCCATCGCGGTCCGGCAGGGTGAGCTCCCAGCGACTGTCGTGAGCAACGGTGCTTGAATTCCACAGCTGATCCGCGCGCTCGAGGAGCGGCTCCGCACCATGCGCATGGCGGATGGTCCAGTACTCGTGAAACCAGCCGACGTGCCCCATCTCCCAGAGCACGGGATTGACGATCGGCAGCATCGGCCCCATCAACTGCGCGGCCGAGAGATCTTCGGTGAGGCGAGCGGTGCGGGCGCGCGTTGCGCACAATTGCGCGGCGAGCTCCGGCTCGCTCGCGCCGCTTATCGGTCGGGGAACGAGCTTCTCGTTCATGCACATCCTCATTATCACACCGGCACGTTCATCGTCACGATCCGGCAACGCCACTACCATGTTGCGGTGGAGGCGCATCCTGCGCGAGCTAGGTCATGAGGTCCGCGTCGCCGATGCATACGACGGATCGCCGACCGATCTGATGATTGCGCTGCACGCCTGGCGTAGCGCCGAGAGCATCCACCGGTTTCGCGCGCTTTATCCGGACCGGCCGCTCATCGTCGCCTTGAGCGGCACAGACATCTACGAGTACATCGCGCGCGATCCCGCGCCCGTGCTGCACTCCCTCGCCTGTGCCGATCGGCTCCTCGCGCTGCAAGATCTCGTTCGCCGGAGAGTGCCGATGCGGTTTCGGTCCAAGCTTCGGGTGCTGCACCAGTCGGCTCCCCCGCTCAGTCCCGGTCGGAAGAGCATGCGCAGCTTCGACGTGGCAGTGATCGGACACTTGCGCCCGGTGAAGGATCCCATGCGCGCCGCGCTTGCGGCGCGCCGCCTGCCTGCGAGCTCGCGCATGCGCATCGTGCATTACGGAGCCGCCGAGAACCCGCGCTGGGCGGCAGCGGCGAAGGCCGAGATGGCGCGCAATCCACGCTATGTCTGGCGCAGTGACCGACCCCGCGCCGAGGTCCGCCGCCTGCTCGGCCGCGCGCGGGTGATGGTGCTTTCATCGCGCAGCGAGGGCGGGGCCAACGTCATCTCCGAGGCGGTCGCGGCGAAAGTGCCGATCCTCGCTTCGCGAATCGATGGCTCAGTCGGACTGCTTGGCCGGGACTACCCCGGCTATTTCCCCATAGGCGACACGGTGGCATTGGCGCGGCTCCTGCATCGGGTGGAGAGCGAGCCCCGCTATCTCTCACGGCTGCAGCACGCAATCGCCCGGCGCGCTCCTCTCTTCCGCCCCGCCCGTGAAAAAGCGGCATGGAAGAAGCTGATCCGGGAGCTGGCATAACCCGCCGGGTGCCGGCGGATTACGCTTCGCTTCGCTCCACTAATCCGCCCTTCAAGCTGAGCGTAGATCGTAGTTCGCACCAAAGCGGCATGCCTACGGGAAAATGGGCGTGCCCTATTGCGCGGTCCGCTGCTGCGGCTCGATTGGCGCTTCCACCACCTCGGTGGGAGCGATCGAGGGGATCTCCGGGATAGGGGGCGGGGGAGTGCCGCGCAGGAACAGGTAGAGCTCGCGGCTGCCGAGCACGACCAGAGCGAGCCCAAATGGAACGACATAATACAGCAATCGAAACAGAAGCAGCCCTGCGAGGAGGTCCTCCTTATCGAACTGCCACAGCGCGACCAGCATCGCCGCGTCGAAAACACCGATGCCGCCGGGGGCGTGACTGGCGAAACCGAGGAGCGTAGCCGCAACGAAGATCACGGCCAGCGTGATGAAATTGATGTTGGGCTCCTCCGGTACCAGCATGTACATCGCCAGCGCGCAGAAGCCGAGATCGACGATGCCGATCCCGATCTGCAGCAGCGTGAGCGGCCCTCCTGGGAGAGCAACGCTCCATGCCTTGCGGCCGACGATGCGCGGCCGCTGCCAGACCCAGTGCACATAGAAGGCGAGCACCGCCAGGATCGCGAATGCTCCCGCGCGGTTGAGCCAGGGCGGCAGCTGGTTGATGGCGCTTGCAGCGAGCGGGGCGTAGAGCGTGCCGAGACCGAGCACCGTTGCGTTGCCCAGCCAGAAGGTCAGTCCGGCGATGAAGCAGAGCTTGGCGACATCGGCGGCGGTCAGCCCCCAGCCGGAATAGATGCGGTAGCGCACGGCGCCCCCGGTGAAGACGCTTGCGCCCACATTATGGCCGACCGCATAGCTGCTGAAGCCAGCGAGCGCGGCCGCCCAATACGGCACATCGCCTCTGCCTATGGTGCGCAGCGCGAACAGGTCGTAGAACGTCAGCGTGAAATATCCGCACGCCACGTACACCGCTGCGAGCATGAAGTCCCGCCAGTCGGTGCTGGCGAGCGCGGCGACCACTTCGCCGACATCGATAGTGCGCAGGATGCGATAAAGCACCGCGCCCGCGACCGCGAGAATTACGGCGCTAAGCGCAATGCCCAGCCGGTTCCAGCCGATGCGCGTGTCGCAGAATACCGCGATCCGATGCAGGGCTTCGATTACCCTGTGCTCGCGGTCTGTGGGCTGCATGGGCCGATCGGTCACGGAATGGGGGTTGTTGCAGGCAAAAGGTTCACACCGGTAGCAAAAGTCCCGCGGGGGCGCGAGGGCCGCCCCTGCGGCTTTCGGCCGTTGCCTGTGCTGCGCCCGGGCGAAGGAGTCCCAGATCTCGCTCCGCTCGCGCAAGAGCACCCGCTGTGTTTGTCCGGAACACGTTCAGATTCGTGTCTCGGACGAGCGAGTTTGTGCACGTACCGCTCTGGACGCCACCTGGAGCGGGTTTTAAACCGACCGCGACATGTCCCCGCAGTCGCTGTGGTCGTGGGGCAACCGATCAGGAGAATGCCATGAATCCCTTCCCGCACGACCACCCGATCCCGCGTCGCACGTTGCTCAGAGGGGCCGGGCTTGGCGTGGGCCTCGCACTGGCGGGAAGCCATGGCGCGAGCGCCGCCGGGGAGATGATGGAGCCCACGTCAGCCGCGGACACACCGGTCTGGAGTGGCGAGTATTGGGCTACAAAGGACGACGTGAAGCTCAATCTGTGGCGCAAGCGTGCAATCGCGCCCCAGCCGGGCGCCTCGGCGCTGCCGGTTCTCTTTCTCGTGCACGGCTCCTCCAATTCCGCGCGGACCAGCTTTGATCTGATGGTCCCGGGAAAGGGCGAGTACTCGCTCATGAACGTGTTTGCGCGGTACGGCTATGACGTGTGGACCATGGACCACGACGGCTATGGTCATTCCGGCAGCTCCGGCAATAACTCCGACATCGCGAGCAGCGTCGCGGATCTCAAGGCAGCTTTCCCAGTAGTCGCAAGCGAGACCGGCCGTTCAAAGTTTCATCTCTTCGGCACCTCTTCGGGCGCGATCCGGGCCGCGGCATTCGCGCAGGCGCAGCCCGAGAATGTGGACCGGCTCGTGCTCGTCGCCTTTACCTACAAGGGCACCGGGGCGCCCACGCTGCGCGAACGCGCCAAGCAGGTGGAGTTCTATCGCACGCACAATCGACGTACCCGCGATCGCGCCATGATCCACTCGATCTTCACCCGCGACAATCTCGCCTCGAGCTACGACCCGGCAGTCGCCGAGGCAATGGCGGAGGAGGAGCTCAAGTTCGGGGATCAGGTACCGACCGGCACTTATCTCGACATGACCGCCAACCTGCCTTTGGTGGATCCCGCCAAGATCGTCTGTCCCGTCGCCTTGATCCGCGGCGATCACGACGGCATCGCGACCCCCGAGGATCTGTTCGACTTCTATCGTCAGCTACCGAACGGGGAACGCGTGCTCATCACGTTGCCGAACACGGCGCACAGCCCCGGCTTCGCGAACAACCGTCATCTGATGTGGTATGCGACCCGCTCGTTCCTCGCCGCCCCGGCACCTGCGGCGACGTGACCGAGCATGCACCGCAGCGCAGACTATGCAGCGAGCCCAACCTCGACATCCATCCCGTGTCATATTGCGGGGCGGCAAAGTCGCGCTCCCCCGAGAGCCGACAGGCATGACGGCGCGGAGAGTAATTCCGTCGTTGTTTCACTGTGCCGGTTTGATGCCCAGCACCTTGGCGATGGCGGCAAGCTTGGCGCGCTGGTCCGCGATGGCGGCGCCGAACTCGGTCGGTCCGCGAAGATTGACGACCTGCCCTGTGGCTTCCAGCCGCTCGCGAATGATCGGGTCGAGCACGGAGGCAAGATCCGCCGCGACGCGTTCACGCAGATCGGCGGGCATGCCGCGAGGTCCAAATAACCCCACGACGCTTTCCAGCTGGAGCGAGGGATATCCAGCTTCGGCTACTGTGGGGATTTCGGGTGCGGTCGGCGCACGCCGACTGCTGGTGACCGCCAGGACCTTTACCCTGCCCGCCTGCATCTGCGGCCGCACCACCGCCAGCGACGTCATCAACGCCTGGATGCGCCCCTCCGCCAGATCATTCGGTGCCTGCAGAATGTCGCGATAAGGCACCTTCGCCACCTCCAGACCGCTGCTCTTGAGAAAGCCGAACAACAAAAAGTCGGCATTGCCGGAGGCGGCGGCCGCGTTGAGCGTTCCCGGGTTTGCGCGGGCGAGCGCCACAAAGTCGCCGATCGAACCGAGCTTCAACGATCCAGGAGTGGAGAATGCAAGGATGATCGTCGAGACATTCGAGATCGGGAGGAGATCACGGTCCGCGTCGTAGGGCAGCTTGTCGTATTCATAGGGGTGGACGGCGAATGTTCCTGCCGGCCCGAACAGAAGGGTATGATCGTCATTGGCTCCGGTGAACGCACCGATGGCGACGAGCCCATCGCCGCCGGGACGATTTTCCACCACGACCGGCTTGCCCCAGCGCGTCGTTAGGCGATCCGCAAACAACCTTGCGGTGATATCGGATGCGCTCGCAGGCCCGAACGGAATGATGAGGCGCACAGTGCGGGTCGGGTAGGTCTGCGCCAGCGCGGAGGACGCACCGTTGAGTGCCGCTGCACATGTGAGGGTTACAAAAACCAGAAACCGGTACATCGCGAACTTTTTTCCCGGCCGATTCGCCTCGTTTGCTACGGATTAGATTGGAGCGGGTGAAGGGAATCGAACCCTCGT
>Ga0209331_1000014_pt1 | contig 56593 bp, 55 predicted proteins | sample JacPinW_OM3H0_M3_FD_187971 | JGI IMG/M metagenome (GOLD analysis project Ga0209331, IMG submission 187971) | Forest soil microbial communities from Algoma, Ontario, Canada - Jack Pine, Ontario site 1_JW_OM3H0_M3 (SPAdes) (version 2) | ecosystem: Environmental > Terrestrial > Soil > Boreal...
GCCGCAATCGTCTGGTGTTGGCGCGTTAAGCGGCAACCGTTGCGGTCGGCTCGGCGCCGGACGCGGAAGCACAACTTTTGAGAGAGCGAATCGAGGCTCCCTGTAAACAACAGGAAATTTACAGGGATTTTTGCTCTCGTAAGTTGAAATGGCAAAATCACGGGTCTGCAGGCATCCTCTGCCGAGGCTTACACATGCCATAGCGCCCTCGTCGAGGATCGCCGCCATAACGATCACCTCACCTCGCCGCGCCAAGAACAAAGCCCGGCGCAGTAAACCGCTCCGGGCTTTTGAACACACTTCTGAAGGATTCGCTTTTATGCATGAATCCCGTTACGTTGTCAAACAGATTTTTTTATTTCAGCAAAATTTGTTTCAGAAGCATCAAGTTGCATTATCCCAACACCGCAGACTTTACCGCTGCCGCTAACAAGATCCATGCCACCGGATCCTCGCCTGGCGCCGTTTGCCCGAGGTCGTAACCTTCGTTGATCAGATCACCGAGGATATTGCTCGTCTGCAGACTCGCCGCGAGTCCTATCCGGCTCCAATTTGTTGGGAAACAGCTTTTTGCGGACGGGTGGACCGCCGAACAAGCGGCGGCAGCAGGGTGAAGGGCGGCGTCGGTCTGGCTCAGCCGCGCCTTGCAGCTTCTTCCTAATGCTCCTCTTCCCGCTCCTTGGCCTTAAGCGGTTGAAAATTGCGTCAGCTTTTAGAGCCATCCGGCCGTGAAATGGGTTGCGGCTCTGACGATTTCGGGCCAAAAAGACCCACAGCGGACTCCGCCGCGCCCCAGCGGGCCTCTGCTCGAAGCCCGTTTCAGCCCCTATTAAAGTTACTCGTTTGAGCCGATACGATGCCTTGTCCTGAGCCAGAGGCGGCGCGAGTTCATCACGCTGGTTGGTGGCGCGAGCGGCGGCTCTGGTTGACAAATTTCTCAAACGTATATCTCTAATTTCCAAAGTCATGGTCGGTAGGTTTGTTGTACCCATGAGACGCCGAGAGTTCATAGCCCTAGCTTGCGCTGGCGGAATTGCTTGGCCCCTTTCTGCACTCGCCCAGAAAAGGGGAAAGCCGTCGATCGTCGGCATTCTTTCACCATTCAATGATGCCCAGAGTATGCTTCTAACCGACTTGCGAGTCGGTCTTCGAGAGCGCGGCTATATCGAAGGACAGAATTTAAAAATCGAATATCGATCTGCGGAAGGGCGCACGGAGCAACTTCGCAGCTTGGCCTTGGATCTAGTCAATGCCAATGTGGACGTCATTGTCACCTCCAGCGCACCGGCAATTCAGATTGTTCGAGAAGTGACGAGCAAAATACCCGTCGTGTTCGCGCGAGTTGGAGATGCGTTAGATCAGGGAATCGTTCAGAGTCTTGCGCATCCCGGCGGCAATATCACGGGAATCTCTTGGTTCGCACCCGAACTGAGTGGAAAGAGTATCGATATTCTAAGAGATATTCTAAGAGAAGTGTCGCCCGGGATTTCACACGTCGCGATCTTCCGCGAGGCAGCCGCAGGAGCTGCATCTGCCAACGCGTCAGAAACTGCCGCGCGGCACTATGGCCTGAAAGCAACTATCTTTCAGGCGCGCACGGCGGTGGAGCTCGAAACAGCCTTCGAAGGAATGAAAGATGCGCAGGTCGATGCAGTTATCGTTCTCGAAGGCCTTATGATTTTCAATAATGCGAAATCAATTGCAAACTTGGCGTCCAAGAATCGGCTCCCGGCGATTTTCTTTGACTCGGCGTTTGTGGATGCCGGGGGGCTCGTAAGCTACGGCCCGAACTTCACTGATATGCATCGCCGGGCCGCCTATTTCGTTGATCGCATTCTCAAAGGAACGAAACCCGGTGATCTCCCAGTCGAGCAGCCGACCAAATTTGATCTCGTGGTCAACATTTCGACGGCAAAGAAACTCGGGCTCAGCGTTCCATCAACGTTTCTTCTTCGAGCCGACCGAGTCGTCGAGTGATGCGCCGTTAATGCGTACGAGGCGCTATCCTCACTTGACGAATATGATCTCGGGAACGCCTTCTTGGCTGATATTGGCTTGAAGCAATACGAGCTGTGCGTCCGCCTTGGGCGACCAACTATGAATGAAGCCGTACGGCTCCTCTTGAATAGCGCCAACTTGCCGCGGTTCAGACCGGCTTTCGCCCGTCAGTGCATCGACGGTTGCTGAAGGCCATATGGTGATAGTCCCGTCTGACAGTACGTAATACAGAGCCGCGCCTGATCGCGTGTGAGGCCTCGGCCGGGATGCACCTGCCGGAAGCGTTACGCGAGTCATGCTGAACTCATACGGACCGGCCTTAAGTGCATTAGCCGGTATATTCATTTGATGCAGTTCAACCGCGGACGCAGGCGCATTCATGGCCGGTGTTGCCGAATAGGGAGCGCGCAGGAGTTGGTATTGCAGTAACTCGGCTACTGCACCTGCCCCTGCTTGCACTGTTAGTTCAATGCCGGGTGGAAGGTACGTACCTTCACCTTGTTGTAGCGCACGCCTGTCGTTGGCTGCGGTTACTGTCAGCGCGCCGGATAACAAGTAGATCATGCTGTAGGCCCCACGATAAACCACGGTGGCAGCGGCCGGGATCGTGACGCGCGACAACTTAAAATACATCGGTGCTTCGATCATGGTTGCCACACGCCCCAGCGCCAGTACGGTCCGAACGGGTCCTTTTTCTGTAGTTTGAGCAGCCAGCGGTGAGCTGAGGGTCAAAGCGGATGCTACTGCGGCCGCGAGCCAAAACTGCCTCGTTAGGAAGTACATCTCGTTTCCTCCAGTTGCCTCGGGCACCCGCTCAGGGAACGCCGATGTTAGCCTCAAGCCAGTGACTATGTTGCTCATTGTGACTGAACACCCGGCTGACGACGATATTCCGTCATTTGCGAGCGTTGCGGAAACAATTTGATTTAAAGACGCGCCTTATCCGTATTTATAGTGATGCTATTTGCTGCGGTGCATGAGTCTCCTCCTGGCACTTCTCTGCCGATTTGCTGCGGTGCAACAGCCCCAGCAGCTATCGAAGGTAACCGGACCTTCGGCGGCACGTCCACACTCGAAGGTTGCCGTCTGCACCTGATGGTCGCGACTGCGAACAGCCTCTTTTGCGGCACGGCTCTGCCAGCCTGATCGGTCATGCAGCAATCGCTCGCCCTGCTCCTCGTCCTCATAGACGGTGCCGCGATGATCGGAATCGTTATCGGGCACGATTACCGGTGTTATCCCAGCAAGCCGACTTTTGAAAAGCAGCTAGAAACCGAACACAAGTTCAAGGGCGGATGACAGACTTGCTGGAAGTCGATCGATCAGGACAGCGCGTCAAGGCTCCGCATCGCTCGAGAACCTGCGCCGCGTGTGGTGAGTCTTGCTGCGCTCCTCGCTGCGAGCGCAGCGGGCCTTCCTGTCTCGGCCGTGAGGAGTTCAACCTGATCGGAAAATGCTTTAAGGAGGAGCAGCAATGCACCGCCCTCTGGCGCACCAGCCGCGAGCTGGGCTGGGTCTAACGCCGTACGGTCGCGGGTCTAATAGAAGCACTCGGAGCGGGCCATGGAAATGTCAGTGAAGGCCGGCGGGCAAGCCACCAACGTCCAGCAGCCGAAAAGGGCGCCGGGCGTTCACCGGAGCAATGCCAGCGAGCTCGACGCCTGGCTCGAGAAGGCCGAGGCGATGGGCGAGCTCAAACGCATCACCGCCGAGGTCAGCCCCGATCTCGAGGCTGCGCACATCACCTATCTCGTGGGCCTGGAAAAAAGTCCGGCGTTGCTCTTCGAGAACATCAAGGGTCATCCAGGCCACAAGGCCCTCTACAACATGATCGGCTGCAACCTCTCGCGGTTCTGCCTCATGATCGGCGAGGAGCCGGTCGATCATCCGCTCAAAGCCGTGCAGCTGCTGCAGGAGAAGTTCGGACGCAAGATGGCGCCGGTAGAGGTCCCGGCCGAGCGAGCCGTTTCCAGCCAGAACATAGTAGACGGTGACAAGATCGATATCCGCCAGTTCCCCGCGCAGCGGATGTGGCCGCTCGATGGCGGCATGTATCTCGGCACCAACGACGCCGTCATTACCAAGGACCCCGATAGCGGCCGGATCAACGTCGGGACCTATAGGATGATGATCAAGGGGCCGCGCGAAATCGGCGTCTACACCTCGCCCGGTAAGGATGCCGGCGCTGACCGCGACAAGTGGTGGAAGATGGGCAAGCCTGCGCCCATTGCTGCGGCGTATGGCGTTGATCCGCTTTTGTTTCTCGTCGGCGCGACCAGTCTGCCCAAGACGGAGAGCGAATATGAGTATTACTCCGGGATAAAGGGCTCGCCGATCGAGCTGTTCACCTCCGACCTCACGGGCCTGCCGCTTCCTGCGCATGCCGAGATCATCCTGGAAGGTCATCTCTACCCGGATGAGACCTTTGCCGAGGGGCCGTTCGGCGAGTTCACCGGGTATTACGGGCGCCCCTCCGGAGCGACGCCGTACATGCGCGTCGAGCGGCTGCGCTATCGCAACAACCCGACCCTGACGTGCGCGCTGATGGCCGATGGTCCGTCCAACGAATGCGGACTGTTCTGGGCGCTCGCGCGCTCGGCGGGCATTTGGGCCGACCTGCAGAAGCTCGGCATCCCAGGCATCCGAGGCGTATGGTCCATCCCCGAAGCTGCCGGCTGGGGCATGACCGTGGTCTCGATCAGTCAGATGTACGCCGGCCATGCTGCGCAGGTGATGGCGCTCGCAGCGCAATGCACCGCCGGCGCCTATTTCGGTAAATACGTCATCGTGGTCGACGACGACATCGATCCGACCAACACAGGTCAGGTTCTATGGGCGATGGCAACGCGCTCGCGGCCGGCGCAGTCGATCGACATTCTCCGCGAAACGTGGAGCACATTCCTCGATCCGAGCCTCAACCCGCCTGAAATCCGCCCGTGGGGTTCCAAGGCCCTGATCAATGCGTGCATGGACTACAAGCACATCAAATCATTCTCGCCGCGTACCAAGCTCGACAAGAAAACTTACGAGCGTGTGGTGTCGCGCTGGAGCGAGCTCGGCCTCCCCGGAAAGCCGCCAGAGGTCACGGTATTTGAAGAAAAGTCCAGCTCGCAAGGCATCGCCTGAACGTATCGACCATTCCACCGATGCTGCTCGCCCGGACCGACGAGGTCATCGAATAGGCGCGCGCGGCAGTTCGCGTGTCAGTCCCGGCATGAACGCTCAGGACCGCGCGAGGCGACAGCCTGATCAGTTCTGCGCAGCACGGTCGTCAATGAGCTCGGTCGATGTGATCTCGATCCCGAACCCGGCCAGCCCCACATAGGTCATCTTGGTCGAGGTCAAGAGCCGAATGGAGGTAATGCCGAGGTCTTTGAGGATCTGCGCGCCAAGACCAACTTCCCGCCATTGCCGCGAGCGCGCGAACTCGGATCCGGTCGAGCCAGAATGCGGGATGGCGTGAGTCGGCACCCCGGCGGCGCCGTCGCGCAGGAAAACGATTACTCCGCGTCCTTCCTGCTTGAAGCGCTGCAGCGCCGAATGAACCGGATGCGCTCCGCCGAAAACGTCGCGAATGATGTCGGCGCGGTGCAGCCGCGCCGGCACATCCTTGCCGCTGCCGATTCGCCCGTAAACAAATGCCATGTGCTGAATGGCATCGAACGGAGTGACATAGGCATAGCCCTGAAGAGTGCCGATCTTGCTCTTCACCGGAAACTCGCCAATGCGCTTGACCAGCTTGTCCCGGGTCTGCCGATAGGCGATCAGATCCGCAATGGAAACCTGCCTCAGCTTATGGCGGCCAGCGAATTCTGCCACGCCTGGCCCGCGCATCACCGAGCCATCGTCGTTCATCAACTCCGCCAGCACGCCGACCGGCGGCAGGCCCGCAAGCCTGCAGAGGTCGATACAGGCCTCGGTGTGCCCGGACCGCATCAGCACACCACCTTCCTTGGCGACCAGGGGAAAGACGTGACCCGGGCGCACGAAGTCGCTCGCGCCGCTGTTGTCGTTGGCAAGCGCGCGCACGGTATTGTTACGCTCCTCCGCCGAGATGCCGGTGGTGAGACCGTGACGGCAATCGACCGAGACGGTGAAAGCGGTGCCGAGCGGCGCATCGTTCGCCGCCACCATCGGGTCCAGATGCAAGCGCTTGGCGTGCTCGGCCGAAAGCGGAGCGCACACGATGCCTGATGTGTTGCGGATGATGAACGCCATTTTTTCCGGCGTGCAGAGCGATGCCGCAACGAACAAGTCGCCTTCGTTCTCGCGGTCATCGTCGTCGGTCACGACCACGATCTCTCCCGCCGCGAATGCGGCGATGGCAGCTTCTACGCGCTGATGATAGTCGTGCACTCGATCAACTCTCTACAACAAGCGCTCCACGTCCCGTGAAAGACGACATCATGGGAAGCATCAGGCATTGGGCCGCGCAAACGGCCACGGCGCCGGCTCTCCGATCTGCCCGCGGTGACGCAGATAGTGATCGGCAAGCACACACGCGACCATGGCCTCCCCGATCGGCACCGCGCGAATACCGACGCAGGGATCGTGGCGCCCCTTGGTGACTATCTCGGTATTCGCTCCGAATCGATCTACGGTGTGCCTGGGCGTCAAGATGGACGAGGTTGGTTTCACCGCGAAACGGCAGACAATCGGCTGTCCCGTGGAAATACCGCCGAGAATGCCACCCGCCTGGTTGGACAAAAACACGAGCTTTCCATCGTTGCCCATGCGCATCTCGTCGGCGTTCTCTTCGCCGCTTAGCTCGGCAGCCCCAAAGCCCGCCCCAATCTCCACTCCTTTGACCGCATTGATGCTCATCAGCGCGGCGGCGAGATCGCCATCGAGCTTGCCGTAAACAGGCGCTCCCAGCCCTGCCGCAACGCCATCCGCCACCACTTCTATGACAGCGCCTACAGATGATCCGCGTCTGCGGACGTTGTCCAGATATCCTTCGAGGAACTTGGCCTGCTCGGGATCAGGACAGAAGAAGGGATTGCGCTCCACCTCCTCCCAATTCCAGCGGGCGCGCTCGATCTTGTGCGACCCCATCTGGATGAGCGCCGCCCGCACCCTCATTCCCGGAACGACCTTGCGTGCAATCGCTCCAGCCGCAACCCGCGTTGCGGTCTCGCGGGCGGACTGGCGGCCACCGCCGCGGTAGTCGCGGATCCCGTACTTGATGTCATAGGTGTAGTCCGCGTGGCCAGGCCGATATTTATCGCTGATCTCGGAATAATCCTTTGAGCGCTGATCGACATTCTCGATGACGAGCCCGATGGGCGTACCCGTCGTGACCTGCGTGCCGATTGCGGGGTCGGTGAACACACCGGAAAGAATTTTCACCGCGTCCGGCTCACGACGCTGGCTGGTAAAGCGCGAGTGCCCCGGCCGGCGCTTGTCCAGATAAGGCTGGATGTCGGCCTCGCTCAGAGGAATCCCGGGCGGGCATCCGTCCACCACGCAGCCGATTGCCGGACCATGGCTCTCGCCGAACGTCGTGACCCGAAAAAGGTGGCCAAAGGTGTTGAAGGACATAAATTCCTGCCGGCCCCGGTTTGGTAACCGGCGGGCCAAGCGAGGTCAACGCGAGGGCCAAGTCGTTGAATTCATCGCGCGGGGCCGCGTTTTGCTGCCTCGACCGAAGCGACGACACGGCCCTCAGCCACCAGCGTGGCGTTCACCGCATATCCTTCCGCGGGTCATACGGTTTTCGCTCGTGCCATTTGCGCATCAACTCGTTGAGCTCGGCATCCGCGCGGTCCGGGAGCACGATACGCACTGTCGCGAGAAGATCGCCCTTTCCCTCTTTGGCAGGAAAGCCCCTGGCCTTGAGTCGGAACGTACGCCCCGAATTTGTACCGGCGGGAATCGCAAGCTCCACCTCCCCATCCAGAGTTGGCACCCGCACCTTACCCCCGAGGACCGCCTCATAAAGCGCAATGGGAAGATCGAGCCGCAGATCGGCTCCGGAGCGCTTGAATAGCGGATGAGGGACCACCGACACCGTGATCAGGAGATCGCCGGCACGGCCGCCTGAACCTGCTGTCCCTTGTCCTTTCAACCTGATCTGCTGGCCATCGACCAGACCGGCCGGGATTCTGACCTCGACCTCTTTTCCCGTCGGCAGCTGGACTCTTTTTGTTACACCCTTTGCGGATTCCGGCAGGGTTATTGTGAGCGAAGCCGCAACATCTCCGCCATGAGCGCCGGACTGAGCGGCGCCGAAATCCTCCTGATCAAATCCGAACCCGGCTCCCGGGCGCCGCGGGGCGCCCCTCCCCATTGCGCCCCCAAACGCTTCCTTCAGGATATCTTCGAAACCACCAAAGCCACGTCCGCCGCCGCGCTGAACCCCGTCGGCACCCCACGTGAAGGTCTCGAAGCCGCCTGCATGGCCAAAACCTCCGCCCCGCCCTCGGCCGCCAAACCCCTCGAAGCCCTGAAATCGCGGCTTGCCCTCAGCGTCGATCTGCCCGCGATCGTAGGCCTTGCGTTTGGCTTCATCGCCCACGATCTCGTAGGCCGCATTCAATTCGGCGAAACGGGAGGCCGCCTGCGAGTCGTGCTTGTTGGCATCCGGATGCAACTTCTTGGCGAGCTTCCGGAATGCGCTCTTGATCTCAGCGGCACTCGCGCCCTTTGATACCCCAAGGACATCATAGGGGTCGCGCATCTTCAACCCTCCAAACCGGTATGCGCAATTTCATTTGGAGCAACCGACTAACCCCTGCCCTATGTGGGGAGGATGGCAGCGGACCGCAACAATATGACGTTGCAGGTGATTGTTGGAGCGGCCGGCGTGAGCCCATGCGGGAAAGCAGGTCCGAGAGCGCCGGTTTCAGCGGCAAACTCGGCGAAAGATGCTGGAATTGCTCGCGACCCTCGCTGCCGGCCGACCGCGCAATGTGCCAACCTCTAGGATTGCGGTGACGTTTTGATACCGGACGAATTCTTCCACGGCCGCATGCTGCGGACCTGCCACTTGCCGCGTTCCACGCGGCAACCGGCGCCATGGAGCCACGCCTCACCGCCATTCCTGAGATAGCTCGCGAGAAAGTCGCGGCAGATGCTGCCGTCCTGGGTGTAGGCCGAAGCGAGCGGCGTGATGGTGCCGCGTGCGCCGGTCCTTGGATTCTCCCATGGCATGCTGACGTCCTTGCCGCCTTTGCTCAAAACCTCGCCGGCTACCGCACGCGCGATCGCGAGGTCTCCTTCCGACGGCGGTTCCGTGACGGGTTTCGGGGTGGCGAGGTGCAGGGTGCCGCCATGCTGCGCGGTCGCTTCGTCTGTTTTGGCAAACAAATTGTCCAGCTGATAGGAGAAGCTGCAGCCCGTCAGTGCGAGTGTAAGCGCACTCGCACAAGCCCTCAGCCAGCAATACACAAGCCCGTGCGGTCGCGGCGGCATTCCTCTATAACCCACCGTGTTAGGATTTGCCGTTTGGCGCCAGCGCAGCCACTTGGGACCCCCGCATCGTGTCAGAATCGGCTCCTATAGAACACCCGAGCTGGTTAACGACCGGTGATTTCACCGAGGCCGACGAGCCGCTGCGCCTGTTTGCCGCGTGGTTCGCGGATGCGACGAAGAGCGAGCCGCGCGATCCGACCGCGATGTCGCTCGCGACGGTCGATGCGGAAGGCGTGCCCAATGTTCGCATGGTCCTCATGAAGGGTTTCGACGAGCGGGGATTCGTCTTCTACACCAACCTGGACAGCCAAAAGGGGCAGGAGTTGGACGCAACCCATCGCGCCGCATTGTTGTTTCACTGGAAATCATCCAATCGACAGGTGCGGGTGCGGGGCCCGGTGGACAGGGTCGACAACCCCGAAGCGGATGCCTATTTCGCCACCCGTCCCCGCCTCGCCCAGATCGGCGCCTGGGCCAGCAAGCAGTCCGCTCCGCTGGAGAGCCGCCACGCCTTCGAGCAGGCTATTGCCCTTCACGCCGCGAAATTCGTGGTGGGAACCGTGCCTAGACCGCCGAATTGGTCTGGCTTTCGGCTATCCCCTCTTATCATGGAGTTCTGGCAAGACCGGCCATTTCGATTGCATGATCGGGTCGAGTTTCGCCGCGCAGCGCGGGATGCGCCCTGGCGCAAAACGCGGCTCTACCCCTAAGCCTTCAATGCGGCCGGCACACGTCAATCGCTCAATATGACCAAGCCAAACAATCCGCGCCGAACTCTCCTCCTGACCGGGGCAAGCCGCGGCATCGGCCACGCCACCGTGAAACGGTTCTCGGCAGCGGGCTGGCGGGTCATCACCTGCTCGCGACACGCCTTTCCCGAGAACTGCCCGTGGGAAATGGGGCCGGAAGACCACATTCAGGTCGACCTCGCGGACCCGGAGAGGACCCTGGCTGCGATCGCCGAGATTAAACAGCGGCTCGACACCCAAGAGCTCAACGCGCTCGTGAACAATGCAGCGATCTCTCCCAAGGCCGAAGGAGGAAAGCGACTGTCCTCCATCGACACCACGATCGACGTCTGGGAGCAGGTGTTCCGGGTGAACTTCCTCGCGCCCATCATGCTTGCGCGCGGTCTGGCCGAGGAGCTCAAAGCCGCCAAAGGCTCGGTGGTGAACGTGACTTCCATTGCAGGCTCGCGCGTGCATCCGTTTGCAGGCGCGGCTTACGCCACTTCGAAGGCCGCCTTGGCGGCCCTGACGCGGGAAATGGCCGCTGATTTCGGCCCGCTCGGGATTCGCGTCAACGCCATTGCTCCGGGCGAGATCGATACCCAAATGCTCTCTCCCGGCACCGAAGAGATCGTGGCGCACCAAATTCCGATGCATCGCCTCGGCACCCCCGATGAGGTAGCCAAGATCATCTATGTCCTGTGCACCGACACTTCATCCTACGTGCATGGCGCTGAAATTCACATCAATGGCGGACAGCATGTCTGAGCCGGATAAGTAAGCCGGTTACCTCGAAATCGAAACGTGTGACCGATCTCTAGCCAACCGCTTGGGTTTCTGGTAGAAGCGCCCCGTGCCGACCGTCCTCCGCTTTGATGGCCTGCGCATCGCGATCTACTTCAACGATCATCGCCCCGCCCACGTACATGTCACCGGCGGCGGTAACAGCGCGGTGATCGATTTGCAGTGCCCGCACGGGCCGCCTCGAGTGCGGGAACGCTACGGGTTCAAATCGAGCGAGCTGCGGCGCATCGAGGCAGCGGTTGCCGCCGAACTCACCGCTTTGTGCAGGAGATGGGAAGAGATACATGGCTACTCGTGACGGATATGCCGCCGCGACGGCCGCAGGCAAGAGGATGCTCGCAACAACCCCGCACGCGGTTGCCGCTCGCTATGATCGAAAATCCGACCGGATCGTCGTGGGCCTGAACACCGGGTTTGAGGTGAGCTTCTCACCGCGCGAGGCGCAAGGGCTAGAAAACGCGCGCGCCGAGCAACTCGCTATGATCGAGATCACGCCACCAGGTTTCGGCCTGCATTGGCCGAAGCTCGACGTTGATCTCTACGTCCCTGCTGTGATCGAGGGGATCCTTGGCTCGCGGCGCTGGATGGCCGCGCGGCTCGGTGCCGCCGGCGGACGATCCCGCAGCGAAGTCAAGGCCGCGGCAAACCGGGAGAACGGCAAGCTCGGCGGTCGGCCGCCGAAGAAAGTGCGGCAGCCTTATTCCGTCTCCTCGTCCACCCGACGGCGGAAAAAGAGAGCGCCGCGAGCCGCAGGCCGAGCGCACGCACGATAAACAGCGATTCAACGTAACTGGGAAAATGCTCTCTGGCCCCAGGGTGTGCTTCCCTGCCTCACAGCCATTTCTTCCACTTGAAGAAAAAATAGGGCAGCGCAGCCGCCACTACCATCAGAATGATGGCTACGGGGTAGCCATAGAACCAGTCGAGCTCCGGCATGTGCTTGAAGTTCATGCCGTAGATCGAAGCGATCAATGTCGGCGGCATGAGCGCGACCGCCGCGACCGAGAATATCTTTATCACATTGTTCTGCTCGATGGTCACGACCCCCAGCATGGCATCGAGCAGGAACTGAATCTTGTTCGAGAGATAAGCAGCATGGTCCGATAAGGAATGGACGTCGCGCTGCATGCCGCGCAGCTGTGCTCGCGGCTCTTTCGGCCAGCGCATCGTGTCCGCTTCATTGGCCAGATAAAGCAGAAGGCGGCCGATGGAGACCAAGCTTTCGCGAACCTTGGAAGCAAGGTCGCCTTTGCGGCCGATCGCCCGCAGAATCTGATTATAGCTGCGGTCGGCGCGTTCACCTTCCGGTTCGAATATGTCATGGGAGATTTGATCGACCTCCCCGCCGATGCGCTCCAGAATGTCGGCTGTGCGGTCGATGACGGCATCAAGCAGGTCCATCAGCACCGATTCCCCGCTGACCGCCGGCGAGCAGACACGACCAAGCTTGTTGCCGACGATCATGAATGGGCGCGGCTCTTCATAACGAACCGTTATCAGCCGGTGCCCGGACAATATGAAGGTGATCGGCGTAGTCTTTGGGGTGGGGGTATCAGCCTGACACATCAAAGTGGCGGTCATGTAGCGCGCCCCATTCTCCACATAGAGGCGACTGGTAACTTCGATCTCCTGCATTTCCTCGCGGGTCGGGACTGCGATGCCGACCTTGTGCTCGACTATCTTGTCTTCTTGGGTATTCGGATTGACCAGGTCGAACCAGACGGAGCTGTCGGGTACCTCTTCCTTCGACACGATGGGAACGCGCTCGAGCGAGGTGTCGCGCGGAACGTATACCCAAAGCATCACCCCTCCGCGAGCAGTGTGTCCGACTGCACAATCCGGCTGCTTGAATCCGACAACAGCCCGGTGCGCCCCCAGGCTTCTTATAGCCGCCTTGGCTGACAATCTATATGAATTTCAGCGATGCCGTGCGTTGCTGGTCACGCCTGAGGGAAGCGGGGCTCGAGCTCGGGGAGCCGCGCTTGCTGTACTGGTCCGGAAAGGCGACCGCCGCCGGCCATGCCTCGACATGGCTCCTTCACTATCGTGAAGAGGTTCCAGACAGATTTGGACCGCCGTGAAAGCGGATCAGATGCAGACTACGACCGATCAGGCCGCCATCTCGGAAAGCTTCTCACGATCCGGCGTCGTGTCGGCCGGCGCGTAAGCGGGGTTCTTGACCTCGCGTGTGAACTGCAGCGCGGCGGCAACTGCAGAGATTCCGATCGATCCATAACGGCTGTCGAGGCTCGAGGTACTATCGTGAGTATCCCGCTTGGAGGGGCTGGTATTCTTGTTGGTCATTTTGGCTCCGTTGCTGTTTTTCTTGGAACGCTTCGCTCGGTCAGCGTGTGGGGATGACGCGCGAGTGCGGCCAAAATGCGCAGCAAATCGTCTGAGATCGTGGTATTTTGACCTAAGTTCCACGACCGCCGAGGGAATCCCCCGCATGGTGAACAGGACGTAAAGTTCCGTATCCCTCCAGGGATCTCTCCGAATCCGGCTTCGCGCGGTCCCTTGCGCACAGAAACCGAGGTTTCCACAAGACGCCTTCGCAAACTGCGACATTCCTGCAACAGGTTGCCGGTACAATTGAATGAGGACCGGTGTTCCGCTGGAAGTAAGCGACGCTTTTAGCTAATGGAATGAGGCAGAGTCCAAAAGCTCGTTCGGTAGCGCCACCGGCAAAGCGTAAATAAGGAGGAAGTAAATGGCGAGAAGGGGGATTGTTTTTATTCTGGCCGGCCTGCTGCTGGGCGGATGCATGCAGGCCACGATAGATCCTGCAAGCGACGCGAACCTTTCGCCGCGCGATCGCCGGCTTCTGGCCAACGCACCGTATCAGCGCATTGCCCTTCCTGCGGCGTATCAACGCTCAATGGTCGAGTATCATCGCAAGGAAGCACCGGGCTCGATCGTGATCGATACCGACTCGCGATACCTCTACTACGTTCTCGCAGACAACAAGGCGATCCGCTACGGTGTGGCTGTAGGCGAGGAAGCATTGTCCTGGTACGGCATTGCCAGAGTTGGCCGCAAAGAAGAGTGGCCGACATGGACGCCGACGGCGGACATCAAGCGTCGTCTCGGCAATATCCCGGACTTCGTCGAGGGCGGGCCGCACAATCCGATGGGGGCACGTGGGCTCTATCTCTACCAGGGCAATAAGGACACCCTGTTCCGTATTCACGGCACCAATCAGCCCGAGCATATCGGGCAGGCCGTCTCGTCCGGCTGCATTCGGATGACCAATGAGGACGTGATTGACCTCTATAATCGGGTGAAAATGGGCTCAATCGTCGTGGTGCTTGCACCCAAGCAAGGAGACTCGCCGTCCAACCCGAGGGTCGCGACGGCTGTGACGCAAAATCCGAACAACTTCTGATTCGTCTTGAGGGGGCGGGAACGGCGCCGGGTGGGGGTCCGGCGCCGTTTCAGTTTCACCAGCGCCGCGCGCACCGCTCAGACCAGGCGTAGCGCGCTGACCCAGTCCAAACCTCGCTCCAGGGCACGCTGGAGGCGATCAAACAACTCATCGATCTGCGCTGGTGTAATGATCAGCGGCGGGCAGATCGAGATGACATCCCCGGCAAGAGATCGCACGATCAGCCCTTCCTCCTCGGCGAACCGGACGACTTGAGGAGCAACACCCGCCTTCGGGTCGAAAGAGGTTTTGCTGCGCCGGTCGGCAACGAGCTCGATGCCGCCGACCAGGCCGAGCCCGCGTGCCTCCCCCACCAGCGGATGGTCGGCCAATGCACGCAGCCGCGCCTGGAAGTGCGGCGACTTGCGTGCGACCTCGTCGGCAATGCGCTCGCGCGCATATATGTCGAGCGCTTTGATCGCCACCGCCGCTGCGACGGGATGTCCCGAATAGGTGAAGCCATGACCGAACATGCCGATCTTGCGGCTTTCATCGAGCATGGCTTCATACATCGCCGGCGGAACGGTCACGCCGGCGAGCGGCAGATAGGCCGACGTGAGGGCTTTCGCGACCGTAATGGAATCCGGCTCAAATCCAAGCGCATTGCAGCCAAACATGGCGCCTAGTCGGCCGAACCCGCAGATCACCTCGTCGGAAATCATGTAGACGTCGTACTTGCGGCACACCCGCATTATTTCGGAAAAATAGGTCTTCGGTGGAACGATCACCCCGCCGGCACCCATGACCGGCTCCGCGATGAAAGCTGCGACCGTCTCCGGGCCCTCGCGGGTGATCAGCTCTTCGAGGTCGTTTGCCAATCTGCGCGCAAACTCGTGCTCGCTCTCGCCGTCGTGCGCGAACCGGTAATGGTGCGGGCATCCCGTATGCAGAATGCCGGCGATCGGCAGGTCGAAATCGCGGTGGTTGTTCGCAAGGCCCGTGAGCGAAGCGGCGGCAATCGTCACCCCATGATACGCCTTCAGGCGGCTGATGATCTTCTTTTTCTGCGGCCGTCCGAGGGCATTATTCATGTACCAGACGAGCTTGATCTGGGTATCGTTCGCCTCCGAGCCGGAGGAGCAGAAAAAGATCCTGGAGGTATGGACTGGGACCAATTCCTTCAGTCGTTCAGCGAGCTCGATTGCGGGATCATGGCTTTTGCCGGTGAAGAGATGGGCGAACGGCAGCTTGCGCATCTGTGCAGCCGCGGCCTCGACCAGCTCTTCATTGCCGTAACCGAGCGCGGTGCACCAAAGCCCCGCCATGCCCTCGATGTACTCTTTGCCCTCGGTGTCATAGACGAATACGCCCTTTCCCCGCTCGAGGATGAGCGGACCGCTCTCGCGAAAGGCGGCGAGCTGGGTGTAGGGGTGAACAAGAGTCTCGATGTCGCGAACGGCGAGGTTGCTGAGCCGGGACATGGGTGTGCAGTGCTCCTGGTCAGATCAGAGCAGTCTTCGATGAGCTTGAAATCGCTCGATGCAACAGTCCTGCTGAACATCAAGACCGGTGCGTGGGACGAGGCCGCGGCAGCGGCACAGGACTTTCCACGGCGACGTTATCTGTGTCGGGCTCACGCACATCCCACCGGCACAGATGCTGGGCATTCCTGCGCTCCGCCAGATCCACGTGGATGTGATCCTCATGGTAACCGTCGGAACCCGGACCTAGCACGGTTGCGAAGCGCGCGCACGCACTTCGCCGCAAGCTCTCGCGAAAATCCCTGGATACTTCCGGATCTGTGAGCTTGACTACCCTGCCGTTCATGAGCTTCAGCGAGCGGATATCGAGCGCGTTCGCCTTGCCGTGCTCCGACAGCGTGGCGCCCGCGACACGGTTGCGACCGCGACAATCATAGGAGGCGTAATTGTCGAGGCTCTTGAGAGAGCTGTCGAGAGCACGCACGCGCGGGGCCACGTCCTCGCGTACCCATTGCGCAATCGCCTCGGCAAGACTGCAACGGAGCGTTGCGGCCGGCATGACGGCAACATGTACCTTGTTTGGCAGCAGGATTGTTTCCAGCTCGACTACGTCGTCCGCCGCACATTCGCCCGGCCCGCCAATGGGCGGTAGCGCTGAAGCGACCGCAACCCGTTTTAATCGTATCTGGCAGTCGGATTGTGTAGCTGCATTTTCCGGATCCGCGGCTTGAGGACTGTGCGACGTTGTCGCCTCGGCTGGTCGTGGCCTCGGCATTGGCAGGTTCTCCGCAACAGCATAGCCGCAGATCACGGTCGCAAGTATAAGCGTCGCGAAGAGCTGCACCCACCGGCATATCTGCGAGAATTGCGACCTTCTGGCGACCAAAGGATGCGAGCAGGGCATCGCTCGTGCGCCCATGCTACGCTCTCCCGCAATGGCTGAATTCGAGGCCGTAGTGTGCGGGCTCGGCGTCATGGGGAGCGCCGCACTCTATCATTTGGCGCGCCGCGGCCAACGTGTCCTCGGGATCGAGCGATATGAGCCCGGCCATGATCGCGGTTCATCGCACGGCGCAACCCGCATCATCCGGCTGGGCTATTTCGAGCATCCCTCTTACGTCCCTCTTCTGCGCCGGGCCTATGCGCTCTGGCGGAAGTTGGAGCAAGAGAGCGGGCGCAGGCTTCTCCACCGCACGGGGATCGTTGAGATCGGCCCGCCTGAGGGCAATCTCGTCAAGGGAACCCTCGCCAGCGCTCATGCGCACGCTCTCGAGCACGAGATACTCACAGCCCCCGAGCTGATGCGGCGATTTGCGGGACTTGATCTGCCGGCAAGTTACGTCGGCGTGTTTCAACCGGACGGCGGCTGGCTTGCCACCGAAAGGTCGCTTCACGCCTTGGTGTCCCTTGCGCAAAGCGCAGGCGCAGAGATTCGCAGCAGGGAGCGCGTGCGCGCCGTGAAGCCGTGCGCGGGCGGCGTGCGCATCGATACCGTTGGGGGTACGATCGAGGCTCTGGTGGCGATCGTGTGCGCGGGTCCTTGGACGGCATCGCTCATTCCCTCGTTTTCGGCTTCTCTCCGGGTGACCCGCGAGGTCATGGCTTGGTTCGAAATCCAGGAACCGATGCTCTTTGCGGTCAACCAGTGGCCCGTCTTCATGCTGGAGAGCCGACACGGCTTGCATTATGGAATCCCGCCAGAGCATGGGAACGCCGCCGCGGGTTTCAAGATCGCCAAGCACCATCATCGCACCGAGGTGGTTGACCCTGACGATTGCGATCGAGCCGTTTCTCCCGACGACGAGGCTCTGATCCGCGTCGCTCTCGCCAACCATGTTCCAGGAGCGAACGGCCGCCTTCTCGCTGCCCAGACCTGCCTTTACACGGTCACTCCCGACGGCGATTTCCTCATCGATCGGGTGCCCGGATCACCCCAGATCATTGTCGCGTCCCCCTGCTCCGGGCACGGCTTCAAGTTCGCTCCCGTGATCGGCGAGATCCTCGCCGATCTCGCCATGGAAGGCGAAGCACGCCATGACATCAGCCGGTTTCGACTCCGCCGTTTTCAATGATAGCTCCCTCGAATAATGTGGGCGCAATCGCGCGCAAGGCGCTTACAGGAGGAATTCCATGCTCGGACTGATGCAGGAGTGGCCGCTGCTCTGCCACCGCATCATCGACCACGCTGCTCTTAACCATGCGGACCGGCCGATCATTACCCGCTCGGTAGAGGGCGACATTCACACCACCGACTACGCGGAGATCCGCACGCGGGCACTGCGCGTGGCGCAACGTCTGGAGCGCGACGGCATCAGGCTTGGCGACCGCGTGGCAACACTTGCCTGGAATACCTGGCGCCATTTCGAGGCCTGGTACGGGATTATGGGAATCGGCGCGATCTATCACACCGTCAATCCACGCCTCTTCCCGGAGCAGATCGCCTGGATCGTCAATCATGCCGAAGATCGGATGATGCTCCTCGATCTGACGTTCATCCCCTTAGTCGAAAAGCTCGCCGCGCAGATGCCCACGATCGAACGCTACGTCGTGTTGACGGACGCAAAGCATATGCCCGCGACCGCGCTGAAGGATGCGGTTCCCTATGAGGAATGGATCGGGCAGGCCGACGGCGATTTCACCTGGAAAACGTTCGACGAGAATACCGCTGCCGGCATGTGCTATACCTCCGGCACGACGGGTAACCCAAAGGGCGTCCTCTACTCGCATCGGTCCAATGTCCTGCATGGGCTCATGGCCAACAATGCAGACGTGAAGGGCTTGACGTCGCGAGACGTCGCACTCCCGATCGTGCCGATGTTCCACGCCAATACCTGGTCGATCAATTTCTCCGCCCCGATCTCGGGAGCATCGCTGGTCCTGCCCGGACCCAAGCTCGACGGCGCATCGATCTACGAGCTGCTCGACCGCTACAAGGTGACATGCAGCGCCGGCGTTCCGACGGTCTGGCTCATGCTGTTGCAGCATCTCGCAGCCACCGGCAACAAGCTTCCCTATCTCAAAAAGATCGTGATCGGGGGGTCTGCGTGTCCGCGTGCCATGACCAAGACCTTCCAGGACGTGTATGGGGTGGAAGTCATTCATGCCTGGGGCATGACCGAAATGAGCCCGCTCGGGACCGTGTGCACGATGAAGCCGGCCTATGCCGGGCTCACGGGCGAAGAGCGGCTGGACATCGAGCAGATGCAGGGACACACGCCTTTCCTCGTCGAGATGAAGATTACGGACGATACCGGAAAGCGCCTGCCGTGGGACGGCAAAACTTTCGGTCGACTGAAGGTACGCGGGCCGGCGGTCGCTCGCGGGTATTACGGGGAAGAGGACAGTATCCTCGATGAGGAGGGGTTCTTCGACACCGGCGATGTGGCAACGATCGATCGCCACGGCTACATGCGCATCACCGACCGCTCCAAGGACGTCATCAAATCGGGCGGGGAGTGGATTTCGTCCATCGACATCGAGAATCTCGCGATCGGCCATCCCAAAGTGGCGGAGGCAGCCGTGATCGGCGTTCGGCATCCCAAATGGGATGAGCGGCCGTTGCTGGTGCTCGTGCCCAAGCCGGGCGTCTTGGCAACACGGGAAGAAATCTTCGCCTTCATGCAGGGAAAGATTGCGAGCTGGTGGATGCCGGACGAGATCGTATTCGTGGACGAGATTCCGCATACGGCGACAGGCAAGATTCAGAAGACGGTGCTGCGGGAGCGTTTCAAGAATTTCGTTCTGCCGGCGGCGGCGACGGCGCCCTGACACCCAACTCTCGCCACAGGGCACGCTAAATTCCGCGGACGGTTGGGCCTTCAGGATCGAAAAATGACCACCCTCGATGCGACCGTTTCGACGGCGCAAACCAGCATGTCCGCCCGTTCGCCGATGGCCCGCTTTCTCGGTCGTGGCGCAGCGTTTTGGCGACTTCTCGCCCGCGGCGCCGTGATGCTGATGTTCACTCTGGGCATCTATCGTTTCTGGCTCACCACCGACATCCGTCGTTATCTGTGGTCGAACACCGAGATCGCCGACGAGAGCTTCGAGTACACCGGCACGGCGCGCGAGCTGCTCCTCGGGTTCTTAATCGCCATTGCCGTCCTTGTGCCGCTTTACTCCGCGTTCTTCCTGCTCACTCTTGCACTTGGCCAGATCTGGAGCGCGCTAAGCATCATCGCCCTGACATTTCTGGGCCAGTATGCCGTTTTTCGCGCACGCCGTTATCGTCTGACCCGGACAATCTATCGCGGCGTGCGCTTCTACCAAACCGGCTCAGCTTGGCACTATTCCGTTTGTGCCGTGTTCTGGTGGACTTTGATCGTGCTGAGCTTGGGAATTGCTTATCCGTTTGCCCAATCGCAGCTCGAGCGTTTCAAGATGCGCAACACCTTTTTCGGGAGCCTGCCTGGCCGATTCGAAGGCTCCGGGTGGCGCCTCTTCCTGCGCGGTCTCATCCTTTGGGTCCTTGCTGTGGTGCCTTTCGCAATCGGCGCTGTTGCGACCATTCTCGCCATCGATTGGGATGCACTCACGTCTGCTGTAGCCGGAGATGACAAGGCGAGCTGGCTGGAAAACAGCGGACTTGCCGGCGCAGTCGTGTTTGCCACGTTGACAGGGATATGGCTGCTGCTGTCCTTCGCCATTTTCTACCCGGCTTTTCAGACGATGGTCTTGCGTTGGTGGGTGTCGGGGCTGCGCTTTGGAGATGTGGCGGTGAGCTCGCGGCTGCGCATGGCCCAGGTGTTTGCGGTTTATGCCCGATTCCTGGGCTATGCTCTCTTGTTCACACTCGTTGTATCAGTCGCGCTGTTGCTCGGTGCTCTGGTACTTCCAAACGTCCCCGGGGAGCTGGATCCGATCTACAAGGAGATCGTCTCGACCGTGTTGGTTCTTGGCGCCTATGTCGCCACCGCGCTCGGCTACTCCACGATCTATCAAGCGACGGTGAAGCTCGGCTTATGGCGATGCGTGATCGAAACGCTTGAAATCTCCAATTCCGCCGCGTTGGAAAACGTAGCGGCCGCCGGCGAGCCGGCATCCCCCGTGGGTGAAGGCCTCGCCGACGCCCTCAATGTGGGCGGGATATGAACGCACCCGAGGTCGGCATCTCCACCATTGCCGGGCGTGGAATTTTCTTTGATGGGTTGACGGCTGCCCATCACGACGTTGCCGTCGAGCTCGCGCCTGATGCCTTGCGGCTGCGCGCTGCTGACGGGACCGTGCTTGCGGAATGGGGATATGGCGAGATCGAGAGCCTTTCTTCGCCGGAGAACGTGCTACGCATCGGCAAAGCCGGGAACCCCGTGCTCGCGCGGCTTGAGGTGAAGGATCCGCAGCTCGTCGCAGCCATAGATGAGAGATCCGCACCCGTTGACCGCACCGGGCGCATCGAGCGCCGGCTGCGAGACAAGGTTATCTTGTGGAGTATCGCCGCCAGCGTGTCGCTCGTCCTGCTCGCGATCGTGGGCGTGCCGTTGCTCGCGACCGCGCTCACGCCTCTCGTTCCTTATGCCTTCGAACGCAAGCTCGGAGCTGCCGTGGCAACGCAAGCCCGCGCGAGCCTGGACAACCATCGCACTGGCGCTGCATTCGAATGCGGCAATGCGCAGAACGAGCAGGCCGGCCGCGCGGCATTCGACAAACTGCTGGAGCAGATCGAGGCAGCCGCAGCCTTGCCGTGGCCCCTCAAGGTCATGATCGTGCGCCGGCAGGAAGCAAACGCGATCACGCTTCCCGGAGGGCACATCTACGTGTTCGAGGGCCTGATCGACAGCGCCCGGACGCCGGACGAGCTCGCAGGCGTGATCGCTCATGAAGTCGGTCATGTTGCGCATCATGATGGAACGAGAACGGTGATTGAGGGTGCCGGCCTTTCGTTGCTGTTCGGAGTGCTGCTTGGCGACTTCGTAGGCGGCGGCGCCGTCATATTGGCGGCCAAGACCATCCTGCAGACGAGCTATTCTCGCGAGGTCGAGAGCGGCGCCGACAAATACGGAGTGATGTTGATCGCCGGAATAGGAGGGGACCCGCGCGCGCTGGGCACGATCCTGATGCGCGTAGCGGGAACTACCCACCCCGGGCCAACAATCCTGGCGGATCATCCCGACACGCGAGCTCGCGTTGCGGCGATCGAGGCCATGGCAACGTCGGGGCCTAGGAGAGCCCTGCTCGACCAGACGCAATGGGCGGCGCTCAAGACCGTGTGCTCGCGCGCATGAGAGCCGTGATGTCCCGCCGCTTCATCGAGACCGAGGCGACCTCGAAGCTCGCCGTCTGGGCTCTTCGCATCGCGGGATTCGCAGTCGCCGCTACGGTGCTCGCAATCGTGATCGTGCGTCTGGGCCAATGGGAAACAAAACCGGCAGTGGTCGCTTTTGCCGGGGCACTCGCAATCGCCGTCATTGCCCTTCTGGTCGCGCTCGCGGCCTTTGCCGTGATCTGGATGGAGGGACTGGGCGGGATGCGCGCCGCGCTGTGGGCGATGGCGATCTCGCTGTTCCTGCTCGCCTATCCCGCCTATCTCGGTCTCAAAGCCTACCGCCTGCCGTGGATCTATGATGTCACGACCGATCCAATCGACGCACCGCGCTATGAATGGCTAGCGCGCATCCGCCCCGCGGATGCCAATCCGGCGGCCTACGCGGGTCTTTATGCCGCCGAGCAGCAGCGCCGAGCCTATCCGGATATCGGACCGCTGAGCACGAGCGCCACTCCGGAAGCTGCTTACCGAGCTGCGCTCACTGTCATGAACAAGCACAAGGACTCTTTCCTCGCCCCGTATTGGCGCGTGGTCGATGCGCGCGAGCCGGCGGGACGGCGGGACGGACGCATCGAGGCGGTCGCGCGCTCAACCCTCATGGGGTTTCGCGACGACGTGGTGGTGCGGGTGCGCGAGGATCCTGACGGCGCGCGCATCGACGCACGTTCCTCCTCCCGTTACGGCTCGTTCGATTTCGGCACCAATGCGTCGCGCATCCGCCGGCTGCTCAATGATATCGAGGACATGATCCGCACGCAGAGGAACGAGCGCCCTGCCGCACGGCCCACGCCAGCAAAAAAACCGGCCAGCAAGAAGGATCAGTCCAAGCGGGAGCGAGACAGACGGTAAGGCCGATCGAGGGCCGGTTGCCCATCGGTCACGACCAGGCCGCGGGCGACCAGATCTTCAAGATGAGCAAGGACGGACAGTCCGGCCGCCTTGGTCAGCCGCGGATCCAGGCCGATATAAATCGCGCCCACAATGGCCGGAATATCCGTTTCCCCTTTGCCCAGCCGGCGCAAGATGGCCGCTTCGCGGGCCTGACGGTGGTGGATATAGGAACGCACGAAGCGCTGCGCCGCCCTTACCGCTCCACCATGGCCAGGCAGATAGATCGATTCCGGACGCGCCGCGAGTTTTCGCAGCGAGGCCATGTAGTCCTTCATTGATCCGTCCGGTGGCGCTACGACAGGGGTGGACCACGCCATCACATGGTCTCCTGAGAACAGCAGGTTCGGCTCTTTGAGGGCGAACGCCATGTGATTTGCGGTGTGCCCCGGGGTGGCCACTGCTTCGATGGTCCACCCTGAGCCGCTGACGATCTCGCCGTCCGCGAGGGCGCGATCCGGCTGAAACTCGGTATCATTGCTGGCATCGAGCCGCGGCGCCTCGTCGCCGCTGATTGCACGTGCTGGCCGGTGCGGTCCTTCTGCCAACACCAGGGCACCGGTTGCCGCCTTTACGGCCGGCACCGCCGGGGAATGGTCCCGATGCGTATGGGTGACGAAGATGTGGGTGACGGTCTCACCCCGAACGGCGCCAAGCAGCGCGCCAATGTGCGCCTCATCCAGCGGACCGGGATCGATGATCGCAACATGGCCGCGGCCGACGATGTAAGAGACCGTCCCCCGGAACGTGAACGGGCTCGGATTGTTGGCGAGGATCCGCCGCACCCCGGGCATGACCTCCTCGACTTTGCCGGGCGCGAGATCGAACGCCTTGTCGAACGGGATGTCGTCGCTCATCTGATTCGTGTCCCGGGCGCAGAGCAGCATGAGCAGCGATAGCACGGCGTCGCGACAGGGACAGCCTTCAGGAACCTGCGGGACGCGATATGCTGATCGTATGGCCCTGGGTCCCGGCTCTCGTTCGTTCGGGCGAAGACGCCCTCACTCAACTCGGCCGGGACACGAGCCAAGGGGTCTCCGCCCTGACCCGAGCCATATGCGACGGTTGTGGGCCGGCCGGTCAGCCGAGCTTGCGCCCGATAATGTCCTCGCAACGCAGGTCGCCGGTCTGCTCGTCACCGAGATAGAGCCCACCGGACATGGCAACGCGCATCCGGTTCGACGGCATGCCCGCGGTACCCCATCTGTCCGGCATGGGCATGACCTTCTCCCAGTAGGCGGGATTCTGCGGCACGTGGGTCGCATCATCAATCTGGTCGAGCTCGGTGGTGTATTCGGCCACGAAGCCGTTGGGCTCGATGAAATAGGAAAACACGTTGTTGCCGGGACCGTGCCGGCCGATGCCCCACGCGATCTCAAAGCCGTTGTTTTTGACACGACCAGTGCCGCGCATCAGCCCATCGATGTTTGGCAGCTCGTAGGCGACGTGATTGAGCGAAGGGCCGTTGTTGCGGAAGATCGCCAAGCTGTGGTGATCCGCACTGCAGCGCAGAAATTCCATGAGGTTCGTGCTGTCGGAGAGCTTGAAGCCGAGCACATCTGCGAAGAATGGCACCTGATCATCGACGCGCGCACTGTTGAGCACGACATGGCTGATCTTGGTCGGACGCGAGCGGTCGAGCACCGCGTCCGGATGCTGCACCAGGTCGGAGGAGATGCTCATCGGCAGACCGTCCGGTGTTTTGAACCGGAAGCCGTACCCGCCACCCGCACTCGCTGGGAGCGGCGCCGGATCGGCGGTGACGTCAACGCCGTATCCTTTGGCTTTGGCGCAAAGCGCATCAACCGCGGCGCGATCAGGGGCAGCAAAATGCACGCCGAGAAGCGCCGGCTTGGGGCACTCGCGGATCGTCAGCACATGATGCTCGCCGCCGGTTGCGCGTAAGTGCATCGTATCGGCTTCCGATGCGACCTCTTCCAGCGCCCAGACCTTGCTGTAGAACTCCGCCGATTGGTGAAGATCGCGAACACCGAGCTCGATGCTGCGAACTCCGGTTACCCTACCGTTTGCCATGCGTGACCTCTAGCTCTGTTTGAGACCGTTCTGCCGTATGCTCATTCTAAATGTCGCACAGCGGCGATGAAAGAACCAGTAGGATGGAGATCAAAGCTGCGCGATTTTCGGCATCACTTCGCTCGCAAAGAGCTGGAGCGAGCGCAGCGCCTCACTCAAGGTCATGGTACCAAGAAAAAGATAGGTGAGCAGATAGTTTACTCCGAGTTCCCGCACCTGGCGCTCGATCTCGTTGCGCACCGTATCGGGATTGCCGGAAATCACCGTGCCGTCGGCCACGCAGGCCTCGTAGTCGGCGCCCCTCGGCACATTGAGCCGCGAAACCAGCCCGGTCACGCCATGCTTGTCGCGCAGCCAGTTGAGATGGGCGAGGTGGCGGTCCATGGCAGGCTTGGCGAAACGCTTTGCCTCCGCATCAGTATCGGCAACAAAGATGTGACGCTGCACGCCGATCGCGGCGCCACCCGGGAACTCGGCCTTCGGCTGTGCCGCCTTTCCCCGTTTGGCGAACGCCTCCTTGAAGGCGGCAATATTCGCCTTTGCCGTAGGGATCGGCCCCAACGTCACGAAGTGGAGCCCATGCTGGCCCGCCCAGGTCGAGCCGATAGCGTTGGATGATCCGTACCAGAACGCCGGATGCGGCTGCTGCAGCGGCCGCAAGGCCATCGGGACGTTCTCGTAGGAGAAGTGCGGCCCGCTATAGGTGAACGTGTCCGTCATGAGCCCGGCGCTGATGCAGTTGAACGCATCGATGAAGATGTCGCGCGATTCCTCATGCTCGACCTTGTGATATTTCAGCTCGAACGGCGATACTCCGCGGCCGACGCCCACTTCGAGGCGACCATGGCTCAGGTGATCGAGCATGCAGATCTCCTCGATCAAGCGCAGCGGCGAGTAGAGCGGGAGCAGATAGACCAGCGGGCCGAGCCGCATGTGCCTGGTCGCGCGGGCGACCGCGCCGAGATAGACGCCCGGAGCCGGAACCATGTTGAGGGGCGTGGCATGATGCTCCGCAACGTGCAGGCAGTAGATCCCCGCATCGTCAGCCGCGCGGGCGAATGTGAGCCGCTCGTCAAACAGGGTGGCGAGCGGGCGATCGCCGTGCTCGACGTGATCAAACAGTCCAACCTTCATGATCTCAGTGGATTTCCGGCTCCGGAACCCCTCCCCTGCCGGCGAGAAAGCAACCAGCGGTGCCTGCGAAGGTCGTCGGAACGTTTACGGGGCATGAGCTGGGGGTGACCCTCTCGGAGCGGCGGAAGACAGAATCTAGTCTCCCCCGCAGGCATGTCCATGCGCTATTCCAGGCTCACCCCGCCGGTCTTGATGACCTTGGCCCATTTCTCGGTTTCCTCCGCAATCACCTGACCGAACTGCGCAGGGGTGCCGGGCATCAGGATGCCCCCGAGCTCAGCAAGCCTTGCCTTCACGCCGGGGTCGGCGAGCCCGGCATTGATCTCCTGGTTCAGCTTCTCGATGACCTCGGCAGGCGTGCCCTTGGGCATGCTCATGCCGAAGAAAGCACTCGCCTCGTAGCCGGGCACGGTCTCGGCAACGGTGGGGACGTTCGGCAGCGCGTCGGAGCGCGCCGCGGTTGTCACTCCAAGTGCGCGCAGTTTGCCGGCTTGGATATGAGGCAAGGAGGACGGCATGTTGTCGAACATCACCTGCACAGTACCGCTGATCATGTCGGTCAGCGCAGGCGCGGAGCCGCGGTATGGGACATGCGTGAGATCTATTCCCGTCATGATCTTGAAGAGCTCGCCCGAGAGATGCACCGAGGTGCCGTTGCCCGAGGAGGCCCAATTGATCTTGTCGGGATTGGCTCTGGCATAGGCGATGAACTCAGCCACGCTGTTCGCCGGAACCTTCGGGTTGACCTCCATCACGTTCGGTACCCGCATGAAGCCGGCGACGGGAGCCGTGTCCCGCATGAAGTTGAACGAGAGCCGCTGGTAGAGCGTTGCATTGATGGCGTTCGCCGGATTGGTCAGGAGAACGGTGTAACCGTCCGGCGGCGAGTTGATCATCGCTTCGGTGCCGATGTTATTGCCTGCGCCGGGCTTGTTCTCGATGATGAACTGCTGGCCTAGCCGCTCCGAAAGCCAGTGACCTATGAGGCGCGCAACAATGTCGGTCGTCCCTCCCGCCGGATAGCCGACGATCCAGCGCACCGGCCGAGAGGGGTAGTCCGCCGACGCGGCCAACGAGGGCGCGGAGACGAGCAAGGCCGCGATCAGGTACAGGGCGACGAGCCGTGCACCACTCCAGCTTGGCTTCATGGATTTCCTCCGATGCGCGGTTGGGTTGTGCTGGGCACTATTTTAGCTTCAGTTCTTCACAATCAGAATCGCGCCGCAATCGTCCGCGCCGCTGCAGCGGTGACACGGCATGCGTACTTGCACCCCCCGCAATCGCATTCAATGGGGAACGGAGGGCGCGAGCGAGGCTTAACCTATGTTAGGAAAGGGGTCGCTGTGAACCCGAAAGTCTTGCGTCAATACGCCGTCGATTGCGATCGCATGGCAAAGGAGTGCAGCGACCTGTTTACGAGGGAAGCTCTAATCGAGCTTGCAGTCGAGTTCCAACGCGCCGCAGAAGAGATCGAAAGCGGTTCCAGAGCCGGGAGAAGGCGCAAGCAGGCGCCAAGGTCCAGCGCTCCCCAGGCTCGAGGAGCGCGGATCAAGCCTCGCGCTACAAGGCGCAGTGGACGCCGTTTTTCGTCGGCGCGCTGATTCCGGCACGATCTTAGGTTGTGTACGCGGGAACTGGCCCCCGAACGCGCCCACGCTTGCCTGCCCAGATGCTGCCACAACTTTCAGTGTGAGTGTGACCGAACAATTGCGCAGATGCGCTCTCCCGCGTATGCTGGCGCACTGGGGTGTTGCGACTAGGTCCAGAGTTGGTGCTATGCGTTGCATGGGGTGCGGCGCACAGATGGTTCTGACGGCGGCCGTGCCTGATCAGACCATGCCTGTGCGAGGGTTTGAGCATCAAACGTTTCGGTGCTTCGATTGCGGCGTGACGGAGCAAACCCGCAGGTTTCGGGCCGGCAGTCCTCCCGTGGCGGAAGTGATGGGACCTGCTTCCAACGGTGTGGAGCCGGGGAACGGTACCGAAGCCCTCCCTGCCGCTGCCGCGGCGCGATCCCGGACCTGGACACGTGCCGTTGAAAAGCTACGCAGCCGAGAGGCCGAGATCCGCCAGCGCGCCGAACGGGCCAAGCGCACGGACTGGAATATGGCTTTCAACCAGGCGTGGGAGCAGCTTGCTCCCGCGCCGGCGGCCGCGGTTCAGAACGGTCAGAACGGCCATTCCATCTACGCCAGACCCGACGATCTCGCGGCGATGTTCGCCCGGAGTGTCCGCGGCCGCTTGCGCAAGAAGGCTGCGATGCCGACCACCCGGGGTCGTGCAGCAGCGCCGATCGCAGACCCGAGCCCTGAAGCGGCGCGAGAGTTCAACCGGTTCTGGGACAGCTTGAGCGGGAGCACTCCCCTGCAGTTACTGGCCGAGCCGACATCCGTGCCGAACGTGCCACCGCAGGCACTACTGCCTTTACCCAAATCAGTAAGTTTGGTGCCGATCGAGGCGCCGGCAATCGCGAGCGCCGCCGCACGCGCGATATCCCTGCTGGGCGGTTCGCTGAACTCGTAGTGGCCCCTCCCGCGAGCCGGGCTGGCCAGGGTTTGACGGGGGCCGCACCGCTATGAGAAGAGCACGAGAGGCGGCAGCTCGGCCAGCGTCATGACGATGCGGTCCGGAGAGCCGGGCAGCCGCTCTGGACGCTGGCCGTAACGATTGCACCACACCACCTGCATGCCGAACGCAGCGGCGGCATAGGCATCCCACGCATTTGACGACTGGAATGCAATCGCGCGGGCCGGAATGCCAAGCCGGTCGACCGCAAGCTGATAGACCTTGGGATGCGGCTTGTAGACACCAACTTCTTCGACCGAGAGAACGGTATCCAAGAGCTTCTCCAGCCCGGCCGCCCGCACGACCGCGTCGAGCATCTTGGGCGAGCCATTTGAGAGAATTGCGGTGCGCAGCCCGGCTTGCTTGAGCTGTCGCAGCACGTCCGGCACTTCCGGAAACAGCTCGAGTGTGAGATACAGGTTCATCAGCCGCTCGCGCGTCCCGGAGCGGTCGATGGCCAGAGTTTCCAAAGCGAAGTCGAGCGCATCCGCGGTGACCTGCCAGAAGTCCGCATGTCGGCCTTGCAGGGCGCGCAGCCACGTGTATTGCAGCTGCTTGTCGCGCCACAGGGCGGTCAGCTTGTCGGTGTTGTCTCCAAGGAGGTCACGGCACCGATTCGCGGCTGAAGCAAAATCAAACAGCGTCCCGTACGCGTCGAATAGGCACGCGCTCACTCCTTTCAGCCGGCCGTCTTTCATGTCGTGGTCCCTTGATGCATGCGTCCGATCGAATCCAATGGGCCGGCACTTCTTCGCATGGGGCCGCCAATCCAGCTTACGCCATGTATTGCCAGCAGAGAGCCTTGCCGGCTAGTGTTTCGCACGCTGTACCCGCGTCCGCGAACGCCCAAGAAATCCGCTTCGGAAGATGCTTGTCGCACGGCGCCCGCAGATCGAGGCGCTACTCAAAAGGGGGTGTCATGCGCTTTCTCAGCCTGCTCTTTGCTCTCCTGCTTCTCTCGGCGTGCGGAAGATCGCCGGGCCCTGCGGGGCCGGGCGGGCCGGCAGGGCCCCAGGGCGTTGCAGGACCGCAAGGCCCTGGCGGAGCGCAGGGCCCCTCCGGACCGCCCGGACCAGCAGGACCTCAGGGCGAAGCGGGGTTGCAGGGTCCTGCCGGTCCGCAAGGAGTGCGCGGCGAAGGCGGACCGCCGGGACCAGCAGGCCCGAAGGGCGACGCGGGACCGGCAGGACCCAAAGGCGATCGCGGCGAAGCAGGGCCGTCCGGCCCACCCGGCCCCGCAGCCACAGCCGCGCTGCGCGGCTTCGATTCCAACGGCGATAGCGTCACCTGCGAAGAAAACGAAGTCCTGGTCTCCGCGATCTGCAAGAACACCGGCGGTCCGCCTGTCCTCCAGGGGGCAACGGTGCGCTGCGCGGGATCAGCGGGAATCGTCGGCCTCTGCATGCGCAAGCCGCAATAGCGGACCGAGTATCTCAAGGATTCGGCGACGAAGTAGCGGTGCAGAGCAATGGTTGCGCCGCTCGCGCGACAAACCGCGTCCTAATTCCCCGGCTGCTGCGCACGGTACCAATCGAGAATGTGCGCTCCGTCCCAGGCAACGACACCCTCGCGGCTGAGAATCTCTTCGAAGGCGCGCCGGACGTGATCGATGCGATGGGGCGCTCCGGAGAGGTAGGGGTGGCAGGCGATCGCCATGATCTTGGCCCGCTCCTCGGATTCCCGATACAGGCACTCGAAATGATCGAGCGCGCGCCGATACATCATGTCCGATGCATGGTGCTGCAGCGCCATCATGACGATGTCGTGCAGCTCGAAATTGTAGGGTAGGGCGACGACCGGCGCGTGCGTGGTCTTCAAGGTCACCGGTTCATCGTCAAGCACCCAGTCGCCGATGTATTCGATGCCGGCTTCGGCGAGGTAATCGAGCGTGTCGAATGTCTGGGTGAGACCGGGACCGAACCAGCCGCGCGGCCGCTTGCCCCAGAATTTCTCGATGATGGCCATCGACCGCATGATCACGCCGCGCTGATCCTCGAGCTTGTGCATCGGCACCTGATCGTAGCTGTGGGCGTTGAGCTCCCAGCCTTCCTCGACGCAGGCAGCGACCACTTCCGGGTAGGTCTCGCAAACGCGCGCATTCAAGGTTACGGTCGGCAATGCGCCGACGTCGCGCAGCATCTTTTTGAGCCGCCAGAACCCCACACGCATCCCGTATTCATGCCAGCTCCAGTTGGGCATGTCCGGAAGCTGGGGCTGACCTTGCGGCGGCGAGATCACCATCCGCGCCATCGGACGTGAGATGTCCCATTCCTCGAGCGCCAGCACCGGCCAGACCACCACGCGGATGCCCTGGGGAAAGCGCAACGGCGGACGCTTGGTGATGGGCGAAAAGGAGAGGCGATCGCGGGGCTGCATGCTCGGTGCGCCGATCCCAGTGGCAGACTTGCGCCACGATCATTGATTCTTGCGATCTTTGCAATTGCGCGATCGCGATGTTTGCAATTGCGCGATTCGTGCTGTGCCGCCTCCCTCCCCGTCCGTCCGCATGTCGGTCGGAGCAAGTCGTGTGGAACTGCGCGGGCACTTCAGAGTTTCCTATCCGACACAAATGGAGAAGGCTATGGGCTTTGGTCGAGGATTGCTTCTGTGGCTGATCGGGATCCCCTTGCCGATCATCATCGTCTTGGCATTGTTCATGCATCACTGAGCGAGTTCGCATCTCCTTCACTATTCCAAACTGTAAGGGCGGGTTTCAGACCCGCCCTTACGCGTGCCCGGCCGAGAGAGATCGGGTTGTCTTTTCAGCTCCGAGGATTTGCAGAATAGAAACCCGGGAGCCAGTTCTCAGGTTGTCGTGTAAGCCATTGCCTGGAGAGCGCGCATGAAGGATGAAACAACGCTGGTCGTCGCTGTTGCAACGCACGGGGCAACGCGCCTGCCGGGCGTGGATGTCGACAGTTATAATGTCGAGCTCAAGGACGACGAGGGCTTCCTCGGCGACCGCGCCAGTAAAGGCGCGTTCCGCGCAATGCTCGAGAACTGGCGCAAACCCCTGCGCAAAGCCGGGAAAGATCCCCTGGGCGAGGAGCCGAGTGAGGATATCAGCAGGAAGAAGCTCGATGCCATGCTGGTCGAAGGAGACCCTGAGGCGGCGGGCGTGGTCCAGAGCGCGGTGGAGGAATTTGCGCAGGAGCTCGCGCTCGTCATCCGGCGGTTCCTCAAGCTGAAAGCCTGGCGCGATACCGAGCGCATCGTGATCGGCGGCGGTATGCGGGCAAGCCGCGTCGGCGAGCTGGCGATCGGCCGCGCCGCGGTCATCCTGAAGGCCGACAAGGTGATCATTGATCTCATTCCCATCCATCACGACCCGGATGCGGCAGGTTTGATCGGGGCCGCGCATCTGGCGCCGCGCTGGATGTTCGAGGCTCATGACGCCATCCTCGCCGTGGACATCGGAGGCACCAACATCCGCGCAGGAGTAGTGGAGCTCAATCTGAAGAAGGCGGCGGACCTGTCGAAGGCCTCGGTTTGGAGAGCCGAGATTTGGCGACACAGGGAGGAGAAGAGGCTCGGCAGGGAGGACGCCATCGACGAGCTTGTCGCTATGCTCAAAGGCCTGATCGTGCGCGCCGAAAAAGAGGGATTCCGGCTCGCACCTTTCATCGGCATCGGCTGCCCGGGGATGATCCAACCGGACGGGAGCATCGATCGCGGCGCTCAGAACCTGCCCGGCAACTGGGAGAGCAGCCGATTCAACCTGCCGCTAAGGATTAACGAGGCGATCCCCGCGATCGAAGAGCATCAATCCATGGTGGTGCTGCACAACGATGCCGTCGTGCAGGGGCTAAGCGAGGTGCCGTTCATGTCGGACGTGACGCATTGGGGCGTGTTGACGATCGGCACCGGGTTGGGCAACGCGCGCTTCACCATGCGGTCACATTCCCGAAAGGAGTGAAGCAGATTCCTTCCGCTTGATCCTGATTCGCGAGGCGAGGCATGCATCAGTGGGCGCTGGCTCCATGGGCGACGTGCCCAGTGTCGCGAGGGACGTAGTTCGCATTCGAGTCCGGCGCTACCGTGCAGAACCCGTGCGAACGCGGACTACCGCCAGTGCCGCTGGGAACCGAGGGCGTGGTGGGGCCTGAGCTTGTTCGCGTGCCCAAAGGAGGTCGTATCGCCGGCTGTTGGCGGGAGTTCGGTCGACGACGACTTTTCGGCTGCCGCAGCGATCTACCGCGCGAGCGGTTTAGTCCCCCGACCCTGAGCCGACATTAGGCCGGCTGATCGGTTGCAAAATCGTCGTTATGGTCGCTGACTCATCTTTGCCAATTCGATATTCTGCTGGCGTCGGCTCAGCCCGACAATTTCGAGGAGCAATAAAGGAGGAGCTCAATGAGGACGCTCGTGAGTCTACTTGCAACCGCAGCGCTGGTGGGAGGCGTCACGATTGCAAGTGCCCAGTCAGGAAGCCCCACAGCCCCATCAGGACCAATGGCCGGGAGCGGCAGTGCGTCCAACGCCACCCAGGGCGTGGGAGGAACACAGCGGATCGAAACTACCGGCCAGGCCACGACAACAAAAAAGGGGGCCAAGGCAGCGCCCAAGAAGCCAGCGCCCAAGGGGTCAGGAAGCTCCTCTGAGCCGTCAGGACCGGCGGCCGGGGGCGCCAGCCCGCCGGGGCGCTGAATTTCTGCTTCGAATTGGCAAAATCACGGACGAGGGCGCCGACGCGCCCTCGTTGCGTACTCCGATCTCTGTCCACGTTGACGGGCCTCAACCTGGGCTTCGCCTCAGACCGACTGAAAGACCCCGAATCCAGGCAAGCGATGCTACGGATAAGGGTAGCGAGCGGCCCTGGCGCGAGCTTTCAATTCACGCCTCAAGTGTTCGAAAGCGTAGGCCGAACGAATGTAAGCGTCCGGCGAACTACGCCTTCCGCGTTGACGCCATCCATGAGAAGCTTGCTCATTAATTGGCAAGTTAACGGGCACGCGTAACGCGTCGCGCGAGGATGACATTTGGCGAAGCGCAATGGTGGATGCGAAGCGCAGCGCGCCTTCTCAACTGAAATAGAGTGGACAACGGATTTGCAAAGCGCCGGGGACCAGAAGCGACTCGTTCCGCACCATCCTAGCTCTGGACGCTTCATTAACCAGAGCTGATTAGGCGCGAGCGCTTTTAGGACTTATTATACTCACATCGTACACAATGTTGACCCAATGCAGTCATGCTCTTCGCAAAACGGAGCACTCATGCTAGACAAGGGAAGAAATGGCGGTGAGCCTATATCCGAGCGATCAGCCGGGAGGCCTGACCGGAATCGTTCGGCCGGTTATGCGCTCTTGCAGTCACAGGAGCCCCTTCCGCCATACGAGTTCGATCCGATGTTCGATAATCCAGTCATTCGCAAGCGCATCGGCGAACTGATTGCAAACGCAATGAAGCACCGATCTTCCAAGCCTTAGCCTTATAGTGAGGTCGGCGTCATGATGGAAGAGGCGCGCCGATAACTGTTCACCTGCTTACGTATTTTTGCGCCACGTCGTCGCAGAATTCAGCGCCAAAATGGCCCCGTCATGCAACTGCACGGGATCGCGCTCTCCTTCCATTGCCAAACGCAGGATACATCGCGCAAGCTCTTCTGGCCGAATATTGTCATGGCCGTTAGTGCTGAGAGTTATCCACGCTTCATCAAAAGCGGTTTCAACGATTATCAGGGTCTTGGGATCAAAAGAGCCATTGTTATGGTGATGCATGTTCCCCTCCTGGCCTGATTCAGACATCCGTTGGCCGGCAGCCATCCCAAATCTCCGAGGTTAATGCATCACTAAGCTTCGGCTGAACGCGTTAACGAATGATTAAGGCCGCAAGCCACCTTGGGACGTGGACGCTGAGCCGGACAGGACTCTCCTGGGCGGGAGAGGACTGCGCCCCGCCGTTGAGAGGGTGCGGTTGCGGGCGCGACAAGTCGCGGACCGGGCAGGCGGCGCACTTCGATCTGCAACAGGATGTTGTCCAGCGCCGTGCGCGCCACCGCTTTGATCGCGGACAGGATGGGAATTCATGCACCGAGGGCTTGTGGCGTTCGTATGCCAGACGTGTCATACCGATCGCAATGCGTGGCTCTTATAAAATCATTCCTGGAATGAAATCCGCTAACCTTATAACAGCCGTGCAGACGCTGGAGCGGCATCTTCAAGCTGCTTATCGGATTTCAGGAACGTGAAAATTCCGCGATACCAAGTGGTTTTGCGGGGTCTTCGCAGTCTGGCCGGCGCAGACCGGACTGGCTGGCTAGGCTGAGGACTCCAACCTGCAGATGTCATTTCCACGATGTTTATTGCAGGTCGTGGGCGAAAGCTCTCAGTCCCACAACGTTCCATGAACAATGAGATAACTGCCTGCCATTCAGTCAATGGAGACGCAAGATTTTGTACCGCTCATGATGGATCGGCCCCTCCGCGGCCCCATGAACACACGTGGGTTCAGCGCGGCGGGTGTTTTACTCTTCCCGACGGCGAAAACTCCTGCAAGCAGCCGTCACGTGCAGAAACGATTAGAGTCCCCGTGCGGCTCTCGCACCCACGAGTCCGAGCACAAGCAGAACCAGGAAGATGACCAGGAAGATGTAAGATAACACGCGAGCCACATCCGCACTTGCCGCCGCAAGATCCGTAAAGCCGAAGATCGCCGCGACTACCGAGACCAGAAACATAATCAGCGCCCATTTTAGCAATGACATGGCGGTCTCCTTCGGCTCAGTAACGAGCGGAACCCGGCTTTGCTCCCCGTGCGCCTGTGCTCGCAGTCAAGTCGCCGCCTGATCCCTGTGGCCTGAATTAGTCGGGGCCCACCGCTGCCACAGCGATCTCGGAATATCGCCCTATCCAGGAGAACTACACTCAGATGCGGAAATGATTGCCAGCATCTGGACGACCCACCGGACTTAATGCTGCATCAGGTCATAGCAATGCCCAAAAGAAGCGGAGGGACGCGCGATGACGAGGTACGCTTTGGCCTTTCACTCCGCCGCCTGTGCTGCGTGAGGCGTGGAAATGCGCGAGACCGGAGTTTCGACAACAAGGCTGTCGAACTCGGCCTTCAAGGTGGGCGACATGATGGGTCGCCCGGGCAAACGGTCCATAGGCTCATACCACGGCTGCTGCCCGACCACTCCATCCTGGACCGACCGCGCCAGGAGCTGACCGATTTCTTCGCCTTCCAGCGGCACCAGCTTGTGATCGGAGTCGTACCGGTAGAGCTGAGGGCAGAAATATAGGGCATGAATGCGCTTGTCATAGCCTTCCAGCACGAGGTAGTGTCGCTTGCGGAGAAAAATGTTATATTTCGTCACTATTTTGCGATCTGTCGTGGCCTTGGCAATTCGCAGCCTTTCAGGTGATGGCCCGACTATCGTCCACGCTTCTAAGACAATGATCCAATCATTCTTCCCGAGATTATGGGGATGGATCTCGATATAGTGAATTGGTACTTTCCTTCTGAAAATGCCCATGTCAATTAGATACTCCCTTGTCCCCGGAGGCCTCTGCGGTTCCGAACGATTCAACCTCCCACAAGCCCCCCTATAAGAACCAACTTTGCAAGTAAGGCGCAAAAGTGACGGCGGCTGTTCCAAATTAGGACAATTATTTGTATCGACGGCACCGTTGAAAGGGAGCAATCTAAGAGCGGATCACGGCGTACGGCCTGCTACGTTTACACCCAGGTGCTCAGTGGCGGCTTAGCGTGAAAGCAAAAGATAATGTCACCCACCTTTAATTTGGGTCGCGCATGACAACCACGCTCGATATCAGGTCCAGAGTTCCGTTTCCTGCCGGCGTATTGAGCAACTTTTACACACCATCCGCCGGGCGGGTGCGCCGCGGGCCCCAAACTGGTTTGGGCGGGCAAACTATCTCAAACTGCACAGTTTTGGCTCCCGAGCGGCATGTCAGTCTCTTCGCGGCTCCCCCCCCCAATGACGGCCGGCGTTATTGGTGAAGTGTCACCTCAATGCCTATTATTCCGACTAACACCGCCGCCACTGCGGCCCAAAACGTCATTTTCACATACCAAATCGTTGCGCTTTCGCGTCGCTCACGCTGTAGCTCTTTTTCGCGAAGCCATAGGAATGCCTACTGACGCTGACGCTCGTCGGCAATTCAGACTCCAACACCGCTGCGGAGTTGAAGATCATTGCGAATTGCACTTTCGCCTTGCCGCTCAAACTCTGCTTTCCATTTTGCTGTTTCATCCCCCATATCAGGCCCCGTACCCGATCTGAGATGCAAGAAAGCTGGTCGGAGTGGCAGGATTTGAACCTGCGACCCCCTCGTCCCGAACGAGGTGCGCTACCAGACTGCGCTACACTCCGCCTGACCAGGAAGCCGGGATATATACCTAGCCGCCCGGCAGTTTCAAGCAGTCTCGACAGCCCTGTCAACGTGCGAAATCAGTTGGCCGCGAGCAGTTCGCGCAGCACGTCCTCGGCGCGCTCGACTACGAGGCTGATGTGCCCGGCATTCGGGACAATGTGCAGCTTGTGATTCGGCAACTTGGACGCAACGTATTTGGCACCTGCGGGAAACACCATATAACCCAATTCGCCGTGCCAGATGTTTACCTGCATGGTGATGTCCGACAGGGAAAAGCCCCAGTCCTTCAATTCAAGGGCGATCGATTCGACTGGACCTCTCACACCGTTGCGGGACCCTTCGAGGATCATATCTTGAAAGTGCTGCTTAACCTCCGGGCGCTTCAGGATTTCAATGTCACTTTTAGTGTGACCTTTCACCTGCTTCATTGCATTGACCGGATCTTTGCGGATCTGCCACAGAATGTACCGGTAAATCGCTCTGGCCGCGAACGGAACGGTCTTCGCCAGCCGCGCCTGGAGAATCTCCTCAGCCATGAGGAACTGGCTGGCGTCAAGCTTCTCGCCATTGACCGCGAGCGGGGGTACGCCGCTGACCACGGCACAACCCTTCAGCCGCTCCGGGATGAACCGCGCACACGCAAGCGCGTACGGTGAGCCCGACGAGATGCCTGCAACGACAAACCGGTTCAGCCCAAGCGCATCGGCGAACTCGATCACGTCGGCTGGCCAGTCGACGGTCCGATAGCCTTTCACGTACGTCGATATGCCGAACCCAGGCCGGTCAATACCTATCACGCGGGCACCGAGCTGCTTGCCGGCCTCATCATAGTTCCTCGCCTCGAGGCGGCTTGACGGGCAGCCGTGGAACTCGAGCATCGGCTCGCCCTTCGGGTCACCATACTCGGCGAAGCCGAGCGTGCGGCCGTCCTTCAGGATCAGGCGCTGTTCGGTGGGGTTGCTGATTCTCTCTGCCAATTTCTCCAACTCCTTGAGACTTGTCAGCACCAGTCTACGGGGTCATGGGAAGACCGTCCAGAAGCACTCGATGAAGCACTCGATGAATCATAGACAACGGCTGCGCCCAATTAGACGCCGAACATTTTGTTGCCTATCGCTGGCTCGTGGCGCTTGCGGTTGCTTTCCGGCGCAATGCCGAAGCATAGTGTGCCGAATGGTACTTCGGCCGGTGGCACTGAGCTGCCGAGCCGGAATGCCCGCATTCGGAGAAATATTGGAGGGTAGGCGGACCCACTGCCGGGAGCTTGATACCGCTGAGCGTTGACAGATTGTCATATCGCCTCATCACCTCCTGAGTGACCCTTGCTATTTCATCACGCGCTGCGAACCTCGCATGCTTCGAGAGAGCGGGTCATGCGAATGCGATCTCATCGTATGGTGCAGGAAACGTATAGTGCAGGAAATGGACAGCTTCGGCTGCTCGTGCTAATTTAGTAGTACAAGTCGGCACCATACGGAGGAGCGCTCGGATGAAGACAAGAGCTTGCAACGTCCTCCTGGTTTTCCCTCGGTTCAACCCGCACTCGTTCTGGAGCTTGAGAGGCGTGCTGGATGTCGTCCGGGTGCGCTGTCCTGCTCCGCCGCTCGGCCTGATCACGCTTGCCGCGCTTCTTCCGCAAACATGGAATTTCAGGCTGATCGACCGCAATGCCGAAGACCTGGAGGACGATGATTTGAACTGGGCCGACCTGGTGATGACGGGCGGCATGCTTCCACAGCAGCCAGACGCGCTCTGCGTCATCGAACTATGCCGCACTCGCAATATTCCGGTTGTCGTCGGCGGCCCGGATGCGACCTCAAGCCCTCACGTCTATGGCAACGCCGATTTCCGGGTGCTCGGAGAGGCCGAAGGCATCATCGAGCAGTTCATCCAGGCATGGACGGGCGGGGCCACAACAGGGCTGTTCGAAGCCGAGAAGTTTACAGCCGATGTTACGAAAAGTCCGACCCCACGCTTCGATCTGCTCAAGATGAAGCATTACCAGTTTGTCGGGGTGCAGTTCTCGCGCGGTTGCCCTTTTAATTGTGAGTTTTGCGACATCATCGAGCTTTATGGCCGTGTTCCCCGCACGAAGACCGCAGAGCAGATACTGGCTGAGCTCGATGCGCTCTTAGCCCTCGGCTACCGCGGTCACGTCGATTTCGTCGATGACAACCTCATTGGTAATAAAAAATCGCTAAAACGCTTTCTTCCCGCATTGCAGCGGTGGCAAAGCGAGCGAGGCTACCCGTTCAAATTCTCGACGGAAGCTTCGATCAATCTTGCGGATGACGCCGAGCTTCTGCGAATGATGCGGGACGCGAATTTCTTCATCGTATTCGTCGGTATCGAAAGCCCGAACACCGATACGCTTATAGCAATGCAGAAAAAGCAGAATACGCGACGCAGTCTGGCGGATAGCGTGCATAGGATTTACGGCGCAGGCATGGTCGTATCCGCCGGGTTCATCCTTGGGTTTGACAACGAGCCCGACAGCGTGTCTGCAGCCATGGTCGAATGCATCAAGGCAACCGGTATTCCCGCTTGCATGGTAGGGCTGCTCACTGCACTGCCAAACACCCAGCTGTCGCGACGACTGCAGAAGGAGGGCCGACTCTTTGCGGACTATGAGGTCGTGAAAAATGACGCTGTTCCCGGCGATCAATGCACGAACGGCTTGAATTTTGAGACGTTGAGGCCTCGCAGGAACATAATTGCGGATTACCGGAGGATTCTGGAAAGCATCTACGATCCTGCTGCTTATTTCGAGCGAGTGAGATCTGTCAGTCGCGCGCTTAATCGCGCGGGCAGCAGACGAATGACGATCAAATTGAGCGATCTTCTCGCCTTCGCCCGAGTGGCTTGGCATATGACCGTCCAAAGGCCGGACCTGCGGCGCCATTTCTGGATGACGCTCGTTGATTGCGGCCGACACAACCCTCGCGCCTTGGAGCAAATGATCTATTTGATGGCGCTTTACTTGCATCTGGGACCATTCTCGTCTTACGTAGTGGGCGAGCTCAATCGGCGAATGAAGATGATCGACGCAAGCGAGTGGAACGCAGGCCCGCATCAAGAATGCCAACTCGATCTCTATGCTGTTCGTAGCTGAGCCGCCACGATCCTAGCAAATCAGCTGCGTTGCGTGCCGCGCCGGGGCGCCACTTTTCTCAGGACACAAGACGCTCGACCGCCGATGCCGGCGTGACCAGCTCACGGCTGTTATCGGCGCGCTTCTTGAGCTCCACCTTGCCTTCGGCGAGACTCCTTGGACCGACCAGGATCTGCCAGGGAATTCCGATCAGGTCAGCAGTAGCGAATTTTGCGCCCGGACGTTGATCGAGATCATCATAGAGCACTTCGATGCCTCTCTCGCTCAGAGCGCGGTAGAGCTCCTGACAAGCCACATCGGTTTCGCCGCCGCCCTGTTTGAGGTTGAGAATAGCCACTGTGAACGGTGCAACGCTCGCCGGCCATATAATTCCGGCATCATCGTGCGAGGCTTCAATAATTGCGGCGACCAGGCGGCTCGGTCCGATCCCGTAGGACCCCATGTGCACAGGGCGCTCACTGCCGTCGGGGCCCGTCACCACGGCCTTCATGGGCTCGGAATATTTGGTTCCGAAATAAAAGATGTGCCCCACTTCGATACCGCGAGCGGATACCTGTTTGTCCGCCGGCAGTTTCGCGAATGCAGCCGCATCATGCTTCTCCGAAGTCGCGGCATAGAGCGAAGTCCATTGGTCGAAAATCTTCTGAAGCTCCTCGACATTGCCGAAATTCACGTTTTCCGGGGGAACGGGAAAATCCAGGTAGTCGCGATGGCAGTAGACCTCGCTCTCCCCTGTTGAAGCAAGAATGATGAATTCGTGCGAGAGATTGCCGCCAATCGGTCCGCTTTCGGCAACCATCGGGATGGACTTCAGCCCAAGTCGCGCGAAGGTGCGCAGATAAGCGGCAAACATCTTGTTATAGGCATGCCTGGCGCCTGCAAAGTCGATGTCGAAGGAATAGGCGTCCTTCATCAGGAATTCGCGCCCGCGCATCAGTCCGAAGCGCGGGCGCAGCTCGTCGCGGAATTTCCACTGCAGGTGATAGAGATTGAGCGGCAGATCCTTGTATGAGCGCACATAGGCGCGGAAGACCTCGGTGATCATTTCCTCATTGGTGGGGCCGTACAGCATGTCGCGTTCATGGCGGTCCTGAATGCGCAGCATCTCCTTGCCGTAATCGTCGTAGCGCCCGCTTTCGCGCCAGAGCTCCGCCGGCTGGAGCGTCGGCATCAGCATCTCGACGGCACCGGCGCGGTCTTGCTCCTCGCGCACGATGCGACAGACCTTCCGCAAAACCCGCAAGCCGAGCGGCAGGAAGGCATAGATGCCGGCAGCTTCCTGCCGGATCATTCCCGCCCGCAGCATCAGGCGATGGGAGACGATTTCCGCCTCCTTTGGAGTTTCGCGCAGGATTGGCAGGAAATATCGAGACAGCCGCATGTACGTTTCTGCGCTATTGGGAAATCCAGGAGGCCTCGTCCGGGGGCGAGCCTAGGAAGAAGCATATTTCGTCGGGCCGGACCAGATGTCCGGAGGCTGCACGGTTAATCTCTCAACCGGGCAATAGGCCGTAGTTGCTGGCTCACGTCGTCGCCATGCGGATGCGATCGTTAATCAAGATGCAAGCAGGCACTTACCCGGCGCGGGAGAACGGAGAGGAACCACACATTCGTGGCGTTTACCACACCGCTCAGACTGGTCGGAGTGGAAGGATTTGAACCTACGACCCCCTCGTCCCAAACGAGGTGCGCTACCAGGCTGCGCTACACTCCGCCAAGGCCAAACGTATAGCTCAACAACACTGTCCTTGTCGAGGCCCATGTCGAGAGGTTGCAATCCAAATGACCATTGGCAGTTCCTCGCGGTTCCACTGCGCGCGTTGGGAGGAGGACAATTGACTCCGAATCCCGTATGATTGCAGCTAGCCGAGATTTGTGGGATCCCAGGGAGCGGGCGTGTGCGCCTCCCAGCCGCTACTGTTCGTTTTGTAACTGTATCGTGCTGCATGCGCCGCCCGGTTTCCATGCCCCGCGATCCGATCAAGAGCGGGTCTGAATCTGACAGGAATACACCATGAAAGACATCTCACTGACCGGAGCGGTTGCCCCGATTGATGCTTCCCGGACGCGCGAAAATGCGAGTACCGCTAGCGGTGTTCCGTTGCCGGTCCGCATCGCGTTGATGCGAGAGCATGGAAGGGGATCCTACGCCTTTTCGGCGGTCTACCAGTCGGGGCTCGAGCATTTCGGCAACGAACGCGGCTTCCTTGCATACAAGAAGGTCGGCCGTACGGCGCTGGTGCTCTCCGACCCAGTCGCTCCCCCCGAGAACCTTCCGGATCTGATTTCCCGCTTCGTTGCGCAGCAGCGCGACGTGGGTTTCTGGTTCGTGTCGCACGGCGTGGCCAAAGTCCTCGCCGAGCAGGGGTTCACCATCAATGCAATGGGCTACGACACGCACATCGATCTGCCGACCTACAGTTTCAGCGGCCGCAAGAAGCAGACGCTGCGCGAAGCCCTCAATCGCATGGTCAAGCGCGGCTTTGTCACCCGCGAAGGCTCTCTGACCGAGGTCGGCATCGACAAGGTCAAGGCCCTCCACGAAGCATGGCGGCAGACCCGGACCTTTACCAGCGAGGAGCTGGTCTTCCTCAACCGGCCGCTGCTCGTGGCGGAGGAACCCGACGTACGCAGATTCTTCACCTTCGATAAGGATGGAAAGCTGGTGGCGTTTGCCTTCTTCGACCCGATTTACGATGGCGGCAAGGTCATAGGCTACCTGAGCCAGCACAGCCAAAACCTGCCCGAGGCGGATCGCCTGGTGACACTGGCGCTCAAGCGCGTCGCCATCGAGACCTTCCAGAAGGAGGGTCTCAAGGTACTGCATCTCGGACTTGCCCCGTTCGCGGACATCATGAATGATCAGGAGTTCAGAGCCAATAGAAGCCGGGTGACGGCGTTCTACTTCCACTTCAGCTTTAACAACTGGCTCGTTAACCGGTATCTGATTTCGCTCAAGGGCATCGTGGCGCACAGGCGTCTGTACGATGGCATACAGCAGCAGACCTACTACGGCTTCAACCGGCGTCCGAGCCTTCCGCGCATCGTCAAGCTGATGCGAGCCTGCAAAATGATCTGAACGCAAGACTAGAGACAGGCGGCAGAAGCGGCTCTTCCTCGATTTCCTGCAATTTCGAGATATGGAAGCGGGCTGGGCCTTGGGAGATCGGCAACATCCAGAAAGCACTGGGACAGGTGAAAGGCGCAATGCGGCGAGGCTCCGCCCGCGTTTAGCCTGCGCCGAAGCAGCTCCAATTTTGCTGAAGCCCCGCTGGACGCCGGGCAGAAAACAAGTACCTGCTCCTTGATGCGACGACGGCATTCGACTGCATGATAACCTGTTGATCGAACTCTTCATCAGGCGGATCTCTCTGATTAGGAGACAGCAGTGCACATAACTCTCCTGGACTTGTTGCTCATCGCCGTAATTTTACTCTCAGCTCTTCTGGGGGCTGGACGCGGTTTCCTCCGTGTTATCCTTGCCGCCGTTGCCTGTGCAATCGCGCAGTTTGCAACGGGACTCTTCTTGCTGGCGACAGGTCTCATCCAGTCAATAACCGTGTTATCGCTTCTAGCCACAGCGATCTTGTTTGTTGGCGTGCTGATTGTGTGTCTGCTTTTTGCAGGGCGTATTTCCCACATTTTTTTTGCAGACGAGGTAGGCATAATCGACCGCATTTTGGGATTCTTTATGGGGCTTCCTCGCGGATTACTTTTTGCCGTTCTATGCTATCTGTTCTTCACTTGGCTTGTTCCCGACCAGAGCCAACCCGCGTGGATTCGTGGCGCGAGCAGCCGACTCATCTTGGAGACAACTGGTGACTGGTTGATTTCGCACGAAGCAAGCATGGAAATCGTCACGTCGGGCTCAGGATTACTTATTGATGGGTTCGCCTTGAGCATTTTGGTAGATTTGTTCGCCATTATTGCCCGATGGATCGGCGGAGAAAGCGTGCCGATCCGCGAAGAAAGCGTTCGCCCGTGATAAATTAAGCGAATGCGCCCAACTCGCGCCGGTCGCGGTAGGGACGCGCGTTACCTCGCGCCCCCCGCACAGATCCGTACGTGCAGCTTTCCCGCATACGGCTCCCATCTCGGGTATCAACGGCAACGATGTGCCGTATGCGAGAGCCAGCAGCTTTGACACGCTTATGCGGCTCCGAGTCCGGCGCGTGCTTTGTTGGCCCACATTCCCCTTGGTCTCCGCCCTTGGCTCCGCTGTGGACCCTTCCCGGCCTCCCTTATCGGCGCGAGATGAAGATGGCCTCCATGATTGCGCTTAACCTGAGTTCCGAGCCGTGCCGACTTTACCGGGAGAGCATTTTAATGCCTTCCACCGATGAGCTTTTTGATCACCTCGACGAGGTCGCCCACAGTCTGGAGGTCGGGCATGTTGTCATTTGAATTGTATGGAAGCTCCACGTCGAATTTTTCTTCGAGATCGTAGATCATTTCAACCGCGCTGAACGAATCGATGCCGAGATCCTCCAGTCGGTCGGCCATGCTCAGATCGCGTTTGTCGGGGGGAACTCGCTTGGCGATTATCGCCACCGTATCCGCTGCCACTTCATCCATCGCTCGTCTCTGCTTCTGCTGCTTGGCCGAACCGCCCGGGCAGCGCCGCGGTTGCGCGAACGTATTTGATATAACGTTAGTCGCCCACTCGACTTGACACTGCGGAGATCAGCGATCGGGGCGGACGCTGCGGACATCGGCGCTCTGGCCAACAATATTTGTTGTTGCCATATTGGATCGCTCACAAAAGATCAAGAGCAAGCCCGTCGTGATCCCAGCTATTATGAATTTGCGCATCTGTGAATCCCTTCTTCAGCAGGCGAAAACCATGACGGCACGCTAGACTAGCAGGCGGTGCGAAGAGTTTCCGTGACGCATGTCACAGGATGTAGCTTTTGGCGGGGTGAGCACGGTGCTCACTTTATCCTCTTCTGTGATGGCCATCACAGCGAAACGCAATCCGGTTTGCTACTCTCGCCACCCCTGTCAAGTGTTCCACCCCTAAAAAGAGGTTACACATGCTTCGAGCTTCAATCCTGGCTTCCGTTTCTTTGCTGACGCTTATAGCACCGGCATCTGCGTTCGATCTCGTCGTAGTAAATGAAGCTAGCTTCTCTGCGATCCATAAATTGTATCTCGCCCCCGCAAAATCAAACGCGTGGGGCGAGGACAAGCTGCAGAACCAAACGGTCGCCGAGAATGGACGGTTCACGGTTCGCGATATTCCCGCGGGGGTGTACGACGTAAAAATCATTGATGATGATGATGATGATAGCTGCGTCGTCGCTGAGATCAATATCAATGAAAATAAGGAGTTGAGACTGACGGACGAGATGATGCTCCAGTGTGCATTCAAGGCGAAGGAACGCTCGGGTCTATAACAGCCAGGCGGGTGGTGCACGGGTGAAGCCAGCATCCTCACTCCGGCCGAGTACGGCGATTGAAGTCGGTGCGCCGTCGGTTTTTGCATTTGAATTTGGCGCGAATTCGGGGCAAGAAGGAGGGACTCAACCATACGCCCCGCCAGGTACTGATCGCGCACGCGCCGCCAGCCCGACCGATGTCCCGCAGCACGCCGAAGATTGCCGATTTCCGCCGCATCGTGATCAAGGTCGGCTCCTCGCTCCTGGTCGATAGCGGGCGCGGGCGGCTCAACCATGAATGGCTCGCTGCGCTCGCGCAGGACATCGCGCAGCTGCACGCCGAGGGCCGCGACTTGCTGGTTGTCTCTTCGGGCGCGGTCGCGCTCGGCCGCACGGTGCTGTCCCTGGAGTCCGGGCCGCTCAAGCTCGAGGACAGCCAAGCAGCAGCAGCCGTCGGCCAGATTTCGCTCGCGCGCACCTGGACCGAGGTGCTCGGCCACCACGGCATCACCGCCGGACAGGTTCTGGTCACGCTGCAGGACACCGAGGAGCGACGACGCTATCTTAACGCGCGCTCCACCATAGGCAAACTCCTGGAGTGGCGCGCCGTGCCGGTGATCAACGAGAACGACACGGTCGCGACCACCGAAATCCGCTACGGCGACAACGACCGCCTGGCAGCGCGTGTTGCCAGCATGGCAAGCGCTGATCTCCTGGTGCTGCTATCCGATGTGGACGGCCTTTACGACGCGCCGCCCGCTGCAAATGCGCAAGCAAATTTCATCGCCGTGGTCGACCGAATCACGCCGGCCATCGAGGACATGGCCGGAGCTGCTGCCTCGCACCTCTCGCGCGGCGGCATGCAGACCAAGATCGAAGCCGCCAAGATCGCGACCCAGGCCGGCACTCACATGCTGATTGCTTCCGGCCGTGTTGCTCATCCCCTTGCGGCGATCGCGCAGGGCACCCGCTGCACATGGTTTCTCACCGGCGCCAATCCCGTCACGGCGCGAAAGAAATGGATCGCCGGCACGCTCGAGCCGAAGGGAACCCTCACAATCGATGCTGGCGCCGTGTCAGCATTGCGCGGCGGGAGGAGCCTTTTGCCCGCGGGCGTGTCTAAAATCGAGGGTTCCTTTGCGCGCGGGGATGCCGTAGTGATCCGCGGCCCCGATGGCCTGGAGGTCGGCCGGGGGCTTGTCGCCTACGACGCCGAAGATGCCGCCAAGATCAAGGGGCGACCCTCAGCCAATATCGCCACGATCCTTGGTTTCGGCGGCCGCGCGGCCATGGTGCACCGAGATGACCTGGTCATCCGTGACTCCGCTTGATACCGCTCCACCGCGCATTTGATGAGGCGCGGTTACGGCAGTTCAGGCTAGCGGCCTCTTCTCATGATGCCGCATAATGCCTTCTCGGGCGAGACTGGCAGAATCTCGCATGCTCGAGCACGCCGAAGACGGCTTGCGCGAGCCGCTGACACCCAATTGATCCCGCTCAAACTTCGAGTTGCCTGAACCTGATCTCCTGTCTTCCACGCCCGCCGCTCGCGATGATCGCGGTGTATTCCGGAACCTCGAACCAAGTCGAGGTGTCGCGCGTCAATGGCTCCGACGAGATCAGGCTCGAACTGTCCGTGCTCGCGCGCGATCATCGGCTCGGCGGGGCTCACTGACGCCGGACGCGACGGACGCTTCGGCCGCGGCCTTGCTCAACGTCGCCACATTTTTTTTCTCAGCGTGTCGGCTACCGCCGTTCGCCCCATGAGTCGTGTCGCAGCAGGTCACGCGAATGCCACATACTCCGGTCGTGGGAAGATGGACTGTTTCGTCCCCTCGTGTTAGGAAGGAAAATTGCCCCGGTACGGACGGATGCTCCAATGAAGCCGAGAGCTCCCAACGTCCTGCTCGTTTTCCCTCGCTTCAATCCGCACTCGTTCTGGAGCTTGCGAGGTGTTCTGGATGTCGTCGGGGTACGCTGTCCTACTCCACCGCTCGGCCTGATTACGCTTGCGGCGCTTCTTCCGCAGACCTGGACTTTCAGGCTGATCGATCGCAACGCGGAAGAACTGACGGATGACGATCTGGATTGGGCCGGCGTCGTGATGACCGGCGGGATGCTGCCGCAGCAGCCCGACACGCTCGACCTCATCGAGCTGTGTCGTGCCCGCAATATTCCGGTCGCGGTCGGCGGCCCAGACGTAACGTCGAGCCCCCACGTTTATGCCAGGGCCAACTTCCGGGTGCTGGGGGAGGCTGAACCCGTAGTCGCGCAACTGGTCGACGTTTTGACGAGCGGAGTTTCAAGCGCGCTGATCGAAGCGGAGAAGTACACGGCGGACGTGACAACGTCTCCAATTCCCCGATTTGATCTCCTCAAGATGGAGTATTACAGATACATCGGCGTTCAGTTCTCGCGTGGCTGTCCCTTCAACTGTGAATTTTGCGACATCATCGAGCTCTACGGGCGCGTTCCCCGGACCAAGACGAACGAGCAGATCCTGGCGGAGCTCGATGCGCTCCTTCGCCTCGGCTACCGCGGCCATGTCGACTTTGTCGACGACAATCTCATTGGCAATAAGAAGTCCCTCAAGCGTTTTCTTCCGTTACTGAAGCAGTGGCAGAAGGAACGCGGCTATCCCTTCAAATTCTCGACCGAAGCCTCGATCAATCTCTCGGATGACCCCGAGCTCCTGCGCATGTTGCGCGAAGCGAATTTCTTCATGATTTTCGTGGGCATCGAAAGTCCGAACACCGATACGCTCATTCTCATGCAGAAGAAGCAGAATACGCGACGGAGCCTGGCAGAGAGCATCCACAGGATTTATGGTGCCGGCATCATCGTGATCGGCGGGTTCGTGATGGGGTTCGATGACGAAACCGGCGGCGTCACTCAATCCATGATCGAATGCATCAAAGCAACCAGCATTCCCCTCTCCGTGGTGGGGCTCCTCATTGCGCTGCCGAACACGCAGCTCTCAAGGCGGCTCGAGAAGGAGGGCCGGCTTTTTCGGCATTATGAGGTCGTGAAGGTCGATGACGACTACCAGTGCTCGATGAGCTTGAATTTCACGCCCCTGCGGCCTCGCCGCAATATACTGGCTGACTACTCGAGGGTTCTGCAGACCATCTACAGCCCGGTCGCTTATTTCGAACGCGTCAGACGCGTTGGCCGCCTGCTTGATCGCTCGGGTCTCCGGGGACAGATGGCCTTGAAATGGAGCGATCTGGTCAAGTTGGCCCGTGTCGTGTGGCACATGGGGGTTCGCAGCGCCGATGTGCGGCGTGAGTTCTGGGTTACCCTCCTGGATTGCGCGTGGCACAACCCCCGCGCTCTGGAGCAGGTTATGTATCTCATGGCGTTTTATCTGCACCATGGACGCTTCTCACGCGTGATCGTCGAGGAGATGGCGCGCTACATAGAGGCGATCGATGTTGGCAGATGGAAGGATCCTCCCGTTATGCGCGCGCCGGCTCCTGTCCGGCCGCACGCAGGCGCGGCGACCGAGTCCATTACAGCAGCCCCGCTGTAATGCCCGAATGATGCTACGCGAGATCGGCCGGATGCATCACGACATCGCCGGCAGCACGCTCGTGATATTCGCGGAGCGATAATCGGTCCCCGGGACCCGCCATAGACCTTCGCCAGGGGGCAGCCCCTAGCTAGGCCGCTGCTCGCGCCCGTAATTACCACATGCTTGGGGCATGTCACATCCCCAGCCGCAACACTTCGAAGAACGATGCGGGGACTGCGGCTTTCTGCCCCCGATCTCCCTGTTGGACGAGGCCGGAAGATGCGGCTAGAATATTAGTATCGCGACCGAAAATGGGCAAAACGCGCTTCGCAGACGGAGGCTCGCGAGCCTTTATCGCAGCGATCGGCTCTTGGGGAAGCCGCGCATCATCAGGCGTAGCCCGCGTTGCTGCCGGCATGCCGGTTTGAGAGTGGGTGATCGTTGAAATTCTTCCTGTACGAAACGCGCACGATGGGCATCCGGCTTCTGCTATGGCTGGGCGTACTGCTCGGTTTCATGGCGCTGCTCGGGCTGGCGCAGTCGCAGCCACGCGCCCCACGGGTGGCGCTGGTCATTGGGAATGCGGCTTACTCCGATCCCAGCACGCCCCTCTCCACCACGATCAGTGACACTCGTACCATCGCCGAGGAACTGCGCCGCAACGAATTTGAAGTTGATCTCAAGGAGAACCTAGGCAAGGAGGACATGCAGCGCGCGCTCGATGCGTTCATGGGTAAGATCCGCGCGGGCTCCACAGCTCTCTTCTACTTCAGCGGATATGGGATCCAAACGGCCAAGCAGACCTTTCTGATTCCGATCAATGCGAAGGTGTGGAACGAAGCCGATCTGCGGCGGGAGGGATTCGGTCTCGACACTACTCTGGCAGAGATGAACCGCAGGGGCGCAAAAGCAAAAATTGTGATCATCGACGCCGCCCGCCGAAATCCGTTCGAGCGACGCTTTCGTGCCGTGGCCGCTGGACTTGCGGTGCTCGATGCACCCGAAGGTACCTTGGCGATCTACTCGGCCGCTCCGGGCAAGCTGATCAATGAAGGAAGCGGCACTAACAGCGTGTTTGTCACGGAACTGATGAAGGAGATGCGGATCCCAAACGTTACCGCCGAGGAGGTGTTCAGTCGGGTGCGCATTGGCGTATCCCGGGCAACCAACAACGAGCAGACCCCCTGGGTATCTTCCTCCCTGGGCGAGGACTTCTATTTTGGATCCCGCTCGGCCTCCACCACCCTTTCTCCGAGCCTGCCGCCTGCGCCCGCTCCCAGCCCGCCCCCGCCCCCTGCGCCTGCGCCGCCCATTGCCGCTGCGCCTGCGCCGCCCACGGCCCCTGCGCCTGCGCCGCCCTCTGCCGCCAATCCTCCGCCGAGCGCCGCGACCGCACCGGCCCGCAGCGAGAGCGTCCGCGGTGAGGTAAAATCAGGAGATGTTTTCCGCGATTGCTCAACATGCCCTGAAATGGTCGTTGTACCCGCCGGCTCGTTCGATATGGGCGCGAACACCGATTATGAAGATCCGGTGCACCGGGTGACGATCGCAAAGTCGTTCGCGGTCGGCCGGTACGAAGTGACGTTCGACGAGTGGGACCGTTGCGCGGAGGAGAAGGGTTGCAACGCGCAGCCTGAGGACCGTACCTGGGGGCGGGGCACGCGACCAGTCATCAATGTCAGCTGGATGGATGCGAACGCATTTGCGGCTTGGCTTTCTAAGAAGACCGGTCACACCTACCGGCTTCCAACTGAAGCAGAATGGGAGTATGCCGCGCGGGCGGGAAGCAACAGTCCTTTCTGGTGGGGACGTGACGTCGGCGCGCGTCAGGCGAACTGCCGCGAATGCGCAACGGGAGGCGGCCAGCAGACAGCGAACGTGGGCTCATATCCGCCAAATCCGTTCGGCGTGTACGACACCGCGGGCAATGCCGCGGAGTGGGTCGAAGACTGCTGGAACGACAATTATCGCGGGGCCCCGACCAATGGCTCGGCGTGGACCTCCGGACAGTGCCAACTACGCGTGCTGCGTGGAGGCGCGTACGACAGCCCCGCTAAGGCTGTGCGTTCTACGGCTCGTTTTCGTTATGATAGTAGCGTGCGATATTCGAACAACGGCTTTCGTCTGATACGCGAGCTGCCGTAATAACTGCGACCTTGCCGATCGAGCTTGTGCCGGCCGAAGTGCGCGGGGGCGACCCGCCGCAAGCCTTTTGAGGCCTCGGCCTGCTGACTGGTATTTTGATCGAGCTTCTGCTCTATTATGGCTCGCAAATGCTCGCGGCTCGTGTTCGCCTCCAACTTCACCCCGCCAGAAGCGACATCCTGTGACATGCGTCACGGAAACTCTTCGGGCCGCCTGCTAGCTTGCAGTCATGATACTTGCCGACTGAAGAAGGGATTCACAGATGCTCAGATTCATGATGGTTGCGATCGTGACAGGCTTGCTCATGCTCTTTTTCGAGCGATCCAATATGTTAACAACAAATGTTGTTGACCAGATCGCTGATCTCCACAGCGTCGGCTCGGAGCGCTGATTGGCTAGTGACTTTGCCCCAACCGGGAAGACGGGTATCTGGATCTTGGATTTCTGGGTTTTTTGGTTCTGGTAAGTCCCGCTTCCTGAAGGTTTTGTCGTATCTGCTCGACAACCGCACGCACACCAACAACGGTCACAGTAAGCAGGCGGTCGACTCCTTTGAGAGCAAGGTGAAAGATGCCATGCTCTTTGCCGACATCAAGCGGGCGATCGTCACCGACACCGATGTCATTCTTTGCAATATCGACAGTAAGGGTGGCACGGCAGTAGCACGGTGCGTGATCTCATCCTGCGGGCGTTTCTCAAGGTTCTGAACGAATTGCACGCTTTCAGCGGCGGCCACCCGCACATGGAGCATTCGCCAAATGGTACCCAAAGCCACTGCGGTTGCGATGCTTATGACCCCATCGTCACGACCACGCTCACGGCTTCGACCAGCGCGACTACTACACGCAATTGATGAGGCCACCGTGATAGACGTTTCCTCGCACGTCGAGATCAGACGTCCACGCGACGAGGTTGGAGCCTACGCGCTGAACCTTGATAATGCGCGCAAATGGGTTGCTAACCTGAGTTCGCTGGAATGGATAACACCGCCGCCTCTGGCTGTCCGCTCGCGCATTAGCTTGGTCACGGAGCTTTTCGGGCATCGCTTGAAAGCGGCGTACGAGATCGTCTCGCTCGCTCCCGCAGAGCGTCTGGTAATGCGGGCGGAGCGCCCATTCCCGATAGAGGTGAGGTACACCCTCGAATCCATCACGGCCGCGAGTACGCACATGGCCGTTCGCGGCCGAGCCGATCCCGGGGGCTTTTTGCGTCTCCTTACCCCGATGATCGCCGATGAGCTCCGCGAATCCTACCGCGGCGATCTGCTGCGGCTGAAGAGGATACTCGAAAGCGAACGGTCAGGCTCGGCTGCATATTGATCCCGCTGCCGGCACACGATCGGGCCGCTCCAGGATTCTCGGAACGCATCCGGTGAAGGCCGCGGGGGAGATGGGGGGAAACTGAAAGGCCGAACGGCCCTCATTCGATTTGAAAATTGGTTATTTTCACAATCGGCGCCCATTGCCGCAGGTCCTCGGCAAGCGATGCCGCAAAATCCTGCGCCGATCCACCAACCGACTCGAACCCGATCCGGGTCATGTCAACCTTGATGTCATTGGAGCGCAGCGCTTGATTCACGGCGGTGTTGAGCGTTGCGACGACCTGCGGGGGCGTGCTCGCCGGTGCGAGCATCCCATAATGCGTGACCACGGTCACATCCGGCAGTCCGGCTTCGATCATGGTCGGTACTTCGGGCTGTTCCGGACGGCGGGTTGGACTGGTGACCGCGAGCGGCCGAAGCTTGCCCTCCCGGATCAGAGGAAGCAGGGTCGAGCCGGCACCGAAATTCATGTGAATTCGGCCGCCCAACAGATCCGAAATCGCCTGCGAACCTCCGCGATAAGGAATGCTGACGATATTGGTCGCTGTGACTGCCTTGAACAGCTCTCCCGCAAGGTGGGGCAACGTCCCCTGACCGAATCCGAAATTCAACTTCCCGGGATGCCCCTTCGCATAGGCCACGAGCTCCGGCACCGAACGCGCCGGTATTGCCGGTGCAATCACCAGCACGAGTGACGAGCTTGCGATGGCCGCTATAGGTGCGAAGTCCTGCAGCGGGTCATAGCTTATGCTGGCGTTCCCGAGCGCAGCGATAACGTGCGTCGGGGTATTCGAGAACAGGAGCGTGTAGCCATCTGCCTCGGAGCTCGCCACGAGCTTGGTCCCGATCGAGGTGCTGCCGCCAGGGCGATTTTCTACCATAACCGGCTGGCCGAGTTGGGCGGACAGATAAGGCGCGAAGAATCTGGCGATCACATCGTTCGGAGATCCAGCGGTATACGGCAGAACGACTTTGATCAGCTTGGCGGGATAGCTTTGCGCGTGGACTGGAAACGCCGCGAGTGCGACCGCAATTGCCGCAAAGACATCAGCCCAAGCTCGGCACCGGGACCGAAAAGTATTCCTCACCGTGCGCGCTGCGCACGTTGAGTCTCCATCCCGACCATTCGCCCTCACCACGCATCTCCAGATCGAGAGCAATAACCTCGGCCAAACGGAACGCCTTTTCAGGTCCGGAAAAAACCCGGCCTCGATAGTCGTACTGGGATTGGTCCTGTCCGACCAGATCGAAAAAGTATTTCTCCATTTGGATACCTCAGGGCGGCTGTCGGTGCTCCAAAAGCTAGCGGCACCGTTTTGACGTCGGGCTAATGCAATCATTAAATATTGTCACTGACTGGACCTTCTGGTCGCAAACGGCGTATCTGATGCGTTCATATCGGAGCGCAGCATGTCCAGCTGTCGAATACTGATCGCCATTCTCTTCTGCGCAGCCATGGCCAGTTGCGGTCAAGGGCAAGGTCCCGCTGGCCCAAAGGGCGATCCAGGACCGGCCGGTCCGCGCGGCGAGAAGGGCGATCCCGGTCCATCTGGTCCCGCTTCGGGGATTCGGGTCGTCAAGGCCGATTGCGATGCGCGCGGCTGCACGGTGCAATGCCGTGATGACGAAATGTTGCTGACGGCGTATTGCGGACCAAGGCGCAATGCCGCAGTCATTCCAAGCGAGCGCTCGGCGACCTGCCGCAATCCCGTGCCGGCCAACAATCCGCTCGTGGCTGCATGTGTGAAAATGCTGCCGCAATAGATGGGTGATGGACGAATGGCCGCAGCGCACGGCCAAGGTCGTTTGCGCATTGGGATCGACACCGGCGGGACCTTCACCGACGTCGTCGCGGTCGACGCCACTTCAGGCGAGATGCGTGTGACCAAGGTCGCGAGCACGCCCTCCAATCCCGCCCTTGCTCTGGTTCGCGGAGTGAACGCAATCCTGGCGGAGGTTGGCGGATCGCCTGGTGATGTCGCGGGAATGGCGCATGGTACGACGGTAGCCACGAACGCACTTCTGCAGGGCGATATCAGGGGACTCGGCCTGATCGTGACAGCAGGCTTCCGCCACATCCTGGAGATCGCCCGACAGTCGGTGCCGGAGGGATACGGCAACTCCTATTTCTGGGTGAAGCCCGAGCGCATCGTGCCGCTCTATCTGGTGCGCGAAGTCGGCGGACGGCTGAACTTCCGCGGCGAAGAGATGCGGCCGCTCGATGAGGACAGCGTGCGCGCGGCCGCACAGTTTTTCCGCAGCAGGCGCGTGCACGCGGTCGGTATCTGCCTCTTGCATTCCTATGCCGATCCGGCGCACGAGCAGCGCGTTGCCGAAATCATCCGACAGGAATATCCGGACTGCACGCTCTCGCTTTCAAGCTCCGTGCTGCCGGAATATCGTGAATACGAACGTGCGATCACCACTTTGGTCGATGTTTTTGTCAAGCCGCACATGGAGCGCTATTTGCGACGCGTGCATGAGGCACTCGGCAACGGGCTTGTAGAGAAGCCGTTTCTGGTGATGCAGTCGAGCGGCGGCGTTGCCAGCGCAGAGCAGGTCGTGAAGAAACCGATCACGACCGCGCTGTCGGGTCCGGCCGCGGGCGCGCTCGGCAGCGCCGTGGTTGCAGAGGTCGCAGGCTTCTCTGAAGTGGTGACGCTCGACGCCGGCGGCACCTCGACGGATCTCTGCCTGATCGAAGCCGGCCGTCCACATGTGACCAACGGCGGCGCAGTCGGGGACTTTCCCGTGCGCACCCCCATGCTCGACATCAAGACCATTGGCACCGGCGGAGGCTCGATTGCCTGGATTTCTCGCGAAGGACACCTCAAGGTCGGGCCCAAGAGCGCTGGCGCCGAGCCCGGCCCCATGTGCTATCCAAACGGCGGAGCCGAGCCGACCATCACCGATGCGAATCTGGTACTGGGCCGAATTCCGGCAGCCCTGATAGGCGGAGGGGTCGTGCTTGACGGCTCGCGGTCCCGGGCAGGTCTCGCCGCGCTCGCAAGACGGCTTCCAGGAGCCATGAGCGCTGAGCAACTCGCGCAGGGCATCGTCGAGATCGCCAACTGGAACCAGGCGAACGCCATTCGCCGGATGACCATTCAGCGCGGTATCGATCCGCGAGGATTCGCGCTCCTTGCCTTTGGCGGTGCGGGGCCCGCGCAGTCGCCCGCGGTGATGACTCTGCTTGGAATGCAGGCCTGCATCGTCCCGCCCAATCCGGGGAACCTCTCCGCGTTAGGGCTTCTTGCCGTCGATTGGCGCACAGATCATATCGTGACCAGAGTCATGCATGAGGACGCGATCAATCCCGCCAGCGTGGCAGCGCTCTACGCCGATCTGGAAGAGCATGCGCTGGCAACCCTTAAGGATGACGGCATCGCTCCCGAGCGAATGCGGATCGTGCGGGAAGCCGACATGCGCTATAGCGGGCAGTCGATGGAGGTGAGAGTCGCCGCGCCCGCAGGCGCGGTGGATGGGTCCTTTCTCGACAGCCTCATCCAGGGCTTCCACGCCGCCCATCTGCGCACCTTCGGCTACAACTATGCCGGCCAGCAGAAGGTCGAGCTGGTAAATTTCTGCGTCTCCGGCTTCGGCCTGATCGATCGGCCGCAACTGCCCAGAATCGCGGAACAGGGTGACGCGGCTCCGGCGTGCCGGTCAGTGCGGCCGGTCTATTTTGATGGCGCATTCTGCGACACTCCGGTCTACGACCGTGCGGTGCTGCGAGCGCATGCCCGGCTACACGGCCCGGCAATCATCGAGGAGTTCGGCTCAACTACGGTGGTTTTTCCCCAGCAAGAGCTCACAGTTGATGCACATGGGATCCTTGTGATCCGCCCCTGCGCAGGGACGCTGTCCTGAGTGGTGCAATGAGTACGCATCAGGTCGACACGCGGGCAGCATCTCGCGCCGAGCTTCCCGCAACGCCCGGAGTCGACCCGATCGTGCTGCAGATCGTGGAAGGCACGTTGAACTCGATCGAGGCGGAAATCGAATACGCGATCGAGCGCACGGCGCGCAGCCCCATGATCCGCGAGGCGCATGATTATCGCGTCGGGCTGTTCGACCGCCATTGCCGCAAGCTCACCGGCCGATCCTATTCCGCCA